>Ga0070741_10001012_pt1 | contig 91627 bp, 84 predicted proteins | sample Coa_R1_4_FD_66440 | JGI IMG/M metagenome (GOLD analysis project Ga0070741, IMG submission 66440) | Surface soil microbial communities from Centralia Pennsylvania, which are recovering from an underground coalmine fire - Coalmine... | ecosystem: Environmental > Terrestrial > Soil > Unclassified ...
GAGAAAGATGAGCGCGATGGCGAAATAGTCCATGCCGAGGCCAGGCGAATACGGCTTCAGCGTATAGGGCGTGTAGGCGAACCAGCCGGCATGCGGCGCCTGGCCGACGAGAAAGCTGGTATAGATGAAGACGCCCGAGAACAGATACGTCCAGTAGCTGAAGGCATTCGCCCGCGGGAAGGCCATGTCCCGCGCTCCGATCATGAGCGGGACCAGATAGACGGAAAAGCCCGAGAGAATCGGCGCGGCGTACCAGTAGATCATGGTGCTGCCGTGCATCGTGAAGATCTGGTCGTACGTCTCCGGCGAGAGCAGCTTCATCTCCGGCTGCGCGAGCTGCACGCGCAGGATGAGCGCCTCGATGCCGCCGGCGACCAGGAAAACCATCGCGGTGATGAGATATCGCAGCCCCAGCTTCTTGTGATCGACGGTCGTGAGCGCGCCCCAGAGCGTATGTGGCGTTTCCCACAGGTAGGTCAGTCGAGCCGAGATTGCGGTGGAGCTCATCTTTGTTGTTGCGCGGCTGTTGCGTTGCAATTACGCGACAGCAACCCGGATACCTGTCACTTGGCGCTGCAAAGCTGCAATTATTACCGCGCGGGTCGCTGGTACCGCGGCGGTGTGAGTTGTTGTTGCCTCAGCCGAGGCTGCAGCAGCTTCGGTGGCCGGCATTCACCGCCGGTCAAGTCGTGGCAGACGCTATCTGCGGCCGGACGCGATCGCAATCGTGGGCGTTGGATCGCCACTCCAGCGGAAGCGGTACGTGGGTCCTTTGCGGACATTGACGACCAGCGCCGGACGGAAGCAAGCGAGGCAGGTGCCTTCCGGCCGACGCACGCTCGGATAAACCACACCGAGCGAGCCCACCGCCTGCAGCCGCTCGGCGAGGAGCTGGGATTGGACGTAGCTGTCAGCGTCGAGACAACCGCGGAAGGCGCTCTGGCGCCGCAGATCGTGGAACTCTCCGCTGAAATCGGAGAGATAGTCGTCGAAGGTCACTTCATCCTCGAAGCGGCCGATCTCGGCGAGGTGCACGCTCTTGTGGAAAGCGACCTCGGCCTGGGCGGTCTTCAGCTCGAAGGCCGTGTACCAGGCGCCGCGCTCCGGACCGTTGAAGCGCCCCCCAAGGGGATGAGCATGCGCGAACGCTGCATTGACGATGCGGTAGTGAGGCACGCCGAAAACCAGCTCGTGCACCCCTATCCCGGGCAGCCTGTCGTTCTCGGCGAGCAGCCGGTCATTGGTGGCATGGTCGAGATCGAAAATCTCGGCGAGGTGCGCGTCATCGTCCGCAATGCGGGCAAGCACGCTGGCGCCCCCGGGGCTGTACTTCGAAGGGATCAGCCGGTGGGTGTCGTAGCGCCGGACGAGTGAGATCGGGGGCAGCTCGCCGTCCATGACTCCTCCGCTCGCGCTGCGGTCAGAAGCCGCCCCGGCGGGCATCGAGCAACCGCCGCACGGCCTGCATGGCCGGCACACCGCCAGTCAGCATGAACGCGAGCGGCGTCACCCCGCGAAAGATGCGGTTGCTGTTGGGCAGCCGCACCCACTCATCGGCGAGCTGCTCCGAGTGCAGGATGTTGAGCGCCTTGAAGATGCCGACCAGGTAGGAGATCCGCACCAGCCGGTCGGCATCCAGAGTCCGGCCCTGAGGATCCTTCTTCATCTCATAATAGGGCCCGTTGGTCACCCCGCCGAGAAGCTGGCGGGCATCCTCGTCACGCACCCCCCAACGCTCCATGATGTTGAAGAAGGCTTTGAGCGCTCCCGGGCTCAGGCGCTCCCGCTCGGTTTTCGACTGCAGGTCGATGAGCGGGGAAGGCTCGTAGCGACTCGACGGGTAGGCGAGTGAGGTCATCCGGGCAGGGCGGCCGGTATCTACTGATATGGATACTATATACTCCTGATTAGAAGAGATCAATTCCCGTAGAATCCGCCGATGAGAACTCGAACAACCTCCCGTTGCGCTCTGCTCCTGGCCGCCGCCCTCCCCGTTGGCCTATATGCGTCGGCCCTCCGGGCACAGGAGAGCCCATCCAATGCATCAGATGCAGGGCAGCAGCCTGCGACGGCCGCAGAGCCGGGAACGCAGATCGAGTATCCGCAGCCCCGCAAGAGCCTGACCGCCCAGACCCTCGAAGACGCCGAGGCCTACTACACCGCGCCGCTGCACTGGAACGGTCGCGACTGGGCGCTGTTCGGTGGCGCACTGGCGGCGGTCGCCGTCAGCCACCATTACGACACCCAGGCCCGCAATCACTACGTCGCAGGGTCGAGCTCGCCGCTCGGCCCGCAGAAATCGGATGAGCTGAAGGACATCGCCCCGACTGCAGCGCTGCTGCTCGGCACCTGGGGCTACGCCTCGCTCATCGGCAGTCGCGCCGGCGAGAGCGAGACCTGGAACATGGTCGAGTCCGGCGGACTGAGCATGGTGAGTGCCTACGCGCTCAAGTACATGATCCGCCGCCCCGGCCCCAATGAGACCACCGATGCCAACCACTGGTTTGGCGGCGGCAGGGCCTTTCCGTCGGAGCACACCACTGCCGCCTTCGCCGTCGGCACCGTGCTCGCGGAATCGGGCAATCCCGAGTTCCGCTGGCTGCGGCGCACGATCGGCTACGGCCTCGGGTTCGGCACCGCTTACCTGCGAATGAAACACAACCAGCACTGGCTGTCGGACACGATAGCGGGCGCCGCGCTCGGAGCGGCCACTGCCCATTTCGTCATGAACCGCAGCTCGCAGCGCGAGGATGACGAAGACAGCTCGGCGTTCTCTTTGGTGCCGACGGACGGCGGCGTGATGCTCGCCTACACCGCGGAGTTCACCAACTAGCTCGGTCGTGAAATCGGGCGAATAGCCCGCTCGAGCTTCTTACCGAGCCGGCGGCGGATGACCTCGAGGTCGTACTGCGCCTGGAGATTCAGCCAGAGCTGTGCGGAGGTGCCCAAATACCGCGACAGCCGCAAGGCCATCTCCGCCGTAACCGCCCGCCGCCGGCGCACGATCTCATTTACGGACGGAGCCGTCACGCCCAACTCCTTTGCCAGCCTGTACGAGCTCAGCTTGAGCGGCTGCATGAAATCATGCAGCAGGATGTCGCCTGGGTGAACTGGCCGTAGTCTCTGTATCGCCATGCTTGATCACTACCGCCTCAGTGGTAATCGACGATCTCGACGTCGAGAGCATCGCCGTTCAGCCACCTGAAGCAGATGCGCCACTGCTGGTTAATGCGAATACTGTATTGCCCCGCACGGTCGCCTTCGAGCGCCTCGAGCTGATTCGATGGAGGGATCATCAAATCCCGCAGGTCCACAGCGCTATCAAGGTATTTGAGCTTCTCGCGCGCACGTTGCTGAATCTGATTTTCCAGGCTCTTCACGAACATTCCGTCGAATATCATCTCAGCATCTTTTTTCTTGAAGGTCCGGATCACGGCAAATCCTAAAGTAGTGCGATATTATCGTCAAGCGTTAATACGAGCGGCCGAATCACCGTGCGCGAGCGATTAGAGCGTTCGTCGCGCGTCGCCGGCGATCCAACGCACCTCTCCCTGACGGGGATCGAGCAGCCCATACAACGTCTCATTCCGGGCCAACGTGCGAAGGAGCGCGAAAGCCCGGATTTCCGCGGCCGGGAAGGCTTCGCGCAGCCGGGCAGCCGCTGCAAGCAGCGTCCGGCCTCGAGTCACCACGTCATCCACCAGCGTGAGCCGCAGGCCATTTGCGCCGAGCGGGCAGCCGCAGCCGGTCTGCGCAGGACTCCAGGCGCCGCGCTCGATGGCAAAGGAGTTGTAGTGCTCGGACAATGACGGTCGCTCACCTGCCGGCGAGAATGCCGACTTCCTCACCGCGTACTGGCGCTGTAGGACCGGCCAGACCTCAGCCGCCAGCCCGATCTCCTTGAGACACCAGGCCAACCGCCCTCCCACCCACCTCGCACGCCGTACCGGGTCACTTCCGGGAACCGGCACCAACACCACATGGCCGCCCAGAGCCATGGTGAAGCGCCCGTGACCGGCGGCCTGCGCCCAGACAGTTGCCACGAGACGCGGCAGCCAGCTCGAATCGGCGACCTTCAGATGCGCACAAATCGACCTACCCTCGTTGCGAAGTTTGCCCGTGCCGTTGGGCGAATACGCGAAGCAGGAAGCCAGTGGGAGGACCGGAAAGAGAGCGCTTCCCGGGCTCGTCCCTGGCCGAGCGCCCTCACCCTGGAGAGTCGTCGGAAAGTCCAGGCGCCCCGCGCTCCTGCTCTGCCTGCGGCTCACGCCCGCGATCGTCGGCGCGATGTCCCGTGCCTGAGTGTCGACTTTCTGCCCCCCTTGCCTGAAGGCCGCGCCATGCCTCGACGGCGCGCCGGCGAATCTCGTCCATGGAGTGGGGGCGAGGTCCCTCATTACCCTGCTGCGGATGCCGGAGGCTCGCGCGATACTTGAGCCAGTTTTGAACCGCGTGTTGACGGCGTGCGTCCATATCCAGTGAAGCCATGCCATCCCGCGCCACCGTACCCGCCTGCCCCCGTTCCAGTAACACGGACGCGACTTTATCTTCCCGGGCCTGTACACCGGCGCCCTGCTCTGCGGCTTTCGCACTTTCGCGGGCGGCAACTCGCGCCCGGTATCCCGACCGGATCCGTTCGGCGACCTCGCTCCGCTCTCCACGACGCTCGATCGCGATCGCTGCAATCGGAATGTGGGGCATCGGCTCGCGGTCGATGCCCTGTGCCTGCAGCGTCCTGTGGTCGACCCGTGCCTCGACGCCGGCTTCACGGAGCGCGACATTCGTGAGCTCCGCCCAGCGCGCGCGCAGCGTCGTGAACTCCTGCCGCGAGGGAGGCAACCCGAGCTCGCTGCGCACCGCGCCGTTCATGTCGATGCCGGTCTTGGGACCGAGGCCCTCAGGCGTCACCTCCCGCGTCGTCGCGAGCAGATGCGCGTGAAAGTTGCGTGGGTCGCCTTGCGGACGCGGCTCGTGGATCGCGAGGTCCACCGCTACTTTGTAGCGGTCGGCTATCTCCCTCGAGAAAGCGCGTGCCAGAACGACACGCTGCTCGGCGGACAGCTCCGGCGGAAGCGCGACCTGATACTCGCGCGCCACCCGGGAATCGCGCTTCGGCTCGGCTTTCTCCGCGGCATTCCACAGGCTCGACCGGTCGCGAGCCCACTCCATTCCAGCATCCGGCCGATCAAACCGGGACGGCAGGATGATCTCTTTGTAAAGGACATCCTGGCGCTTGCCGTGATCGTAAAGAGTCCCAGTGCGCTCGTCGCGAATCTGCTCGCCTGCCCGATATGCGGCGGCGCTGGTCGCGCTGCGGCCGGTGCTGCGGGTAACGGGTTTGATCTGCAGATGGAAAATGGCCATCGTCCCTCCGGCGATCCGAACTACGCACGTCCTCGGGCGAGCGCCGTTCGCAGCTGCACCCGGAGCCAAGCTGCCGATGAGGCGGTCTTGAGATATCCTGTGAGGTCCGGAAGCTGCTCGAGCTCAGATGCCAACACGGCTGCTTCGGTCACGCGTTGCTCGCTGACGTTCATCGATCGGCGCCAGCCGCGGCCGCCGGGAAGCCCGCTGCCGTCGCGCCCGCGGGATGTGCTTCGGCGGGCCACCTCCCGCTCGCCGATGAGCCTCGAGGCGAACTGCGATGTCCCGCCATGCTCGCTCGCTGAGCAGCGGAGGATCAGGGTGGTGCTGCAGTTCTCCACGATCGTCTGTGCGTCACCTACGCCATAGGTGCTGGAGACTTGCGCAATGGACTGGAATCCGAGGACGCACCGTCCGCCGAATTTGCGCAGACGGGCGAGCGCATCCTTGAGGCCATCGATGGCACCCAACGCATCCAACTCATCGACAATGAACCACAGACGCCGATCGGCGCTCCCCCCGCTCATGGTCTGGAAAATCGCCAGCCGCACCCAGGTCGCGATGATGGTGCGCAATGCCGCGATCTGACTCGCCTCGTAAGGTAGAAACAGTACACCGCGACCCTTGTCGATCCAGTCACGTACGGAAAACGCCCGTGCACGCTGGGCCTGCACGTGCTCCAAAGCCGCTGCCGCCGATCCAGCGACGGAGCGGATCGAGCCGAACATGCGCGCATTCTCCGGCTCGAGAAAGGGCTGGGCCGGAGTGCCGGCGACGATTGCGCGCAGCTCCGTACCCGGCGCCATCGCGATCAGCCGCCAGAGGTCGGCGGCATCATGGCGGCCGGTCTCGTGGCAGCGGCGCACCAGGGCGGTGAGGAAGGTCCGCGCATAGCCGCGCCATTCCCGTCCCGAGGCGTCCTCCGTCGAGGGAATGAGGCTGCTCGCAAGCTGCTCGGCATCGTATGGCTCACGAACCTCCGCAAACGGATCCCACTGCCGTGACCGCCAGTCGAACGGGTTGAGGATGGCATCGCCTCGGCCCGGATCGTGGAAATGTGCAAGATAGCCACCGTCCGGATCCGTAATGACCGCGCGATCGCCGCGATCGAGGGCGGCGGCCAGCAACTCGCGAATCGCGGTGGACTTGCCAGTTCCCGTCGAGCCGATCAACTTGAAATGCTTCGCCTCCTCATCCGGGAGGATTCCGACGCCTGCGAGTGTAACCAGCGGCTCGCGCCGCAGGAGTTGCAACCGCGCGGTGCGCCTCTGCGCCGCGCCGCCTTGCAATACTCTGGTGCCGCGCCTATGCGCGTCCCGACCTCGCGAGTGGCGTGAGAGCACGACGGCAGTGAGCAGCATGATGGTCAAAAGGCCGTCGACGATCGGGCGCGCGGCCGGGAGACTCCACGATGCCATCCATGAGGCTGACATGCCTGCAACGCTCCTTCTCAGTAACCCTTGATGATCAGGTAGTCGCCACCCGGCCCATAGGCCGGAGCGCCGCGATCCACCTGCACGCAAAGCCTGGCATGGACGCCACATCGTCTGAGCTCGATCGAGCCGCCGCGCTCCCGCAGGCGCGCGATATTGGCAACGAGCACACCATATTGAGCGCGAAGAGCTGCTATTTCTCGGGACGACGGCAGCATCCACCACGCCTCCCCGATGGCAACCCCGGAGCAGACGGCACTGATGGATACCGTCCACAGCAGCACCCGCATGTTGGCCGCTCGCCGCATGCTCTGCAGAGATTGCGCAGCGCGGCGGCTCTCGCTCGCAACGCTCCCGAGCTCCTCGGCGACCGTCCGCCGGATTTCGTCCCGCACGATCACGTCGAGATCGCGCGCATGCGCAGCAAGCCGCTCGAGACTCTCCTGTCCCAAGCGCTGCTGCGCTTGAGCGGCCTCCATCAGCAGGCCGAGCTTCATTGCCTCATCGTCCATTCGAGCGTCAGTCATGTTCCCAAACATCCTGGAACGACATCGCATCGTCACGCGCGCGGGTCGCCTCGCGGGAAAGGTTGCCGTGAGCTTCCGCGCGAACGCGCTCCGGCGAGCGCAGGGTGACGCGCAGCCAATCGGGCGAGGAGGCGAGCTTGAGGAACCCGGCGAGGTCCGGCAGCCGCTCGATCTCCGAATCCATCACCGCAGGTTCCACCTGGCGGTGCTCCGATTCGGTGATCGACGGCAGGAGCTCCGATGGCCGCCGGGACTTGGAGCGCGAAATGCGCACGACTTCGCGCTGACCGATCAGGCGGGAAGCGAACTGCGCGGTGCCACCGTGCTCGCTCGCTGAGCAACGGAGAATGAGGGAGTTGCCGCAATTCTCCACGATCGTCTGTCCCTCACCCTTGCCGTAGGTGCTCGAAACCTGGGCGATCGACTGAAATCCGAGGACACAGCGGCCACCGAATTTGCGCAAGCGTGCGAGCGCATCCTTCAGGCCATCGATCTGTCCGAGCGCATCGAGCTCATCGACGACGAACCACAGCCTCTGATCGTCAGCGGGCCGGCTCATCGCCTCGAATATCCCGATCCGCATCCAAGCCGACACCGTCGACCGCAGCGCCGCAATCTGACCGGCCCGATACGGGATGAAGAGCGAACCGGTCCCCGACTGCACCCACTGCTTCACCGAGAGCGGCCGTGAATCCTGTCTTGCGACGTACTGCAGCGCACCGACCGCGGAGGTGAGTACGGATCGAATGGAGTCCAACATCCTGTCGTTGTGCTCTTCGAAAAACGGCTGCGCGGGGGTGCCCTCGACCAGCATCGCGAGCTCGCTCTTCTCCTTGACGACCAGCAGCTCGAACAGCACCTTGACATCCGACACTCCGGCGGCCCGCGCCTGGCTGGTCACGGCAGAGAAGAGCGTGCGCGCATACCCGCGCCAGCTCCGGTCCTGTCCCTCGTGGTCCGGAATGAGGGCGAGGGCAAGCTGATCGATGTCGTACTCTGCGCGGATCTCGCCGAAGAGGTCCCATTTGGCGCCGCCAGGCTCGAACGGGCTCAGAACCGCATCGCCGCGGCGCGGATCGAAGAAGCGCCTGAGATAGCCGCCATCCGGATCGGCGATGATGGCACGATCACCGCGGCGCAGTGCGCCCGACAGCAGCTCTGTGATGGCAGTGCTCTTCCCGGCGCCAGTCGTCCCCATCAGCTTGAAGTGTTTCGTCTCGTCGGCCGCCGGCACCGGGATGCCGGCGAGCGTGATGCCCGCCTGCCGGTTCGGCAGTGACGCCCCACGTCCACGCCCGCTTCCACGAGCGGCGCTGCGCCGCGCAACGGCCTCCTCTGTAGCAAGGACTGTCGCACCCCTGATGTAACCTGAAGCGTCGCGAGGCGCGGCAAGCGCGTGACCGCCGCCATAGCCAAGGAGACCACCAATCCCGGCGCCAACCGCGTATTCCATCAGGCCACCGCCGCCAATGTGCATGGCATGGAAGAGAGGACTCGCCAGCGACATGCCGATACCCGTTACGAGCATGAGCGATCCAGCGAGGACCGGCGAGGCGACGACGGCCCGCCATTGCGCGCGCCCGCGTGCCATGGCCACCCACATCGGAGCCTGCACGGCCGCGAAATCCAACGCGAGCCCTGACCAGCCGCGCAGCAGCTCGTGGACCGTTGAGCCGGGCTCGATCAGCATCCGAGCCGTTCCGTTCCGCGCGGCAGCGACACGGACGCGGTGGACCGAGGCCGGTACCAGATTTCCTTGACGTACCGCTCATGGCCCTCCACCCCGCACTGGATCACCACATCGATCAGCCTTCTCAGGAGGCTGCGGATGTCGCGCCGTGCAAGCTGCCGGCCGCCTTCGCTCTGCTTCACCAGCAGCACGAGCTGCTCGAACGCCAATGCAGCGCTCGAAGCGTGCACGCTGGTAATGGACCCCGGATGCCCGGAGTTGACATTGCGGAGGTAATCGAACGCCTCGCCCGCGCGCAGCTCCGCAAGCAGGATGCGATCAGGCTTCATCCTCAGGGTGGCTTCGAGGAGTTGTTTTGGAGTGACACGAGCGAGCCCCTGGTCGTCTTTGCTGTAGAAGAGCCGCACGTGGTTGGGATGTGAATCGAGCACGAGCTCCGGAGCATCCTCGATGGTAACCAGCCGTTCCTGGTCCGGAATTTCGCGGATCAGCGCCTTGGTCCAGGTGGTCTTCCCGGATCCCGTCGGCCCCGAGACCAGGATGTTACGCCGGCTCCGCACCGCCAGACGCATGAAGGCCTCATACATCCGCTCCACGAGCAGTCGACGAAGCTCGATCTCGACTTCCTCCGGACCACTCTCGGCCGCGCGCGTCTTGAGGAAGATCCCTCGCCGCGTGAGCTCGCCGACCGACCAGACCTGCTGCGATGGCCGCCTGATGTTGACGGCGACACACCCCTGAGTCGTAGCCGGCGGCATCACGATTTGCACGCGCTCACCGCTCGGGAGAGAAGCAGAAAGGAGCGGCGAGGTCTCATCGATGCGCTGACGGCTGAAATTCGCCACCAGTTTGGCGAACCGGCGGCACCAATCGAGGTCAGCGTACGCAGCCGGCTCGCGACGCCAGCCGTCGCCGGTCTCCAGGAACACCTCCAACGGCCGGTTGATGCAGATCTCCATCACATCCGCGCGCAAGAGGAGCGCACGGAGAGGCCGTGTGATCAGCTCGAGCGCAGAAGCGTACCCACCCGGATCTGGCGTCTGCGGCTCGGGCCTCTCGCCGGCTGGCCACGCCGCTGGGTGCGCGTTGATCCTAGCGGGACTCGAGATCATAGACCGCCCTGAAGTCGACATTGCGGGCCACCAGCACCTGAATACGCTCGCCATTGCGCACACGGACGGTGGGCGGAATGCTCACAGTGCTGCGAAGGATCTCGGTAAGCACATCTTCCGAGGCTGCGGGATCGAGAACTACGGTTCCACCTCGGGAAGAGGACTGCACCGTCGCCTGCATGGCGCCGCCGATCGTGGAGACGAGCGCGGCGGCACCGAACCGCTGCCAGAAGTGGCGGTTGACCTCGCCCTCGAGTCCCGACCGCCCGAGTGCATCCGTGCCAGGAGAATCGAGCTGCACGACCACTCCTGCAGGAGTACGTGCTTCGGTCCAAGCCACGAACACGCGCGCTTCACCTTGGCGCACCTCACCGCGCGTCTCCCCGAGCAGCTTCGTGCCGCGCTCGAGCAGCACGACCGTTCCATCGGCGCTGAATGTATCGGTGGCTGTAATGCAGGTCGTCATTCCGGGCAGAGTCGAATCGATGGCCGTCTCCAGTGTGCAATCGACGAACGTCCCCTTGGGAAGCAGCAGGCGTTGAGTCGGGAGCACTTGCGCCCGAGTCGCGGCAAGCACACTGGGGTGCAGCCGGGTCCGTACTGAATCGCCGCGCGACACGGCCAATGGCGCCTGCTCCTGCGGGGCGACGGCGCCAAAAGCTGCCGTTGCTCCAGTACCCGTATCGCCTGCCGCGACTTCACGCGACGACTCGTGTGATGCGCCCGCAAACACCCCACCCGACAATCGGCGATCGAGCACCTGCTGCCGCGGAGAAGCGTGTGAAGTCGTGCCACAGGTGCGAGACAGCACACCCTGAGCCCCGACCGGCGACGGCTCGAGCAGAGGGCTCGCTGACGGAGCAGCCGCGGGTACCATGGGGACCGATTGCAATGGAGCGACAGCCGCGACGGGTGGCGCGCCGGACGCCACCAGTGCAGGTTGCGCACTGACCGCCGGAGTGACCGGCCCGAACGGCGGGAGCGTCATTCCCGCTCCGGGAGCCTCCGGCAGCGGGGCGTATGCCTGGACATGCATTGCAGCCGGACGCGAAAGTGCCTCCGCGTAGTACCACGCTAACATCGCCGCACCGACGGAGACCATCAGTACAGCCGCCAGCACGCTGCTCATTCTCGATTGCAGCGACCGAGCTCCCCCGGCCAGGAAGGCGCCACGCTCACCGCGAACTGAGCGAGGCGATTCAACGCCGGATTCCGAGACAGGCTCGTCGGGCTTCCGAGCCGACGACGCATCGGTCGAACTTTTCTCCCGCGGTCTCAGCAAGCCGCCTCGACGCCAGACAAGCCGGATCACGGCTCGACCTTCCGCCCGGCGGGGCGGGTCACGCGCTCCACGTTGGGCGCGATCGTTCCGGAAGCCAGGCGCTCCCCGCCTCCCGTGAAGTGCCGATCGACGATGCAGCCCGCCAGCTTTCCGCGCCTCACGATCAGACGGCGCGCCACGCGCTGAACCACGACGCGGCCGGCCTTCACCGCGAAATTCACCAGCGATTCGCTGCCATCCTCGTTGGACACAAACACGGCAGGCATCTCGCTACGTGCGCCGAAGACCAGTGTCGTTTGCACACCATCGTCCCAAGCAGCGGTGGGCTTCAACGACGGGTCGCCGCAGTACCAGTAGTCGTAGTTGCGCAGCCGCATGCTCGGCGCGGCAGCCAGATTGCCCTCGACCCGACGCCTGTCACGGGAGGCAACGCTCACCGCAAGCGCCGGATACTCGAATCGCAAGGCATAGATGACATCGGCACCGCTCGGGTCCGGAGGTCGCGGCTGCGCAGCGTAGTCGAACAGATAAGTCCGGCGATTGGTGAGCACGGTGAGATTCGTCGCAACGTGGGCTGCGCTCGGTTTGAGAAACAGGTGGTTGTCCTCGGCCGCGAACGCGACGCCCTTTGAATCGCCTACGCCAAGGCCCACGAAACGCTCGCCGGGAGCGAACGTGATGTCGATCTGATAACCGACGTAGCCTCTCAGCCGATAGACGGCGTCGGTCCGGTACGGAGTCATGCGAATTCTCGGATCGGACTGCAAAGGAGCCCGCGGGGACTGCGCATCGGCAAGAGCCGCTGCGAGACAACAGATGGGTCCGATCCAGCCGACTGCGCGATAGAGGCATGACAACTGAAATTTCATGGAGGCTCTCCTTGACCAACCTGCCTGCCGGCCGGATCCTGAGCTGCGCCCAGCACCTCAGGCTCCAAACCGAGCTCCACCACCTCGAACCCGAGCGGATTCCAGCTGCGCGTTCGCGGGTCATCCGGCGGCTTGCCGTAGCGGTACTGGATACTCGCGATCCAATGGGTAACACGCCCCGGCCCCCCATCCCCCTGCCTCTCGATGCGCGCGAAGCGGACCTGCGCCAGGTCCGACTCGCCGCTCGCACGCTTGAAGAAGCTCACCGACTCGATGCGAGCCGTCTCGGTGCTGCCATCCTTGTGGATATTGAGCGGAGAGCCCGGATTGACCCTGTTCCACTTCGCGTACAGCGCCTGATTCAAGCGCGCCGAATTGAAGGCGCCGCACTCTTCGTAATCGCTCTCCGCCATGGCCGATTCGAATCGCTCGCATACGGCAATGTAGTGGGTGAGGAAATATCGGGTCACCGCCTCGCCGAGCTCGACGTGCCCGGTGTATATCGGCACGACATCGACCACGCCCGTCGTGTTGTCGACCCGAACGAGGTAGGGCTCGACCCGCTTCAACGGCACGAGAACGGCAAGCGCAATGGCACCCGAAACCGCGCACAGCCAGCCGGCAGCCGCTACTCGCCAAGCCACCACCGCCCTTCGAGCTACCTGCGCTACCCTGTCGGCATCCCAGGAGGCGGCTTCCTCCAGATAGCCTTGAAGCTCACGGTCCGCACTCATGGATGGACCACAACCGTGCGCGCCTGCCCGGAGGACGGTGCGTTGATCCGCGTGAAATGCCGATCACAGCGTCGAGGCGCAGAGGCGCACCCCGCGAGGAGCAGCAACGCTATCGCAGCAATGATCACCTTCATGACCTTTTCTCCCGGAGACTCCTGACCTGGTTGGCGATCGCCAGACCGCTCATTACTGCCCTCAAAGGCGCCCCCATCATCCGGCCAACCGCGCCGAAGCTGTTGAGCGCCACACCGCCGGCAAGTCCCGAAGCAATGGGCATGATTTGCCGGAGGAAGAGGAAGACCAACACGGTTGCGAGCAGCATGTTCAACGCATCGTCAATTCTGATCGAAGTGCCCAACGCCGCTGTCTGTTGCGCATAGGTAGCCACGAGATGGAGCAAGAGAGCGCCGACCATCACCGTCAGCACGGTGATCAGCGCGTAGTTGGCGAGCTGCGCAAGCCAGGCCTCGAAGAGCCTGCGGCTTGCATCGAAGAGCAGCAAGGCAACGAAGAAGGGCCCAAGCGCCAGCAGGACCGAGAGCGCAACGCTGGAAAGGGCGAGCAGGAACATGGTGTATACGCACAGCAGGCCGACGATCGCCCAGGCCGCCACGCCCGCCAACACGAATCCGATGCGGCCCCAGCCTTCGCCGCCGCGAAACAACTGGTCTGCAACGGTTCCGCCCTCATTCCAAATGGCGTCGATGGTCTGTACCGGATCGGAGGCTCCGACGACCGCAGCCGCAAACTCCGTCGGCGCGTCGTAGAAGGTGTCTACCAACAGAGTGTTATATAGCCACAAATGCAGGCCCACGCCGAAAATCACCGCGAGCGTCACGATACGCTTTACGCCCGCCGCAAACGGCTCCTCGATCCGCCCGGTGAGCTGCAGATAGCCCCAGATCATGACGTATACGGTTCCCAGCGTGACGACCGCAGGCTCGAGGATCGACGCCACCCGCGCGGTGTTCTCGCCGATGTAGCTCGCGAGCTCACCGTTCAGCCAGGTCCAGAATGTCCGGAAGAATTCCATGGCAGCGCTCCATCGGTATCAGGGCGTCGGCTGGAAGCGCGTCGCGAACTCACCTTGTCCGGCAATCGTGCGCTCCCTGCCCCGCTCCTCGTCGGCCCAGTGCTGCGCCTCCGCCGCGGCAACCAGCATGTCGAGCTTGTTGCGCTCGTTTTCGAGCATCGCTTGCTCGGCACCGATGCGCGCGCCGAGGTCCAGGATGCCCTTCTGATCGCCTGCCATGCCGATCGAGTCGATGAGCTGCTGCAGAGTCGCGAACCGGCTGCTGGCGTTGGCCAGAGCCTCCCGCGATACGGCCTGCAGCAACGCCGTCGTGTGACGATCCTCGCCGAGCTGCTGCTGCCGGTCTGGGGACAGCGTGTCGATCTGCTGCGGTGTGAGTACCGCGTCCTCGGCGAGACTCTGTTGGATACTGGCTGAAAGCGCCGTGTACGCGGAGCTGGCGCCCCCGAGTGCTGCAGTGAGCTGTCCCCAGTCGCCGGGCAGATAGTTACGGTTCGTACCGGCCAGGAGCGCCTCCATGCCCCGATCGCCAGTGATGGAGCGCAGCTCGGCCTGCGCCTCGGCGAGGTGGTCGCGCGCCACGGTGAGCGCCTGCTCCAGATTTTGTACCTCGGTCACGAGCTGCGCGACGGCGGCGACATCAATGACGGCGAATTGCGCGCGGGCCGCGGGAGCAGCCACCGCGAATGCAACAGTAACCATCAGCGACAGGTTCTTGGCGAATGACATGACACGCTCCTTGTGATGGGAGATGACCGGATAGGGCGATGCTCAACGGGCGGCTGGCCGAGCCGAGAGCACCTCGAGCTCAGACTCGAAGCCCTGGAGGTCCAGTCGGCAGACGACGCTCTGATGTCCCTGCTTGACGAGGAATACGCGTGCACCGGGCTCGAGCTCCTCTTTGATGAGGGCAAGCTCGCGCCGGGTGAGGCCGAGCCCGGCGGTATATTCCTCGGGCGCGGCGTCTGCATTCGGAAAAAAGATCTTCGTCGGCGTCTGCTCCACGATGGTGCGGCTGATGGGGCTTTCGAGCACGTCGCCTGCGCTCTGGGTCGCCAGGCACATGACGCCATTCAGCTTCCGCCAGGTCTTCGGCCCGTCCTTTGCGAAGCTTTCGAACGCCGGGTCCGCGAGTAACCGCCAGAACTCGTCCATCCAGCACACGAGTCGGCGGCCGTCCAGCATCTGCCGCACCAGATGGAAGAGATACAGGGTGACAGGCGCTCGAACGACGTCGTTGTCGAGGAATTCCGTGACGTCGAAGCCGATCACAGGATGGCCGTCGAGCCGACGGATGACGGAGTCTTCCGCATTGTCGAATGCCCACGCGTAGGCGCCTTCTCCTGCCTCACACCATCGCCCAAGACGCGCATGCAGGCCCTCGGGGTCGGTCGGATCGAGGAACTCGATCAGGCGCGACAGCCGCCTCGCCTCTGGGGTGAGGGACAAGGCTCCGCGCAGAGCCTGGTCCAGGTCCCGCTGCTCACGGACGTTGAGAGGGCGTGCACCCGGGGCGCGCGCCAACAGCTGCAGCCAGCTCCGGAGGAACTCCAAATGGCCCGGGCCCGACGGCAACTGCAGCGGATTGAAGCCGGTAGCACGCCCGTTTCGCAGCGTCAGATATTCGCCACCGAGCTCGCGCACCAACCGCTCGAGTCCACGATCTTTGTCGAGCACGACCTGCGTTGCCCCATGGCGCGCGAGCAGGGCAACGAGGAATCCAATCAGCACGGTCTTGCCCGACCCGGTCGGGCCGCAGATGAAGGTGTGCCCGGCATCGCGCCGGCTGCCACCATCCGACGGGTCGCTGGCATGCAAGGAGAAGTGGTATGCCGAATGCGCCCGGGTCGGGAGAACCGCCAACGCCTCTCCCCAGTGGTTGCCACGAGCGCGGCCAGAGGGGAAGTTGTGGAAGGGCGCCATGGCCGCGAAGTTGCGCGAGGTAATCGGCGCTTTGCGGGGTCGCAATGCGAAGTTGCCGGGAAGCTGCGCCCAGAAGGCGCCTTCCAGCGCGAGGTCCTCGCGCGCCACCGTCATGCCGGTATCGGCCAAAATCGCGCGCGCCCGTGCGACGCAATCGTTCAGAGTGCGTAACCGCTCTCCCGCCGGTCGCTCGTCCGCCACGTCGTCCGGCTCCGCGAGCACCTGCAGCGACAAATGATGGTCCCCCATCACGAACTCGTTGCTGGTGAGCGCGTCCAGTGCCTCGCCTAGCTCGTCGGCCTGCGATACCGCGAAGTCGCCGGCGTTCGCCATCCGGTTGATCTGGCGGGTGAGCAACGCCTGCCCGGCTGCCTTGGAGAGAAACGCGAAGGATTGCGTGAGCACGAAGGCAAATGGGGCGCTCAGCAGCCTATCCAGCATCCCGACCACACTTGGCGTGGGGTACTCCTTTATCCCGAGCATTGCCCCCACGCGGGTTGTAGCCGCCATGCGGTATTCCAGGGACTCGCCACCAAAGCCAACGCGCGTCGTCGCCAGAGCCGCATTCAGTGCTCCGCGCGGCAACGCCATCGGCTGGCGCTCTCCATTGACGAGCAGGGCAAGATACTCGAGCAGAGAGGAGTACCAGCGCCCGGAATCCTGATAACAGCCGAGACTCTCCGGCTCGTACATAGCGAGCGATGCGCGCAGCGTCTGCGCGATCTTGCGGCAGGCCTCGAGCGCATCGGCTGTCTCCAACGCCGAGCTCGCAGGCTTCAGCCGTGTAATCACGCCCGACAGCAGCCCCGCCGCCCGACCAGCCGCCGGCCGAAAGAGCACGGCGAGATAGAGCTCGTTGACCATGAGGATGTCGCCAGCCAGCCGGCGCACGTACTTCTCGTGCAGGGTGGCGGCGAATCCCGCCGCTTCCGCGCTGGAGGGCCGTAAAGCCTCACGGCTGCGGACTACATGAGTCCAGAAGGCCATACCTGGCCCGGCCACGTTGCGCCAGAGCACGTTCAGCTTCTCGTGCCAGACATTGAGCTGCTCCGGATCCGCGCTCTCGAAACTGGCTCCTCCCAGGCGAAACACCTGCAGGTAATCGCCAAAGACAGTCTTGACGACCTCCGGTGCAACGTGCGCCGTGTAAGGAATGTGCCGATCCGCCGTCAGCTCGCGGCGCAGGGCGGCTTGCCGTGCGACTCCCAACATCACGGCAATCTCCGCGCCGCACCGTATGAAGCTACGGCTGCGGCATCGCTTCGGCGTCGCCCCGATCGGCACGGCGGATCGAGCGCAAGAGGACTGTAGCTGCTCCCACCCCACCAACGGCCATTGGCGAGCAACGCCGGCAGGCGTGTTCTGCCCCAGAGTAGCAGCAGATCAAAATACCGCGCGTCCCGTCCGCAAAGCAGCACTCCAGCACCGTGAATCGGCAGGGCAACGAGCAGGGTCAGGAGGTTCCTCGTAACCAGAAAGGCCTCGAGTGTGAACACCAGATTGAAGAGCAGCGCCGAGTAAGTCACTCCCCAGCGCATCGGCGGGCGTGTTGCACCCACGAAGAGCGGATCGGCCGTGAGGCCGGGTGTTCTCTTGTCCATCTCGCTGCTCCTCAGACGCCAAACATCCCACGCACCCAGGTGACGATCTGCGGCGCACCGAAGGCGATCGCGATCCCCAAAATGGCGCCGATGCACCAGCCCCACGAGAGCCGGCTTGCCATGGCCATGCCTCCAAGCACCATCACGAGGATGATGGCGATCGGAGTCAGCCAGGCCAAAATGTTGCTCTCCAGCGCGGTGGCCCCCGTTAGGAAGGGAGATGCCTGCGCCAGCACCGGTCGCGGCAGCGCCAGGGACAGAGCTGTCGTGATGCCGACCAATACGGCCGACCAGGGGGCGCCGGATTCCCTGCGCGCGGCAATTCGGATGATTCGCTGCAACATGATTCCTCTCCGTTTCAGTTATCCGGTCCCATTTTCCTTCGTCGTGCGGATCTCCGAAGCGCCGCTATGCGCTTGCCGCGAGCCGCTGCGGTTCCTCGCCGCGTCTGGACGCACGCTCCTCGCGCTTGGCCTTGCCCGGGGCACCGAAGCGGAAGCCCTGAACGATGAAGTTGTAAGCGTAGTGCCGCTCCCCGTCCTTGTCGGTCCAGTTGTCTGCCCGAACCTGGGCATCGACGATGAGCTGATCGCCCTTGCGAGCTGTGCGCGCGATCGTCTCGCCGAGCGGACCGAACGCGGTGAACCAGATGCTCGTGGCGATCTCGCGCGCCCCGCCCTCCTCGTCCTTGCCCGCATAGTCATTGCCGATCAGACAGAACTTCGCGTAAGTACGGTCTCCTTTGACGATCAGATCGGGATTGCGGGACAGATTGCCGACTGCGGTGAGGGTAAAACTGTTCATGGCGGGCTCCATGTGTTGACTGCGCGTGCCGATTGGCACGGTGATCAGTCTATAGGCGCACAAGGGGATTGGAATCGCGTTTGCCTGCGTGTTTGTATAGAAATACAGACCCGCCTGTTCGCCGCGCTCCCGCAGTCGGTCGACACGCGCTATTCTGGTGTTGACCAGTCAGTCACGAAAAGGAGATTCCCATGTCCCTGCTTGATCAATCCGGCGATGACACCGTCCTCGAGGAATGCATCGAAGAGCTCGACGAGCTCGTCATGAGCCTCGACCGGTATCCCGCGGCCGCCGTCGCGGTGGCGATGGGCGCTCATCTCGAGGGCCTGCTCGGCGCGCTCCTCGATGAGCGCCGGTGCACCGCCGAGGAGGTTCGCGAGCTCCTGCACAAGATCGAGTCCGGCGCCTTGGATCAGGAGGCGGCCCTGGAGGATGAAACGTCCAGGGAGCGCTAGGGGCGCTCCGCCCAGCTCCGACGCTCAGGCGTTTGCCGCGACGCGCCTCGGCGTGCGGGATATGGCAAGCCAGACTGTTCAGTTTACCTGTCGATCTGGTATCATATCGGCGAATGCCCAGAACCCGCGATCTCGACGTCAGTGACCTCGCCCGCACGCTGGGGCGGCTCGTGCGGCATATGCGCGCCGCGGCTGCGCAACACGAGCTGTCGCTCACCGAATCGTCCGTGCTGGCGCGGCTGGGGAGAGAAGGCCCGGCCACTACCGCGGAGCTGGCGCGTGCCGAAGGCATGCGCCCCCAATCCATGAGCGCTGCCATCGCCACGCTCGAGGAGCGCGGCCTCGTGGAGCGTAAACCGCACGCGAGCGATGGGCGCCAGATGAACATCGCCCTCACGGACAAAGGCGCCGTCGTGCGGAGTAGTACTAAGGACCTGAAGCGGGCCTGGCTCGCGCAGGCGACGGCACGTCTGGAAGACGAGGAGCGTCAGATCCTCGCGAGAGCTGGCGACATTCTCAAACGATTGTTGGAGCCATGATGGCGGGAAAGGACGGTCGCAGCGGGCAACCGCCACAGGCGTCGCCCCTCGCCTCGGTCTCGCACTCCTGGCGGGCGCTCCGCCACCGCAACTTCAAGCTGTTCTTCTTCGGCCAGAGCACCTCGGTCATCGGCACCTGGATGACCCGACTCGCGACGGCCTGGCTCGTTTATCGCCTCACCCACTCGGCGCTGCTCCTGGGTGTGGTCAGCTTCTCCGGGCAGATCGTCTCCTTCCTCATGGGTCCGGTCGCTGCCGTGTGGGTGGAGCGCATGGAGCGGCGCCGCCTCCTCGTCATCACCCAGGCAGCTGCTGCGGTGCAGTCGCTGGCGCTCGCGGCGCTCACGCTCGCTCACGTGATCACCCTGAGCGAGATCATCACGCTCATGATGTTTCAGGGACTGATCAACGCCTTCGACATGCCGGGGCGCCAGTCCTTCCTCGTCCAGATGGTCGAGGATCGCGGCGATCTCGCCAATGCCATCGCCATCAATTCCTCGATGGTCAACGGTGCGCGGCTCATCGGCCCTGCGATCGGAGGCCTCGTCATCGCGGGATTCGGCGAGGGGTACTGCTTCCTCATTGACGGCATCTCCTACTTCGCCGTGATCGCCTCGCTCCTGCTCATGCGGCTGGCACCGCTGCAAGGCCGTGGGCAGCCCGAGAGCCTCCTCAAGGAGCTGCGCGAGGGCTGGGATTACGTCAGCGGCTTCAGGCCAATCCGGACCATCCTGCTGCTCCTGGCGTTCATCTGCCTCATGGGCTGGCCCTACTCGGTGCTGCTGCCCGTGTTTGCCGGCCAGGTGCTGCATGGCGGCGCCCACACACTGGGCTGGCTCACGGCGGCTTCGGGCGTCGGCGCCTTCTCTTCCGCGCTCGCTCTCGCAATGCGTAAGTCGGTGGCGGGCCTCACCCGCACCCTGCAGGCCGCGGCCGTGCTGCTGGGTTTGGGGCTCATCCTGTTCGGCCTGTCGCGCGTCCTGTGGCTATCGCTCATCCTGATGATGGTGGTCGGATTCGGCCTCATTCAGGCCATAGCTGTCAGCAACACCATCATCCAATCGCTGGTGCCGGACGACAAGCGCGCACGCGTGATGGGCTACTACACCATGGCGTTCTTCGGCGCGGCGCCCTTTGGAAGCCTTCTGGCCGGTGCCCTGGCCCAGCACATCGGAGCCCCCTACACTGTGATGCTCACGGGCACCTTCTGCATCGCCGGCGCCCTATGGTTCGCCATGGAGCTGCCGAAGATCAGGCCGGCGATGCGCTCTGCCTATCGCGAGAAGGAGCTCTCAGCTCAACGCGCCGTGGACCCGCCGAGCCGCAGTGTGTCAGGCACGACGCCCCTCGGGGCAGAGCTCAACGCCCGCAGGATCTCGACCTCCCGCTCGCGGTAAGGCGTGCCGTCCGGCCGCAGCAGATCGTGGTGCCATACCGCGGGCTGAATGAGAACGTATGGCCGCTCCCAGGAATCCCACGGTAGATTGGTCTGCGTCTTGCCTGCGACGAATCCCCAATTGATCATTCCGACATTCGCGCGCTTGCCGACGGGCAGGACGCCGTCGATGGTCGAGCCGGCGCCCCGTGCCATGTATTCCGTGCAAATGATCGGCCGGCCGTAGGTCTGGAGCTGCCTGACGCGCTGGAAGAAGGACTCCGGCCACTCGTAATTGTGGAAGCTGAGGACATCCGACTCGGTGATTTGAGTCTGCTCGATGGAATTCAGGCCCGCGGCCTTGCTCCAGTCGGGACCGTGCCAGAGCGCGCTGGTGAGAGGCTGAATCGGATGCCGGCTGCGCGCCCAGGCGAAAACCTGCGGCAGCAGCGTTGCCACCCGGTGGAATTTGTCCTTTGGCTCGCCGGGATAGACAGCGCCGTTGCCGCCTAGAAAGTTGTCGGGCTCGTTCCAGACATCCCAGGCGCGCACCCGATCGTCCTTGGCGAAGGTCCCAACGATGTCCTCGACATATGCCTCGAGGCGACCATACTGCCTGGGGTCATCCAGCACCGCCGCCGCCGGCGCCTGCACCCAAACAGAATTGTGTACGCCGGGAATCGGGGGATGCTGCGGTCCCAGCCGCGGGTCAGGATCCCAGCAGGAATCGAACAGTACGAAGATGGGCTTGATATGGTGGCTGGCGGCAATCCGCAGAAACACGCGGATTCGCTGCCTGAAGCCAGCAGGGTCCTGCTTCCACAGCAAATCGTGGAGGAACACCCGCATGGTGTTCATGCCGAGACCCTGCGCCCATCCGAGCTCGAGGTCGATCCGTTTGGGATCAAACGTGGCCGCCTGCCACATCTCGAGCTCATTGACCGCATCGTAGGGAATGTAGTTGCTGCCGAGCATCCAGGGCTGCGCGGAGTACCAGCTCTGCGCCTGGCCCGTGGTCCAGGGTCCGATTCCGGCCGCCCTGGAAGGCAGGACGGCACCGGCGAGCAGCGCCATTCCCAACACCAGCGATGCGACTGAACGTCTCACTCATCTCCCCCGTTCAGTCAGGTCCGGGTGTCGGTCAGATCCTGAGTGCTGGCCGCCGCGCGACTCCGGATGGCGGCAGCCCGCCAGGCGAGCGCCAGCATCCCGCAGCCGAAGATGAGCAGCGCCCCGCCCCACCAGAGATTGATGTCGATCCCGAGCGAGCGCTGGTAAATCGCGGTGTTACTTAGAAGCCCGTAGCCTGCAAGGAGCGCCCCGATGAGGACGAAGAGGCTGCCGATCGGAATACGGATGTCCAGGCCCATGTCCCTCACCGGAAGATGAAGTTGAGAATGACCGCACCTGCAAGCACGCAGCTTCCCAGAACTGCCGGACGCGCGTACCACCGCTCACCTGCCGCGCGCAGCCGCGGCGTGAGGGAGTAGACGAGACCTACCAGGTCCCCCTCCGCGCGTGGCCGCGTCACCAGGCTCACTGCCACCGTCACCAGAAAGCAGACCCCGAAAGCATAGATCGCCGTCCAGAAGTTCTGCGCCATCTGGCTGGCATAGAGGTGCAGTACCGCGATCCAGCCACCCTTGATCCCCGTGACGCTACCGGCGGGGAGCGTCAGCCCATGATGCGCAGCCGCGGCCAACGTGCCCGCAACGAGTCCGAGGAATGCCCCATGCCCGGTTGCCCGCTTCCAGAACATGCCGAGCAGGAAGGTAGCGAAGAGCGGCGCGTTCACGAATGCGAACAGGAGCTGCAGCAGGTCCATGATGTTGTTGAATCGGTTTGCTGCGTAGGCCGCGCCGATGGAGAGCCCGATACCCGCCACCGTGGCGATCCGTCCCATGCTGAGGTAGTGCCGGTCGCTCGCCCCGTGACGGATGTAAGCCTGGTAGATGTCGTAGGTCCACACCGTATTGAAAGCCGTGACATTGCCTGCCATGCCGGTCATGAAACTGGCCATCAGCGCGGTGAGCCCCAGCCCCAGCATGCCGTTTGGGAAGTAATGACCGAGCATGAGCGGAATTACCATGTCGTAGTTCAGCGAACCGTCAGCTTTGTGGGGCAAAGCGAGGCCGCTTGCGCCGCCGTGCAGGGTCGAGGCGATGGCGATCATCCCGGGAAGGATGACCAGAAAAGGGAAAATCATCTTCGGGACCGCGGCAATGAGCGGGGTGCGCCGGGCGGCCTCCATGGAATCGGCCGCGAGCGCCCGCTGCACGACGAGAAAGTCCGTGCACCAGTAGCCAAAGGAGAGGACGAACCCGAGCCCCATGGCGATGCTGAGCCATTCCACCCCCATGGGGTTCGAGGAGGGGCTTCCCATGACGCTCCAGGTGCTGGTCCAGGCATCCGGCGCGAAGCCGCTGGAGAGCGCCACCTGCCGCAGGCCCGCGCTCAGGCCGTGCCAGCCCCCGATGTCCTTGAGGCCCAGGAACACGAGCGGGGCGAATCCGAAGACGATCAGGAAGAACTGCAACACCTCGTTATAGATGGCCGAGGTCAGCCCGCCCAGGAAGATATACGCCAGTACGATGAGGGCAGAGAGCAGCACGCTGGTCGTAAAGTCCCATCCGAGCAGGAGCTTCAGGAGGAGCGCCATCGCATACATTGAGATGCCTGAGGAGAAAACCGTCATCACCGCAAATGAGATGGCGTTCAGCCCCCGGGTCTTCTCGTCGAACCGCAGCTTCAGGTACTCCGGGACCGAGTGGGCGCGTGAGCCATAGTAGAACGGCATCATGAAAATGCCGAGGAACACCATCGCCGGAATGGCCCCCACCCAATAAAAGTGACTGGTCGCCATGCCGTACTTGGCGCCGGAGGCGGCCATGCCGATCACCTCCTGGGCCCCCAGGTTCGCGGAAATGAAGGCCAGCCCCGTGATCCACGCCGGAATGGCGCGGCCGGACAGGAAGTAATCCGTGCTGGTCCGCATGTAGCGCTTCAGCGACGCCCCTATCCCGAGCACGAACGCGAAGTACACCGCCATGATCGTCCAGTCGATGGCCGCCGGATGCACCCCTACCCCCTTTCTAAAAATAAATCATACCAATTGCCCAGGCGCAGGTCCGAGAAATGCTTGATCGCCCCAACGCCCGTAACCCGGCCTAACGCCCGAGCAAAGCCGCATGCGCAGACTCTCATTCGGTGTCCTGCTGATCGCGCTCTCCACCCTGGTATTGGAGCTGATGCTGACGCGGGTCTTCGACGTTACGCTCACCCCCAACCTGTCCTATTTCGTGGTCTCACTCGCGATCTTCTCCTTTGGGCTGGCGGGTCTATTCGCCACCCTGAGGCCGCTCGGTCCCGAGCGTGACATTCGCGGCGTGCTGGTTGCCTGTTGCATCGGGTTCACCATCGCGACGCTGCTCCTCAACCCGATCATCAACGCTCTGCCCCTCGACTATCACCGGATCGTGAAGGCGCCCCTCGCGACGGTCGCGGCTTTCTGCGCACTCTACCTGACACTCCTCGTGCCCTTCGGGCTCGCCGGCTACGTGCTCATCACCGTTTTCTCGACCTACGCGTCCCGAATCCAGCGCCTCTACTTCTGGGATCTGATCGGCGCCGGCATCGGCACCGTGCTCGTCGTGCCCTTCATCCTGAGGATCGGCCCGGGCGGCCTCATCGTCTGCGCCGCGGCGCTCGGGCTCATCGCAGCGGCGCTCTTCACTGCCTCACGCGCGATGGGCACGGTCTGCGTGGTGGTGGCGCTCGCGATCGCCGCGGTTCCGGCCATCCGCGGGCAGAACTACATCCCCTACCACTACCACATGGAAAAGCGCGGCGTCCTCGCTGCAACCCATGAAGGCCGCGACGAGCTCGTCCGCTGGGATCCGATCTCGAAAATCGACATCATCAATGAGTCTCCCAGCCTGCAGGCCGGATTGCCCGCGGATGAGACCGGCCAACGCAAAGCCATCGAGTACGACGGCGGCAACCAGACCAGCTATTTCTATCGGTTCGACGGCAATCTGCCCGGGCTGCGCGAGCGCATCGAGCAGAACCCGCAGCTCGCCACGGTCGACTTCTGGCAGATGGGGGTGCTGGCCGCTCACTATCTGAAGCGTGATACCGGACAGAGCGTGCTCGTGATCGGCAGCGCCGGGGGTGAAGAGACCAAGGCGGCCCTCATGTATGGCGCCAAGAGGGTGGATTCGGTCGAGCTCGTGCCTACGGTCATGCAACTTGCGCGTGGGCGCTACTCTGCCTACATCGGCAACATCTTCAAGAACCCGGCAGTCCATCCGCACGTCGGTGATGGGCGTAGCTTCCTGCAGCACTCCGGCCGCAAGTACGACATCATCCAGCTCTACAGCGACTACACCAGCTCCAGCATCGCGCAAGGCACGGGAGCCATGGCGCCGATGTATCTGCAGACGGTCGAGGCCTACGAGCAGTACTTCACGCACCTGACGTCCAACGGCGTCCTGCAGATCAACAACTTCGCCTTCCCCCGGATGATCACCACCGCCGCCCTTGCCTGGAAGCGGTTGGGTCTCAAGGACTTTCAGCGGCACGTGGTGGTCTATCTCTGCCCATCCCAGGTCACCCTGCCCACACTCCTCTTCAAGATGCAGCCGTGGACGCCGGCGGAGATCGAGGCCCTCAACGCCTTCGTGGGCTCGCCGAAGCTGGCGCCGTCAGACCGGCTGTATCTCACGGAGGATCCGCTCGACCCGACCAAGAGCTTCCTGCCCGCGGTTTTCTACTCCGGCTCCTATCCCGCGTGGCTCGCGAAGCAGGTGCCGGCCGACTTCTCGCCGGCCACCGATGACCTGCCCTACTTTGGCGAGCTGCGCGAGCACCTGGGCCATGTCGAGGCGAAGCCGGGTAACTTCCTCGACCCGGGCACAGTGTTCGTGCTCAACTCCTCGATCATCCGTGGCGTACCGATGGACGAAATCCATCTCTTCCTCACGGCCGGCGGATCGGTCGTGTTCCTCATCCTCCTCGTCCTGGTGCCACTGCGCTTCTCCAAGGTGGGCCGGGAGGAAGGGGCAGCGGCAGTACCGCTGCTCACTTATTTCTCGTGTCTCGGTGCTGGATTCATCATCCTGGAGCTCGTCTTCATCCAGAAGTTCATGAACCTCATCGGCAGCCCGCTCTACACCTATTCGACGGTGATCTTCACGATGCTCTGCGGCGCGGGGCTCGGCAGCGCCGCCTCGGAGCGGCTGGGGATCGGACCGCAGCAACACTGGTCGCGGCCGTTCCTCGCCGTGATCGCCATCGGCCTCGCACTCCTCGTCTGGTATCCCGCCATAGCGAGTCTGGTCCTCGCGCTGCCCCTTGCCGGCCGAGTGATGGTCTCGGGCGCGCTCCTCTTGCCGCTCGGATTCTTCCTCGGCATGCCGTTCCCGCTCGGCATCCTCGCCATCGAGAGTCAGCCGCGCGGCGCAGTGGCTTGGGCGTGGGGCATGAACGGAATCTTCACCGTGGTTGGGGGCCTGCTGAGCGTGCTCCTTTCCTTCGAGAAGGGATTCAACTTCGCCGTTCTGATCGCGCTCGCATGTTATGTCGGTGCGCTGACGGTCTTCGCCAGAATGCGCGACATGGCGCCGGCGAGCGAGCGGGGCGCCCTGTCCTATCCGACATTGAGTCCGACGGAGTAGCCGGCGCGATTCGCGCTGCTGCGGCTGCTATCGAGGCGGGCGGGTTCCGCCGCGAGAGGCCGGCGGCGGCCGTGCCGGCTCGGCCCGCGGGGCGGGCGCCCTCTCCGCGCGCGGCATACTGTAGTGCGGCACGTTGTCGCTCGGCGTCCTGAAACCCGGCGTCATGAATCTTTGCTGCGGAGGCTGACGCTCCGCGGGCGGCGCGAATCGCTGCTGCGGAGGCTGACGCTCCGGCGGAGGCGCAAATCGCTGCGGCGGGGGCGAGAATCGCTGCTCGGGAATCCGCCGCTCCGGCGTATTGAAGTGCTGCTCTGGGATCTGACGCGGAGGTGGTGCAAAGCGCACCGCCGGAGCCTGATGCTGCGGCTGGACGAATCGCGGTTGCGGTGCAGCCTGACGCTGCGGCGGCGTGTGCCATTCCAGTGGGGCCTCCCGTTGTGGCAGCGGACGCTCTCTTGGTGCGAACGTTTGCTGCCCCGGGCGCACCATCGGCGCTCCGGGGGCCAGGGACCGACCTCCGGCCCAGGACGGACGATCGTTTCTCTGCGGCTGCCCCGGCGGCAGAGTCGGCTGTTGCAGCGCGTGCTCACGGGCCGCCATTCCGGGACGGCCGGACTCGAAGCGCCCGTCGGGCGCCGTGCGCAGCTCCAATGCCGAGGGTCTCGTCCCCGGCGGAGACGCGAAACGCACCGGCGCCGCCGGCGTAACCGGGCGCATGCGTGCGAGCTCTGCCACGGGCACCGGGCGGCCGCCGTTCGCCCGTATGGCAGCCTGCTCCCTGGTGAAGGAGACCGGAGCGCGCGGCGGCGCCAGTCGCGCGACGACCGGTCGGTTCATGATCGCGCGCGGCGGCGTCCTGACGATGCGGCCATCATTCACTCCAAGAATGCTCTGCCTTACGGGAGCAATGGCCGGAGCTGCGGTCACTGCGCGCATATTGAGGCCACCGCGGTGCGGCAGGATCACGCGGTGAGGACCGACGGCCTCGGCTGATGTGAACACATTACGTGGAACCGCGGTAATCGCGCCAGGCACTCCACTGTTGACATAGTGGACGCCGTGAACACGCCCTTCATACACGTTGTTGATGTAAGTCGTGTTGACGTACCGCGCATTCGCAACATTGATGTTTCGGACGTAGGCAGGACTCACCCGATAGCCGGGCACATATACGTCCCGGGGTCCGAGAGGGAACCAGCCGACATGAGCCCCGGGCCGGCCTCGCGCGCCACCGACCCACCCGACCAGCGCGGGCGCATAGAAGGGATGTACCCTGCGCGGACCCGGGACCCAACACCAGCGGTCATGCCAGCGGCCCCACCGGCCATAATGGAAGGGCGCAAAGCCCCATGGCTCCTGGTCTACCCAGGTCCAGCCCCAGGGGGAGATCCATACCCACCGGCCGAGGCTGTAGGGGGCCCATCCCACGGCGACTGTCGGGAACCAGGCATAACCCCAGTCCGTGGTCGACTCCCAAGTGCCGTAGGAGCCGAGATCATCCGCCCCCACCATGTCGGGCGGCACGTATTGCTGTGCAACGGCCGCCTGCCGCTCGACCTGCTGCTCACGCTGCATCGACCAGTCATCGAGGGAATCCGGAGCGCCGAGCGTCGCGAAATCGGCAGCAAGTGTGCTCGTGCCCGTGAACGTCACGCTCTGCTGCGCTGCAATGGGATAGGACTGCCCGCCTCCGGTGGCGAGTGCATCCCCGTCATCCACCTTGACGATGGTCGTGTCGCCGCTGTCACTCACCTCTACGCGATACGTGCCGGGCTGATTGAGGGTGAGGGCGAGATTGGGGGTGTCGATTTCGTCGTGCTCGCCATTGGCAAGCGTGCGTACGTGAACGATCACAGTCCCCGCAGTCACCTGCATCTGCGCGGTCTGATCATCCAGGTTGAGGAAGGAGAAGCCCGTGGAGCTGCCCAAGCGGATGACGGCATCGCCGATGTCGAGCTCCGCACGCGAGCTCTGGTCGCTCCAGAGCTTGTCCCCGAGAGTCAGTGGCCGATTGAGGGTGGCGGTGGTCCAATTATCGGCGCCCGCAGGCTCGAGCGAGACGCTGCCCTCGGCATAGCTCAGCTGGGCGACGCGCCCGGGAGGATTCGATCCCGGGTCGGAATCTTCCCCGAGATGCTCGATCAGCTGGCTGTCGTCGCCTTGGGGCGGCTGCTGCTCCTGCGATTCCTGCGCCAGCGCCGCGCCGAGGGCGCTTAGGCCGAAAAGCATCCCGGTGGCGATTGCGCCGCAGATCGATAAGGCTCGCACTCTCATGTCGATACGTTCCGGTGCTGACCGCGGGAGGTTCTCATACCTGCCCCGCCCAAGGAATAGCCCTGAAGGCGCGCTCCGCGCAGCGGATATCCCATTGGACAGAACGCGGGAAGACCGGTTTCGCCGACCTGGCGCTCCGAAGGTCCCCTGCCGGCGCAGCGGTCTCGATGGCCCTCATGACCTCTTTTATGGGCGCCGAGCCCTGAACCCAGAGTGAACTGCCGCCAGGCTAGAATTCGCGCCATGACTCGAGCCTTCATCGACGAGCTCAATATCTATCCGCTCAAGTCGGCTCGGGGGATACCGAAGACCCGAGTGCGCCTCGCCGCCACCGGGTTCGAGTGGGATCGCCACTGGCTGGTGATTCGCGAAGACGGCATGTTTCTCACGCAGCGCACTCACCCCCTGCTGACCCACATCGCGACGGAGCTGACGAGCGAAGGGCTCATCCTGACATCGGCAGGATTGCAGCCACTCATGCTGCCGCTCGCCGCCCGAGGTACCCGCCGGCCGGTTCGCATTTGGAAAGATTTCTGCGAGGGGCTGGATCAGGGCGAAGAGGCCGCCTCTTGGGTGAGCAGCGTACTCGGTGAGGCAGTGCGCGTGGTGCGAACACCGGCAACGCCCGGCCGCAGAGCGGATCCCGAATTCGCAGGCCCAGCCTACTCGCCGATCGCTTTTCCTGACGCCTATCCCATTCTCGTCTGCAGCCGGGCATCGCTCGAGGATTTGAATCGCCGGCTCCCTGAATCGCTGCCGATGGAGCGCTTTCGTCCGAGCCTCGTGCTTTCGGGCCTGCCGCCTTACGCAGAGGATCGGATCGCAGCGCTCGAGATCGGGCCGGTCACCCTCACTCTGGTCAAGCCCTGCACCCGTTGCATCATCCCCTCCACCGATCAGCGAACGGGTCAGCGCGGGTTCGACCCCGTGTCGGTGCTGCGTACGTTCCGCTTCGATCGCAAACTGCGCGGGGTCACCTTCGGTGAGAACGCCATCATCGCCCGCGGCGTTGGCGAGATCCTCGAGCGCGGCGCCGAGTGTCGGGTGACCTGCGACAATTGATCTTTCCGGCCCGGCCCGATACCGTGCCCGCCCGTGATGGGTAATGTCGGCGGAACGATGAGAAGAACGGCGCTGCTGCTGGCGATGAGCGTTATCGCGTCACAAGGAGTGGCGTACGCTCTCGGTGTCACACCCTACCTTCCCTTGAATCTCGACCCCGATATCGAGAGCCAGGTGGAGCGGGTGCTGATTCTGGGCGATGAGCCGGCGATGACTCGCCCCATTCCCGCTGCATTGGTCCTGGAAGCCCTCCCCAAGGCGTGCCGCCGGGATCGGCCGCTCTGCGAGCGGGTTCAGCACTACCTCGACCGCTACATGCAGACGACTGGCGTCGAATTCACCAGCCTCTCGGCGGCCGCGACCTCCGGCTCCTCCAATATCACCCTTCCCAACCAGCATGGCGAGAAGGCGCAGAGCGCTTACGAGGTCGCCGGCGCCGCCTACCTGCAACCCAACTCCTACATGCTGCTCAATCTCGGGGGAGTCGCCTACCAGGGCCGGGCGACCCCGACGGGGACTATGCTCAGCCTCGGTTTCGACTGGGCGCAGCTCGATATCGGCTGGCGGGATCACTGGTGGTCGCCGATGACCGATAGCGCCATGCTGATCAGCACGGAAGCCCCCACCATGCCCTCGTTCACATTGTCCAATTATCGGCCGCTGACGCGCCTCGGGTTGCAGTACGAGGCTTTCGTCGCGCGGATGTCGGAGTCGGATCGCATACAGCTGCCGATCACCGGTCCCGCTCCGCAGTTCACGCGAGGCAACCCGAAGATGGGCGGGATCCGCATCGCCATCGCGCCGGTGAGCGGCTGGGAGCTTTCGGCGCAGCGCCTCATAGTCTGGGGCGGCGGTGCCGCAGGTGGCCAGTCGATCACGGACATCCTCAAGGCGATGTTCAACCCGGGCCGGGCGCAAACCGCGGGTTTCGGCAGTACCAGCTCGGCGATCGGCAAGCAGGAAGCGTCTCTGACCAGCCGCTTCATATTCCCGAGCCGGGTACCCTTCTCGGTGTACTTCGAGTACGCAGGAAACGACACGATTGCGGGCAAACCGTACCTCGTCGGCAAGCCCGATATCTCCGTCGGGATCGATTTTCCGCGCATCGGTCCATTCAACCTCACCTATGAGGTCTCCTCCTTTGCCCCCACGTGGTATGTGCATCTGGCGAGCAATGTTCAAACCGGATATCTCGATGGCATCACCAACTACGGGGAGAGCATCGGCCACTGGTTCGGCGACCAACGCGTGCTCGCCACGCCCAACTCCCTGGCCGACCAGGTCGGCGGGCAGAGCAACATGCTGCGCATCGGCTGGGAGCCCTGGTTCGGCGGACTCATGCAGCTTCAGCTGCGGGCGCTCGCCAATGAGGGCAATACGCTCTTTGCGAGCTATCCCTACAAGAATGAGTACCTGGAATCGCTGAGTTACTCCTACCCATGGAAGGGATATTCCGTCGGGGCGCAGATCGACGCAGGCCGGGACGTGTTCGGGGAACATTACGCGCGGCTGCAGGGTTATCTGCGCGACGGCGATGCGCTCCTGCGCGGCAACGACGACACCGGCGCTGAGGCGGCAGCGTCCGCCGGCGAGCGCGCGGAAGGTAACGAGCTGTACGTCAGTGTCGGGGCCGACTATTACCGCACGCTCATCAACCTCAATCTGGCCAGTCAGCCCCGTTACTACACGAAGTCGACCGTCGGGCCGTACTTTGCGCTGGGCGCCCGCCGGCGCGTTTCCAGGCACCAGGATCTCGGTGTAGCGGTTGAGGCGGATGATATCAGCGGGCGCGCGCTCCTCAGCGTTCGTATGCTCGACTACCGCTACCGATTCAACTCGCCGCTCGCCGTCAACCTGTTCCTCGGCGGCTCGCGGTACTCGGTCGGAACTCCCGCGTACGGCCTGTATGTCGGCGCGGGACTGCAATGGCGCAACCTGCTGCCGGGCTGGGATGTCGGCGTCGATTATCGCAACGTCATCGATGCACAGCGGGAGCGGGATCTGTCCACCGATCCGGAGCCACTGGGCAGCCCCAAACCCGACTCATTCCACACCATCTACAGCTGGACGCTGTATCTCTCACGCAAGTTCTGACAGCGCAGCGCGAACTACCGAAGGGGAAGCGGCTCGAAGCCCCACTTGCGGAAGACCGGACGCGCATCGGCGCTGACGATGAAAGCGAGATAGCGGGCTGCCGCATTGCTGGCGCCGCGCGTGAGGGCCACCGGGTAGACGATGGGGGAGTGGCTGCTCGCGGGGAAAACGCCGACGATACGCACTCCCTTCTGCACGAGGGCATCCGTCCGATAGACGATCCCAAGCGGCGCATCGCCTCGGGCGACATACGCGAGGGCCGCCCTCACGTTCTCCGCCCGCACCAGGTGCGGTACAACACTGTCCCAGGCTCCAAGCTTCTGCAGCGCCTCGCGCGCGTAGATACCGGCTGGAACGGAGTCCGGGTCGGCAACGGCGAGATGCCCGCCCCCGAGCAGCCGCGACAGATCGAACCCCGGCGCGATACTCACTCGCAACGCGCTGGCGGCGGGCGCGATCAGAACCAGTGAGTTGCCGACCACGTCATGGCGGGAACCCGGACGCAGCAGGCCGCGTTCCTGCAGGTAGCTCATCCACTGGAGGTCCGCAGAAAAGTACACATCCGCCGGAGCCCCGGCCTCGACCTGCTTGGCGAGCATCGAGGATGCGGCGAGCGAGGAGGTGACGCGGATACCGGTCCGCGCAGTAAACGCCTCGTCGAGGTCGCCGAGCACATTGGCGAGTGATGCCGCGGCAAACACCAGCACGCCTCGAGCGCCATCCGCGGCCCGTGCGCCCACCATTCCCAGCGAGAGGACCGCCGCGATGGCCCAGACCGCCCATCCCCGCTTTTTCATGGAATCCCGATCCAGTCGTAGTTTTTGAATGGAATTAGCGATACCAGGACGCACCGCACCTTGCAACTTCCGCCGTTGCCGTATTCTCCGGGCCATGCGGACGGACTCCCTCGCGCCGTTCCTGGCCGCGCTGCTGCTCTTCATGGCGCCCCAGGTCGCCGCGGCGGCGCATTCCCATCAGCAGGCGTCCGCTCAGCCCATCCCTTCGGACGCGGAGCTCGAGCGCACGGGCGCCCTGGTCGGGCACATCGAGATCGACAACGAGAACATCTTCGATCTGAGCGACCCCAAGGACGACAACTGGCTCTTTCGTCTCGCCGACCGCCTTCATCCGGTGACCCGGCAGCGGACGATCAGCGACCAGCTCCTCTTCCATACGGGCGAGCGCTATTCCCGGCACCTGCTCGATGAGTCCGCACGCATCCTGCGCGGCAACCCGTATTTCTATGATGCCTCGATCCAGCCCATTGCCTACCATGATGGCAAAGTCGATGTCCGCGTCATGACCCGCGACGTCTGGACACTCAATCCCGGATTCAACTTCTCACGCAGCGGCGGCAAGAGCGAGACGGGCTTCCGGATCGAGGAGATCAACACTCTCGGCACCGGCACGTCCATCAAGCTCGAGCACTCCAACTCGGTGGATCGCAGCGAGTCGGATATCGAGGTGCGAAACCCGCATACGCTCGGATCGTGGTTCACCACCGATATCGCCTATGGAAGCCTGAGCGACGGCAAGATGCGGCGATTCATCCTCGACAGGCCTTTCTACTCGCTCGAGACCCGACACGCCGGCGGCATCACGCTCAACGACAACACGCAGGATGATCTGCTCTATGATCGCGGGGAGCAGATCGACAGGTTCGCGGACCACAACCGCTTTTATCAGATCTACGGCGGCTTTTCCCAAGGGCTCGAGAACGGCTGGACACGCCGATACAGCACCGGAATCGCATACGATCAGCACGTATTCTCGCAGTCCGACCTCTGGTCCGGCCCGACCGTACTGCCCGCGGACCGGAAGCTGGTCTACCCCTGGCTGCGCTTCGACCTCGTGCAGGATGCTTTCGTCAAGCTGAGAAACCACAACCAGATCGGCCGGACCGAGGACTTCGACCTCGGCGCCTACGCGACGGTCCAGTTGGGCTACGCCAACACCGCGCTCGGCTCTGGCCGCGATGCGGTCACCTTCATGCTCGCTACCGGAGATGGGTACGGGCTCACCGACAATGACACCCTTTTGGTATCCAGTGTCTTTACGGGCAGAGTGGAGAAAGGCGCGCTCACGAACGGCGTACTCGACAGTGCCGTACGCTACTACGCGAAGCAGTCGAGCAACTGGCTCTTCTTCTCGACGCTGACGGGCACGGTGGGCAGACGACTCGATCTCGAGGATCAGATCCTGCTCGGCGGCGACAACGGCCTGCGAGGTTACCCGCTGCGCTACCAGGACGGCACTTCGCGCGCTCTGTTCACGCTCGAAGAGCGGTATTTCACCAACTGGTATCCGTTTCGTCTCTTCCGGGTGGGCGCCGCCGTGTTCTACGACATGGGGCGCACCTGGGGCCAGCCGCCGCTCGCGGCCCAGAGTCTCGGCCTACTGAAGGATGCAGGTTTTGGTCTGCGCTTCGGCAATGCCCGCACGGGACTCGGCAACATCATTCACGTCGATCTCGCCTTCCCCGTCGATGGCGATCCGAGCATCAAGCGGGTGCAGTTCCTGGTACAGACGGAACAGGAGTTCTAGCGGGGCTGAGAGCGCTATTGCTTGCGCTTGGGTCCCAGGCCCGGGGGCGTCAGAACCGTACCATCGGGCAGCCGTATGCCGGCTGCTGCCGGCGGCGGCGGGCGATTCGGCGGCTTGGGAGCCTCCGCAGGAGGCCTCGCAGCACTGCGTTGTGCCCCGGCCGCCCCTGCAGGCGCAGCGGCATTTGCCGGCCTGGGTGCGGCGCCGGCCATGGGCTGGGAAGCTTCCTCCTCCGGCGCGTGGGGCGGCAGCACCTCCACCGACAGTGTGAAGGTGCGCTTTTCCGCACCCTGCAGAGCCCCCACATTGACGACCTGGCGGTCGACCTCCTCGCCGCGATCATTGCGGATCGAGATGGTCACGTAGTACTCCCACGCTTCCTCGACTGGTGGATGGCGGATGATGCCCTCCACCTTGAGGGCCGAGGTTGCGGCCACCTGGCGCTTCGCCGCTTCCGAATCGAAGCGCAGGTGGTGCATGCAGCCCGGGCAGATGCTCAGGCTTTCCAGAATGACCGCCTTGCAGTGCGGGCAGGTGCGCGTCTTGCCCGTCGGGGACGGGCGAGAGGCGAGGTTCATCAGCTGCCGTATCCCTTCGACTCGGCCTTGGTCCGGGTCTCCCCTTCCCAACCGAACTCGACCTGGCCGCGCATGCGGGAGCCCGCCGCCACGGTGAGGGAGCCGGCCTTGACGTCGCCGCTGATGATGCCGCCTTCGAGTAGCTCCACGCGCTTGGCGTTCTCGATGTTTCCGATGAGCTCGCCGCCCACCACCACGACGGCGGCCTTGACCTGGCCCTCCAGGTGCGCGCCCGAGTCGAGGGTCACGTTGCCATCGACCTGCACGTCCCCTTTGAAGCGGCCTGCGACACGTACGTGGCCGGAGCCGATGATCTTCCCCTCGATGGTCAGGTCCGAGGCAATGACGGATTCTTTCATGTCGAAGCGCTGCTCCTTCGCCGGACGGCGCGGAACTTCAGGAGTGATCGGGGCGATGTTGCTCTTCTCTGGCGGCGCGGCCGGCGGTGGCGGGCTGCCGAAGCTCGGCGAGGCTCCTGCGGAAGGGGTTGCGGTCCCGGTATTCGTGTCTTTCCAAAGCGCCATGAGATGGCCCCCGATCAAAATGGATGAGGAGCGTCGAAAGGTACTCGTCGCCGAGGCCAAGAGCCAGTGTCTCTACATGACGACAGCCCAGGCCGCGGCAGCGGCCCCGCTCCCGGTAGTGGCGCCGCTCAGGCCGCTCGGCCTCCGAACCTCAGGGCATTCAGGAGCACGCTGAAATCCGTACCCTTGGTCACGAATGCGGCCGCCCCGCGCCGCTTGGCCTCCCGCGCCACTTCCTCGCTGAAGGCGAGCCCGCTGAAAACCACGATCTTGAGGGCCGGCAGCGCCTGGGCGAGCTCTGCGATGAGCGGCAGGCCGCTGCCTCCATGGAGCATGAGGTCGAGGATGAGCACATCGGCCTGCGTGCGCCGCGCCGCCGCCAGCACTTCCCCCGCCTCAGCGACCTGGCCGACGCAACGCAGGTCGGGCTCCGCGTCGATCAGCTGACTCATGATGTCGCTGAGATCCCGGTGGTTCTCCGCGATGAGCACTCGCAACGCTTTATTCTGTTCCTGCAATGGGACTCCCTGCACTGGGCGGACGCGCCGGGCGCCTGAGCAAGTCACATGCCCGGCTCAGGCGTCGATGAGCCGCAGTATCTCGTCGGTCTTTTCACGCATCAGCAGCTCGCTGCCGCGCGACTCGACGTTGAGGCGCACCAACGGCTCGGTGTTGGAGCTGCGCAGGTTGAAGCGCCACTCCGGGAATTCCATCGAGAGACCGTCGGTGAAGTCTAGCGCGAGGGCGCGGCGCTCGTACTCCTGCCGCACGCGAGCGAGGATCGACTTCGCATCGGATTTCAGGTGCCGGTTGATCTCGCCGCTGATCGGGAAGAGGCGCATGCGCTCACCCACGAGCGCCGAGAGCGGGCCGCGCTGCGCGATCACCTGCAACACGATGAGCCACGGGATCATGCCGCTGTCACAGTAGGAGAACGTGCGGAAATAATGGTGGGCGCTCATCTCCCCGCCGTAGATGCCATCGACCTCGCGCATCTTCTGCTTGATGAAGGCGTGGCCCGACTTGCAGAGAACCGGCTCGCCGCCGTGGCGGCGGACGAGGTCGATGGTATTCCAGGTGAGACGCGGGTCGTGCACGATCCGCCCGCCCCGCTCGCGCGCCAGGAAGACCTCGGCCAGAAGCCCGACGAGGTAGTAGCCCTCGATGAACTGCCCATGCTCATCGAAGAAGAAGCAGCGGTCGTAGTCCCCATCCCACGCCAGTCCAACGTCGGCGCCCGTGCGGCGGACGACGTCCGCGGTGGCGGCGCGGTTCTCTTCCAGCATCGGGTTGGGGATCCCATTGGGGAAGTTGCCGTCGGGTTGATGATTCACCTTGATGAACTCGAACGGCAGGTGCGGCTCGAGCTGATCGATCACGAGGCCCGCGCCGCCGTTGCCGGCATTGACGACTACCTTCAGGCGGCGCAGCCTCGGCCGATCCAGGTAACCCAACAGGTGATCGAGGTATTGGCCCCGGATATCGAGCGCGCGCTCACTGCCGCGCGCCGCGGCCACGCCGGGCAGGCGGCCGGACTCGATCATCGCGCGCATGTCGTTGAGGCCGGTATCGCTGCTCACCGGCCGCGCCTGCTCGCGCACGAACTTCATACCGTTGTAGTCTGGAGGGTTGTGGCTCGCGGTCACCATGATGCCGCCGTCGAGCCCTTCCGCGAAGGTGGCGAAGTAGGCGCCCTCGGTGCCCCAGAGCCCGATATCGAGCGCATCCGAGCCGCAGTCGGTCAGCCCCCGCTTCACCGCGGCGGCCAGTTGCGGGCTCGTCAGCCGGATGTCGTATCCGACCGCGACGCGCTTCGGCCGCACGAGGGCCGCAAACGCCCTGCCGATGTCGTATGCCAGAGTTTCGTTGATCTCGTCCGGTATGCGGCCGCGGACGTCGTAGGCTTTGAAGGCGCTCAGCTGGGTCATGGTCTGGCTAGTATGCTCGCCGCGCTAGGTGGTCGTCCCCTTGCGGCCGTAGTGATCCTCGAGCCGCACGATGTCGTCTTCGCCGAGATAGGAGCCAGACTGCACCTCAATGATGTGCAGCGGGATCTTCCCCGGATTCTCGATCCGATGCCGCACCCCGATCGGGATGTAGGTCGACTGGTTCTCCTCGAGGAGGAAAACCTCATCGCCGCGGGTGATCCTCGCAGTGCCGGAGACCACGATCCAATGCTCTGCCCGGTGGTGATGCAACTGCAGGGACAGCACGGCACCGGGTTTGACCTTGAGGCGCTTCACCTGGAAGCGGGGTCCATTCTCGATGCTGTCGTAGCTGCCCCACGGCCTGAAGACTTCGCGGTGCAGGGAATGCTCGTACCGGCCCTGCTCCTTCAGCTTGTGGACCAGCTTTTTCACGTCCTGCACCCTGCTGCGCGGTGCGACCAGCACCGCATCCTTGGTCTCGACCACGACGTGGTCCTTGAGGCCCACGGCCGAAACGAGCCGGCTCTCGGCGTAGAGAAAGCATCCCTCCGAGTCCTCGGCGATCACGTCTCCGCGCGAGACGTTCCCGAACGCGTCCGGGTCGCTGGCCTCGTGCAGCGCGGCCCAGGAGCCGACGTCGCTCCACCCGGCTGCCAGCGGCACCACGACGGCATCGGAGGTCTTCTCCATGACCGCATAATCGATCGAATCAGCCGGACAGGCCGCAAAGAGACCCTTGTCGATACGGGTGAAGTCGAGGTCGGCCGATGCGGCCGCGAATGCCTCGGTGCAGGCTCGGGATATGCCGGGCGCGAGGCGCTGCAATTCCTCGAGATAGCGCCGCGCCCCGAACAGGAACATGCCGCTGTTCCAGTAGTAATCCCCCGAGGCGACGAAGTCCTTTGCCACTGCGGTGCTGGGCTTCTCCACGAAGCGCGCGATCCTGAATACCGCGCCGTTCGCCGGCCCGCGCTGAATGTAGCCGTAACCAGTCTCGGGGGTTGCCGGCACGATGCCGAAGGTGACCAGCTGTCCCTGCCGCGCAGCCTCCAGAGCCGCACGGACCGCTTGGTGGAAAGCGGATACGTCCCGGATGACGTGGTCGGCGGGCAGCACCAGAAGCAGGGGATCGCCGGCCGTCCCCGAGCCGGCTGCCGCTTTGAGGGCGGCATGAGCGGCCAGGGCGATGGCCGGCGCCGTATTGCGGCCCATGGGCTCGAGCACGATCGCCCGGGGCTCGACATTGAGCTGGCGCAGCTGCTCCGCCACGAGGAACCGGTGGGCCTCGTTGCACACCACGATCGGCCCGTCCGCCGCCAGGCCCTCGAGGCGCAGCGCGGTCTGCTGGATCATGGTGCGCTCGCCGGTCAGGGCGAGGAGCTGCTTGGGATAGAGCTCGCGCGACAGCGGCCAGAGACGCGTGCCGGCGCCGCCGGAGAGGATGACTGGGGTAAGCATGGTCTTGAGGGTTTTACGGACTCTTAGGCTCGCGGCTCTACCGACGGCCCGCGCCCAATCGCATGGTAGGTCAGGCCGAAGCGGCCGACCATCGCCGGATCGTAGAGATTGCGGCCGTCGAAGATGAGCGGCGCCTTGAGTAATTGTTTCAGGCGCTCGAAGTCCGGACTGCGGAATTCCTGCCATTCGGTCACGATCGCGAGGGCGTCCGCGCCCTCTACGGCCTCATAGGCGTTCCTTGCGACCGCGAAGTCGGCGCGCTCGCCATAGATGCGCCGGGCCTCCGCAGCAGCTACTGGATCGTACGCCCGCACCCGGGCGCCGGCTTCGAAGAGCCGATCGATGATGGTCCGTGAGGGTGCCTCGCGCATATCGTCGGTGTTCGGCTTGAAAGCGAGGCCCCAGAGGGCAATGGTGCGGCCGTCCAGGCGTTTGCCGAAGTGCCGCCGCATTTTTTCGACCAGAACCTCTTTCTGCCGATCGTTCACCGACTCGACGGCGGTGAGGATCTGTGGCTGGTGGTCGACCTCGTGAGCTGAGCGGATCAGCGCCCGGACGTCCTTTGGGAAGCAGGAGCCGCCATAGCCGGTTCCCGGGTAGATGAAGCTGTAGCCGATCCGAGGGTCGGACCCGATGCCGACCCGAACCTTCTCGATGTCGGCCCCCAGGCGCTCGGCAAGGTTCGCCAGCTCGTTCATGAAGCTGATCTTGGTGGCGAGCATGGCGTTCGCAGCGTACTTGGTGAGCTCGGAAGAGCGGATATCCATCACGATCAGCCGGTCGTGGTTGCGGGTGAAGGGCTCGTAGAGCGCGCGCATCAATTCAGTAGTGCGCGGGTTGTCTGTGCCGACGACGACCCTGTCCGGCTTCATAAAATCCTGTACTGCCGCGCCTTCTTTGAGGAATTCCGGGTTCGACACCACGTCGAATTCGACCGCTGCGCCGCGTTCCTTCAACGCCGCCCTGATCTCACTGCGCACTCTGTCTGCGGTCCCAACCGGCACCGTGGACTTGGTCACCACAACGCAATAGCGGCTCATGTGCGTGGCGATGGTCCTCGCCGCTGCCAGCACGTAGCGCAGGTCGGCAGAGCCGTCCTCGTCCGGCGGGGTCCCGACCGCAATGAGCTGGAAAAGCCCATGCTCCACGCCGCGCGCGGCATCGGTGGTGAATTCGATCCGCCCCGCTTCGGCATTGCGGCGGATCAGAGCCTCGAGGCCAGGCTCATGGATGGGAGTCTCGCCGCGGTTCAGCCGCTCGATCTTCCCGGCGTCCACGTCAACGCACACGACGTGGTTACCGGCATCAGCCAGGCAGGCTCCCGTAACCAAACCGACGTAGCCGGAGCCGAAAATTGTGACACGCATTGCGGGGCAGCGTAACGGAAGGCTGGACCGCTCTCAAGCATGAAGCTTGCCTAGGCTAGTTCCAGGCCTTGGCGGTCGCTTTGCGGCTCAAAGTGGCCCTCGAGTGCGTCGGAAGCGCTTGTCTCATATGAACTTTGTGTTTTCAAACCCCTCAAGGTCTAGGTATACTTTGAGCGACCTGAGAAGAAGCAACGCAGACGAGGGGGATCACCTCAACCGCGGCACGCGGTTGCTTGGCTGGACTGACAAGCTGATGCACGGTCTCACGGTAGCAACATCGCCTCTGTCCACGAAGGGCACCTCCTCTGCACGAGCGGGTGTCCCCCTTCACCTGCCGCTACCCTCCCTGTAGCCATGATGGCAGGGCCGGAAGTCCGAAAGGAACCCGACGTCGGTTGGCGAGTACCCACCTGCGGACACAGCTCGCACCGGGAGCGCGATTTGCTCATTGCCAGCATGCGAGAACTGTGAGCCATGCACATTGCTTGCATGACCCCAGGGGGATGGGAACTGCGCCGTACTGGTCAACTTCCACAACATAGCACCGTTAACTCTCTGAAATGTGGAGCCAGTTCTTGAACGCAGCCGCCACTCCCGGAAATACTCAACATCACGTCTGTCGCCTGCTCGCGACAGTGGTTCGTCCTTGAATCGGTCGAAAGGAGACTGGATTTGTCGACGCAGCAGGCAAACGAGGCAGCACCCCAACGATTGGCGGGAGCCCCGGTGCGCAGACCACCCGTGCGACCGCATCTGGTCTCGGGCGGGGAGCGGCGCGTGACATTTGACACCCCAGACATCCTGGCCGAAAGTGCGATCACGTTCGACCACGCGGCTGTGGGGTTGGCCTCCTTTGATCCGCGGCAGTGGGAGGACCTGGCCGCCCAGGCAGGGAAGCGCCCAGCCCTGCGGGCTACACCGTACGCTGCCGGGAAGAGAGTCCTCGATGTGGTCGGCGCTATCGTACTTGCAGCAGTCTTCGCGCCCCTGATCCTCGCCATCGCCGTGCTCATGCATCGGGAAGGAGACTCGATCATCTACAAGCACCGCCGCATCGGCCGCAACGGCCGGGTGTTTGAGTGCTTGAAGTTCCGGACGATGGTACCGAACGCGGACCAGGTGCTGCGAGAGATTCTCGAGAGGGATCCTTTGATAAAGGCCGAGTGGGTGCGTGACCACAAATTGCGCTGCGATCCCCGGGTGACGCGACTTGGCCGATTTCTGCGACGCACGAGCCTGGACGAGCTGCCACAGCTGTGGAACGTGATGCGGGGCGAGATGAGCCTGGTAGGCCCGCGGCCCGTCGTGAGGGAAGAGCTGCTGAGATACGGCCGCAACGTTCGTGCATACCTTTCCGCAAAGCCGGGAATCACAGGCCTTTGGCAGGTCAAGGGCCGTAATGACACGGACTATCGGCGCCGCGTGGTGCTCGACACTTACTACGTCCGAAATCAGAATCTCGCCCTCGACCTGTACATTCTCATGAAGACGACGCGGGTGGTACTCGGAGGAAGCGGAGCGTACTGAGCCGCTCTGACCTTCCGGCCATCTGGCCCGGCCCGCGCCCAGGGCATAGGATTGCACCTCACCGAGCCATCCTGCGCCCCGATCCTCGATGCCGCCCACTTCAGTTGAACGACCGGAGCAGCTCGCGAGCACCGGAGGGCACCAAATCGCATGCTGCGGCGGGCCCGCGCACGATAGCCGGCAGGCGAGTGTCCTGGTGCTGCTTGCCGCCTACAACGGCGCAAGCTGGATCCGGCAGCAGATCGAATCCATTCTCGCCCAGGAAAGCATAGAGGTGCAGGTAGTCGTCAGGGACGATGGCTCGACGGACTCGACCCTCGAGGCGATCAACTCCTTGCGGGCTGGCCCCAAAGTTGCGCTGTCGCGCCAACCCGTGCACACCGGCTCGGCGGCACAGAACTTTCTCGCCCTCATTTGCGAGCACAACGCCGACGGCTTCGAGTTCGTGGCGCTCGCCGATCAGGACGACACCTGGCATTCCAACAAGCTGCACAGGGCCGTGAGCGTCCTGGCTCAAAGCGGCTGCGTTGGCTATTCGAGCGCCACGGTTGCGGCATGGCCGGATGGCCGGACCACTCTCCTGAGACAATCCGACCGCACCACCTGCGGTGACTTCCTCTTCGAAGGTGCGGGCCAGGGATGCACCTTCGTTCTGTCGGCAGCCTTCTACCGTGAGCTGCGCCGGTTCTTGATGCACCATCGCATCCTGACCGAGTCCCTGCATTATCACGACTGGGCGATCTATGCCATCGCGCGCGCGCGGGATCGCCGCTGGGCGTTCGACGCCAGCCCGTCGATGATCTATCGGCAGCACGGCGGCAACGACACGGGAGCGCGCACCAGTGCCCGCGGGGCGGCCAAGCGCTGGCGCCTGATTCGCGAAGGCTGGTACAAATCGCAGCTCATCACCATTGCGAAGCTATGCGCGGCCGCGGCGCCATCGAACCACACTGTCGCCGCATGGCAGGCCATACTGGTACAGCCGGGCGGCTGGCGCCGACGCCTGTATGCCGCCCGGTTCTGCCTGCGATGCGGCCGACGCCGTCTCTCGGATAGGATGCTGTTGGTCGTCGTATGTCTGCTGGGCTGGATCTGAGCGCTACCACGATGCCCGGCCGCGATTGCCGTGGTTGCTCCGCGACCTGACATCAAACGGCAAAATGCAGCGGCGCAACTTCACGGAACTCCTGCTCGCATCGGCCGCGATGCGCGGACCCGCGCCTTCACCGCGCGGACTCGCGCGTCAGGGCCGCATTTTCCCGCTGACGGCGATGGAAAAGAAGGCCGGCGTCGTGCCATCGGACTATGCCCAACCTCCAGGAGCTCCGGAGCGCTACGGATCCGTCGGCGACGGAGTCGCTGACGATACCTCCGCTCTCAGCACGGCGATCGCCTGCAACGATTCTCTCACGTTCTCGCCCGGAAGCATTTACGCCGTTACGACTGTTCGTTTTCCGGTCGGCAGACATTTCTTCGTCTATTTCAACGGCGCCGCCCTCCGTGGTATCTCGAAAACCCGCACCGATTGCATAGTCCGGCTCGAGACCGAGGGATCCACTTTCCTCGCCTACGACATCGACATGGCCTTCAACCGCAATTATGCGTGTGGAACGTGGTGGTATAACGCCGAGGCGTCCTCACAGTACAACGCTGTATTCGGGATGACGCACCGATATGGCAGTAGAGGACTCGTCTACGGCGAGCTGCCCGGACGCGCTTCGACGAAATTCGCGCAAAGCGAAAACGTGATCTTCGGTTTTCGCACGCGCGGTGTTCAAAACCCCTTCCATGGAAACCATCAGAACGGGGTTCTGTTCTTCTCGCAGGCCATGTTCGTCTCACACGACGAGGAATGGCCTGACAACGCCGGGTTCGATTGGCGGGCAGCGAGGGCCTTCGAGAATCACGCCGGCCTCGTGCACCTCGAGGGGGGAGAGATTCAGCTTGCCGCCACCACCGAAGGCTATGCCGCTGATCTCTCTCAATGCCGGCTGCACGGCGTGATCATCGAGACCTCCGAGCCCCTGCGCATAACCGGCGATTCCGTGCGGATAGCCGGTGGCCGCACTCTAATGACGAGGGACGACAGGCCGCAATTCCTGATCGAGCCATCCCTCACGGGCACTCTGGGACTCGACGCCGTCTCCTTTTACCGCCCGCCTGGCGTGGGATCCTACTCGAATGAGCCGCTGGTGGATGCGCGGCGGGCGTCACCCGATTTCGAGGTCAGGATCGACGGCGGTGAGAGCGTCGAATGGCGCTGGAGTCAGGTGGGCGCGGGGGTGAAGCTCGTCGCAGGCGGCCGCACCCGCTATCGTAATCACCTCTTGAAAATGACCAGCGCGGACCCATCCGCCTACGTGCTCTCCACCGGCGGGGAGAGCCTGCTCGAGGCGAGGCGCGTCGATCGCATGGGTTACACCACCGATGGCTGGTACCTGGATAACCCAGGCGGCACAGGCGAGCTTGCCGCAACACGCAATGTCGGCCCGCCGGGCTTTCCGCCGTCCCAACTTACTTTGACCTGTAGGGGCGCGACGGCCGCATGGACGGCCGACCCCGGGGCGATCCGCGCCACCGCCATATCCGTTCGAGCCGGGGAGCTTTATTGGGTTGAAGCTCGGGCCCGCCTGTGCTCGGGACGCAACGCGCGAATGCTCGCGCGATTCTTTACCATCGACCTGAAGCCGCTGCCCGATCTGGTACTGGCAGACTCCTGCTCGATCGATGCCTCCTGGAAAGCGGTCGAAGCACCGTACTGCGTGCCTCGGGATGCGGCGTACATGGCGCTCGGAGTCCGGCTCGATGCCGGTCTGCTTCAGTGGACCGACTTTCGCCTCAAATCATGCTCCTGAGGAGCAAGGGAAGCTGCGAGGTTACCGCTGGGTCCGAATCTCGAAGGTTCTGCTGTGCCATGGGCAGTCTGATATGGTACCGGCGCCGGCGGCATCGGCAGCAGCGATATTGCCGGCGTGTTTAGAAAGATACGGGAATGATTCCAAATATTGAGAAATTGATCCAGGGCGTTCCGCAGCACGGCTCAATGCTCGACGTCGGCTGCCTTGGTTGGCGCTATCGAAAATTGGCGATTGAGGTCGGGCGTGATGATATCCATCACTCGGGGATCGATTACAGCGGCGATGGCAATGCTCCGGCGAATGTTGAGTTCAGGAAATGCGACCTGAACAAGGATGGAATACCATTCGACAGCGATACTTTCGATTTCGTGGTGGCATCACACATCATTGAGCACGTAGTCGATCCGGTTCGGCTGTTCTCCGAGCTCGTACGCGTGACGAAACCAGGAGGAGCGGTTTATATCGAAGCCCCGTCAGAGAGAACGGTCGGCCTCTGGGGCATGCCGTTCGCCTTCGATGAATTCAGGAGCTTGAGTTTTTACGACGATCCGACCCACTTGGGCAGGCCCTGGCCGCCGCAGGCCTTGTATCGCCTGACGAGGTATTTCGGTTGCGAGGTTCTCCACGCAGGCTACATCACGAGCGCGTTCGGGCGCCTGAAGTCCATTCCGCAGATCGTCCTCGGCCTCGCTTTCAGGAAAGGCAGCTGGTTGGAGCACGGCATTTGGGCGCTCGTTGGCTGGGCGAGCTTCGTCATTCTTCGCAAGCCCACCACCCAATCCGGCACACCGCAGTTCAGCTATACGCTGGGTCGCGGGCGCTAGCGATGAGTCACTGCCCGATGTCATGGCGGCGGATGATGCCTGTCGTGGGAGGATGATTGAAGGTCTCCCCGCACGACCCCGGCCTGATCCTGCAGAAGCTGCTGCGCCCCGAGCTCCTTCGGCGAATCAATCCTCTCGCCCTCTCCCATAACGCTCGCGTCCGCGCCCGCTGGGGACGGCCGGATGAAGTCGTCCGCCACTGGACCCAGATTCCACTGGTCGTGCAACGGCTGAACGAGCGCATCACAGGTCGCGCAGATGTGACCTTCAAGGATTTGGTCTGCCGGGAATACTTCGCTGACGGCAAAGCGCGCACCGCCGTTTCCTTCGGCTGCGGCTCCGGCGACCGTGAACTGGATTGGGCCCGCAGAGGAGTATTTGCCTCGTTGACCGGCCTGGATCTGAGTCCCAGCCGCATAGCCGCCGCCCGCAGGGCCGCCGGGGACGCCGGGCTATCGCAGTCGGTCTCGTTCGAAGTAGCCGATGTCGCGTCCCTTTCATCGGATTCCGGCCGCTACGACGTAGTGCTCTTCGAACACAGTCTCCACCACTTCAGCAATGTCGACCGCGTGCTGGACGGCGTACGGCGCATCCTCAAGCCCGATGGGCTGCTCATCGTCGATGAATTCGTCGGTCCACGCCGATTTCAGTGGAGTGCCGCACAGCTGGCTTTCGCCGATGCCATCCTCGCATGTCTGCCGCGCGCGCTACGTGAAATGCCGGGCGGACACCGGGTCAAGACCCGCCACTACCGCGCCGGTGAGCTGTTGATGTGGCTCAACGACCCCTCGGAAGCCATCGAATCGAACCGAATCGAGCCTGAGATACACCGCCAGTTCCGAGTGCTGCGCGCTCTTCCTTACGGCGGGACCATATCCCATCTCGTGTTCCACGACATCGCGCATCACTTCGCCGGCGATGATCCCGACGCTGCGCGTTGGGTCCGTCTCGTGCTGGATGCGGAAGACGCCCTGCTCAGACTGGGAATCCTTCCCAGCGACTTCGCGTGCTACGTAGCGGCTCCCTGACTCAGCGCACCGCCCGGCCCTTCACTCCCTTCCGCTGCAACCGTTCTCCAGCGCACTGGCCGGAGTATGTACCAGAACCATGCGAGCTGAAACAGGAACGGCAGGTCGAGCAGGATGTCGTAGAAAATGGACAGCGCCATGGCCTGGGCGATGAAGGCATAGCCCAGCAGCGAGGCCCGCGAGCTGCGGCGGGACCAGAACACATTGGCCAGGGCCCCGAACAACAGACTGAAAACCACTATTCCCAGCATCCCCATGTCCAGGTATGGCCCGATGAATTCCGTGCTGACATTGAGGTTCTGGCTCACCAGGTCCGCCTGCTTGAGACTCTCCTTCGCGAAGATCAGGTTGCGGATGAAGCTGGGAAACAGTTGCGCGGTGGTCGTGGAGAGCGTGTATGAGTCGACGGTGACGTGCAGCTGGATCGTATTGAACAGGTTGTTGAGCGGGGTCGCCATGTAAATGTATACCCAGAGAAAGCCGGTAGGCAGCCAGGTCGGAAAGCGCGCCGTCGGCTGTCCGACGGCGCGGATCAGATCGGCGCCGCCGCTGCGCAGATTCCCTACGAGCCCGAAGAATACGATCACCGCCAGGATCGCACCGCCGATTTTGACCGCCTGACTCGTCTTGATGCGATTGACGCAGAGATAGAGAAACAGAAACTGCAGGAGAATACCGACAAAGAAACCGCGCGTTATGCATATCAGGAACCAGATCACCGCGAATATCGGGATTGCGATGAATCTTCTCTGCGGACTGTGCAGGTGCAGGTAGTAGGACACCATGGAGCACGCGAGCAGCAGCGACAATAGAACGCCGTGCACGGAGGGAATCCCGAAATCGCGATAATCCTTGCCGACTCCCTCGAACAGCCACATGAGCGGCACGCCGCGGCTCACCACGACCTCTACGACGGTCAACAGCGCCCATATCCAGAAGAGCGTCTTCACCCGCTTCCAGATCACCTCGACTTCGTCGGCCATGAGGTCGGTGAAACCGAACCCCATGACCTCCGTGCCCGATGAGGCGCCGCGCGACAGACCGAAGAAGAGCGCGCTCGCGTAAAAGTATCCGGCGAGAAACGAGCCGACAATAGCGGCGTAGAGATAGGCGAAACCCGTCGCATCGAAGATGAGCAACTCCGAGAGGTGCAATCCATACAGAAGGAAGGCAAGGGTCCATACCCCGGCGAACACACAGACCGGATGAGCGATGATCGACCCCCTCAGCCGCCTGATGTCCGAGCCGTCCAATGTCATCTCTCCGCTGCGTATTGCCCGTTCTGCCGCAACGCTCCCGAATACATCAGCAGCTTCATGCACTGCAGGGATGCATAGCGAAAGACCACCGGCAAGAATCGGGCGCGCGCGAGGTTCTCGACGCGATCGGACAGGCGTTCGAAAGGTAGCGGCATGCGGGCGACCAGCCGCGCTGCCCGATATACGGGGAACGAGCCCGCCTCCCGCGGATATTTGCCGATCAGCCGCATGAAGTTCGCAACCGAGTTGCGGTATTTCCTGATCACTGCATCATCGTCGATCAAGCCGAGATGCGTCGCGGTATTCTCTATGTGCGCTATGCGAGCGCCCGCGCGCGTGGCGCCCATGGCGAGATCGGTATCCTCGTATCCCCATCCCTCATATCCCGGATCGAACGTCAGCCGCGCAAACAGGCTGCGCTTGGCCATCATATTGTTAGTGAAGAAATACCGGACCGGCGCGCGTCGCCTCGCCGCCACCGGCACGCATTGCGTCCTGTTGCTGTGATAGAAATACAGGAGTTCCGAAGCCTTCACCGGGCCGAGGCGCGCATAGCTGCAGCCTCCGACGACGATGTCGTACTCCGCCGCCGCGGCGTACGTGAGATAGCGGGCAATGAACTCGTCCGAATCCGGATACATGTCGCAGTCGAGAAACAGCAGATAACTGCCCTGGGCCGCATCCACGAGGTAATTTCTGACCCTTGCCCTTCCCTCATTCCGCCGCAGAGTCAATAGCTTCGCCGGAACCGGCGCCTCATCGATACGCTGCCTGACCTCTCGCGTCAGCTGCTCGTCACACGACGCATCATCCAGGAGGAGGAGCTCGAGCTGTTCGCTGCGGACGGAGGCGAGAGCAAGCAGCTTCTCGACCAGCGGCACCACGTCGAACTTGAAGAATGGAACGCAGACGGATACTACGGCGGGGCTGCGCGCCGCAGCGGCAGCCGGGTTGCTCACCCACTCGCCGGTCAAGGCCTGCGTTGGCGCCGTACCCAGAGCTATCGTCAAGATGCCCTCTCCGTAAGCCTTTTCCACTTGAGCCGGCGAAAGAGCTCTATTTTCGCCTCGACGTACGGAATCCACAGCCAGCGATCTATCAGCCTCCGGTCACCTCCGTGATGGCTACGTATCAGCCTCGTCTCCCTCCAGGAGCGCAGCGGGTCGCCCGTCATACCGCTGCCCTGATGCAGACCGAAGGATGAAAAGCACTCATTTACGCCTTGAATCCTGAACTTCCTCCCTACACGGATCCACAAATCGTGATCATAAGCGTCACGCCATCGCTCATCGACCTGGCCGCCGACACCGTCCAAAGCCCGGCGACGCATGAACATTGCGGACGGCGCCCCGATCGCGTTCAGCCCCAGGATCTGCTTGTGAAGGTTGAAGGGATGATGGCGCGCTCGGCCGAGGTACTTGCCGTGCCGATCCTCGTACTGCCAGGTTCCGTGCAGCAGATCGCACTCGGGATGCTGCCGGAAGTATTCCACCACCCTGTGAAAGATGCCCGGCATGTACCTCTCATCCGAGTTGAGCCATCCGAAGATGTCGCCTTGGATGAGCCGCAGGCCCTTGTTGAGGGCGAATACCGAGCCGCCGTCCCGCTCGGATATCCACCGCAGGTGCGGATACGATTTGATGATGTCGAGAGTCCCATCCGTCGAGGCGCCATCGACCACGATGTGCTCGAAGTTCGGATAGGACTGATCGAGCACGTTTCTGATCGCTCCGTCGATGAACTCCCGCCGATTGAGCACGATCGTGACGATCGAGATCTTCGGCTGATCGGCGCTCTGGGTGCTGCTCATGACACTGCGCCTAGCGGATTCCCTGGTCCTTGAACCAGTCGATCGTGCGCCGCAGGCCGACCTCGAGAGGCGTGTTGCCGAAGGAAGGCAGCAACGCGCGCAGCTTTTCCACACTCAGGCACTTCGACTTGGCTCCCACGTAACGGCTCGTATCGTACTCGATCCTCTCCGCCGGATAGCCGACCATGCCGCATATCAGCTCCGCGAAGCGCCTGATCGTATGCTCCTCTCCTGCGCCGATGTTGATTATCTCGTTGCTCTGCCGGCCAGCCAGGGTTATCGCGGCATCGACGAAGTCCTGCAGATACACCAGCTCCCGTCGTTGGTATCCGTCACCCCAGAGCACGACCGGCTCCCCCAGCTCCCGGCCGCGCACGATCTTCCTGATCAAGTCGAATATGAAATGCAATTGGCGCCCGTCCGCATGATATCCGGGGCCGTAGAGCGTGGAAGGCACGAGGCAGAGATAGCTCATCGAAAACTGCCTGTTGAGCGCTGCGACACCCACCTGCAGCATGCGCTTGGTCATCGCATAGGTATACAGGCTTTCCGTGGGCGTGCCGGCCAGGTAATTCTCCTCGGCGAGCGCCAGACCCGGATCGTACGAGCAGCTCGTACCCATGTAGATCAGCTTCGCCTGCCGCTGCTGCCGCTCCCACCAGCTCAGTACGTTCGTGTTGATCTTCTGGTTTATCAGCCATTGCTCGCCGGGATGGTGCAGGCAGAAGTCTCCCGCCTGCGTCCAGGCTGCCAGATGGAAGATCTGTTCGTATTCCGCGGTGAATCCTGCCAGGGTCCCATCCCGCGTGAGATCCGCGTCCGCCGAGCCGAGCGCCGTGACCTGATGGCCGCGCCTGGTCAGCTCACGGCACAGCGCCGTGCCGAGGAACCCTGTAGCGCCGGTAACGAGTATCCGCATCGGCTCACTCCTCCTTCGGGTTGACGGGAAAGTAGAATTCGACTCCTTGCGCCAACAGCTCCTTGTTGTTGGCCAGGATCTCCTTCTTGAAATTCCACGCGAGAACGTAATACACGTCCGGGGGTCTGGGGAGCTCCTTTTCGATGGCGATGGGAATGTGCATCCCGGGGGAATAGAGGCCGCGGCGCAGCTCGTTCTTCTCGACCAGACAATCGAGGAGCTCGGTCCCCACGCCGAAGTAGTTGAGCAGTGTGTTGCCCTTCACGGGGGCCCCGAGCCCGAATATGCGTTTGCCCGCACCACGACGCTGCCTCAGGAACGCGAGATTCTCGTCGCGCATGCGCTCGATACGGCGGGCAAACTCCTGGTATGTGGCGCGCTCGTTGCTTCCGCCTCTCCTCTCCTCCTCCCGCAGCTGCAGGAGCCTGGCCGATTCGGCCCTGCGCCCGGAGTGGGTCACGAAGCCGATGATCGAGCCCCCGTGTATGGGTGACAGGTAGGCATCGAACATCGACAGCCCGTGACGGCGCAGAAGAACATCGATGGTCGCGAGGTTATAGTAGAGAAGGTGCTCGTGGTAGATCTGATCGAAAGCGAGATTCTCTACGATCCGCTTCATGTAGAGAAACTGTACGACGAATACGCCGTCCTCGTGCAATGTCTCGCGTATGGCATCCGTGACGGAGTGCAGCTCCTCCAGGTGAAAGAAGACGCCGGCAGCATTGATAACGTGGAATTTCCGGTTCAGCTTGCGGGCAACCTGCAGATTGAAGAACTCGTTTACCGTTGGAATGCCCGCCTCGTTGGCGAGCCGCGCGGTGGTCCGGGAGGATTCCACTCCCAGGACGTCGTAGCCCAGATCCTTGAAATGACGGAGCTGCGTACCGTCGTTCGAGCCGATGTCCAGCACGGAAGGCGATGCCGTGCCGGAGCGAAACCGTGAATCGACCTCGGCTGCCACCGCCTTGAAGTGCTCGCTGAGCGACCTGGTTATTCCGGAGAGATAGGTATGATCGCCGAACATGACCTCCTTCTTGACCGTCACGTCCAGCTGTGCCGTCTTGCACGACCCGCAGTGCACGACGCGCAGCGGGTACTTGGGCTCCCGGCCCACATCCTCCCTGGCCAGGAAATTGTTGCACCAGGGCTGATCACCGAGATCGACCACCGTCTCGAGATCCGTGGAATCGCAGATCCGGCACATCATTCGTCGATACCTCCCGCAGATCCGTCGCAGCGCCCATGCCTGCGCCGCGTGGCACTCGCGCTCATTTTACAGTAATCGGGAGACCGACGCCGCCACACCCGAATCGCTCACTGCCGCGCAGTGGGATGTTCATGCCTGGGCTTTCCGCAGGACGCTCGGCTCCAGCACCCTGCCGTACACCCGATGCACCCACGGCGTCAGAACACACACTACGATGAGCGAATAAGCGATGCAGACGCCGAGAATCCCAAAGACCCGGCTCATCACCACCGTCGAAACAAACACCAGAACGGCGGTAACGATGCTCAAAGTCACGAACGGCTCAATTTTCTGAAACCTGATCACCAGCGTTTCCAAATTCGACCGCTGAAGCACGACCGCTGCGACCAGTAGCGCGCACAGCGAGTCGAGGCCCGTGAACCTGTCCGCCCTGAAGTTGAGATGCTTGATGACGGCGATGCACACCCACACAGCCGCAGCGCAGCCGGCGGCGACCGCCGTGGCGCGAATCAGAGTCGCGCGGGCCAGCGCTTTCAGCTCCGCCAGCTTCCCGCCCGCTCCGAGCATGCCCATCTTCGGCCCGCGCGCGTAGATCCACGACAAGGCGATCTGATTCACGGCGTTGTACATCTGGAGAGAGGTGCCGATGCGCCCGGCGGGAACGGGACCCTGAAAGTAGAAGACGATGGGCACGAATGACTGAAACATGAAAAATCCGGAGATCCAGCTCACCGCGATCCGCCACTGTTGCGGCCAGAATTCGCGTCGCCAGGAAAAGCTGGATTCGGCGCGATTGCCCCTGGCGAGCCGCACGAATGGCAGACTGGCCCGCCCCAGCGCCGCCAGCGCCACGATTGCCATGACCGCCGCCGCGATCGGAAGCGCGTAGAGCTCGAACCCGAGAATGATGCTCACCCACGTGCCGATCGAGGACAACGCCAGCGCGTAAGTGATGATGCGTTGGGCGCGTGCAATCTGACCCGAGCCCTCGAGGAGCGCCTGCAATGGGACTTGAAATACCGAGACGGCAACGCCTGCGCACAGGAGCCACCAAGGGGCCAACACTCCGGGTGGAACCGCGCCGCGCCTGGTCAGCAGGATCTCTCCGATCGACCCAACGATCACGAAGAACGCGATCGCGGTAAGCGTATACCAGCGGATGGCGACTCGCGTCAGCGCCGCGACCCGCGCCGCGGCCGACGCCTCGCCCTCGATGCTGCCCGATGCGGCGAACCCCAGCCTGACCCACTCATGGCTGATGAACTGAACCAGCACCGTGCCCATACCCGCCTCGAGCAGCTGCTGCAGGACCACGAGGCTGCGAAAAGTGTAATAGTACCCCTGTATCTCCGGCGAGAACTTGAGGACGACCAATGCGAGCGTCACGATCGATGAGACCATGAGCACGATTTTGTTCAGTAGAACATAGAATGTCGGCCGGTCGATTCCGGCGAGCCGAAAGGCGCGTTTCAGCATTGCGCGGACCGACCGTCGCGAGAACTCATGGGAGGAGCTCAGCCGCCTTGGCGTAAGTTTCAGGCACCCCGATATCGATGAACCTTCCCGTCGATAGGACCGCGTAAGTCGAGTCGAGATATCGGGGCAGAATGTCGCGCTCGAACGAGGCGGGCCCTTCGGGCAGGTCGCTGAAGGCAGCCCTCGATAACAGATAGCATCCGGCGTTCACCAGGCCCGGGCCGCCGACCTGCGCCTTTTCCCGGAAGCCGGTCACCCGCTGCGTGGTGGCATCGAGGTCCACCGACCCGAAACGGCTCGTGTCGGGTACGGCGACTACCACCATCGTGACGGACGCGTGGCTTGCAACGTGGAGGCGCGCAAGAGCCTGCAGGTCGAAATCGACGTACGAATCACCGTTCATCACGAGAACGTGAGGCGCTTCGGTCATTCGGAGAGCCTTGACGACCGCCCCTCCCGTCCCGAGCGGCTCACTCTCAATGGAGAACTCGATGCGGAGATTGAATCCGGCGGCGTCCCGGTAATGGGCCTGCAGTGCCTCGGCCTTGTACCCGGCGGCGAGAATCGCCCTGCGGACCTCGGGGAACGCGCGCAGCTGCGCGAGAATGACATCCAGGAAGGGGCGGCCCCTCACGGGAGCCATCGGCTTGGGGACCTCGGAAATCACTGCGCGCAGACGTGAGCCGAGCCCTCCCACGAGAATTATCGCATCGACAGATGACGAGGCCCCTTCGCTCATGGTTTGAGGTAAATGATCGACGTACCTTCGTCCTCGAATCTGAAATTCACCTCGAGAAGCGGTTTCAGAGCGGTGCGGACCGCATCCTGTCGGCTCTCCTCGACGATCAGAGTCAGGAAACCGCCGCCTCCGGCTCCGGATATCTTGCCCCCATAGGCACCGGCTCGCATGGCCTGCTCGTAGGCCTCATCGATCAATGAATTGCTCACATGGGGCGACAAGGACCTCTTCAGGCGCCAACCCTCATGCATGAGCTGGCCGAACTCCTGCACCATGGCCGGGCCGCACTGCCCAGAGACTATCTGCATCGCGGTTCCCACCATGGCATGCATTTCCTTGAGATAGACATCGTTGTCCTTGCTCCGGGTCCGATTGATCTGCTCCTTGACGATCTCGTTCGCATAGCGCGTCTGTCCGGTGAAGAAGACCATCATCGCCTTCTCCAGGGCGGAGCGGTTGCCGCCAGAAATTACCAGCGGCTGAACCCGGAACCGCCCGCTGCTGAACTCGATGACGTTCAAGCCCCCGTAAGCGGCGTGAATCTGATCCTGGGAGCCGACGTTCTCCCGCAGGATCTCCTGCTCCACCTTGAGGCTATCTTTCGATAGTTGCTCCTTCGAGACGAGCCGGCCTTCCAGTGCGTAGAGCGCGTTGAGGAACCCGACCGTGAACGCGGACGAGGACCCGAGGCCGGTCCGCGCAGGCAGGTCGGCGAAAATGTGGATGTCGAGGTTACCATCCACATTCATGAACCGCAGGCACTCGCGCACGCTCGGATGCACGATCTCGTCGATGCAGTTGACGAGCTCCGCCTTCGAATAGCCGACACGAATGCGGTATTCGAAGAATTTGCTCAGCCGATTGAGACTCACATATACGTATTTATCTATGGTCGTGCCGAGCACCGCTCCGCCGTGGCGCTCGTAGTATTGCGGGTAGTCCGTGCCACCGCCGAAGAAGCTGACTCGGACTGGCGTTCTCGAGATGATCATTGAGGGGGCCTATCAGACAGCGTTAGCGGGATCCCGGGGATGGACCCGCTTCGCCGCTGTGCGCGAGCAAATGGTCCACCGCGCCGCTCAGGTCGGCAACGACGTGATCGGCCGAGGTGAGGTCGCTCTCAGCGCGGCCATAGCCGGTCTCCACGAGATAGGTACGGACCCCGACGGCTCGCCCGGCCTCGATATCGGAATTCTTGTCACCGATCAGGGCCAGTGTCCCGGGAGACAGGCGATCGCGCCTCATGACCTGCCGCAACAGGCCCGGCTTGGGCTTACGGCAGTCACACTCCAGCCTGTAAGCCGGGTCGACCGCTTCCGGATGGTGCGGGCAGTACAGCACATCGGATATTCTGATGCCGCGGTCCGTCATTTTGCCGAGCATATAGCGTGTCAAGGCTGCGAAATCGCTTTCCGTGTACAGGCCTTTGGCAATACCCGCCTGATTCGAGACAATGAAGATCCGGATGCCCGCATCGGTGAGCCGCCGCAGGGCCGCGAGCGCTCCGGGAATGAACTCGAAATCCTCGATTCGATGGACGTGGCCTCTCTCGACATTGATAGTGCCATCACGGTCCACGAAAACGCCGTGGAAGGCCATCAGGCTCACCTTCCTCGACTGGCCGGGGAGTCGACGTCAGACATTGCCGTACTGGCTGTTCTTGATCATGGTGTAGCCTTTCACTAACTCGCGAATACCATCGTCCAGCGAATGTTTCGGACGGAAGCCGGTAGCTTCTATCTTGGCATTCGAGACGATGTAGTTGCGCTGGTCTGCGTCCTTGCCGACGGGCGCCTCCAGGTAGACGAACTCCGGGACCTGCCGGCGAATTGCCTCGCACAGCTCTTTCTTCGACAGGTTCGCGTCGGAAAGGCCGACGTTGTAGATCTGCCCCCGCATGCGTTCGAAGTTGGCAATACCGTGCAGGAAGGCGCGGGCCACATCCCGGATATGGACGTAGTTCCGCTTGAACGAACTCTCGAAGAGCACGACGAACCGGTCATGGACCGCCCGATAGGTGAAGTCGTTCACCAACAGATCAATCCGCATTCGGGGGGCCATCCCGAAAACGGTGGCCAGCCGGAAGCTGATGGCGCCGGGATGTGCCATGAGCGCCTGCTCCACCTCCACCTTGTCCTTCGCGTAGCGGGAAATAGGCCTGAGCGGGGACTCCTCGGTGCAGAAGTTATTCTCATCTCCCGAGCCATACGCGCTGTTCGTCGTCGGCATCAGCACCATCTGCTTGGGACTGAGCAGCTCCAGCATCATCAGCACCGCATCATGGTTGGTCGTGGTCGCACCCACTGGGTCACGGTCGCAGATCGGCGCGCCAACGAGGGCGGCAAGCGGAATGACGATGTCCGCCTCCGCAAGCAGGGGACGGACCGTGCTCTTGACGCGTACATCCCCGCGGGCGACCCGGAACGCGGGATAGTGGCACACGTGGGCCAGGCTGTTCTGCCGATACAGAAAGTTATCCAGCACCGTGACGTTATGCCCCGCCACCAGCAATTCCGGCACCAAGATCGAGCCCAGGTAGCCCGCGCCACCGGTCACCAATATGTTCGCAGCCATGACATTCCTCTCGACAGGGGAGATTGGGATCCAACTTCGCTACCAACGCCGCAGCCTACGGCGCCGGCAGGCGCACTCAGGTACCGACGAATCCCTGCCGCCCTATGACGTAGGCGGCTCCGAGCAGAAGCCCGCCCAGGAAGCCGATCGCGGCCCACGCCTTTTTGCCCAGGGATGACGGCTTCTCCGGCACGAAGGCGGGATCGACCACGGTGAATGCGTATTGCTCATTGCCTCGCGCAAGCATGACCTTGCTGATTTCAGTCTGCAGAATCGAATAGATCACTTCCCTGATCCCGACCTGGTCGGTCTTGGCCGCCTGACCGGTCAGATAGCTGATGTTGCGCTCGGACTCGGTGATCGCCTGGTCACGCAGGTAATCGTTCGCCATCTTCACCAGCCCGTTGGCCCACTCGGCCGCCTGCCGCGGGTTTTTCCAGCTTATCGTCATCGTGACCAGGCCTGTCTTCTGTTCGGTGGCGACCGTCCTGATGCTGTTCTTGAAATACCGGTTGGCCTGCCACAGGGTCGGTACTTTCTTCGGGTCCGTCACTTTCCAGCGTTTGGCCGCCGGATCCCATTTCTTCGCATAAAGGATGGGCAACAGATCGTTGTCGGCGATGTACTTCTGAGTCAGCGTCTCCGACTCGAGAAAGGCCGTGTATTCCGCCTTCTTGGTGTTTCCCTCGAGGTTGATTCCCGCCAGGGAGGCCAGCCCACCGAATTGCGACGCCAACGAGGAAAGCCCGCCGAGTTGGCTCTCCTGCGAGTTGTTGGTGACGGGAACGAGCAACACCTTCGCTTCGTATTTCGGCGGAGTCACCCAGGCGATGACCACGCCAATGATCGCCAACACGATGGCACAGCAGACCAGCAGCAGCAACCGCGACCACAGCAGCCGCACGACCTCGCGGAATGTCATTCCCTCCGCCACGGGGGCTCTGCCGGCGCTTTCACCGCCGTGCCGGCGGTCGCGGTCCGTTTGCCGCGTCATGTCCACGCAGTCACTCCTCCACCTGGTGAGAACGACGCGTCGGATACCGCACTGTCTCTCCTACAGCGCATGCACAGCAGCCGCCGCGATCGCAACGTTGTACATGATGCCGGTGACGGCTTGCCAGAACGGCAGCGGCAGCATCTGCTCGGCGTTGATCGGCACTACGATGGTATCACCGGGTTGAATCTCGACGTTCGAGCCACGACTGAACCACCTGCTCCCCTCGTTGGCAACCACACTGCCGTCGGCACGCACCACGTAGATCCTCTTGTGGTCCGCCTGCGCGGTGAATCCGCCACTCAGACGAATGTAGTCGTCGCGCGAGAAGTTGCGATTGAAGAGGTGCGATGTCGGATCCTGAACTTCGCCGATCACCGTCACTTCCTGCTCGAACTTCGGCACGACCAACTCGTCGCCATCACGCAGGACGACGTCGTAGGCAGAACGCTGCGGGTCGCGAATGATGTGCCGCAGATTGATCACCAGTCGCCCCACGGCCTTCTCAGCCTGGAGCTCCTGTAACAGTGAGCGCCCGACCACGAGGCTCCCCGAGGCATTGCCTGTATTGCTCCCGGCGCTGGTCGCCACGGCCCGCAAGGCCAGCACGCCCAGCTCCACCTTCATTCGCTGCGCAAGCTGGTCCAGCTGCTGTTGCTCCCGCTGCCTCAGCTCGACCCGAGTGAACACGGCACCTTGGGGAAAAGCGTACGGAGTCAGGCCGCCCGCCCGCTCGATTACGGACTTCAAGGTCTCCCCCGGCTTTATGGTGTACGCCCCCGGGAAGCGCACCTCGCCGCTCAGCCTGATGCTCTCCTGGTTTGCCCACTGTGACACTTCCTTGACGCTCAGGACGTCATAGGGCTGAAGCTTCACGTCGTCCGCCGAGTTGCCGGCGAGCGCCCCTGCGAGATCGATCGACATCAGCTCGGTCCGGCGCGTGCCGCCGGGGGCGACCACGTACCGCGTGAGCTCGGCTTTGCCGGCATACGCTGCGTCGGCCAAGCCGCCACCTGCTCGCACGAGAGCGGCGACCGTCATGCCGGGCTCGAGCGGATACTGTCCCGGTACATTCACCCGGCCGCTGACGCTCACCACCTGCTCTGGCTGCTCGGCCGTGGATTCGGCCCGGAGCTCGTCCAGGATGGGCTGAATGATCCGATCGCGGGTGGATGAGAGATCGAACACCGTAATCTGGTCCCGAGGCATGAGCACGACGTCGGCGGCCGATCCGGGAGCCGCCAGCGCAGCGGCAAGATCCGTGGAAACCGCTTCGATGTGCCGATCAGGCGGAACTTCGCGTCGGATGAGGACGTAGTGGATGTCGGCACCTTGCTTGAGGTCATCCACGGAGCGGATGACATCCGTCAGGTGCATGCCCTGGCGGTACGCATAAGGGCCAGCCGTGTAGACATGGCCTTGCAGCGTGACGGCCGAATCCAGTGTTGGCTTAAGTTGCGGCACATAGATCAGATCTCCGTTCCGCAACCCCTCGCGCGTTCCGGCAGCCGCGGTGAGATCAAGGGGCAGCACGACTCTCTCGCCGTTCGGCATGATCCGAGTCAGAGTCGCCTTGGAGACATCGGCATCCGAGAGGAGACCGCCCGCCAGGGCCAGCATCTCTGCCGGCGTCGTCTCATTTCTGATCTCGTAGATGGCCACCCTCTTGACCGCGCCATCGATCGCAACGGTGGGGCCCACCGGCGGTACGAAAACGACGTCGCCCTGCAGGAGCTTGGCGTCATCGGTGGTGCTGCCGTGGATCAGCAGGTCATACAGATCGAGCGCGTGCACCAATTTGCCATCGCGCTTCAGCTCGACCCTGCGCAGAGACCCTGTCCTGCGAAATCCTCCTGCGGCATAGAGGGCTGAGGTGATGGTCCCGAGGCCATTGATGGCGTACGAGCCCGGCTGATACGCATCACCCATGACAAAGACCTGGATGCTGCGGGTCTCGTCCATCGTCACGCTGGCCCGCACTCCGATCATCTGGTGAGCCACACGCGACTGGATCTCGGATTGCACGGTACTGAAGAGCTGCCCGCCCACTTTGAGCGGCCCGAGCCGAGGAAAACTGACGCGTCCGTCCCGTCCGACGGTCATCTGGTAAGACCAGTTCTGGCTGCCGTAGAGCTGCACATCCAGCACGTCGCCGGGACCCACGATGTAGTTGGATGGTACCGGAACATCGGTGGCTGGCGTGTAGGCGGGAGAGTTTGGGGCGAAGAGCTCGAAGCCGAAGGGCTTCAGAGCCGCCAGGCCAGTCCGCTTGAGTGGCAGCTGCGTCAGCCTGATTTGAATGTTCTGAAAAGCGGGTACCACCGAGAGACGCAGTGTCGCCTGATCCTGCGTCAGCCCGAGAAGTGGGATGGGCGCAAAACCCGGCAGCATCAGCTCGCCCTGGTTGGAGAGCACGTACGGATTGTGACTGCGGATTACCTCCATCAGCGCCGACAGTTGCTGCCTCTGCGCCGGGCTCAACTGCTCTGTGGGCACTTCCGGCATCGAGGGTTGGGACTGAGGGCTCCCCGCGCTGGCCTGTGCGGCCTTCAGCGCTTGCAGGTTTTCCGGCGACTGCGTGACACCTGGTCCCTGCGGCGCGCTCAGCTGCAGCGCCTGCAGATTTTGCGTGACGAGGCGCGGGGGCAGGTGGAACCCTATCTCGATGATGACGGTATCACCGGCCCTCAGGACCGGAATGGCAGCTTGCTCCTCCTCGCTCTGCCGGCGCTGCTGCAACTGTCTTTGCTGGTCGAGAAGCTGCATCTGGCCCTGATTGAGCTGACCCAGCACTCCGGGCAGATTGTTGAGCGGGTTCGTGCCCCGACTCAAGCCTCCGGCGCCTCCGAAAGCGCCGAGGAGGGCCTGTTGCTCGGCGGGCGAAAGCCCCTGCAGCAAGGCGGATGCTCCTGAGGATCCGTCTCCCGAGGGGGATATCTGAGCGTGGACGGAGCCGGCAAAGAGCCCCAGGCCGATGAGCGCCAGGAATAACCCGGCCATCGACCCGAATGGACGTCGCATCAAGCGCATTCACAACCCTTATCGACAGTGCACAAAGCATCGCACGTCCGAGCCTGCGTCCGACTGTTTGCCGGATTCTGGAGGCCAGACTGCCCCCGGACTCGCCTCATGCGAAATGGCGATTGTAGCGGGAGCGCTACGGCTTTGGTGCGCAATCGCTGCCCAAACGTTCAATACGCGGCCAGGATGACCCGGGTCCGCTGCACGCGCCAGGCGACGACCGGGATTCCACTGCCAGACCTCATGCCGCGCGACTCAGCTCCAGCGGTAATGCGTGTCGATCCACCGCTGATAGCTGCCGTCCATGACGGCGCGCCACCACCACTCGTTCTCGACGTACCAATCGAAGGTGCTTCGCAGCCCAGCTGACAGGGACACGTGCGCCCGATACCCGAGCTCCCGCTCGATCTTGCCGCAATCGATGGCATACCGGCGATCGTGTCCCGGGCGATCCTTGACGAACTGAACGAGGCTCGAGCTCTTGCCGCCGCGCGCGGCGGGGCATTCGGCAAAACGGGCGCAGAGGTCCTGGCGGACGCCGAAGGCCTCATCGGCCACTGCGCATAGCGTCTCGACCAGCCTCAAATTCTCGCTCTCGACGCCGCCGCCGATGTTGTACACCTCTCCGGGCATGCCCTTCTTCAGGATGAGGTCAATGCCGCGGCAGTGGTCGCTGACGTGCAGCCAATCCCTCACGTTCCGTCCATCGCCATAGATCGGCAGTGCCCGTCCATGCAACAAGTTGACGATCATCAGCGGAATCAGCTTCTCGGGGAAATGAAATGGTCCGTAGTTGTTCGAGCAGTTGCTGGTCGTAACCTGCAGCCCATAGGTATGGTGATACGCGCGAACCAGATGATCGGAGGCCGCCTTGCTTGCGGAGTACGGCGAGTTCGGGGCGTACGGGGTGCGCTCGTGGAATGCGGGGTCAGCCGGCCCTAGAGAGCCGTAGACCTCATCCGTCGACACGTGATGGAAGCGGTGCGTTGCGACCGTCTTCTCCTCCTGCCACACCTTGCGGGCAGCCTTCAGCACCGAATGCGTGCCCTGCACGTTGGTCTCAATGAAGGCATCGGGTCCGTGGATGGAACGGTCGACGTGCGATTCCGCGGCGAAATGCACGATCGTGTCAAGTGCCTCCTCGCGCAGCAGAGACTCGACGAGCGGCGTGTTGCCGATGTTGCCCTGTACGAACTTGAGCTCCGGACGCTCCCTGACCGGCTCGAGATTGGCGAGATTGCCGGCATAGGTCAACGCATCGAGCACGACGACGCGATCGCCGGGGTGGGCACCGAGCCAGTATTGCACGAAGTTGGCACCAATGAATCCGGCGCCACCGGTAACGAGCAGCCTAGGCACTTTGGATCTCTTTCAGAACGCTGCGCAGACGCTTGCGCCAGTGGATGGGCGCGAGGCCAAGGGAAGCGAGCGAACGCTTGTCGAGCACGCTGTAGGAAGGGCGGCGCGCTGGGGTCGGATAATCCGCCGTGGTGATCGGCGCGACAGTGACCTCGGCCGGCACGAGGCCGAGACCCGCGCCTTCCTCGGCAATCGCGACCGCGAAGTCATACCAGCTCGCCACTCCCGCGTCGGTCCAGTGATGAATGCCCGCCACACCGGGATCGATAGCGATCTTCCAGAGTGCTTCCGCCAAAGGTCGCGCTGCCGTTGGGGTACCGACCTGGTCGGCCACCACGCTCACCGCGCCATTGGCCCGCATGAGACGCAGCATGGTGCGTACGAAATTAGCGCCGGTCGCCGCGTAGACCCATGCGGTACGCACAATGACCGACCGCTGCGGCAGTGCCTCTCGAACGGCAAGCTCGCCATCACGCTTGGTTCGGCCGTAGACGCCGAGCGGATTGGTCGCGCAATCCGGCAGATAAGGGGTGGATGCGGCGCCGTCGAAGACGAAGTCCGTCGATATGTGAATCAGTCGAGCCCCATGCCGCTCGGCCGCCGAAGCCAGGTGCCGTGGACCCTCCGTGTTGACGCCCCGCGCGGCGGCCGGCTCCGATTCGGCCTTATCGACCGCCGTGTACGCCGCCGCATTGATGATCGTATCCGGCCGATAACGCTCGATGCACTCGTGCACCGAATCGACAGCCGCAATGTCGAGATCCGCGTGCGTGCAGGCGATCACCGTGGCGTCAGCCGGCTGTGTCTCGAGCAGCATACGGCCTACTTGCCCGTTTGCCCCGGTGATCAGCACTCTCTTTGCAGTTTGCATGGACGCGGTCAAGGATAGACCTCGGCGTCGCGAAAGCCGGCGGCAGCGGCATCCTTGGCAGAGAGGAGAGGTTGCGCCCCGGCGGGAAGCGGCCACGTCACGCCGATCTCGGGATCGTCCCAGCGGATCGCCCGCTCATGAACGGGCGCCCAGAAGTCGGTGACCTTGTAGAGGAAATCGGCGTAGTCGCTCAGCACGAGGTAGCCGTGCGCGAACCCAGGGGGTACCCACAGCATGTGATGGTTCTCCGCGGAGAGCTCGACGCCCACCCACTTGCCGAAGGTGCGCGAGCCACGCCGGATATCCACGGCAACGTCGTAGACGGTACCGGTCACTACCCGCACCAGTTTTCCCTGCGGCTGTCTTATCTGGTAATGCAGCCCCCGTAGAATGTGCCGTGCGGAATGGCTGTGGTTGTCCTGGACGAATTTCAGGTCGAGTCCGGCGGCGGCGAATTTGTGTTCCTCCCAGGATTCCATGAAGTAGCCGCGCGCATCACCAAAGACTCGCGGCCGGATCAGCACGACCTCGGGAAGGTCAGTTCGGATGAAATCCATGTTCAGACCTGCCCCTTCAGAATCTCGAGGAGGTAGATCCCATACCCCGTCTTGGCGAGCGGCAGTGCCAGGGACTGCAGCTGATCGGCGCTGATGTACCTCTTGCGATAGGCGATCTCCTCGGGGCAGCACACCTTCAGCCCCTGCCGGGTCTCGATCGCCTCGATGAACATGGATGCCTGCAGCAGCGACTCGTGTGTGCCGGTGTCCAGCCAGGCCACCCCCCGCCCCAGCAGCTCGACCCGCAGCGCACCGCGCTCGAGATACCGCCGATTGACGTCGGTTATCTCCAGCTCTCCGCGGGCGGAGGGCTTCAGGGTGGCCGCGATGTCGAGCACCTGGTTGTCGTAGAAGTACAGCCCCGTCACCGCGAAGTGCGACTTGGGATTCGTGGGCTTCTCCTCGATGTCGAGCGCCCGTCCTGCCTCGTCGAACTGCACGACTCCATACCGCTCGGGGTCCCTCACGCGATAGGCGAATACCGTCGCGCCCTCGCCGCGCTGGGCCGCGGCCTCGAGCTGCTCGGGCAGCCCGTGCCCATAGAAAATGTTGTCTCCGAGTACCAGTGCGACGCGCTCATTGCCGACAAAGCGCCGTCCGATGATGAAGGCCTGGGCCAGTCCCTCCGGCCGGGCCTGCTCCGCATAGGAGAGTGAGATTCCCCACTTCGTGCCATCCCCGAGCAGCCGGCGAAAGAGCGGCAGGTCCTCCGGCGTCGAGATGAGGAGAATGTCGCGAATTCCCGCCAGCATGAGGGCAGCCAATGGGTAATACACCATCGGCTTGTCATAGATCGGCAGGAGCTGCTTGCTGATACTCAGGGTTACCGGATGTAACCGGGTCCCCGCCCCGCCGGCCAGAATGATGCCTTTCAACGTACTGATTCCTCCGCAGATCTCGCGCAACAGGTTGCGACGATCATGCCTGAGCCCGTCATGAGCTGTCGCGGATGCGCCGCACGAAAATACTCGTCGAGTAACCGTCCACGAAGGGAATCGAGACCGATCTACCCCCCCAACTCCGGACGAGACGAGTCTCCTCCAGGGTCTCCATATCGTAGTCTCCTCCCTTTACGTAAACGTCGGGCCGACACAACTTCAGCAGCTCGCAAGGGGTCGGCTCGCCGAAAGTGGTCACGAAAGAAACGCACTGGAGCGCGGCAACGACCGCAACTCTGTCCCGCTCGCCATTCAACGGACGATCCGCTCCCTTCCCGAGCTGCCTCGCCGAGGAGTCACTGTTGATTGCAACGAGCAAGGCTGTGCCAAGCTCCCGTGCGGCCTCGAGGTAGACGACGTGCCCGCGATGCAGGATATCGAACACCCCGTTCGTGAACACGAGCGGCCGCGGCCACTTCCTGCGGTGTACCTCCAGGGGAGCTACGAACTTCAAACGCAACGAGGCAGGGAGGTCAGACATCGCGCCCAGTCAAGCTCACCCGGAGGACGTGGCATTCAGCCACTCCGCATATCGGCGCACGCCCGTCGCGACATCGGCGAATTGTACGTCGCAGCCCGAGGCGCGCAGCGAGGTCAGGTCCGCCTGTGTATGACATTGGTACTTTCCAACCAAGTCCTGAGGAAACGGCTCGTACTCGATCAGGCCCCTTGCTACCTGCTGTTCGAGGCTGAGCGGCGCCTCTCCCTCCAGCGCCCTGGCGGCATTGATCGTGGCATGCGCCACATCGTTGAAGGGCTGGGCGCGGCCCGTCCCGACGTTGAAGATACCGCTGCGCTCAGGATTCCGCAGGAACCACAGGTTCACGGCGACAACGTCATCGACGAGCACAAAATCCCGCGTCTGCTGCCCAGGGCCATAGCCGCCGTACTCGCCGAAGAGCCTGACTCGGCCAGTCTCGCGCAGCTGCCCGAAGTGATGGAACGCCACCGACGCCATCCGGCCCTTGTGCTGCTCCCGCGGCCCGTAGACATTGAAATAGCGGAAGCCTGCCACCTGGAATCGCGCCGTCGGCAGCACGCGACGCACGATGTTGTCGAAGAGCAGCTTGGAATAACCGTAGACGTTGAGCGGCCGCTCGTGCTCCGCTTCCTCCCGAAACACGGAGCTGTCACCGTAGGTCGCCGCTGACGAGGCGTAAAGAAGGCGGGTCCCCCGGCTCTGGCAGACATCGAGCAGATCTTTCGAGCAGCGGTAGTTCGTCTCCAGCATGTACCGCCCGTTGTGCTCCGTCGTATTGGAGCAAGCCCCCTGGTGGAAGATTACATCGATACGCCCGAGCTCGCCGAGCGCGAAGCGATCGTAGAACTCGTTCCGGTCGAAGTAGTCGCTGATGCGCGCGCCAAGAAGATTGCGGAATTTCGCGCTCTCGGTGAGATCATCGACGGCGATCAAGTCATCGATGCCGATGGCATTGAGCCCATGCACCAGATTGCTGCCGACCATCCCCGCGGCGCCGGTCACCACGACTCTCAACCGAACAGCTCCTCGTAGCTCACGGTTGCCGTGCCGAATTTACCAACCACGATCCCGCCCGCACGATTCGCGATCGGCATCGCTTCCCGCAGACTCATGCCGCAAGAGAGCATGGCGGCCAATGTAGCGATTACCGTATCGCCCGCTCCGGTCACGTCGAACACCTCACGCGCCCGCGCAGGCACCCTGACGTGACCCACCGGGTCGAACAGGGACATCCCCTCCTCGCTGCGAGTCAATACGATACCATCGAGCCGGTTGGCCTGCCGCAGCCGCTGTGCCCCCTGCTCGAGCTGCAGCTCAGTCTTCCACGACCCGATCACTTGCGCCAGCTCGAGGCGGTTTGGCGTGATGACGGTGGCGCCGGCATACCGGGTGTAGTCATCCCCCTTCGGGTCCACCAGCACCGGCTTTCTGGCCGCACGCGCGAGCTCGATCATGCGCGGGATGTGGGTCAGCCCCCCCTTGCCGTAGTCGGAAAAGAGCACTGCGTCAAACTGAGGCACCACCCGCGCAAAGTCGGACAGCATGTCTGCGAGCACCTCATGATCCGGTTGACTCTCGAAGTCCACTCGCACCAACTGCTGCGCCCGGCCAATCACTCGCAGCTTCACACACGTGAAGAGCTTAGGATCCCTGCCCAGGACCACTTCGAGGGAGTGCGCCTTCAACAGCGATTCGAGCATGCGCGCAGGCTCGTCCTCCCCGACCACCGTAATCAGCGTGACCGCCGGCCCGAGCGCTCTGACGTTCAGCGCTACATTCGCCGCACCACCCAGGCGATGCTCATCCTTTACGACCCGAACGACCGGGACGGGGGCTTCGGGAGAGATCCGTTCCACCTCCCCGAAGAGATACCGATCCAACATCGCATCCCCCACGACCAGCACCCGCGCTTTACGCAAGCGCGCCTTGAGGTCCGGCCCCGCCCTGACCTCGACACCACCCCCATGCGCCGCCGTGGTCCCGGTCATGCCAGTCCCAAATCTTCCTCTACCAGCGCGCAGAGGGAATGTCCGATGAAAATGTGCGCCTCTTGGATCCGAGCCGTCGTCTGGCTGGCCACGACGACCGCGACATCACAGAGACCCCGCAGCGCGCCACCGTCCCGACCCAACAGCCCGATGACCTGTATTCCGGCAGAGCGCGCGGCATCAGCCGCTCGCATCACATTGCGGGAGTTCCCCGACGTCGAGATCGCCAACAGACAATCGCCGCGCCGTCCGAGCGCAATCACCTGCCTCGAAAACACGTCGTCGAAGCTGTAATCGTTCGCGATACAGGTCAGCGCTGACGTGTCGGTTGACAAAGCGATTGCCGCCAGTGGCCGCCGGTCCTTCAGAAACCGTCCCGTCATTTCAGCTGCGATGTGCTGACTATCCGCAGCCGAGCCGCCATTGCCGCAGAGCATCAGCTTGTGGTCGTGCCTGAGCGCCGCAGCAATGACGCTCGCCGCGCTTTCGATTTGCGCCGCAAGTGACGAGAGGCCCTGGAACAGCGCTAGATGCTCCTGCAGCCCTCGTTGAACGATGTTGCTCAAGTGATCAGTCCCCCTGCTTCCACTCAGTCAGTCTCGCGATGATCCTGCCCACCCCCGGGGCCACCGCATGCCCGCCCGCCGGGTCCTTGACCGCCGGCGCGAGTTGATCGGTGAGTCTCTTGCCGAGCTCCACCCCCCACTGATCGAACGAGTTCACATTCCAGATGACTCCCTGGGTGAACACTTTGTGCTCGTAGAGTGCGATGAGCTTGCCGAGGGTCGGCGGATCGAGCTTCTGGAACGCCACCAGGGTGCTCGGCCGGCAACCCGGATGCACCTTGTGCGGAATCAGCTCCTCGATACGCTCCTTCGGCAGTTGCTGCTGCGTGAGGTCGGCCCGCACCGTCTCCGCCGACTGCCCGTTCATGAAGGCCTCGGCCTGCGCGAGACAGCTCGCGATGGCGAGGTCCTGTTGCGGCTGGTTGCCGCAGGAGGAGCGCGCCGGCAGCACGAAATCGAGCGCCGCCCGTGGCGTGCCCTGGTGCAGGAGCTGGAAGAAGGAATGCTGCGCATTGTTGCCCGGCTCGCCCCAGATCACCGCCGCGGTCTGCCACTCCACCCGCCGCCCCTCGAGGGTCACTGACTTGCCGTTGCTCTCCATCTCGAGCTGCTGCAGGTAAGCCGGAAAGCGTTTGAGTCGATCGTCGTACGGCAGCACCGCGAGCGTCGGCAGGCCTTGGAAGTTGATGTTCCAGACTCCTAGCAGACCCATGAGCGCGGGCAGGTTGTCCGCCCACGGCGTCTTGCGGAAATGCTCATCCATCTCGTGGCCGCCGGCGAGCAGCGCCAAAAACTGCTCCTTGCCGATGGCAATGGCGAGCGAGACGCCGATCGATGACCAGAGCGAGTAGCGCCCGCCGACCCAGTCCCACATCTTGAAGCGGTACTGGGGATGCACGCCGAACTCGTCCATCGCCCGATGGTTCACCGATACCGCTGCGAAATGCTCCCGTACCGCCTCCTCTCCCAATTTCTCCTTGATCCAGGCGCGCGCGGTGTGCGCATTGGTCAGGGTCTCGAGTGTCGTGAAGGTCTTGGAGGAGACGATGAAGAGGGTCGCCCGCGGGTCGGCGCTCTCCAGGATGTCCTCGAGGTGGCAGCCGTCTATGTTGGAGACGAAATCGCACTTGGGCGCATCGAGGGTGTAGGGCCGCAGGGCCTGGACCGCCATCGCAGGTCCGAGATCGGAGCCGCCGATCCCGATGTTCACCACTCGCGTGAAAGGCTTCCCGGAGCTGCCGACTATGCGGCCCGCGCGCACGTTCTCCGCGAATGTGAGCATGTGATCGCGCTCGGTCATCACCACCCGCGCGATATCGGCTCCGCCGATGTTGGCCCCCGGCGGCTGGCGCAGCGCCACGTGCAGCACGGCGCGCCCCTCGGTGGAATTGATCTTTTCGCCCCGCCACATGGCATCGCGATAGTCCTTCAGGCCCACCGCCTCGGCGAGCTCGATGAGCTTGCCCAGCACCATCTCATCGAGATGCTGGCGCGAGAAGTCCATCAGCACTTCGACGCCCTGGCGCGAAAAGCGCTCGAAGCGCCCGGGATCGCGGACGAAGAGCTCGTGCGTTGCGACAGTGTTCAGTCGCGATGCATGGGTAGCGAGCTCCTGCCAGAGCGGAGTACGGGGACCTGGGGCCTTCGGCATGGTGGAGCTCCTCAGGCGGGCTGCCGGGATGGGGCCCCTACGGGGGCGTAGAAGCGCTCGATTGTACCGGCCACATAGTCGATTTGCGCCGCCGAGAGCTCCGGGAAGACCGGCAGCGCCAGCACTTCGCGGGCGGCGCGCTCGGTCTCGGGCAGGTCTCCGGCGCGGTAGCCGAGGTAGGCAAAGCACTGCTGCAGGTGCAGAGGAATCGGATAATAGACCTCCGTCCCGACCCCCGCTCCCGCCAGATGCTGGCGCAGCTCGTCCCGCCGCGGCACGCGGATGACGTATTGATTCCAGACGTGACGGCCCCGCCGGCTCTGCACGGGTGTCACGACGCCCCGGTCGGCAACCTTTGCCTGCAGCAGCTGCGTGTATCGCCGGGCATGGGCAGCTCTCGCCTCCATCCAGCGGTCGAGATATTTGAGCTTCACGTTGAGTACGGCCGCCTGGATCTCATCCAGCCGGAAATTACCCCCGATGAGGCTATGGTGGTACTTGGGCTCCCCGCCGTGCACACGCAGTATCCGCATGCGCTCGGCGAGCGCCGGGTCATTGGTGGTGCAGAGGCCCGCATCGCCGAAAGCGCCCAGATTCTTCGTGGGAAAAAACGAGAAACAGCCGATGTGTCCGACGCTGCCCGCCATCCGCCCGGTCTCGTCCTCGGCACCGATCGCCTGCGCCGCATCCTCGATGACGTGCAGCCCCAGGCGGCTCGCGATGCTCATGAGCGGATCCATGTCGCAGACCTGGCCGTAGAGGTGCACGGGCATGATCGCTTTGATCCGCCCGCCGGTCTTGCGGTGAATCAGCTGCCTGATGCCGCCCGCGGCGCGGACCTCGCACTCGCGCGAGACGAACTCCTCGAGGCGTGCCGGCGAAAGGTTGAAAGTCTCCGGATCGATGTCGCAGAAGACCGGCCGCGCGCCGAGCCGTGCGATGGTCCCGGCAGTGGCAAAGAAGGTGAAGGAAGCGGTGATCACCTCGTCCCCGTGCCCGATCCCGAGCGCCATCAGCGCCAGGAGCAGCGCATCGGTCCCGGAGGAGACCCCCAGGGCGTGCTGACAGCGGGTGTAACGGGCGAGGCTGAGCTCGAGCTCCCGCACGTGCGCGCCCAGAATGAACTGCTGACTCTCGCACACCCGCTCGATGACCGACTGCACCTCGGCCGCAATCTTCTCGTACTGCTGTGTGAGATCCAGCAGCGGGACCTTCATGGCGGGCGGGGGCGGCTGTCGCGTCACGGGCGTACCTGCGGTGGTGAAACCGCCATTTTAGCCCAGATGACTCCTCAGCCGGACTTGTACCCGTAATACTCGCAAAACCAATCGACGAAGCGCCGCACGCCGACCTCGATCGGCGTTGCGGGCCGGTAGCCGACATCCCGCGCGAGATCCTCGATATCGGCGAAGGTCTCCGGCACATCACCGGGCTGCAACGGCAGGAAATTCTTCTGCGCCTTGCGGCCGAGGCAATCCTCGATCACCTCGATATAGCGCATGAGCTCGACCGGCTGGTGATTGCCGATGTTGTAGATCCGGAAGGGGACCCGGCTCGAAGCCGGATCGGGCGCGTTGCTGTCCCAGGCGGGCGAAGGCTGCGCCACCTGCTCGCAGGAGCGCGCCACGCCCTCGGCGATATCCTCCACGTAGGTGAAGTCCCGCCGATGATGGCCGTTGTTGAACACGTCAATCGGCTTGCCCTCGAGAATGTTGCGCGTGAAGAGAAAGAGCGCCATGTCGGGACGGCCCCAGGGGCCGTACACGGTGAAGAAGCGCAGTCCCGTGGTGGGCAGGCCAAAGAGCGAGGAGTAGGTATGCGCCATGAGCTCGTTCGCGCGCTTGGTGGCGGCATAGATCGTCAGCGGATGATCCGCGATCCGATGGGGCGAGAACGGCATGTTGGTGTTGGCGCCATAAACGGAGCTGGTCGAGGCGTACACCAGATGCTCGACGCCGCTGTGCCGGCAGCCTTCGAGCACGTTCAGCGTGCCCGTGACGTTGCTGTGCACGTAGCTGTGCGGGTTCTGGAGCGAGTAGCGCACGCCGGCCTGGGCGCCGAGATGCACGACGCGCTGGAACTTCTCACGCGCGAAGAGCTCCTTCATGCCGCCATCGTCGGCCAGATCGAGCCTCACGAAGCGGAATCCCGCCTGCCGGCGCAGCCGGTCGAGCCGCGCCTCCTTGAGGGTGACGTCGTAGTACTCGTTCAGGTTGTCGAGCCCGACGACCTCGTGCCCGCGGGCCAGCAGATTCAGCGTCGTGTGATAGCCGATGAATCCGGCCCCGCCAGTCAGGAGGATCTTCATAGCCGACCGTCGACCTCCGAAGCGCGGAAGACGTGCTTGATGTCGTAGAGGACGTGGTTCTTCCTGCACAAGCGACGTACGCCCTCGGCGCCCAGGTCGCGGAACTCCCGGTGCGCCACGGCCACCACGGCGGCATCGTAGCTTCTGGGTGTCAGCGTCCTGATCGGTCGCACTCCGTACTCGTGACGGCACTCCTGCCCGTCGGCCCACGGATCGTAGATGTCGACCTTCGCCCCGTACTTGGCCAGCTCCCGCACCACATCGATCACCTTGGAGTTGCGGATATCGGGGCAGTTCTCCTTGAACGTCATGCCGAGCACGAGCGTGCGTGCCCCCTTGATGTGGATGCGCTTGTCGGTCATCAGCCTGATGATCTCCCCGGCAACGTACAGCGCCATGTTGTCATTGAGCCGCCGCCCGGCGAGGATCATCTCCGGGTGATAGCCGATCGATTGCGCCTTGTGCGTGAGGTAGTAGGGGTCCACCCCGATGCAGTGGCCGCCCACGAGGCCCGGCCGGAAGGGCAGGAAGTTCCATTTGGTGCCGGCGGCGTTCAACACCTCCTCGGTATCCAGCCCGAGGCGGTTGAAGATCAACGCCAGCTCGTTGATGAGCGCGATGTTGACGTCGCGCTGGGTGTTCTCGATGACCTTGGCGGCCTCGGCTACCTTGATACTGGAGGCCCTGTGCGTACCCGCGGTGATGATGGCCCCGTAGAGCTTGTCGATGAACTCCGCGGACGCGGGCGTCGAGCCTGAGGTCACCTTTCTGATGGTCGTCAGCCGGTGCTCCTTGTCGCCGGGGTTGATGCGCTCGGGGCTGTAGCCGACGAAGAAGTCGCGATTGAGCTTGAGGCCGGACTCTCTCTCGAGGATCGGAACACACACTTCCTCGGTGCATCCGGGATACACCGTGGACTCGTAAACGACCACCGCACCTTTGGTGAGCGCCTTGCCGACCGTCTCGCTCGCCTTCACGAGCGGCGTGAGGTCCGGCCGCTTGTACTCATCGATCGGCGTCGGCACCGTCACGATGAGCACGTGGCAGCGCTTGAGGCTCGCGAGCTCGGTGCTGAAGGAAAGCCGCGAGGCCGCCTTGAGCTCCGCCCGCGAGACCTCGAGCGTGCTGTCGTGGCCGCCCGCGAGCTCCGCGATGCGATGCGGCTTGATGTCGAAGCCGACAGTGTCGAAGTGCTTGCCGAATTCCACGGCGAGCGGCAGGCCGACATAGCCCAGCCCGACGATGCCGATACGGCACTTGCGTAGGTGAAACATATCCTCCCGACTCAGGCGCGATTCGCCTCGGCAACCGGGTCATCCCCGGCGGCGGGCCAGAGGCAGCGGCCGCCGCTCGATTTGGCGATGAGCGCCAACATGTCGCGGTGGGCCCGCAACTCCTGCTCGGTCGCGGAAACGACCCGCAGCGGCGCCGGCGGCCGTACCAGAGCACGGATCTGACCCGCACCGAGGATGCTGCCGGAGACGCTCTCGCTGAGAGCCAGCGCGCCCTGGCCGCCGGTCATCGCGAGATAGACGTCCGCCAGAATGCGCGCATCGAGCAGTGCGCCGTGCAGCTCCCGGCGCGAGTTATCGACGTTGTATCGCTTGCAGAGCGCATCGAGATTGTTGCGCTGGCCCGGATGCATCTCGCGCGCGAGCACCAGGGTGTCGAGAACGCGGCAGAGCTCGCTCATGAGCACGGTGCGGCCGGCACGGCGCAGCTCGGCATCGAGGAAAGCCACATCGAACTCGGCGTTGTGGATCACGAGCTCCGATCCATCGATGAAGCCGAGCAGATCCTCTGCGACCTCGGTAAACCGCGGCTGGCGGGCGAGGTCCGCGCGCTGCAGGCCGTGAACCGCCTCGGCGCCGAGGTCGATGTCGCGCTCGGGATTCAAGTAGCGATGGAAGGTGCGCCCCGTGACCCGCCGGTTGAGGAGCTCGACGCAGCCGATCTCGATGATCCGGTGTCCGAGCGATGGCTCGAGACCGGTGGTCTCGGTATCGAGAACGATCTGTCGCATGGACTTTAAGTCTAGCAGCCTTTGTTCCGGCTAGTGAGAGGCCATCGCATCGATGGCCTCGTTGGCGAGCCTATCGACCCGCTCGTTGCCGGGCACGCCGGCGTGGCCAGGCACCCAGTGCCACTCGATGGAATGACCGGCCGCCAGCTCATCGAGCCGCTCCCACAGATCCTTGTTCTTCACGGGCTTGCGATCCGCGGTGAGCCAACCCCTCCCCTTCCACGCGCGCACCCATTCGAGGATGCCGCGCCGCACATACTCCGAGTCGGTGTACACACGCACACGCACGGGGCGCTTCAGCGCCTCGAGCGCGCGAATGACCGCCGTCAGCTCCATGCGGTTGTTGGTCGTCAGCGCTTCCGCGCCGGCGAGCTCCTTCTCGCGGCCGGCAAAACTGAGCAAAGCCGCCCAGCCGCCCGGCCCCGGATTGCCGCGGCAGGCGCCATCGGTATAGATGTCCACCCAGCCCCCCGTTGCGTCGTCCCGAGTGCTCACGCGTGTCTGATCATGCAACTCGAGCTCACGCGCGCGAGCGCGTGGTAGGCTTGACGAGGCCGCCCAGGACGGCCGGCCGCTCCCGGAATCGCGGGCGGATGGGTGTCAGGGTGTAGATGCGTTTGCGCGCCTTGAGCAGATAGGCGTTGGCAGGCAGCGGATACGTGAGGCCGCGCCGCAGCAGCCGGCCCGTGCCTTCCCCGCTCGCGTGCCCGCCACGCCAAGGCCCGCGGAACAAATAATGCTGCGCCGAGACTACTTCATACCCGAGCAGTACCAGCCATTCGCGGATCCTTCTTTCGGAGAGTACGCGGCGCATGCCGGGCGGGAAGCCGCTGCGGCTCCAGCGCCCACGCACGCCCCAGAGGCTCCATGGCCGAAAGCCCAGCACCAGCAGCCGTCCCTCGCCGATGAGCACCCGGTCCGCCTCCCGCACGATGGCATACGGATCGGTGGCGAACTCGAGAATGTGCGGCAGCAGCACCGCATCGATCGAATCGCTGATTACGGGAAGCTGGGTGGGGCGCCCGCGGATGTCGGCGCTCGCCGACAGCCCGGGCGGGGCGAGGATCGCCTGATGGCGAGTGCGCGCGCCGGACAACAACTCCCGCCCTGCGCCCCAGGCGCCGACCTGGAGCAATTCCCAGCCAAACACGTCTTCGAGCGCCTCGCCGAGCAGCTGCGATTCAGCGGCGATGAGCGCGCTGCCGAGCGGGCTCGACCACCAGGCGATGCGTGCGGCGTGCGGCTCCTGGAACTGGGATTTGTGCGCAGGTCCCATGAAGTACTGGCAATAGTGTGAAGTTACCGGCTAAATTTGCGCGTGCAAATAAGTTAACCTCCGAAGCCCGGAGCATCCGCTCCGGCGCGAGAAGAAGTTAGCACGCCTTTCAGAGGTCGGGAACTTGGCGACGGAAACACTACGCCCCATTCGTCTTGCCTTGCTGCTCGTTGCGCTTGCGGCGCTCGCCGCATGTGCGACACATCAGCCGCGTCCGCAGCCGCAGCAGGCGATCGTGCCGCAGCCCGCCGCGAGCCCCCCTGCCGAGCCGGCGCCCCCTCCGGCACCGGCGACGCCGGCGCCAGAACCGCAGCCGGCCACCCTCGCGCCAGCGCAGTATGCCGATCTTTTCGACCGCATCCGTACCGGCTTCATTCTTCCCGACCCCGACCAGACCGCGATCGACCGGCAGCTCAACTGGTACGCCTCGAATCCGGATTACCTGCAGCGCGCCTTCGGCCGCGCCGACATGTATCTCTATTACATCGTGACCCAGCTCGAGAGCCGGCACATGCCGCTCGAGCTCGCGCTGCTGCCGGTGATCGAGAGCGCCTTCGAGCCGTACGCGTACTCGCGTGCACGCGCCGCGGGCCTCTGGCAGTTCATTCCGGCCACCGGCTCGCGCTTCGGCCTGAAGCAGGACTGGTGGTATGACGGCAGGCGGGACATCGTCGCTTCGACCAATGCGGCGCTCGATTACCTGCAGGCGCTGCATGATGAGTTCAACGGCGACTGGCTGCTCGCCGTGGCCGCCTATAACTGCGGCGAGCTCGCGGTCGAGCACGCCGTGCAAGTCAATGAGGCCGAGCATCGGCAGATCGACTTCTGGCATCTGCACCTGCCGCGCGAGACCGAGGCCTACGTGCCGAAGCTGCTCGCCATGAAGCGCCTGGTGCAGGACCCGGCAAAATACGGCCTAGAGTTCTCTCCGATCCCCAACGAGCCGTATTTCGAGCGCGTCTCGACCGGCGGCCAGATCAATATGCAGGTGGCCGCGCAGATTGCCGGCATTACCGCCGAAGAAGTCTACGATCTCAATCCCGCGTTCCACCGCTGGGCCACGGATCCCACGGGGCCCTTCTATCTGCTCATGCCCGTGAATGCGTCGCCGGTCTTCACACAGAACGTCACGGACCTCACGCCGGATGAGCGCATGGGCGTCGAGCACTATGAGATCCGGCGTCATGATTCGGTCTTCTCCGTGGCGCGACATTTCAAGACGACCCCGGAAGTCCTGCGCAAGCTCAACACGTTGCCGGGCGGACGGCTCACCGTGGGCGAGGACATCGAGGTCCCTGCCACGACCTATGCGCTCCCTGAGAACGTACGTCTCGCTGCTGCCCGCGTGGACGGCCGCGCCCGGTGGGGACGCTACGTGCAATTCCAGGTGGTTCGTCGCGGTGACTCGCTCTGGAGCATTGCGCGCCACTACCGGATGAACGCGCGCACGCTCGCGCGGATGAACGGAATCTCCGTGCGCCACGTGCTCAGGCCCGGCGAGAAGCTCAGGCTCTACGCCAACGTGCCTGTCGAGCATCATGGGGAGCTGCGCTTCCAGGTGGTGCGGACGGGCGATACGCTGTGGTCGATCGCTCGCCGCCACGGGATGAGCGTGAAGACGCTTGCGCACCTCAATGGCCTCTCCCGTGGCGAGGTGCTACGGCCCGGGCAGCGTCTGAAGCTCTATACGCGCACGCCTCGCCACGGCTCCTCGCCCGCTCTGGTCAAAGGGCCCTCGGAAAATACGGACGCCGTCAGCGAAGAGACCCGCAAGGTGATCTACACCGTGCGGTCCGGAGACACGCTTTGGCAGATCGCGCATCTTTTCCAGGTGAAAGTGGCGCAGATTCTCACCTGGAACGCGATCAACCTGCACACGCCCATCCTGGCCGGACAGAAGCTCACCATCCGCGTGGCGAATACCGGCAGCTGAGCCGCCCGATTCGTCTAAACTGCCGGCTCCCGTCACCTGCGGCAGGCTCCGGCATGGGATTTCTCTCAGGTAAGCGCGCGTTCATCGTCGGTGTCGCGACCGACCGCTCGATCGCATGGGGCATCGCGCAAGCGATGCATCGTGAAGGCGCGGAGCTCGCCTTCTCCTACGTCAACGACAAGATGAAGGAGCGCGTCCAGCCCCTCGCCCAATCAGTCGGCTCCCGGATCACCATGCCCCTCGATGTGACGGTCGATGGCCAGATCGATGCCGCCTTCGAGCTGCTGAAGCGGGAGTGGGGCAGCCTGGACATCGTGGTCCACGCCGTGGCTTACGCACCGCGGGAGGCAATTGCCGGCAGCTTCGTCGAGAACACCAGCCGCGAGGCGTTTCGCATTGCGCACGACGTCTCCAGCTACAGCCTCACGGCATTGGCGCGTGGCGCCGCCCCACTGATGGCGGGCCGAGCGGGGGCGCTCCTCACCCTCTCCTATCTCGGTGCGGTGCGCTCCATCCCGAGCTACAACGTGATGGGGCTCGCCAAGGCAAGCCTGGAGGCCAACGTGCGCTTTCTGGCCGCCGACATGGGGCCGCAGGGCATCCGGGTAAACGCGATCTCGGCAGGGCCGATCAAGACGCTTGCCGCGGCGGGCATCGCGGGCTTTCGCAAGATGCTGAGCCGGGTCGCGGAGGTGGCACCACTGCGGCGCAACGTAACGCCTGAGGATGTCGGCAATGCCGCTGCCTTCCTGTGCTCCGATCTTGCGGCCGGGATCACGGGCGAGGTCCTGTACGTCGACGGCGGCTTCAACACCGTCGGGATGAGCTTCCCACAGGAAGCGGAGACTTGAGCTCGGCCGAGGTCCACTCCGGAAATCGGCGTCTCGACCAAATTTGAGGGGCCCGTCCCCCGCCCTGAAGGTATTTCGACGTTTCTTGAGAGACGCGGGCCAAGCCCCATGGATAGCCTACCCTGGCCTTTCCGCTGACGCGGGCTCACGGAGGACCTTCACCACATGTCCATGACTTCCCGCCGCGAGGAGCTCGATTCCCTGCGCGGCCTGCTCCTCGTCGTGATGACTCTCGATCATCTGCCGACGGGCCTGCAGCTTTATGCCAACCAGCCGCTCGGCTGGGTATCGGCCGCGGAAGGCTTCGTCTTTCTCTCGGCCTTTCTCGTGGGCAGGATCTACTCGCGCCAGCTCCTCGAGAAGGGCGTGGCGCACGTGCGTCAGCGTCTGTGGGCGCGCGCGGGGAAGCTCTACTTCGTGCATTTGGCGCTGCTGCTTTTCGCCTTCACTGTCGTGGCCGGCATCGCGATCGCGACCGGGCGGCAGACGCTGATCAATCATCTATCGTTCTTCTTCCAGGCGCCGGTGCGCGCGACCCTATCGGGGCCGCTCTTCCTTTACCAGCCACCGCTCCTCGACATCCTGCCGATGTATGTCGTCCTGCTCGCGCTCTCGCCGCTGCTGCTGCATCGCGCGGCCAGGAGCGGTTGGACGGCCATTCTGACGATCTCGGGTCTCTTGTGGGCTTTCGCGCAGCTCGGTGGGGGCAACTGGCTGCTCGCGAAGCTGCTCGCCGTCACCGGACTCGCCCCGCCTGCGAGCGCGCTCGGATCATTCGACTGGCTGGGATGGCAGCTCGTATGGGTCGCGGGCCTGTGGATCGGGACGGGTCCCCTGCGCCCTCGCGTTCCCGCGAGCCCATCGCTCGCGCCGCCACTGGCGCGGGGCATCCTGGTCGGCGCCTTTGCGGTCACCATGGTGTTCTTCATCTGGCGCCACCAACTCGCGGGGCTCGGCGTCGAGCTCTCGGCTGACTCGCCGCTGCTCAGTAAGTGGCATCTCGGTACCCTGCGGGTCCTCAACTTTGCCGCACTCGCGGTAGTGATCCGGCACTCGCTCCTGCCGGCCCTCGCAATCATCCGACTGCCCGGATTAGCGCTGCTCGGGCGATCCTCGCTGGCCGTGTTCACGACTCACCTGCCGTTCGCATTCCTCAGCAAAGGGCTGATCATCGACGAGGCGCCACTCACCGTGGTGCAGCAGGTCGGCGTGTTGGCGCTGACTTTCGGGGCAATGCTGCTCGTGGCGTGGTACGCCGGCCGGGGAAGCTCGCAGGGACCCAAGGCCAGATCGTTCGGAGCGGCGGCGTCGTCGACATCGTAGAACGGGCCGTCATATGTCCCGTCTGATGCGGGCCTTGAAGGCGGCAATCTCCTTCTCTGCGCGCCTGTAGAAAACCCACTGTTTGATCTTCCTGCCGACGAGAAATCCCGCATCCGAGAGGATGCGCAGGTGCTCTGAGGCCGTCGGTTGCGAGACGCCGAGCTTCTCCGTTATGAGAAGCCCGCAGACGCCGTCCTCGATGAGGTCCCCGTCGGTCTGCGGCGGGAAATTCGCCGGCGGGTCCTTCAGCCAGGCGAGAATCTGCAGCCGCTTTTCGTTGGCCAGCGCCTTGAGGCCCGCTTTGAGCTCGATGGGCATGTCGATGAGTTACCGTCAGGCGGCGGAGAAGCTCACAGCCGTGGTGTTGCCACCGCACAGCAGAACGCCAACGCGCTCGCCCGTGTCAGGCTCATAGCCTCGCGACAGGAGCGCGGCGAACGCCGCGGCGCCACCGGGCTCCGTCACGATTCGCAGTGAAGTCCATAGCGCCTGCTGCGCGGCCCGTATCGCATCGTCCGATACCAGGATCACGCGCTCGACATGACGTTGCGCCAGCGGAAACATCAGCTCACCGACCCGCTTCGGCGCGAGCGAGTCGGCGGCGATTCCTCCCGCCTCTGCTTCGACCGGCTTGCCGGCCTCGAGCGCTCGCGTCAAGGTCGGCGCCAACTGCGGCTCGACTCCGATGAGTCGAACGCGGCCTGCATACCAGGCCGCGATCCCGCCCAGCAGGCCGCCACCGCCCACGGCGACCAGAAGCGTATCGAGCTGCGGCTCCTGCTGCTCGAGCTCCAATCCGACCGTCCCCTGGCCCAACAATGTCTCGGGCTGATCGAAGGCATGGATCTGCAGTGCACCGGATGTGTGCGCCCACGTTTCGCTGGCCGCGAGCGCATCGGCGTAGCGGTTGCCCGTCACCGTGAGATCGGCGCCGCAGTCCCGGATCTTCTGGATCTTCGCGGGGGAGGCGACGCTCGGAACGAAGATCCGCGCCGGTTTCCCCAGCCTCTTCGCCGCATACGCGACGGCAACCCCATGGTTGCCGCCGGATGCGGCAACGACGCCCGCACCGGGCACCTCGCGCAGAAGAAGGTTAGCGAAGGCGCCGCGCGCCTTGAAGGAGCCCGCGTGCTGCAGCAGCTCGAGTTTCAAAGTCGCGCGGAAGGCGCTCAATCCCCAGTCCGCGCTCTCGATCTCGATGACGGGGGTGTGGCGCACGAACGGCCGGATGAGCGAATGGGTCCGAGCAATGCCTTCTCGATCGACCATATAGGTATATTGCCAATCGACGATTTAATTTGTCAACCGCATCCAGCCGAAGGAGGATCCTGCCTTATTGGAAGGCGTCAGGGTTCTTGCTGACCTTCGCCGTCGCGCGCAGCTGCGCGACGTACCCCAACGCATCGGCATTGCCGTCACGCTGGATCTGCTCCTGCTCGAGAGCCTGCTCCAGGTACTTGTTGGATTGCTGCGCGCCGCTGCGTATCTGCGTGATGGCGATGAGCGCAGCGCCGCCATTCTGCAGCGTCACGGCATCGTATACCGGAGCACGTTCCGGCTTCGCCGCAGCGAAAGCCATCGAGAGAATTTCCGCTGGAACCGACGGATCCCCGCGGCCGACGAACTTCGGCGGCTCCACGGTGATCTTGAGGTCCTTCGCGACCTGCTCGAAGGACTTGCCGGACTGAAGCTGCGTGCGTGCAGCCTTGGCCGCGGCGAGTGCTGCGTCAGTCTCACGCTGCTTCTGCAATGCGGCAATGATGCTGTCACGCACTTCCGCGAGTGCCTTCACGTGCGGCGGGTGACGGGCAGCGACATCGAAGATGACCAGCTTGTCGTTGTCGAGGATCACCGGGCCGCCGAGCGTATCGGCCGCAAGCGCATTGCCGCCGAAGACGAGGCTCTGCAGGGGCTTCGCCTGTCCGAGCGGCGCGCCGCCCGCGCCCTGTACGAATTGCGGCACCTCGCCCTGTGTCAGGTTGAATTCCTTGGCCAGGCTCGCCAGTGACACGCCCGGGTCCTGCATTCTGTTCTGCAGGTTGTCCTCGATGTCACCGAAGCGGTTGGTGGCCGCGCTCTGTTTGAGTTGCGCCTCGAGGTCGGGACGCGCTTCGGCGAGTGTCTTGGTCCGACCCGGCTGGATGCCATCGAGCCGGATGATGTGGTAGCCGTACTGGGTCTTCACCGGCCCGACGATGTCGCCGACCGACTTCATGCCAAAGAGCGCATCGGCAAACGGCGCGACGAAGCCCTTGCGGTCCATCCAGCCGAGGCTGCCGCCGTTCTGGGCGGAGCCGGGATCCTGGGAGTACTTCTTCGCGAGCGCGGCGAAGCTCTGCCCGGATTTGGCGAGAGCAAGCACCTGATTGGCCTGCTTCAGGGCGGCGGCCGGATCCTTGCCGAAGGGGATGAGAATATGGCTCGCCTCGCGCCGCTCCGGCATGACGAAGCGGCTCTTCTGCTTGTCGTACGCCGCCTGCAGATCGCTGTCGGAGATGGTCTGGGAGCTGGCGACCTGGCCCAGGGTGAGCTGCGCGTAGTGCAGGTCCACCGACTCCGGCACGAGGTAATCGGCCTGGTGCGCCTTGTAGTAGGCCTCGATGGCGGCCGAATCGACGGGGGTGTCACTCTTGTAGCGGTCGGGGGGCAGCACCGCGTACTGGACCTGCCGCTCTTCGTTGCGCAGGGCTTGGGCGCGGGCGGCTTCCGCCGGCGTCACGAAGTCCGAGGACACGATCCCGCCGAGGAGCTGCTGGCGGCGCAGATCGCTGCGCATCTCGTCCTGGAAGGTATTGATCGTGAGGCGATTCTGGGCGAGCACTTCCTTCGCGGCCTCGGGCGAATACTGTCCGGCCACCTGGAAGGCCGGGAAGCTCTGAATGGCGGAGATGAGCTCCGCGTCGCCCACGCGGTAGCCGAGCTTCTCGGTGTGCGCCGAGACCAGCGCCTCGCTGATCAGATTCTCGAGCACCTGGTCCTGCGCGCCTTTCTGCACGGCGGCGGGAATATTGCCGCCGTACTGCTCCTGCAGCTGCCCCTGCGCGCGCAGCCAGGCATTACGCGCCTCATCGAGAGAGATCGTCTGCCCGCCCGCCTCGGCCGCATAGCTCGAGGTGCTGAAATTGAGGTTGACGATGCCGTAGGCGCCCCAGGCGGCAAAGACGAGCGCGAGCGCACCAAGGATGCTGTACCACAGCCACTTGTGCGTCTCGATGGTGTCGGTGATTTTCTGCAGCATGTATCGAAATGGCGGAGCGGACGGAAGCCGAAGCGCCCTGCTAAGCCTATGAAAACGAACGATAGGCGATCGTGCGGACCTCCTATCTACCCCCAGCCATACCCCCTCCACATTAGTGCTAGGCGGTTCGGCTGGTCGGCGCGAATCGTACCAAGTCCAGGGCGGCAGACGCCATACAGAGTGCGTTGGTCGACGGCAGCCGGGAGGGCCGTGGCCGCCGCCCCCGCGAACGTCCGCCTGCCGGTAGCTCTCGGCTGAATAGCCTAGGGGGCGCATGCCGGCCAGGGCTGCCGGGGCCTCTCGGACTACTCTCCATGCAGGCGACTTCGTCGCCAACCCTCGACATCCTGTGCAAGCTCGGAAGCCCATCGCTTCCGACCTCTTCAGAGTAGATTTCCGGCTCTCGTCCCAAAAACGGGCAACTCTCATGCCGGAAAGTTACTCGGAACGGCTAGTTGATGAAGGCCGGGCCGTAGCCATCGGTTCGGGTCCGCACGACCCTCTACGTCGCTATTTCCGGGTCACGGAAACGAAGCCTGCCGTGGAAGACGATACGTGACCGGTGAACACCGCGGTGCCTCGTACATCACTGATGGCACATGGCGAGTCAGGCAATTTCTGCGGCCGGCGGGTCACTAGCGACCCTTCCTGGGTACCCCAGTCTCCCTGCGACGTCAAAAAAACCGCAGTCAATCAGAGTAATCGGAATTCCTGTGAAAGTCTTAGAACGCCTTGGGCTGATTGATCGCATCGACCGCGCATTGCAGAGCCGGATGAGCTACGGAGAAATCAATGCTTACCTGAACGCTTATGGCATCAACGTAAATAAGCCAACATCCGGAGTTAATATCAAGTGGGTTTACTCCAAGGAGTTGCTTTCCGATGAGTCCGATGACCTGCTCATTCGTATCGCCGATGAACTCGAAGTCCCACACACCGCCCGACCCGGCCGGCTCGGGGCGGCCGCCCCGCATCCGCGCGCAAGCGCACGGACCGTTCTCTCGGGGCGGCTGATGCATGCTCCTGACCTGAGCTCCTGACCTGAGCTCCTGACCTGAGCTCCTGACCTGAGCTCCTGACCTGAGCTCCTGACCGCTACGACGTAACGCCGATCTTCCGATCTTTCATCGCCTTCGAGATGGTCATCGGTTCGCGGCATTGTCCCACCATCACCGCCGCCTCCTGAATAACTTATCCCAGAGTGCGAACACGATCGGCAGAAGCAAGCACAGCGCTATGCTCCAGCTTTCGGATGCGAAAGAGAGCACGAATGCTCCCAGATAGAGAATGGGACCGAAGCGATATTGCTTCGTGATCTGCGCACCCTCCTCCTTGTTCAGGCTGGTTTGCCTGGCGGACAGCAGCCGTTTCGAGGCGTGCCGCCAAAGCGCATCGAAGGCGAGCGATATTGCGAGGAATGTTCCCGTATACAGGTGCGAGACCACCCCCGCCTCTGGGTTGAGAAGATACTCGGACAACATCGCCGTTGGAAATGGAACGAATGTGACGCAAAGCAAAAGGAGACCATTCCAATAGAGAAACGGGTGATCAACTCGTCGGATCAGAGTGAAAACCCAGTGGTGATGCACCCAAGCGACGAGGATCGTGACGAAGCTCGTCAAGAACGCCAGGTAACTGGGCCAAAGGGCGAGCAATGATTGCGACAGCCCTTTCGTCGCGACGAGCTCGTGAGCCGGAACTTTGATTGCCGTGACGAGCAGCGTCATCGCGATCGCGAAGACTCCGTCGCTGAACGCTTCGACACGCACCGTCTCACTTTCTTCGTTCGCGTGCGTTACGATCGTTCACCTCTACAGCAGTCGAGCGTAGCCGCTCCAGTTCGACTCAACTCCGTTACCGCATCAGGTGGTATCGACAGGCGTTTGCGCCGAGGTCGAACCAAATGCGCGAGCCGCCGACTAGAGCCGTCGTGAGGCATCGGGCAGTGCGCAGCAATTTGCCGCGGACCCATCACGGACAGACGGCAAGATTTCTCGCGCAGCGTCGCGGCACATACAAGCGTAACCAAGTAGCGCTCGAATCCTGGTCCATCCCGAGAGTGATACAGCCGATTGCCATCCCACCCACCTGTTCCTGCTTTGAGTGTACCTCCCAGCGGCCAATATCAGGATTTCGCCGGCCCGTTGCATGGCCCACGTAGCATCGGCGCCAGTCATCAAGCCGAGGCCTCTCGAGCCTCGCTCCCTCATCGCTGGTCGTCAGGGCTGCACTCGCCATCATGCTCGTGAGAACCCTCCGCGCAGGTCCACCCGTTGCCGGTATAGTCGATGTACCCGCCCGCAGGCACGACCAGCCGTACGCAAGACGCGCCTTCCTGCCGGAACCCGCGCTCGCATCGCCAGTTGTCACCATCGCTATCGAGATAGCCATTCGCGGGTACTACGACGGGCACACATGCAGCGGCGCTCTTCATGAACCCTCGGTCGCACGCCCATTCATCGCGCTCGCCCACCAGGAACCCATGGGCAGGTGCTCGCATCGCCAGGCATCTTTCCCCTTCTTGCCGATAGCCGGGATCGCACTCCCAGCTTCGGCCGAGCGAGAACTCCGAGTAGTACGCGTTCGCCGGCACCATAACCCGAATGCAACGGCCACCGATTTGGCGATAACCGCGGTCGCATTCCCATCCGGTGCCGAAATCCTCCTCATCGTCGGTGTGAGCATTCGCCGGTACCTTGACTGCCTTGCAACCCAAGCCTTGATCGTCCTTCATGTATCCGCGATTGCAGTCCCAATCATTGCCGAAGGAATCCAGATAGGCATTCGCCGGCACTCTGATCGGCACACAAGCTTCTTCGACTTGGCGAAATCCCCGCGAGCATTCCCAATCGCCTCCATAAGGGCTCGTATGAGCATTGCGCGGCGGCGCACGCTCGTCGGCTTGGGATGAGACGCCAGCGTACGCCGCGAGCAGAGACGCTCCAAAAAGGAGGCATGCCGAGGCGGCGAGTCGCCGTCTTGGTGCGATACGGATGAGGAGTCTCCTCGACGGACGGTCGTGGTAACTGGTTCGCAGCCAAGCAATCGCGGCGCCGACGACAGGGATGATTGGCAAGAGGCACGCCCGCCTGAGGCTCAGCGGCTTGCCGACTCTGAGAATCGCGAACTCCTGCCAGGCGTTGGCCATTTTGAGCGACAAGGCAATCAGGATGTCCGCCGCGAGAAGGGCGGGCGCAAGATATAGATTGGCAAAGTAGCCCGCAGCAAACGCCGCGGCAATGAAGGCGAGTACCAGGAACACCGTGACGGGACTCATATGCTTCTGCCTTGCGCTGCGTACGCATTTGCGATACATCAACAGTACTCGGCACGTTCCGTATCGTCGGTGCGACGGCGCACCAAGCGACGCGAGCCATTACGACGGTTAATCGTTATCACGGTGAATCAGCAGCTGTGCCGCCGGCTACTGCTCGATCGCCTGCCCTATAACCAGCAGATCATCACCAACGTGCTCGGCGTCTGCAGGAGAGCGTGACCGAGGCCGCGGGCAATCCCGAGCAGCCAAGCGTCCTCCGTTATGTTCGCGAGATGGTCACACTGCTCGACCAGCGGCGCTGGATCGGCTGTGCTGCTCTCCTCTTCCACGCTGCATCCTCGTGCACACTGAGCCTCCTGTCGGTGCGCTGGGGCACCAAAGCATGTCCTCGCCAATCGCAAGACTAAAACTGGCACTCCAGAGTACAAAGCGAGCGCGCTCTCAAGTCCGCTCTGCGCGATGACGACGAAACGCAGCAGCTCGTGGAGGAGAAGACCGCGGGCGGAAAACCGCTCGAGCGCTCGGTCGCGGAGGCTGCCGAGGAGCTGAGTCTGAGGAGAAGGAATGCGTTGGCACGCGCAAAGGCGGCGTACATCGCTGCGCCCATCCCCCGGGCCCTTGCCCAGGCCGAATGGCGCAGACGGTCATGCAGCGGTCCGCGCCGACCCCATAATCTCGACGGGCGGATTCAGTCTACCAACCGTCGAGGTCAGCAGCGGTATCGGGCGCGCCTTTCCAGAGTGGTCTCCAGATCGCTTCTCACATATCCATCCCGCTCATTCCGCCGCCACCCGGCATACCGCTGTGGGCATGCGCGTCCTTCGGAGCCTCGGCCACCATGACCTCTGTCGTGAGCATCAGGCCCGCAACAGATGCCGCATTCTGCAGCGCGAGCCGCGTAACCTTGGTCGGGTCCAATATGCCCTCTTCAAGCAGGTCGCCGTACTCACCGGTCGCCGCGTTGTAGCCATAAGCACCCTTGCCGGCCTTCACTTGGTTCAGGACAACCGCAGCGTCCTCGCCGGCATTCTCAACGATATTCCGCAAAGGCTCTTCGATCGAGCGCGCCAGAATGCGGATGCCAGCCGTTTGATCCTCATTGGCACCCTCCAACTTATCAAGCGCCTTGAGCGCTCGAATGAGCGCAACACCCCCGCCCGGTACCACGCCTTCCTCGACGGCTGCTCGGGTTGCGTGCAGGGCGTCTTCCACGCGTGCCTTCTTTTCCTTCATCTCGATTTCAGTGGCGGCACCGACCTTGATCAGCGCGACTCCGCCGGAGAGCTTCGCAACACGCTCCTGAAGCTTCTCCTTGTCGTAATCGCCACTTGCGTCCTCAACCTGCTTGCGGATGGACTCGACGCGGGCCTCGATATCCGTGGCCTTACCGCCTCCGTCTATGATGGTCGTGTTCTCTTTCGCAACCACAACCTTTTTGGCCTCGCCCAGATCGTTCAGGGTGACCTTCTCGAGCGAGAGTCCAAGTTCATCCGAAATCACGGTACCGCCTGTCAAGGTCGCAATGTCCTGCAACATCGCCTTGCGCCGATCACCGAAGCCCGGAGCCTTCACTGCTGCCACCTTGAGGATGCCTCGGATATTGTTGACGACCAGCGTCGCGAGCGCCTCGCCCTCGACGTCCTCAGCGATTACGATCAGCGGACGGCCTGCCTTCGCAACGGCCTCCAGGAGCGGCAGCATCTCGCGGATATTCGAGACCTTCTTATCGCACAGAAAGATCAACGGCTTGTCGAACTCGGCCGTCTGACTCTGCTGCTGGTTGATGAAATAAGGGGACAAATAGCCGCGGTCGAACTGCATACCATCGACCAATTCCAGCTCGTTTTCGAGTCCCTGTCCTTCTTCGATGGTGATGACACCTTCCTTACCGACTTTCGCCATTGCATCGGCAATGGTCTTGCCGATGGATTCATCCGAGTTCGCGGAGATCGTGCCGACCTGGGCGATAGCCTTGGAGTCCCTACAGGGCTTGGAGAGACGCCTCAACTCATCCGTTGCAACGAGTACGGCCTTGTCGATGCCGCGTTTGATGTCCATGGGATTTCGACCCGCGGCGACGGCCTTGAGGCCCTCGCGGATGATCGCCTGCGCGAGCACAGTCGCCGTCGTGGTGCCGTCGCCCGCTTCATCCGAGGTGTTCGAAGCCACCTCCTTCAGCATCTGCGCGCCCATGTTCTCGAACTTGTCCTTGAGCTCGATCTCCTTTGCAACCGAGACGCCGTCCTTCGTGACGGTCGGCGGCCCGTAGCCCTTCTCGAGCACCGCATTGCGCCCTTTCGGCCCGAGTGTCGCCTTCACCGCATTGGCCAGTGTATTGAGACCCTTGAGCATGCGCTGACGCGCGTCGTCGCTGTATCTTACTTCCTTCGCTGTCATTGTCGTGATCCTCGAGTTATTTGGATTCAATCACAGCCATGACGTCTTCCTCACGCATGACCACGACGTCTTCGCCCTCGACCCGCACCTCGGTTCCACTGTATTTGCCGAAGAGGATCTTGTCGCCAACCTTGAGGTCGCAAGGACGTACATGTCCATTTTCGAGGATCTTGCCCTTGCCGACGGCGAGGATCTTTCCATGATTCGGCTTTTCGGCCGCCGTATCGGGAATCGCGATGCCACCGGGCGAGGTACGATCCTCTTCCAGGCGCTTCACAATGACACGGTCATGAAGCGGACGAATCTTCATAGTCGGGCTCCTCTGGCTGCCACTACAATCGTCACGTAAGCGCTGATTTCAAGCTCGGCGGCGGAGAGATTTTCGTTGGAAGGCCGCAGTGCTTTTGATGCGACCGCCAATTAGGCACACACTCGGCCATTCATCGCGATCTTCTTGCATCCGCCGTGAGCGCCGCGAGATCGATCGCAGCGACGGGTTTCAGGAGATAGCGCTCAAATCCCGCCACCCGAGCGCGCTCGCGGCCGGCGTGTTCGCGGCTGGAGGTCAGCGCAATCAATCGCAAGTCATGGCTTTGGGCGCGCTCGCGCAATATGCGGGCCACTTCATAGCCGCTCATATCCGGCAGATCGAGCTCGAGCAGAACCATGGAGGGTTGAAAGGCGGCCGCCATGGCCAGTGCGGCATGACCGGAGTAGGCAACGCGAGTCTCCGAATAGCCCGATACCTCCAACATTCGCTCCAATGAACTCGACGACTCGATGTCGTGATCGACGATCAGAATTCTACTAGGCTCCGGCGGGAGTGCTGATTGTCCGCCCTCATTCTCCCAAGTCGCCACCTGTTGCGCCTCGTTAACCTTGACGGGGGGCGCCTGTCCGCTGCGAGCGCTGCGAGCATCGGCATGTTTCTGCGACTCATCGGAGAGCCGCCTCCAGCTGGTGGTCACTCTATCCATTTTCGCTCCCGGCATTGAGAACATGCCATGGCGACGGTAAGGCCCTGACCTTGCGCCTCATCCGTCCAGACCGTCAGTTTGCCCGCCCTCTCAGAGCTGCCTCAGTCTGTCGGGAAAGCGTCGGCGGCCGCCTTCAACCCGTCGCGTTTCATAACGGCCCTCAATATTCACCCGACGCCGCGCGATCGAGATACTACAGGGATGCATGCAGGGCATCCGTACGGTGCCGCACGGACCTCGCGGAACCGGCTGCCCACTCCGATGTTCGCGGCATTCGAAATCGTACTGTTCGGCACCGCACAGAGGAAGCGCAGCGGCTCACTAATATAGGCGTATGAGCGCAAGTGCATTGCCGGAGGATTCGCTGCGAACAATTCCGGCCGTCCCCCGCGGCGATCTGCGTCAGCTGTGTGCTCCTTTCGCTCACCCATCCTGCGGGAGGGGGCTGTGGCAACTGGGCAGCACATTGGCGTCGTTTGCACTGTTGTGGTGGCTAATGGCTTGGAGCGTCCATTCCCGGTGGGGCCACGGGTGGACTCTGTTGCTGACGCTGCCTACGGCGGGCCTGTACGTTCGGTTGTTCATCGTTCAGCACGATTGTGGGCACGGCTCTTACTTCGCCAGCCGGCGAGCCAATCAATGGGTAGGTGCCTGCCTCGGGCTGCTCACACTGTTCCCCTTCGGCTATTGGAAGAAGACCCACGCCGTGCACCACGCGACCTCGGGGAACCTCGATCGGCGTGAGCTCGGCGACATCCGCACCTTAACAGTAGCGGAGTACCAAGAGCGCTCCGCCTGGGGTCGCTTTCTCTATCGCCGCTACCGCAGCATGCCCGTGTTGCTCGGACTCGGCCCGACGTATCAGTTTTTGATCAAGCATCGGCTGCCGGTCGGTCTGCCGCTGTCCTGGCGAAAGGAGTGGGCCAGTGTGCTGCTCAACGATCTGATGCTCATAATCGCCGCAGGCGCCAGTGTCTCATTACTGGATTTACGCACGCTGCTGTTGGTGCAGCTTCCCGTGGTGGCCATCGCAGGCGCGCTGGGCGTTTGGCTCTTCTACGTGCAGCACACTTTCCAGGGTACGTATTGGAGCCGCCGAAACTCATGGAATTACAGCCAAGCCGCAATCACGGGCAGCTCCCACTACGATCTGCCGCGGATCCTGCAATGGTTCACCGGCAATATTGGCTACCACCATATCCACCATCTCGCGCCGCGCATTCCGAATTATCGGCTGCGTGCAGCGTTCGAATCGAGTCCGCTGCTGCAGTCTGCGCCACATCTGACCCTTAGGACCAGCCTCCGGTGCGCTCGTTTGAAGCTCTGGGACGAAGAGCGCGGATGCATGGTGGGGTTAGCCGCCCTAAGGGGCGCTGGCCCAGTGAGTCTCCCGGCTAGCGACTCCGAATGGCCCGCCGTGGCCCAGAAAGGGTGTTCGCGGAAGGCCTCGACATCGTCTGCGACGCCATGATCTCGGTCCCGCCAAGAGCTGTGTCGGAATCTGGGAATTCACCTCGAGCGCCCGAGCCGGGCATCCCGGACTAACCGTCAGCCAGGCCCGGCCTAACCGTCTCACTACCGCAGCCGCGCGTTTTTTCCCTATGTTTAAATGAGCAAGCGAGCTGTCAGGAGTACGCACGTGGCGAGTGATGTGCTCGAGCTTCCCGTCCAAAGGAAGGCACCCTCACCTCGGTGCGTCAGTGCACCGAGCGCCGCCGGATGTCCTGCTACCGTGTGTTACGTGTCATCAATCGACGTCTTTCCCTGTAAGTATTGACATGATTTCCGTTCCGGTGCATAGCAGTGATGCGGCGAGGCAAGAGCGCGCGATCAGTTCCATCGCGAAAACTGGCAACGCTTCCCTGGAGAAAATCCGCGGTCTGTTCGCTGAGGAATTCGCCCGGTTGGAGAAGGGCGCCACAGTTCGCAAGTACTTGCATACCCTGGCAGCCGCCAATGTTCGTGCGAAGCTGCGCGAAGCGGCAAGGCTTCGGCGGTGAGGTGACGCGCCTCAGCATTAGATCCGACCTGCCGCAGTGGCTGCTCCGCGCCTTGATCCGAGATCGGCGCGGTAGCGCAGTGCCGCATCCGCTCTTGCCGAGCCCGTGAGCCATGGCAGGCTTCCTTGCCGCCTTTGTGGCGTGCCCTTTTTGCGTGTCAGGACATCGCGCCGCGGACGGCAAGGGCTCACCGCAGGTCGTCAGGGGCGTGTTCGCTACCAGCAGCCCAACTCCACTCATGCGAGCATTCCACGAGCCGCGGCCGAGGACGCCCTGAAGCCCCAAGACGAAGAGGACGCAGCGCTAAGCCAATGCGCGCCGCGGAAGGTCGATAGTGAAAACACAGCCTGAGCCGGGTACGTCGCGCACGCGGACAACTCCATTGTTTGCTTCGACGCTGCGCCGGCAGATCGCCAATCCGAGCCCGAGCCCGGATCTGTCCTTGTCGCCCTGCGTGAAGGCCAGGAACATTCGCTCGGCGCTGCCCGGTGGCAGACCACCACAACGGTCCTCGACATCGATCAGGATCCGATCCGCGACTGCATAGGCGTGCACCGAGACCTCAGTGCCGTGCTCAGTGAACTTGAAGGCATTCTGCAGCAGGTTTCCGACGGCCGAAAGAAGCATGTCGCGATCGACATCGACCGCAAGACGCTCGTCCACAACGGATACTGTGAATTTACACTCACGGGCACGCGCCTCGAGCACCGCGGAGATCCCGATCTGATCCATGAAATCGGCAAGGGAGATGAGTTCGTGCCGCGGCGGCAGTCCGGCCGCGACTCGCACGTCCGCAACGGATCGATCGACCAGTGTACGCAGCCCGATCAGGGCACGCTCCAGCGCCCTCCCGGTCGCGCCAGTCACCCCGAGATTGCCCGCTTTGAGGGCGGTGAAGGCGAGCGTGGCCGTATGGGTGAGGTTCCGCAGCTCGTGCGCCAGAATTCCCAGCCTTTCGCTCAGCGCCTGAACGCCATTGTTCGCCGCGGCAGAAGAGCGTTGGTAGGAGTATTCCGTCACAGCATCGGCAATGCCGTTGTCGAGGCAGCGGTTGAGAGTTCGAAATTCATCGATTTCAATCGGTGCTTTGACTTCGAATGCCAGATCCGTGATGGCCTGGCACAGATCGCCG
>Ga0070741_10001013_pt1 | contig 91561 bp, 77 predicted proteins | sample Coa_R1_4_FD_66440 | JGI IMG/M metagenome (GOLD analysis project Ga0070741, IMG submission 66440) | Surface soil microbial communities from Centralia Pennsylvania, which are recovering from an underground coalmine fire - Coalmine... | ecosystem: Environmental > Terrestrial > Soil > Unclassified ...
AGCAGTTCGGGTGGCTCCAGCAGTTCGGGTGGCTCCAGCAGTTCGGGTGGCTCCAGCAGTTCGGGTGGCTCCAGCAGTTCGGGCGGCTCCAGCAGTTCGGGCGGCTCCAGCAGTTCGGGCGGCTCCAGCAGTTCGGGCGATCCGCAGAAGCGAAAGATCAAGAAGAAATATCAAGACACCTTAACATCGGTTGAAAAGGCGATCGCCGAGCTCAAAAGTCATCCGCAAAAGGACAAGTTCAAGACCGAAATTGCCGATCTCGAAACCAAGCTGGCAGCCGCAAAGGCCAAAGGCGACGGCGGTGATTACCAGGGTGGCCTGCAGTTGCTCCAACCCTTGCTCTCTACCTGTTCACAAACCAAGACGACTATGGACATGGTGGCCAAGGGCTTGAGCAAAGTACGCGCCGGGGAGATTGGCGACGTCTCCCAAGCCCTCATCGACAGCGGGGTCGATAAAGAGAAGGCCGTCGAGGTGGCCGAGGTTACACACAAAGGCGGCAAAGGCGACGCCGCCGATGAGAAAGCGGTCGCCAAAGAGGTGGCCGCCCTGCCGACCAAGGTCCTCAAGACCATGAATGCGAATGGCACCAAGGTCGTGGCCTGCCGCAACTCGATCACCGATTACCGCGCTGATCTCAAAGGCGTAACGCCCCGAGGCTGGCCGGCGGGGTCTACTTGGGATTCAGTTCCGGGAGTTTTTCTGGGCGACAAGAACGAGGTGGTGATTGCAACCCAAGGGGCCGGGACCCCCGGCGGGCCAAAAGTTCCCCCGACCGGCCAGGGGCACGGGGCCTTCGATCTGGCCGCGCACGAGTCGATGCATGGATTTGATCTGGGCGGCAAGGGCACGCCCAAACATAATGACAAGGCCTTCATTGAGGCCCGGAAAAAAGATTTACCAAAGCTGGGTGCGTATTTTACGCAGCCCGGAGACGCCGGCTTAGAGGAGACCTTTGCCGAGAGCGCCGCGCGCTATTACGGAAAAGATCCGAAAATGAAGAAAGATTGGCCTAACCTATATAAGTATTGGGATAGTCAACCCAAGTAAGCATCTTGCCGCGTGCCGGCAATCTGCTCGAAGGAACACGTACCATGGCGAGCAAACCGAAAAAAACAGCGAAACCAAACAAACCAGCGGAAGCTCCGAGTCATATCGGGGTAGCCACCATGTCTGAGGACGGCACGATCACGCTGTTGCTGAGGGCCAAGAGCCCTAAAGGTGATCTCGGGGATGCTATGCTGACCTACACCAGCAAGGACCCCAAGTACGCCAGTATTCTCAAGCATCTCGGCGGCCTCAAACCAGGCGAGGAAAAGGCCGTGCCGCCCTTCGACTGAGAACCGCCCGACCCATGCGAGCATTCATTTCCGGTTTCTTTCTATCAGGTGGAAGACCGCCTGATTGTTCCGCCCCCGCTGGAGCATCAATTTGGAATTTCAGATTTGGAATTTCGGCCTTCTCTCAGGTTTCGGCTTTCGGATTTCTGATTTGTATTCTTTTGTGCTCTCTCTCTGGTTGTGCTCACAAGCCTTCCACCCCCACGGGCAATCCGCCGGATTCCATCGGCATTGCCTGGATGGAAAATGACGGCACGTTGGTGATGCAGCTCACGGCTCGCGATTCCAACCGAACCCTCGGCGACGCGTTGCTAAGGTATAAACCAACTGACCCGCAGTATCGCCGGATGCTCGACCACGTCGGAGATCTAAAGCCGGGGCAAACCAACTCCGTTCCCCCCTGGCCTGCGCGGTAGTGGTCCCTCCACTCTGCCATAGTTGGTATTGCACTCCTGATTAGGCGAAGTTACGCTGAGTAGTCTGATGAAAGATTTTCGCGGCGCGGTTAGCCTCGCTTTGCTGCTGGCGGTCTGCCCCATGACCCAGGCAAAGCTGACGCCGGAACAGATCCAGTCACTCCCGCCCGCCGCCTCCGGCAGCATTGTGTTCAGCCGGGACATCCAGCCTATTTTTGATGCCAGTTGTGTGCGGTGTCACGGGCGCGGCCGTGCTAAGGGCGGCTTTCAGCTCGATACTCGCGAGACGGTGCTTCGCGGCGGCGATTCCGGGACGGTCGTAGTTCTCAATCACAGCCAGGAGAGCCTTCTGATCGAGTTGGTTTCGGGGCTCAATCCGGACAATGTGATGCCGCAGAAAGGCTCTCGCCTGACGCCCCAGCAGGTTGGGCTGCTGCGGGCCTGGATCGACCAGCGGTTGCCCTGGGACAAAGACGTGACTTTCGCGCGAAAGACGCCGCTGAACCTGCTCCCCGAAAAATCAAAGGTGTCGGTTTCAACCGACAGCGGGGTCAATCCCATCGATCAAATTCTCAAGCCATACTTTCGCGAGCACGGGTTCACCCCGCCGACGGTCGTTTCGGACCAGGTATTCGCTCGGCGTGCCTACCTGGATATTATCGGATTAGTGCCGCCGGTCGATGGGCCCGGCGCTTTTGTTACCGACGAAGATCCCGGCGCGCGCGGGCGGCTGGTGCGCAGCCTGTTGGCCGACCACCAACGGTACGCCGAACACTGGCTCTCGTTCTGGAATGACCTGCTGCGAAATGACTATCGAGGCACGGGCTACATTGATGGCGGTCGCGAATCGATCACACATTGGTTGTTTGCGGCGCTTTCGTCCAATCTGCCTTACGACAAGTTCGTGGGGCAACTCATCGACCCAACCCCGGAAAGCGAAGGCTTTACCAAAGGCATTGTCTGGCGCGGAGTTGTCAATGCCAGCCAATCGCCGCCCTTGCAGGCGGCGCAGAACATTTCGCAAGTATTCATGGGGGTGAACCTTAAATGCGCTTCCTGCCACGACAGCTTCATCAACGACTGGCGCCTCTCCGATGCTTATGACCTGGCCAGTATTTACAGCAGCAGCCGCATGGAGCTGTTCCAATGCGATAAGCCCACCGGTAAGACCGCCGAAGCGCGCTTTCTCTACCCCGAACTGGGTGAAATCGATCCCGACGCCAAACGTCCTGAACGGCTCAAGCGCCTGGCCGAAATCATCACCGGGCCGAAGGATGGCCGACTCTCACGCACCATCGTGAATCGGCTCTGGGCCCGGTTTTTCGGGCGCGGTCTGGTCGAGCCCCTGGATGACATGGAGCAACCGGCCTGGAACCCGGACCTGCTCAACTGGCTGGCCGACGATCTGGTGGCTAACCAATTCAACGTGAAGCATACGATTGAAGTGATGCTGACTTCCCACGCGTACCAGCTCCCGGCGATTGATTTGGGCGATGGACAAGCCAAGGAGTATGTTTTCCGCGGTCCCGCAATCCGCCGCTTAACGGCTGAAGAGTTTCGCGATGCGGTGGGAGAGTTGACCGAGGTGTGGTACAGCAAAGCGGCGTTTTCCGCAGGCGCAACCGTGGGCGAAGTGCGCTGCGGACTGGTGCCGGCGGATGTGCTGGCGGTGGCGTTAGGGCGCCCGGATCGCGAACAGGTTGTGACCAGCCGCGCCACGAGCGCCACGACGCTCCAGGCAGTCGAGCTAACCAATGGCGCGACGCTGGCAAACCTGCTGGAACGGGCCGCCTTCCGATTTGTCGATCAACCCCTCACGAGCCAGCAGTTGGTGAATCTGCTCTATCATCGCGCCTTTGGCCGCCAGCCAACGGGCGCAGAAAAAGAGCTGGCGCTGGAGTTGGTCAGCCAGCCACCACGCAAAGACGGCGTCGAGGATCTTCTTTGGGCTATGACTATGTTGCCCGAGTTTCAGTTGATTTATTGAATTGAGCGATGCACAGAACCGCAAATTGGAATCGTCGGGATTTCCTGAAAACCGCCAGCGCCGCTACGCTATCGGCCTTGGGTGCCGGATTTCCCCGTGCCGTCGCAGCAGCCGAAGCCGAAGCCGAGCCGCGCAACGCCACGGCCGACACTGTCATTGTTTTGTGGATGGGCGGCGGGATGGCGCACACGGAAACGTTCGATCCCAAGCGCCATACGCCCTACGAAAAAGGGATGGCCTCCAGCTCTTTTCTAAGCACTTTTCCCAGCATCGATACCACCGTCGATCACATCAAGTTCTCCGAAGGTCTCGAGAAATTGGCCAAAGTCATGGATCGCGGAACCTTGATCCGGTCTTATACCGCCGGCGACCTGGGATTCATCCTGCATTCGCGGCATCAGTACCAGTGGCACACGGGCTATGCCCCGCCGCAAACGGTGGCCGCGCCGCACCTTGGCGCAGTCATTGCCCGCACACTTGGTCCGAAAAACCCGGCCGTGCCTTCCTTCATCAACATCGGCCAGCGCTATGACGTGGGTGAAGGCGAGGAACTGAAAGCGTTCACCACCGCTGGTTTCCTCGGCAGCGAGTATGGGCCCTTTAACATTCCGTTCCCGGAATCGGCGGCGGAGAGCGTGCGGCCTCCGGGCGGCATGACGGTTGGCCGGTTCGAAAATCGCGAAAAGCTCTACCGGAAACTGCTCGCCGCCAGCCCCATTGGCGAGCACGGCAGTGAGTTCCAGAAAGATTCTCTGGTGCGCTCGCTGGATAATGCTTATCGGCTGCTTAGTTCGCCCGCCGCCAAAGCTTTCGACCTTGCCCAGGAACCACTCGAGAATGTCCAGAGGTATGTTCCCGGTTATAAGCCGGGCGAGCGTTACGATGCCAAACAGGACCGCGAGGGCGCCAAGTACGAAGAACAGATGGTCGGCCGATTCGGCTTAGGTTGCCTGCTGGCGCGGCGATTGACTGAAGTGGGCGCTCGGTACATCGAAGTCACCACCGAGTACATACCCTTCCTGAATTGGGATACTCACGAACACGGCCATAGCCGGGCGGCCGCCATGAAAAAGCAAATCGACGCGCCGGTGGCCCAATTGATTCTGGACCTGGAAGAACGCGGGTTGCTCAACCGGACGCTCATCGTGCTGGCCAGCGAATTCAGCCGCGACGCCCTGGTCGAAGGCAAACCGGATAAGGCCGTGAAGAACCAGGTTGATGTGCCTGATAAAATCGAGGACACGAAGTTTTACGGTATGCACCGGCATTTCACCGACGCGGGCTGCGTGCTGCTGTTTGGCGGCGGGATCAAACGCGGATACCTGCACGGCCGCACTTCGGATGAGCGGCCGTGCAAAACACTCGAGCAGCGCGTGATCATCGAGGACCTGCACGCCTCGATTTACCACGCCGTCGGTATTTCTCCCAAGCTAGCGTACGACATTGAACGCCGCCCCTTCTACGTCACGCGGGACGGCGTCGGAAAACCTATCCCCGAGCTGTTTGCGTAATGTGCCCGCTGACCTGGCGGAGTGGGAACTGAGCGTTTGCGCCTCTGCGGCAGGAGAGGTCCGGGGAGAGGAGGTGTTCCGACGTTATTCCGATTTCGTGGCCAAGCTCGCCTCGCCGGGGGCCGGCTCATCGATATTGATCTTCCACTGGTGCACCCGAGTTTTTCCCAAACCGCGGATGTCGTGGGTCGCCTCTTTGAAATCCTGGGCGGCAATGCAGGAAATGATTTCCTTTTTCTTGTTCAACGGAAGGGCATTGAAGCAGAGCGTCACGCCATTGGGCCGCGAGAGGCTTTCCAACCGCGCGGCCAGGTTAATGGTGCCACCGGTGTAATCGCGGTACCGGAAAAGCGCGGGATTGGCCTTATCCCGATAGAGCAACCTTTGAAACGAGCCAATGGCAATTCCAATGCCGACGTGATAGCGGTCCGGGGCGAAGTCCGCCGAGAGGTCAAAGAATTTTTTGACAATCTCCTGTGAAGCGAACGCGAGCCCGGTTATTTCTTCGACCGAAATGTCCGTAATCGATCCCTGCTCCGCGATCCAAACGAGCATGACGCCGTCACCGAGTTCCTTGGCAAAGGTGGTGTACCGCTCGTTGGCATTGGCTTTAAGAGACTTGCCCGAAAAGCATTGGGAAAGGACACGGCGAAAACAGGCCAGTAAACTGATGGCGTAATCGGAGTTGGCGTCCATGTACGAGGTGAACTCGCGGATATCGGCAAAGACGACGATGCCATTGTGCAGTTCCGCCTTCACGTATTCGTCTTCGAGACCAGGGAAACGCGAAAGCCCGTTCGTGCTGGCGGGCGCGGGGCTCGCGGCCTCAACCGTTGACTTGCGAGTCAGTTCGGTGCTGGGAGTGCTCTGGCTCATGTGCCAGTTGCGTTCGGATGGCTATTGCTTTCACCCGCATCAGGGTGGGCCAGCCCAGGCTCCCGCAATCGTGTCTGGACGAGCAACACATCCTGCAGGACGGCTTCGGCCAATTTCTTTTGTTCTTCGCCCATTTCCAATTCGAGCAGGCTGCGGGTCGAGTGCACCAGATTTTCGACTGGCTCTCGGATTTGCCGGCGCAGACCCGTGCGGACGGCCCGCGCGGCGTGCGAGGCATCCACCGCACTCTGTCGGATGCGCGCCAATTGAGACTCCTGGCGCTGGCGTTCCACTTGTTCGCTTTCCAGCGCCGACTGGACCTTGGAGAACTCCAGATCCCGGTCGGGATTATAGCGCGAGCCACGTTGCGCCGCGTCCATCGCCTCCGACAACCGCTGGCGCTCGGCCGTTTCTTTCTGCAACCTGGCCTCTCTGTCCTGGAGCGCGTCCTGGGCGGTTTTGAGCTCTTGCTGGAGGAGTTCATGTTTGCGGCTCTGTTCCTGCAATTCGCGGCGGGATTCGTCCAAACTCTCCCCAAGGCGTTTGCGTTCGGCGCTTTCCTGCTGAAGCCGCGCCTCGTTTTCCCGGCTGGCATTCAAACTGGCCTCGAGCCGATTTTGTAATTCGTGGCGGGCCGCATCGGACCTCTTGTTTGCTTCCTCGAAAAAGGCAACGTCTTTGCTTAGTTGAGCATTCGCCTCTTTGGCCTTGTGCAGTTGTTCCTCGGTGTCGCCCCGCTCGGCTTGATGCTGTTCAAGGTCCGCCGCGCACTTTTCCAAAGCCTGCTTAGTCTGGTCGTGCTCTTGTTCCAGAGCGGTGATCCGGGAAAGATGCTCGCCTTGAACCTGGAGCGTGCGACTGAAATCCTGATGCAAAGTCTGCAATCGGCCGTTAAGATCGGCGGCTAACTGTTGCGCGCGCTGGCGTTCTCCGCGTTCTTTGGCCAGTTCAGCCGTCGCGCGCGCCAGAGCAGCGACGCCTTGCCGAACCTGTTGTTCCAGTTCGCCGGGCGGCAGGCCCGCCCAGGTCTCGCCAGTCGCTGCGCCGTTATCCTTTGTTTTGGCCGACCCGATGCCGGCTTGATCGCCCTCCGTGGCCGCTTTGGCGGAAATCTCTTGCGCCTGACGCAGTTTGGCCAATGCCTGCTCCAACTCGATGCAGCGTGCTTCTGCCTGCTGCCGGGCCGCCTCAATTTGCTTGCTGGCTGCTTCTTTGGCTTCGATCTGCTGGCGCAGTTCCTCTTCGAGGCGCTTCTGCTGTTCCTTTTGCTGTTCCAGTTCGGCCGTCTGTTGGCCCAGACGTTGCTCGAGCTCCTCCAGAAGCTGGGCGCTGGCTCCGGCATCGTTCGGTTGCGGTTCCACGAAGCCGCCATTGAGCCCTTCGAGAGCCTGCCGAAGCGCGGCCACTTCCTGCTCGAGTTCAGCGCACCGGGCCTGAGCTCTTTGTTCTGCCAATCCTAGAAGTTGAGTATTCATGTTTTCACCATCGTTGACCGTCGGTTCGACCGGTTGGGTAAGCGCTGCGGGTTCGGCGGATGCAAATTCGGCTACGCTGTTGTCGGACGAAGCAGCACCCGCCGGGTCACCCGCCGGTGTGGCCAGCCAGGTGCTCGACGCCAGCTCATCGGGGTTTGGCGCTGGTTGTGGCGGCGGCTCCGCTTCCGGCAGCAGGTTCGCGAGCGGAACGGCCTCGAGCGCGTGCTCATCGGCTTGTAGTAAATCAGGCGATTCCTCGGGCAGCCTGGCCTCCATCGGCACTTCCCCGTCAGTTTGCACCTGCTCGGGCTCAGCTCGCGAAATGGGTTCACTGGGAATGCCCGCGGCAGCGAACAGATCATTGAAGCGCAGGTGCTGTTGATTGCCCGGGTTCACCGGTGCGGCCACGCTTTGAATGGGTGAACACACCGAAGCTGCTTCTGGCACTGGATTGGCCCTGGCGAATAAATTAAAACCGTCCTCGACTTTCGGGAGCTGTGGGACTGCTTTGGCCGGAGTATTCGGAGCGCGCTTCGGCTTGGCTTTGCCGAAGGTTTGCACCTCATTCAAGGCCCGCAGGACCAGTTCGGCCAGCAACAGGGGAGACTTATCCATGCGCGGCGCGCTGGTGGGCAATTCTTCGCTGGAAGAGGGCAACGCCGTGCGGTCAGGAGCGAATAGAACCGGTGTGGCCACCTGCGCTGGAATCTGGCGAATGTCCGCCGCCGACAGGCCATGCGCCTCGGGCAAAGCGACGTTGGCAATCACCAGGTGTGTCCGGTGTGCCACCAGATACTGCCGGGCTCGGCCCGGATCCTCAAAGCAGACCGGGGCGAAGCCGGCGGTGAGCAGGGCCTCTTCCATGGCGCGGTTCGAGTAGGGAGATTCGTCCACAAAGACCGAAGTGAACTTGGTCGGGCCTTGTCCTTTGCGGGGCGTCTCGGAAGCCATTTTGGTCATGACCTCCACCGCGACTGTGATGGTTTCCAACCGCGAATCGGTGTAGCTCTGGGGATGATTGCAGAGCTGGCTGACAAATCCCTCGAGTGCCCGGGCTTGCCGCGCCAGGTTCGCCAGTCCCGCGGCATTGGCGCAGCTCGCCAGCGAAGAAACGCGGCTGAGCAACTCGCCAGCGCTGGCTACCCGATCCCCCGAATCGTTGACCAGCACCTCGGCTTGCTCGCGAACTCCGGCGACGAGTTCTTCGATTGCGCCCGGCAGCACGACTTCCGTGATGGCTGAATCCTTCGGCATCTCCCCAGCGGCTTGGCCGGCGGCAACTTCACGCGGGAGGAATTTGCTGGTGAAAATCTGGACCAGGTCTTCGCGCGTAATGGAACCCTTGTCCAGGACCTCCGTCGCCAGCGTGCCCACTTCCTTGCGGGTGCCGCGGTTCATTCGTTCGGCGTGGGTAAAAACGTAAATGGGCCGGTCGCCAAAGCTCGCCTCAGCGCGCGCGGCCTTGATCAGTTCCAAGCCGGATAACCCGCAAAGCTTCAGTTCGACCAGCAGGATGTCCGGGCGGCAATGGCGAAGCTTGCCCAACCCCAGAATTCCATTCGAGGTGAAATCCACCACGAAACCGGCCAGGCGCAGCCGCAGCAACAGTACCAGACGTGTAAATCCGTCACCTTCGACCAGTAAGATGCGTTTGCGCTCAGAGGTCTGGCCATCGGGCCCGTTCAGGTCAACCGGTGTCACAGTGGAGACCTGGTTCGGTTGGGCCGCCATGGGTGCATTCGGGCGAGCGGGCATACTCATCTCAAGCTAGGCAAGAACCTGAGCTGCATCGCCATCCGCCACGTATCGGCGCGACACTCCGTCTGTCCAAAACCTTGCATATCAACTTGCTCGAAGCAGGAAACAGACCAAAGCTCAGGCCAGATGCAAGGTTGGCAATTCTACGCCGCGGGATGGGTAATCTGCTATTGTTCTGGCGGTTAGTCGCGGCCCCAGACCGCCGATTTTTTCGTTTCATCGATCCCTTGGCGTCAACCTGCGGCAACTGTTTCCCATTATGAGACACTCGGCGGACAAGCCAGAGGAGGCGAGAGCTCGAATCGACCGCTTCAACAGAGGCACTGCCAACTAAGACGGGGATGAAACACGGATGAACACTGATGGACACGGTTTAGAGGCACTCTCTGGCGCGGAGGCCATGGTGAGGAGAAAATTCCCTTCTTGTGAAAAGTGAGGCCACCGCCTCGGAAAAATATGAGCGCACTCATATTTCATTTGACAGCCGGGCAGTCACAAGCAAATATGAGTGCACTCATTATGAGCGATAAATCCTCTCCCGGACCGCGCCGCGGAAAAAAGCAGGATCCCAGGCGCCCACCTGGGCGGCGGCAAAGGAATAAAGAACGGACCAAAGAGCGGATTCTGGAGGCCGCGCTCGAACTCTTCCGCCTGAAAGGCCTCGAAGGGACAACCACCAAGGCCATTTCCAAGCGCGCCGGCATCGCGGAAGGGACGCTCTTCAATTATTTCAAAACCAAAGAGGATCTCGCGCTCTACTTTTTTCAAAAGGAGACCGATAACTTGATGCGGTGGTTCGCCGGCGACGCGCGCCTGGCCAAGGCTGCCTTGCCCGAAAAACTCTTTGCGGTCATTCATCGCCAGCTCGAATATCTCGAACCGTACCAGGGTTTCATCGGCGCCGTGTTCTGTCGGTCATTGCTGCCCGCTTCGCGGCTGAGTCCGCTGAGTTTCGATTCCCAGGAACTGCGGCTGAAATATCTTCGGTTCATCCGCCAGATTTTGGCCGAAGCCGAAGAGAAAGGAGAAATTCCGCGCGTAGGCGACCTGGGTGCTTATGCGGTCGGATTGTTCTATTTAGGCATCGTCGCGCATTGGCTCCAGGACGGGTCGCGAGGAAAGCAAAAGACTCTTGCCTTGCTGGACCGGGCGCTGAGCTTCGGAACTCAGGTATTGCAGAAAGGGAGCTGGGAATGGTAGCCAAGAATTCAGTGCATCGCGCGGCGCGGCTGATGCGGCTCGGAGCTGGCCTGGCGGGAGGCTATCTGAGCTACCAATTGCAAAAGCGCCTGACCGGCCCGGCGGCTGCCGGCCAACTACGCCAGGACCACCGCCGCAAACAGGCGCGGCGGGTGCGCGAGGAACTGCAAAGCCTCCGTGGACCGATCATGAAGCTGGGCCAGGCCTTGAGCATGCAAACTCATTTTCTGGACGCCGCAACCGTCGAGGAACTCTCCGCCTTGCAAATGCACGCCCCGCCCATGCACCAGGCGCTCATGCGCGCCCAATTCCGAAGCGCTATGGGCCATTGTCCGGAAGAACTGTTCCGGTCGTTTGAAACCGAGCCTTTTGCCGCCGCCTCGCTGGGCCAGGTGCACTCGGCGGTGACCAAAGGCGGGGAAGAAGTTGTGGTCAAAATCCAGTATCCAGCCATGGCGGAAGCCATCGAAGGGGATTTTCAGGCACTGCGAGCGGCCGGGTTTGCCGCCCGCCTATCCGGTCATCTGCAAGAATCGGTTATCGCCGAAGTGCAGCGGGGCATCCTCGAAGAGACCGACTATCTCAGGGAGGCGCGCAACTTGCGGCATTTCCGCAAAGCCCTCGCGCCGTTGCATTTTGTGCGCGTGCCGCGAGTTTATCCCGAGCTGAGCTGCGACCGCGTTCTGACAATGTCCCGGGTTCCCGGCTTGCGCTTGCCGGATTTCCTGAAAACCAACCCGCCACGGGAACTGCGCGACCAGCTGGGTGTGGGCCTGACGCGACTATTCTTTTATCAGCTGTTCCGGGTCAAAGCCCTACATGCCGATCCGCATCCGGGCAACTACCTGCTCAATAGCGACGGCACCATCGGCCTGGTGGATTTTGGTTGTGTGAAGTACTTGGCGCCGGAGGTGGTGCGTTGTTACGCGCAATTCTGGTCGCGGGACTGGGCGCACAATCCGAAAATGTTTGCGGAGATTATCAGCGTCATCTTCGGCCCCAAGATTTCGCCGCACGAGCCGCGCGTCCGCCGGTGCATGAATGAAATCCGCCGGTTCTACGATGAATTCCATCCGCTCGATGCCGGTGCCAAAGCGCTCGATATCGGCGAAGCGCGGTTCATGGACCGACTGGCGGAGTTGGCCAGGATACTGGTCAAAAACAAATTTCTTTCGCCCGGCTTCGTCTTTCTGTCGCGGGCCGAGTCCGGCATGTGCAGTTTGCTTCACACATTGAAGGCGCGAGTGCCTACCACCCAAATTGCCCGCGAATGGATGCCGAGATCTTAGTAAATCCGAGGTTCGAAATCCGAAGGCCGAAAGTAGCCGAAATCGAAACGCCGTATTAGTGCCAGAGCTCACTCCCGACGGCAGGGTAGCCAGTAGCAGTATTGTACTGGTAGGGGTCGGAGGAGCCGCCCATAGGAGGCGATGCACAGCCACTCAAGATAGCGAGTGCCATGATCGCGCCCGCAACAACCAGAAAGGAGTAATTTAGGGCCGCAGAGTGCGCTAAAGCGTTGATGGCCTCTGAGGTCGACCGGTCTCCGGATGAGCTCATAGATTTAATTCGGATTCGGAATTGGTTTTTCGTTTTGATACGCTGGTGAGCATGCCAGTTCGAACGCCTGGCACGTTCGAAGGGAGCATGATACCAGTGGCCAATACTTTAGAACCATGACACTTGATCATTAAAGGAAGATTAATCCAACATTAAAAATCAGCCTCAATTCCCTCCTAAAATCGATCTCAACAGACTGGGCATGTGGTGCATGGCAATAGAAATTAACCGGCTTGGCCATGTTCCTGGCCGAATACGGACTGAGGCGAGACTTTGGTTGATGGAATTCGTGAAATCAGAATCGAATAAAGCCTAATGGTGTATTGGGGGCTGTGGCCGGGTTTGCTTTAAAACAATTAAAATGCGGCCGGCGTCCCGAAAAGATTTCCAACATGGTTCGCAGGCGCCGTGCTCGGCTGCCCAGCCTTTGTGATAAGCCTGGATTACCTTGATCGTGGCCTCCCGCACGCGCGGGTGCTCCTCGGTGATATGTGAGTGGAGGCGCTCCTGCACATGAAGCTGCGAACAGAGAGGACAAAATGCTTCCGGAAACGTCTTCATGCTGGTTTGCTCCATTTGCGACCCTCGCGGTCGTCAGGTCGACTTGGACTCGACCCGGAAAAAGAGTTCCGTCGCCACCTGTTTTGTACCAGTTTTTGACTCATGAGCGGTTGTCACATCGAAGTAAGAAGGGCCTGTGACAAACACGCCCGCATGCGATTTGCTGGAGGACCGACGCAGTCGGGTTGGCCACGCCGCGCCGGAATGAGTCGAGCCGGGTGGGGATACCTGATTTGGCTTTGCTGCCCGCAGGCCGCACGCGAATCTGGAGGGTGAACCGCTCAGTTCTCAAGTATTTGATTTTAATGCTCTGACTCATACGTTTGCGCTGACCGTCTCCTTCGCCATTTCGGGGCGATAGACCTGTCGCCATTCATTTCGGGCCTCCGCAACAGAAACGCCACCCCAGCGCTCACCCAAGTGCGCGGGAATGTACAAGCCGCAGCGCGCACAAGCATATCGCCGCGGCGTTCCGCTGTGCATTTTTGAAGCATGGCCGAGACTAACGGGTTCAGGCTCGTCCGAACCGCACTCCGGGCAGAGGAATTGTTTATTGTTGGATTTCTTGCGCACTTGCGTTCTCAGAAGTTGTGCCTCGCATTTCTTATATAGACGCAGCACCGCTTCGAATGTTCTGATTTTAATGTTGCGTTAATCTGATTTTAATGTTCGGCGGTAGCGCAATCGCCGGAATAGTGAATGGAATTGAATGTTCGATTCATCTGAGTTCGTGAAAGACTCAGAACGGACGGCCGAAACCGCTACTTTAGCTATCCGTGGATCATGGGAAGTGACTGGGCCGTTCTTCCTCAGCTTCTTCGAACTTGTTCTGCGTTTGCTCAACGGATTGCCAGCCAAATCATCGATTGGCTTCCACCGTCTGCGCCAACTCAGGCTCTGGCGCGTTCGCAGCCTCCGCCGCGCGGTGGTATGCCATGAAATAAAGTACCGGCACCGCCATGCGGCTGATTAATAGCGAGGCAATCTCGCCCGCCATCAGGGAAATGGCCAAACCTTGAAAGATCGGGTCCGCCAGAATGACGCTCGCGCCAACGATTACTGCCAGGGCTGTCAGTAACATGGGCCGGAATCGCACTGCGCCGGCATCCACAACGGCTTGGGCGAGCGGCAGACCTTTTGCCAGGCGTTGTTCGATGAAGTCTACGAGGATGATCGAATTGCGCACCACGATGCCGGCGCCAGCCATGAAGCCAATCATCGAGGTCGCGGTGAAAAATGCGCCCATAATGCCGTGCGCTGGGAGGATGCCCACCAATGAGAACGGAATAGCCGCCATTACTACCAGGGGAGTAATAAACGACCGGAACCAACCCACCATGAGAATGAAAATCAGCACGCAAACCGCGGCAAAGGCTGTGCCGAGGTCGCGGAAAACCTCGATGGTGATGTGCCATTCTCCGTCCCATTTCATCGCCGGTCGGTCTTCGGTAAAGGGTTGGACAGCGTTATAGATTTTAAGCTTAGCCCCAGTGCCGCCAAATTCACGCGTGTCGTGCGCACGGAGGGCGTGATTCATCTTTAGAATCGCATAAACTGGACTCTCGACCACACCTGCCACATCGCCGATGACGTAGGTTGACGTGGAGTAAATATATTCGACGCCGGGAATTTCCCAGAGCAACTTCTCCATCGGCCGGGTCGCGCGCTCCTCAACCTCTTTGGCGCTGAACCCCGGCATCGAGACCAGCACATCGATCATGGGGACCTTGATTTGAGGCTCTTCTTCCCGCGGGAGCATGATCACCGCGGCCGCGCCCAGAAGAATCGACGTAATGACGACCAGTGGTGTCAGTTTTGAATCGATGAAGGCGCGGGCAATTCGTCCGGCGAAGCCGATTTCCGCGGTCGGACGGTCGGGCAGGGCGCCGGACATCACTTGACCTCCACCGGTTGCCCGCCTTCGAAGGAGTTGACCGCCGCTTCGGCCGCTCGGATGAATTCCCGCGTCTTGAGCACGCTGTAAAACGCACGCGATACTTCGAACCCGAGGGCGTTCCGGATCGCGGCGGCTTCCTGGCGGGAAGCTTCCGTGTTGGCTTTCGCGGCTTCGCGACCAGCCTTGCTTTTCCCGCCGGCATAAAGCGGAACCGTCACAAGGCCCCTCGCGTTAAAGTTGTCCACGGACGGCAAATCATTGAAATTCGGTGGCGAGTTGTAGTTGTAAGCGCGTTGATTGAGGATGCTTCCAAAGGCCTGCATTGGATTGTCGGTGCTCGTGTAACTGGACTGGAACTGCAGGCGCGGCCAGAAGGCCGCATTGGCTTGCTCCAGTCCGGCCTGGGCGGCCGCGAGGCGTTGTCGGGCTAATTGGGTATCCGGGTTATAGCAGGAGGCTGATGAGGATGAAGGAACCGGCAAACCTGCGAATAATCATTTCCATAAAGACGTCAGCAATGTTCTGCGTTTACTTTCACAATTAGAACCGGGCCGCGAAGTGCGAAGAAGTTACAGCGATTTCAAAACTGTCCTTCTGACTACGCTTGCCTTTGGATTATCCAGGCGGGTCGGTGGCTGACGCATTCTGCCGCGCCGTGTGAAGAGGTGGTTTGAGAACCTCTACAGAACCGGCTCCATTCTTATCACCGAAAGAAACAAGCGCTGCTCAACTAAAGGGCTGTCTCGGAAGTCTTACCGTCCAGTCTTACAGTGCGTTGAAAAACAGAGGTTGGCCGTTAAGTTCCCGTGTGCGTATCCTTCCATCGTTGGCGAAGCGCACTGTGCAAGCGCTGGCGGAACTCGGCCGGTAATTCATAAGCCTGGCCTTCTTTATAAAGTGTGATGGTCTTGCGGATATTATCCACAACCACCTTGCAGGGATTGCACCCCGCCATATGTTTCTCGAACTCCTCGCACACAGCAGGATCCACCGTGCCATCTACGTATTCGTTCAAATACTTTAACAGTTCTTCGCACTTCATGGCTTCTCGATGCTCTTAAATTGAGCCTTCTCCGATAAAAAAGTTACGACAAAAAGTCTCGGCCATCCGGTTGCGCCTCTCCATGAGCATGGTCGTGTGCGCGGACCACGCGCCGGGCGGGATCTCCCAGAGTGCGAGTTAACCGCTCCCGGAGTTGTAGACGCGCGCGCAGTAGTCGCACTTTGGTGTTGGCTTCGCTCAAACCCAAGGCCTCCGCGGTTTCCTTTATGGAAAGACCCTCCACGTCTCGCAATAGAAAGACCAACCGGTGTTTCTCGTCCAACTGACCCAGAGCTTCGTCCAACAGCCGCTTGACCTCGTTCTGTTGCACCAGTTCCTCGGGAGATTGCCGCCAATCGGCAATATATTCCGGGTGCGGGACGGGCTCCGAATCGTTTGGTGCTTGAGTTGCCTCTTCGAGCGAGACGGTGTCCAACCCGTTGCGTTTTCGGATGATCTTGAGAGCCGCGTGAGTGGCAATGCGCAGCAGCCAGGTGGAAAACTTGGCCTCGCCGCGGAATCGAGGCAGGCTTTCCAGAGCACTCAAAAACGTCTGCTGGGTGACATCCTGGGCGTCCTGTTCCTGGCGAAGCATCCTCAAGCCCAGGGAGTAAACACGCTGCTCGTAGCGGTTGGCCAGTGATTCGAAGGCATCCAAGTCACCCGCCTTCGCTCGCTGCACCAACTCAGTATCGTCAGTTTCCGGTCCGATCTGATTTATCATGCAAAAGAGGCCTCTGCGCGAAAACCTCTGAGAGCGTGTTTTAGAATTCGTTTGGAGTCCCGCCTTCAGGCGGTTTTGGCGCCGGGCCGCCTAAAGCCGGGACTCCGAACCCTATACGCCCACGCCCAAGTCGGCATTTTTAAAACACGCTCTGAAGGAATACAACATTTCTAAATCGAATACACCACAAAGAACCTTGATATCTTCATCCATTGTCTGATTCGGCTCGCCAGCCAACAATCCTCCGTCGGCAAATTGCCCAAGAATGGATGCCGAGAAAAACCTGGGGAGGGCAGGGGGTTGTGCTATAGTTCGTAAGAATCGGACGGTATTTTCAAGACCGGTAAATCCTCTCGGGAATATGTTCCTTGATGATTTGAAACCCGATGCCCGGGAACAGTTCTGAAAAGAGCCACCGCGAAGCAACAAAGCATTTCGATGAAGATTGCCAGAATCCTGGACGAAGCGGGCGGTCTCTTTCGCCTGGAATACGAGAATGGTCGTGGCCAGAAGCAGAACACGCGTCTCGAGGCCGTGACGTACGAACAAGCCCTGCGCGAGGCAAGGTCTTACCTGGAAATCGGCGATCGCGACTGCGACGCCGAGGGTGCTCAGTGGGATATCGAATAAAGCCGCGCACCGAATGACTATCGATCGCAAAAAAGGCGCGAGGCCATCGGCCCCGCGCCCGCGATCAAAAAGGATTGCTTAGTTCCGCCGGCCGTAGCCCGCTTGGGCGCCGCGCTCGCGGCCGCCGCCAAAACCACCTCCGGTCCGCTCTTCGCGGGGACGCGCTTCATTGACGGTGAGATTGCGGCCACCGAGATCGGCGCCATTGAGCGCGTTGATGGCATTTTGCGCCTCTTCCGGCGAACTCATGGTGATGAAAGCGAAGCCGCGTGGGCGGCCGGTCGCGCGATCCATCATGAGATTGGCCTCGGTGACCGTGCCGTGCGCCGCGAAGGCGTCCTGCAGGTCATTTTCGGTGGTATTAAACGAGAGGTTTCCCACGAATAATTTGGTGTTCATGTGATGTTTTCAGTGTCCTTAGTCTTACCCTGTTATTCCCATACTGTTCCCGATCTTCGGGTTTCAAATCATCACTGAACGAAGTTCACCTGAGGATTTACCATGTGCTGGAAGCTACAAGCTATCTGTCAGACGCAGCTAGAATGCACCTTGATGGCGCAATAGCAAGCGCGAACTTCAAAACAGCCCTTATCAGATATTCCGCTTGCTCGGCGGCCTGGCTGTGCGAGACTTCAGATGTGTTAATTGTTAATTGCTCTTCGTTTCGCGCCCTCGGGTCGCGCGCGGATGTTCTACTAAACAAGGGGGCTCTCTGAGTCGCCCTTTTGGCTCCCGTTCATTTCATCCCAAAGAACCGCTGCACCGGCGCAACGGCAAGATCCGGGCGCGCGAGGTCCGGGTCCTGGACGAAACCAAACAACAGCTCGGGGTGATGTCCCTCAATGACGCACTTCGATTGGCTCAAACCAAGCAGCTGGATCTCGTCGAGACGGTCCCGAACGCAATGCCGCCCATTTGCCGGATCGTCAACTACGGCAAGTTTCTTTACGAGGAATCCAAGCGCAGCAAGGAGTCCCGGGCTCCTCAATCTGCCAGCCGCATGAAGGAGCTCCAGCTCTCTCCCGCCATTGACCCGCATGATCTGGCGGTCAAACGCGATCACGCCATCCAGTTCCTGTGCGACGATCTCAAAGTGCGGATTAAGCTGCGATTCAAGGGGCGTCAAAAGGCCCATAAGGAAGTTGGATTTCAGGTGGTAAATAAATTCGTCAGCGACATCGCCTTATACGGCCATGCTGATTCGCCTCCCAAAATGCTCGGCGACCGCGACCTCAATGTAGTCCTGACTCCGCTCCACCGGGATAAGCGGGCCAAAAACCCTCGCGCTACGACGCCGGCTGCCGCGGCCGCAACTCAGGCACGCCCGGTTGCCCAGGAGCAGGGTTGAAATCCGAAATTCGAAGGCCGAAACCCGAATCGAAGGGCAAAATCTCGAGGTCGAAAAAGCGCCCGGAGCCGCATCAACCTTAGATTCGGGCTTCGGCCTTTGCCGAGCGAGGCCGCAGAAAGGCGGAAAAAAATTCGAGCGAAACCGCAGTAAGCCCTCTCCACTTTTTGCGTCTCTGGCGAGGGCGGTTTTCTTGATTCGGAGTTCGGGTTCGACCTTCGGATTTCGAGGTTCGGATTTGGAGAAATGGGAAGTTACGCTCCCTCACCGCTCGAAATCCTGATTCGCGGCTTGCTATTGCCGCGAAACCGGTCACAGTCAGCCCATCTCTTGATACGTTTTCCACTTCCATGACATGGAAATCTTGCTTGAACTCCGTTCAACGTGGATTTGAGACCCGACCGACGGGAACATTATGGCGAGCGTAGAACTGTCCGGAACAGTCTAAATGTATGAGCACGAAGTTATTCGTCGGCAATCTCGACTTCAAGGTTACTGAAAATGACCTGCAAGATGCGTTCGCCGCCCACGGCACCGTCATGGAGACCAACCTCGTTACTGACCGGACGACGGGCCGGCCGCGCGGTTTTGCTTTCGTTACTATGAGTTCGGCTGAAGAAGCCCAAAAAGCAATCGATGCCCTGAACGGCAAAGATTTAGGTGGGCGCGCTTTAAACGTGAATGTTGCTCGTCCACGCGAGGAACGCTCGGGTGGCGGGGGGCGAGGTGGCTACGGGGGCGGTCGCCGGGACGGTTATTGACCGGGCGATGTCGTTGAGCTCGAGGCAAAAGCTGGGCATGGCTGGAAAAGCGCCGGCCACTCGGCCATTCGCGAAGCCCATCGCCAGTCCCAGCCTGGCTGCACTGCCCAAAACAGTGATTCTTCCTCACACACCCAGGCGCGCGCAGCGATTCATCGCCTGGGCAGTTTTTTTCGTGGAGAAGCTTGTCACCTCGTCCCTGCGCTGCCATTGGCGTGACTTTTCCGGGTTAACCAACGCGCCCCCCAATCAACCGGTGATCTTTTGCCTTTGGCACAATCGCCTGGCTATTTCCATGCTGGTCCATCGGCGCCATCCCCGCAAGCTGGCTGCCTTGGTTAGCGCCAGCAAGGACGGTGCGCTACTCGCCGCGGTTTTGGGACGATTTGGAGTCGAACAAGTACGCGGTTCCAGCAGTCGGCGCGGTCCGCAGGCTTTGTTGGAACTCACTAGCCACGCTCGACGAGGATATGATTTGGCCATCACTCCGGATGGACCGCGAGGACCACGCTATACTGTGCAGAACGGCGTCATCGCGCTGGCGCAACTCACCGGCTTGCCCATTATCCCGGTAACCTGCAATACCCGCCGCAAACTCTGCCTCAAAAGCTGGGATCGGTTTCAAATCCCTTTTCCCTTCTCGCACTGCGAACTGATTCTTGACGAGCCGATTCACGTGCCGCGAGAGGCTGATGGCGCCGAAAGAGAAGAACGGCGCCGGAAACTCGAGACCAGCCTGCGCCAGAGTTCTCACGATTGAAGCCCAGCCGACGCCGACGGGAGCCTCGGCTCAATCCTCGGCGTAGCGGGCCTTCAACATCGCTGAAAAACGAGCCGCTTTTTCCTTTCGCCGTTTCTTGGCACTCGGTTTTTCAAAGCGCCGATGCAGGCGCACTTGGAGCAGGGTCTGCTCGCGGTCGAGTTTCTTCTTGAGCCGGCGGATGGCTTTCTCCACCGGTTCGCCTTTTCTCAGCTTCACCTCAGTCATAATTCAGCTCGAGCCGGTAACGCAATAGCGTGTGGCAGGGGACTTTTTCGCGGTCGCCTCGTTTGCGTGTTCCCTGGCACCGGAGTTCGCCGGTGGCCACTTTGCGCCGTTCGCCGACCGCCTGGGCCAGCGCTTCGCTCAAATCAAAATCACCTCTCGCGCATTCGACGCCCGGGCAGGCAAACCACAGCGCCGATTTCGCATGCTCCACATTCATTTTGCATTTTAACTCCCCGTTTTTCGTGACCCCCAAAGCGTCGTAATACTCCAACGTCACTTTCAGAGACTTCAGAGAGGGGAACTTCTGCGCCATCGAGGGAGATCCGTTAATCTCTTCTCGCTGCTTCAACTGATATTCCTGTCGCGGGTTCCGTTTCGGTATGTGCATTGAGTTCGGCCTTCTAAACCAGCTCGCAGCGGTGTCGTTCATCTGGGAGCCTGAACCATTTTCTGCCTGGGCCCATCGACGACAATATTTTCAACATTCGGTGCGTGCATGCGAAGGTTAACTTGAACTGGATGGGGTCCTGCGGCACTGTCCATTCGGGAAGTCGCCCTCGAAGGGGTATGCGCTGGTACGTATCCAGACCAGTACCTTACGACGAAAAGGTCGCGAACGCTAATGCTTTAATGCTATAGATCCGATAGCTCGCGGCTATGCCCCAAAACCTTCCCTCCGAGGTCAGTCAGCAAACCCCTTCACAATCTCAATGTACTGGTGCAAGGCGCGCGAGTCATTGCCGCGGTTCCAGGCAATGCAGTAGTCGCTGATGACCGGCGGGCTCAATGGCCGAAAAGCCACTCCGTGGCGGGCCTGTCGCTTGAGGTGCTCGCGCCCCAGGGTTACGCCCAAGCCCTCAGCGACGAAGGTGATAAGGGTGGCTTCCACTTCGGCTTCCTGGAGAACTCGGGGCGTAAAGCCAGCTTGTTGGCAGATGCGGTTCAGCCACTCCCGAAAGCCCGGATGCGTCTTCTCGGACATCGCCACAAAAAACATGCTTTCCAATTCCGCCAGCGAGATTTGGCGCTTGCGCGCCAAGCGGTGTTTCTCTGGGACCACCACCACCGTCCGATGCCGGGCGATGCTTTCCCAATGCAACCCGGCAGCCATTGGCGGAGGAGGTGAACCCACAAAGCCCAGATCGATCTTGCGGGCTTCGAGGGCCCGGAATTGCTCAGCCGGGTTCATATCGAAGAGGTTCAGGGCAATGTGGGGAAAAGCCTGGCGGAACGCCTTTAAACTCTCCGGCAGCAACTCGAAATCGAAGTTCGGCAGATAGGCAATATTCAATTGGCCGGTTTCTCCGCGGCTCAGCCGTTGGACCGCGAGAATGCTCTCGCTCGCCAACCCCAGGATGCGCCGGGCATCCAGCAGGAACGCCCGGCCTTCCTGTGTCAGGGCCACCTGGCTCTGGGACCGGTTCAGCAGCCGAACGCCGATTTCCTCCTCGAGATTATGGATCTGGCGCGTGAGTGAGGGTTGAGCCAAATGCAATTTCGCAGCGGCCTTGGTGAAGCTGAGATTCTCCGCCACCGCGACGAAGTAGCGCAGGTGACGCAGTTCCATAACGTGGCCGGGACTGTAGCAGGATTGTGCGCCTTGGCAACGGATTGAGCGAGGCGCGGGAAACGCGAAGTTTCGCACACAAGCGCATTGCTTTGCTGCGTTTGTCAAGAGCGCCCCTTTTTTTTGCCTGAAGCATCAAACAGAAAAATGATTCGAAGAGGAGAGGTGATTGCCTTCCAGGTGCAGCCCAGGCTTGCCCGCTTAGGTTTCCAACCGGAACGACAACTCACCGGACGCTGCAAAACAGGGAAAGACTTTGCCAGTCGATGGTGAGCTTTTCTGCTTTCGACCGGGTATTACCCGGTTCCGTGGCGAGGTTGCCACAGACGGCGGCCAAACCAATAAAGCGCAACGGATGAAAGCAATCGGAACGAGAGAGGCGAAAGATAACAGCCGGATTCCGCGTCGAAATTGCCGCACGGTTTGGCTGGCCTTATGTCTTTTACCTCTCGGAATACTGGTCGGCACTGGCACAGTGTGCGGCGATGAATCCGCGCGGGTGAAACGGTTATTCAAGAACCCCCCTCGTGAATACAGTACCGGCCCGTTGTGGGTCTGGAATGACCTGCTGACCGAACAAGAGATACGTGAAACCCTGCGCGACCTCGCGGGACAAAGGATAAAACAGGTCTGGGTGCACCCGCGCCCCGGGCTAATGACGCCCTATCTATCCGCGGATTGGTTTCGCTTGTGGAAAGTTGCCTTGAAAGAAGCGGCGCGCCTCGACATGAACGTCTGGATCTACGATGAGAATTCATATCCGTCTGGATTTGCCGGCGGTCAGGTGCCCGAGACCATGCCCGAATCCCGGGGCCGGGGCTTGGCCTTTGCGCAAACCAATCAGGCCCCGCGGTGGGCGAGTAATCTTCTGGGAGTTTATCAACTCGGAACGAACACCGCCGAGGACGTAACGGCCCAGGTCGAGGCTGGCAAACAACTTCCGGACACCAATTATCTTGTGATCTCGGAATTGCGCTCCACCAACGCCGCTTGGCATGGAAACCGATCTTACGTAAACCTGCTTTCACCGGGAGTGACGGAAAAATTCCTCGAACTGGCCCTGGAACCTTATCGTCGTGAAATCGGAGGCGAGTTTGGCCGCCGGATTCCAGGGGTGTTCACGGACGAGCCGAACATTCGCCCCGCCGAGTATTGGCCCTGGAGCGAGGTTCTTGCCCGTGAATTCCAACAACGCTGGGGGGATAGCCTGCTCGATCACTTGCCGAGCCTGAATCGGCCGATCGGAGACTGGCGGCGGATTCGCTATTGCTATTTCCAACTCCTCAACGATCAATTCATCGAGCACTGGTCCAAGCCTTACCACGATTATTGCGCACGCTACGGCTTGCAGTGGACCGGCCATTACTGGGACCACGACTGGCCTAAATGCACTGCGGTACCGGACAACATGGCGATGTATGCCTGGCATCAAACGCCGGCCATCGATTGCCTGATGAACCAGTACGAAGAGCGAGTTGACAGCCAGTTCGGCAACGTCCGCATGGTTAAGGAGCTCTCCAGCATCGCCAATCAACTCGGAATGAAACGAACGCTGTGCGAAACCTACGGCGCTGGTGGCTGGGATTTGCGATTCGAGGACATGAAGCGAATCGGCGATTGGCTCGAGGTGCTGGGCGTCAATACCATCAATCAGCATCTTTCCTATGTGACCATCCGCGGCGCTCGCAAACGCGACCATCCACAATCTTTCTCTTACCACGAACCCTGGTGGGAGGCGTATCACATCTCGGCGCAGTACCTGGGACGGCTATCGGCCGCCCTCTCCCAAGGAGAGCAGATGAACCAGGTCTTGCTCCTGGAACCGACCACGACAGCCTGGATGTATCAAGGCGACGAGCCACGACTCAAGGAACTGGGGAAAGCCTTTTTCGATTTGGTGAGGGCACTCGAGGCCGGCCAGGTCGAGTATGATCTCGGCTCGGAGGATGTTTTGAGCCGCCACGCCTCGGTGGGCTCCGCGGGTTTCAGGGTGGGCCGCCGCACTTACCGGACAGTGATCGTCCCGCCTTTCATGGAAACCATGAATGCCAAAACGGCAAACCTTCTCCAGGAGTTTTTGGCCTCCGGTGGCACAGTGCTTAGTTGTGGACCCGCCCCGACCAGAATTAACGGGGAGGTGTCTGAGCGGGGCGCTTCGTTGTCCGCCTCGAGTTTTTGGAAGTCGGTGGCCCTGGACTGTGTCGCTCAGATGCTCCCCACCCAAGGTTTTGCCATTCGGCGCCAGCCCAACGATAAAGGGATTCTGTTTCACCAACGGCGCCAGTTGCAGGATGGCCAGTTGCTTTTTCTGGTTAACACGAGCCTGGAATCGGCTTCGGTGGGTGTACTCGAATCTGAGCTTATGGGCGTGGAGCGGTGGAATCCTTACACGGGCGCTATTGAGCCTTACCCATTTGAGAAAACGCAACGGGGGGTGATGGCTGCCTTCAACCTCGAACCATCCGGGAGCCTGCTGCTGTTTCTCTCCAAGAAATCCCTCCAGCCCGTGCCGGCCAAAGAGGTGGTCGTTACGATGATTGAACCCGAGCAAACGCCGGCAATTCACCGGATCACGGAGAACGTTCTACTCCTGGATTACGTGGATGTCACGGCCGGGGGAGAAACCAAAACGAATTGCTATTTTTACCACGCCAACCAGTTTGTTTGGCAGAAACATGGATTCGATAATAATCCTTGGGACAGCGCCGTGCAGTTTGGGAACGAACTGATCTCTCAAAAGTTTCCTGCCAACAGCGGCTTCGAGGCGAGTTACAAGTTTACCGTCCAAGGCCAGGTTCCAACGAACCTGGCGATTGTCATCGAGCGCCCGGACCTCTACGCCATCACTTGCAACGATCACCTGGTGACCAACGCCGGTAACTGGTGGCTGGATAAAGCCTTTGGCCGAATTCCCATTGCCGCTGCGGCCTGCGTCGGCGAGAACATCGTGACGATCAAGGCGGCCCCATTCACCATGTTTCATGAGCTCGAACCAGCCTATGTGTTGGGCAGTTTCACGCTCCAACCCGCGGATCATGGTTTTGTTATCCGCCCTGATCATTCCTTAAGCCTCGGCGCATGTGGGCCGGCAAAGCCCCAGCAGGGTTGGAACTCCCAAGGCCATCCCTTTTACGGCGCCGGAGTTTCGTACGAAGAACGCTTTGTCGTGAACAGCCGCGCTGGCGGGTTTGCCGTCGTTTTGCCCCAATGGTACGGGAGCGTGGCAAAAGTCTCGGTCAATGGAACGCTTGCGGGCTATATCGACGCGCCACCCTGGCAATGCGAGGTGACCAAATGGATCAAGCGTGGGCAGAACAAGGTCGAAGTTACTGTCATTGGCACTTTGAAAAATACTCTGGGTCCGCATCACGGCAATCCGGTCCTCGGCGCGGCCTGGCCGAAGCGCTTTCAGATCGGGCCAGACCCGGGACCGCCACCGGGCACGAACTACTCGACCGTAGCCTACGGCTTGTTCCAGCCTTTCATTCTTAAACAGACCACGTCCGGAAGCCGCTAGGTCGGATGCCAACCGAAACCCGGTCGACAAATGAACCGCCAGGCGGCAAAAATCGGCGCGGAGCGGATTTAGGTTTCGCCGGTGGCCCCCCGTCCGGGCAACGTGCGGGTTTCGAAAGCAATTGCTTGGAAAAGGCGCAGCCATCCGAGACAGATCAAAAACTGGCGAGCCGGCGTGGTATCGGATGATGGCGGTCGCTGCCGCTTGGGTCTTGAAGCGTTCGCGTTGGCTTTTGCTCGAACGGGATAAGGATGGAACTTGGTTTGTTCATTCATGCAGGTGTAGGACGAATTCGCAGTGTGCCGGTTCCATGCCAAATCGGCAACGTGGATAGCACTTTCGCCCCAGTGTTTGTGACCAGAGCATCGCCGCATAGATCGCGACAGGCTCATTGGGGTTCCCTGGCCAACACTACCCGAAAGCCGATAATAATATCGGTGATGAAAGGGCTAACGCCATCCGTCAGGCGACGCCCTGAACGGCAATCGGCCTCCCCCCTGTCCCAACCCCCGCCGCGGATGACCTTCACACCTTGCGGGTTTGAGCCCGGCCCTTGCGGATCCGTTATTGCTCCGCCCGGGTACCGCTGCTCAGGATCACCGTCGTCTGCGGACCTGCATCGGCCTGGTGGCTTATTTCATTAGTGGGAGTACCCAGCGTAAAAGTGTTTGGCGGAATGAACGCCATGTTCATGGGCGGCTATTGCGGTGAGGCTCGATAAAACCTTGAAGGGAAAAGGTGCGAGTTTGTATCCACAAAGGAGATGGCGCCTACCGTGTTGCTGGCAATACCGACTTGGCTCCAGCTCAGGAGATCGGCTGAGGCAAAGACGCTGTAAACGCCGGGCGGCCCGGTGATTCCGAATTGAAATGCCCCGATGAGCGGCCGCGGCCGGACGAGTTGAATCGTCAAAGGATAGGTGAAAACCGAGACCCCTTCATTACTCAAGAAAGCAACATCGGCGGCCAAATTCGTCGCGTTCAGCTCGGACATAATCACAGTCGTAAGCGGATTGCCGAGATAGCCAAACTGACTAATCTGGGTCATGTCCGCCGGAAGCGTGATATTGGTCAATAGATTGCCGACGACGTAAAAGTTGGCCAAATTTGTCAATCCCGAAGGCAAGCTCAGGGTGGTCAACTGATTTCCCCCAATATCGAGCCATTCCAACCGACCGAGGTCGGGAGGCAACACCAGGTTGGTCAGTTGATTCCCGGCCAGGAATAGCCCTGTTAAATTGGTCAAACCGTAAGGCAAGCTCAGGCTGGTCAGGTTCGTATTTCCGGCTACGCGCAATGCGGACAGGCGATTTAAAGTCCCCGGCAGGGTGAGACTGCTGAGTGGGTTTTCGCTAACGTCGAGGTAAGTCAAACCGGTCAATCCCTCGGGCAAGTTGAAGTTGGCGAATTGATTGCCGCGCAGATGCAGAGCCCCCAGACTGCTCAGGTTTGGGGGAAAACTCAGCGCCGCCAAGCTATTGAAATCGAGGTCAAGCTCAACCAAGCTCGTTAAATCATCTGGGAGGGTTAAGTTCGTGAGCTGATTGAAGGCGAGATCGAGTTCGCTGAGGTTTGTCATTCCGGTCGGCAGGATCAAGGTGCTGAGTAAGTTCTGTGACAAGTTAAGCTCGGACATGCCGGCCAAGTCAGGAGGCAAGGTGACGTTGGTCAGCGGATTACCCGCGAAATAGAACGTGCTTAGATTGGTAAGACCGGCTGGAACGGAGAAGTCGGTCAACAAATTGAAGCCGAGGTCGAGAGCAACCAGGCTCGTTAGGTTTGAAAGTTGCTCCAAACTGCTGAGATCATTGCCTTCGAGATCAAGGTTGGTCAACGACATGAGTCCGGTGGGTAGAGCCAGGTTGGTGAGCGCGGCCGACTCGATCGTGAGCGAGGTGAGGTTCGTCAGGCCGCTGGGCAGGCTCAAATTGGCGAGCGGATTGCCGCTGAGGTTAAGCACCAACAAGTTCGTGAACTCGGGCGGAAGGAAAAAGTTGGTGAGGCGGTTGATCTCCAAATCGAGCGAAACCAGATTGCGAGCCGCTTCCAGGCCTTGCACAGTTTCGACATTCCGGTTGCGGGCGTTCAAGGTTGTGAGGCTCAACAGGTCCTGGTCGGTCAGGGGCCCGGTGGGCTTTTGCAACGCATCGCGGATCGCGGCGTTCAGGCCCGGATCGGGAATGGCTGCCTCTTGAGCCGGAGCAGCGATGATGCAACCGGTCCAGACCAGCGCCGCAACGAATTGAAGGATGCTTTTCACGGCTGAATTTGGCGCCCATGCCGCGGTCCGTTTTTTGCACTTCGGTCTTGGTTCAAGCATAGTTCTGTTTTTTGGAGTCATGAGTCCGAAGTGGGAGCGACCAATGTCGACTTTGTTCCCACAACGGGACCGCTGGACAACCGCCTCGCTCCTGGAATTTCGACGCGGGAGCTTTCTCCCGATTGCCGAATAATTCATAATGGCTTATTATAACGATTAGATACCCGCAGTCCCTTGAGTAAACCGGGCCATTTTTTGCGCGCTCTTCCCGCCCGCTCCGGCCGGGCGCGCCCCGTTTGTTTCCTGCCAGGCACCGCTGCGTCTCTCTATGAGTAAGCTGGAACCCGCGAGTGGTAAATGGGACGGAAGGACCAGTGCGGCCGAATCGTTGCTCAAGCATAGTCAAAGGGTGTTTGAGAGCCTCTTCGAACGGAGTGCGGATGCCATTTGGCTGTATGACCCGCAGTCCGGGTTGCTGGTGGATTGCAACCAGGCGGCCGTCAGACTCATGGGCGCTGAAAACAAACAGCAAATGCTTCCCGCCCGGCCCGAAGACATTTCACCGCCGGTTCAACCGGACGGAACATTTTCCAGCGCCAAGACTGCGGAGATTATCGCGATCGTCAACCAGGAGAAGGCCCATCACTTTGAATGGACAATTCGCCGCCTGGACGGCCGGGAGGTTCCGGTCGAGGTAACTTCGACTGCCGTGCTCATCGGCGGCAAGAGCATCCATGTGGTTATTTCGCGAGACATCAGCGAGCGCAAAAAGGCGGAACGCGAGCTGCGTGAGATGACGCAAGCCCTGGAACGCCGCGTCATTGAACGTACGGCCGCTCTGAGCACCAGCGAAGCGCGGTTGCGGGCCCTGGTCGAGCACGCGCCGGAGGCGATTGTCGTTTTTGATGGGCACAGCGGACGGTTCCTGTTTGGGAATCAACATGCCTGTGATCTTTATGGTGTGCCGATGGAAAAGCTGACTGAGCTGACGCCCGCCGGCGTCAGCCCTGAATTCCAACCCTGCGGCCGGCGCTCCGCCGAATTGGCTCGCGAGAAGTTGGAGGAAGCATCGGCGGGAGGGATGCCAGTATTCGAATGGATGCATCAGCAGCCTAATGGCCGGCTGACTCCCACCGAAGTCCGGTTGTTGCGGCTGCCGGCAGAGGGGCAGAATCTGATTCGCGCCAGCATCATCGATAACACCGAGCGCAAGCGCGCGGAACAGGCCTTGCGCGAGTCGGAAGCGAAATTTCGCGCGTTGTTCGAGGGCTCGAGCCAGGGCGTAGTGCTGCATGATGAAAATGGGCTTCTGGAGGTCAATCCTGCCGCCGTGCGGATCCTGCGACGGAATGTTCCAGGCGAAGTATTGGGTAAGCACCCAAGCGAGATGGCGCCACCATTGCAGCCCGATGGACAAACCTCCGCCACCGCGGCGCGCCGGTATGTCGAAGAGTGCCTGACTCAGGGGAGCGCCCGTTTCGAGTGGGTCGCCTCCGCCCCGAATGGCGACTGCATTCCGCTGGAAGTCGCCCTCACGCGAATCCAGTGGAGCGGACGACAGGTCATTCAAGCCTTCATCACCGACATAACGGAGCGCAAGCAAGCCGAGCAGGCCCTGCGCGAAGCAAACCGGGAGCTGCAGCGGGAAATCGAGCAACGCCGGCGCGCCGAGGAGTCCCTCAATGAGCGCGTGCGAATTTCCACTTTGAATGCCGAGGTCGCCGTGACGTTAAATGCGGGCGCCGAAATTCGGGCTATGCTCCAACAATGCGCCGAACTGGTGGTACGGCACCTGGACGTCGCGTTCACCCGAGTCTGGCTGCTCAATGATGCCACGCAAACGCTTGAACTCGAGGCCAGCGCCGGCTCTTACACGCACCTGGATGGACCGCACAGCCGGGTGCGCTTGGGCCAGTATAAAATTGGTCTGATTGCCCAGGAAAAGAAGCCTCATCTCACGAATAGCGTCTCCTCCGATCTCCGAGTAAGCGATCCGCAATGGGCGGCGCGAGAGGGTATGGTTTCCTTCGCCGGCTATCCGTTGCTGCTGGAAGATCGCGTGCTAGGCGTGCTGGCCATGTTCGCCCGCCGTCCGCTGGCCGACGATGTGCTCAAGGCGATTGGATCAGTAGCAGACTCGATCGCGCTGGGCATCGAACGCAAACGCGCCCAGACTGCGCTGGCGGAAAGCGAAGCACGGTTCAGCGCCGCGTTTCAGGCCAGCCCGGTTTTTATCAGCATGTTCCGCGTGAGCGACGAAGCGTATGTCCTGGCCAACGACGCGCTCTTGAATTGGCTGGGTTATCCGCGCCAGGAAGTTTTGGGCCGAACTTCTCTCGAGTTGGGCATCTGGGACAGCGTCGCCGAGCGCGAAGCCGTGTGGCGGGATTTGAGAAGTATCGGCTCGATCCGGCAAAAGGAATGCCGGTGGCGCAATCGCCGCGGACAGTTGTCCACCGTCCTTGTTTCAGCCGAAACGATCACCCTGGACCACAAACCGCACGTGCTCTCCCTGGTCCTGGACATTTCGCAGCGCAAAAATGCGGAGGTGGAAATTCTCAAGGCGTTGGCGCGCGAAAGGGAGCTGAGCCAGCTCAAAAGTAATTTTGTTTCCATGGTTTCGCATGAGTTTCGCACTCCGCTGAGCATCATCCAGTCTTCGAGCGAATTGCTGCGCGATTTTTACCGCGAAATGGGCCCGAACGAGCGCAACGAACAATTAGAATCCATCAGCCGCAACACGCGCCGGATGGGTGGAATGATGGAGGACATCCTCGTGCTGAGCCGGCTCGATGCCGGCAAGCTGGAATTTCGCCCCTCGCCAGTCAATCTCGCGGGCTTTTGCCACTGGGTGGTCGATGAAGTTCTCTCCGCGACCCAGCGCCGGTGTCCCATCGAAATCTCCGTCGCCCCCGGGTTGCCCGCGGCCCATGCCGACGAACAATTGCTGAGCCACATTTTCACCAACCTGCTGAGCAATGCGGTGAAATATTCCGAAGACGGAGCGTCGATCCAATTTAGCGTCCGTCGAGACGGCCCGGACGCGGTGTGTGCCATTCGAGACACCGGCATCGGGATTTCCGAGCCAGACCAGACCCGGTTGTTCACGGCATTTCACCGCGGCGCCAATGTCGGCAGCCGGTCGGGCACTGGCCTGGGCCTGGTGCTGGTAAAGCGCTGCGTGGAACTTCATCGGGGCCGGGTGCAGATCCAAAGCGCCCTTTCCAAAGGCACCACCGTCACCGTGAGCCTCCCCGCTTTCTGAGGTACCCATGAAAAAAATCCTGATCATCGAAGACGAACCGGAAATGCGCCGCAATATCGTCGCCCTGCTCCGGTACAAGGGCTATACACCCGTGGCCGCGGAAAACGGACGCGTGGGAGTGGAAATGGCCAGACGCGAACCTCCCAACCTGATTCTGTGCGACGTCATGATGCCTGAACTGGACGGCTTCGGGGTTTTGCGCGCGCTCCAGGCCGAGCCGAAGCTGGCACTAATCCCATTCATTTTTTTGACCGCTAAAGGCGAGAAAGATGATCTTCGCAGCGGCATGAATCTTGGCGCCGACGATTACCTCACCAAACCGGTGGGTAACCATGAATTGGTCCAGGCGATCGAAACGCGATTGCGCCGCTCCGAACAGCAGCTCAAGCGCGAATTTAAACCGGATTTCTCCTCCGCCAAACCGTTGCTCAGCCTCGGCCTTACACCGCGCGCCACCGAGGCGTTGCTCTGGCTCGCCCAAGGCAAGACCAACGCAGACATCGCCACTATCCTTGGCATCACTGAGTCAACCGTCAAAAAGCATGTCCAGGAAATATTCGAGAAGCTCGGGGTCGAAACGCGCGGCGCCGCCACCGTGCGCGCTCTCGAGGTTCTAAACACCCCCCAATCCTGAGAAATACGAATTTCGCACGTTCCCAGGGCGCACTTAACGTTTGATGCGTTCTTCCGAGCGGCGCTCGTTGGCGGGTTGGTTGTGCCAGGCGAGCCCGTAGAGCACGGCTAGCACTGTCGTTACGAGTATCATGAGCATAAGTCCTCCCGGTTGTGGTTATAAAAGTGTTGGCCTGTCATCGAGCGGTTAAGGGTGCTTCTACTGCACCAAATTGTGTATGGGACTTCCGAACCAGCTTTATAACAGGTTCCAGATTCTCCGGTATTGGCAGTTTTCATAAATGTCTGTCCGTGATTTAGGGTCTGAGTTCGGCCAGTCGCGTTTCAGTCTCCCAGCCTCCACCTAGGGCTTTATAGAGCCGTATGAGATTTTGATCGGTCGTTCGTTCACTGCGGGCCAGCTGATCCTGCGCGTCGAGCAGGGAGCGTTGGGTTTCCAGGACATTCAGGAAGTCCACCAGGCCGCTGCGATAGCGTTCTCCGGCCAGTTCAACCGCCCGGCGATTGGCCGCCTCCGATTGGACGAGAGCCAGATGGTGTTCCTCTTCCTTTCCGCAAGCCACCAGTGCGTTCTCGACCTCCTCCAGTGAGGTCAGCACCGTTTGTTCGTAGCGAATCAGGGATTGCTCCTGGCGCGCGTTCTGCACCTTAATATTCTGGCGAATGCGGCCGGCGGTAAAGATGGGCCACTGCATGCTCGGCCCGATGGACCAGAACCGGCTGCCGGCGGTGAAAAAGTCGCTGGCATTCAGACTCTGCAAACCGGCGGCGCCGGTGAGAAAAAAGCGGGGGAATAAATCCGCCGTCGCTACGCCAATGCGGGCGGTGGCGGCGGCCACTTCCCGTTCCGCCTGGCGGATGTCGGGCCGGCGCCGGAGCAGGTCCGAAGGGAGTCCAATAGGGATGCCTGGTGTGGCGGGCGGGATGGGGGCAGAGGCGGCGAGCTGAGCTTCGAGTTCAGCCGGTTGTTTGCCGATTAAGATGCCAAGCCGATGAATCGAGCGCTGAATGTCCTCCTCGAGCAGCGGGATTTGGGACCGGGTGTTGGCCGCCTGCGCCTCGGCGCGAGCGGTATCCAATTCATTGGCCAGGCCGGCTCGGAATCGGTCCTGGGTGAGCGCCAGCGTTTGTTCCTGCAGGCGCAAATTATCCTGTGCCACGGCCAGTTGCTTCTGCAGGCCGCGCAGGTCGAGATAATTGAGGCCAACATCGCTGATGACCGTAATCAGGACTCCTCGCCTTGCTTCCTCAACCGCCCCGAGCTCGGCCTGCGCCGCCTCAAGACCCCGCCGGTTGCCGCCGAAGATATCCAGCTCCCAGTTCGCATCGAAGCCGGCATCAAACAGGTTCTGTTCGAGCGCTTGGTGCGCCCCGCGAGCCAGCAGACCATTAGGACTATGCTCACTCAAGCGTTGTCGCGAATATTCGCCAGTTGTGTTTGCCGTGGGCCACAGAGTTGAGCGAGCCACGCCCGCCTGCGCGCGGGCCTCGCGCACCCGGGCCTGAGCCAGACGCAGATCGAAGTTTGCCTGCGTCGCTTGCTTGATCAGGCTATCGAGCTGTGGGTCGTGGAAAACCAGCCACCATTGGGACAGGTCCTGCGGGGTTCCGTTGGATAAGGCGCTAGGCGTTTGAGGATAGGCCGCAGGCACTGAAACTTGTGGTGAGTCATAGTTCTCACCCACTGCGCAGCCGCTAAGCAATGCCGTCATTGTCCAAGCTGCTACGCAACCGAATGTAAGTGCGCCGCTCGGCTTTGAAATCCAAACTCCAAAGCCTCGAACGGACCCGGCCATTTGCTTTTTGAGATTTACTGTTTTCAAATTCAAATTTGTTTTGGATTTCGGATTTGGCTTGGCTACCGGGCCGCCATTGCCTGAATGGCGGGCGCCTCGATAAACACGTCCATTTGCTGGCCCACGAACAGCGGCAGCGCATCGTTGTCCACGCGATAAATGACCTGTAGAACCCGCGTGTCCACGCGTTCGGTGCTGTCGCCGGTGAGCGATTTTTTCGGCAGAACGAAAGGCTCGAAGCGCACGAAGCCTACCGGAGTTTTCAACTCGGCGTTGCCGCGCACCGTGGCGACAGCTTTAGCGGACGGGCTCACTCGCCACGCCTCGTGTTCATCAACGTCTACCCGGATATTGAGCGGTTTGAGCCGTCCGAGAAGCACAAGTGGGGTGGCGGTTACGCTGGCCGGAGCATACTCGCCGACGTGGATCTTTACCTGCAGCACCTCTCCATCAATGGGACTCCGGACGACGCTGCGTTCGATTTGTGTTTCCACGCTCTTGACCTGGGCTTCCGCGGCTGCGACCTGGGCCCTGGCCGCTTCGAGCCGGGCTTTGGCCGTCCCGCTGGCAAAGCGGCGCTTGGACAATTCCTCGGAGCTGATGGCTCGTTTGTCCGAGAGCGTGTCGGCGAAATCGAGTTGCTGTTGGGCATCCTCGACTAAAGTGGCATCCACTTTGACTTGCCTCTGAGCTACCAAGAGGTCGGCGCGGCGGGCAGCGAGGTCAGCCTGGAGTTGGCGCACATCGAGCTTGAAGAGCGGCTCGCCGCATTTCACGACCTGACCCACAACAACAGGCACCTCAGCCACCACCTCAGACAACGGCGTGCCGATGGAAATGTTTTCGCTGCTGGCTTCAACCAGCCCTTCGGCGGCCACGGCGTGAGCGTAAGGCGAAACCGGTGGTGGCGAAGGGGGAAGGTTGGCTTGGCTCCTGGGTTGAGAGCGGACGACCGACACAATGCCGAAGCTCAAGGCGGCGAGCGCGATTAATGGAAGAATGACTTTTTTCATAAATTGCTTTGGTTTCGCTATGCGAAGGCGTTTGCTTCCTTTTTGAACAGTGCCTCACGGGAACCTCTCGATTCCACTTTCACTATCCGCCCGTCGTCCATGTGGCCGATGGCATCCGCGTAATGAAAGACACGGTTGTCGTGGGTTACGACAATGACCGCGCGCTCCGGATGAACCGCGTTTTGTGCCAGGAGGTCCATGACGGCCTCGCCGGTGGCGTGGTCCAGGGCTGCGGTCGGTTCGTCGCAAATAATCAGGCGTGGTTGGTGGACCAATGCCCTGGCCAAAGTCACCCGCTGCTGTTGGCCGCCGGAAAGCTTTTCGGGCAGTGTGTCCAACCGATGCTCCAAGCCGAGCTTGACCAATAGCTCTCTGGCACGGTCCACCGCCTGGCGACGCGCCACGCCGGCCGCCAATAACGGCACCGCGGCGTTTTCCGCCGCCGTCAGTGCCGGCAGCAAATTGAATTGCTGGTAAACGAATCCGAGGTTTCTACGGCGGAACAACACGCGTTCGCGCGGCGCAAGCGCTTCGGTGTCCTGCCCGAACAATTCCACTTTGCCTCCCGTGCGATCGAGCAGGCCGGCGATGACTGAGATCAGCGTAGTTTTACCGCAACCGCTGGGTCCGACCAGGAACGTGAGTTTCCCTTGGACGGCTTCGAAATCCACGCCGCGAAGAACTTCGACGGCCGCATCGGCCTGGCCGAAGCTCTTGCGCACTTGATGGCAGGCGACCGCCCGTGAGTGGTTGCTTTGGTTCATAATCAGCTGCGGAAAACAATCGCAGGTTCGAGCACCAATACCCGGCGCAGACTTAAAACGCTTGCCAGGACGACGACAAATGCGATGCAGGCGCCTGTTAAGGCCACGCTTTGCCACATTAGAATGATTCCGCGTGTGGCCAGCTTTTGGCCGAAGAAATTGAAAAACTCGGCGCCCATGCCAGTCCCAATTGAGAACCCGATGAGACCCACGGCGGCGGCCTGTAACAGCACCATGCCCACCAGCCGCCAGTTGGTGACACCGATGGCTTTGAGCGCCCCGAACTGTCTCAGATTTTCGATGGTGAACAGGTAAAAGGTTTGGCCGGCGACCACCGCGCCCACAATGAGGGCGATGGCGATCGTGATGCCGAAGTTTACGGGAATACCTGTGTTCTTGAGGTAATACTGGATGCAATCCCATTGGAACTGCCCGCTGGTGCGCGCGCGCAAACCGGTTTGATGCGCGATGCGAGCACAGAGCGTTTTTGTATCAACCCCGGGCCGAGGCTGCACCAGCACATACGAAAGCTCCGTCCGCTCCCGCCCCAGGAATTTCACCGCCAGGCTGTACCGGGTGTGGAGCACTGGCCAACTGACAAAGGGCGCCGAGGCGTCCGAGATGCCAACGATGCTTACTTTGTGATCGTTCAATTCAAGCGTGCGTCCCAGTTGCAACGGTTCGTCCGGGAAGAGCAGGATATAGCCGGCCTTGTCGATCACCACCGAGTCCGGCTCCCACAGCCGTTCCCAGGAGCCGAGTAACATCTTGCGCGGAGCGCCTGTCAGCGTGGCGTCATCCACCCCGAGGCAAAACGTCGTGGCGAACTTGCCCGCGAGCGTGCGGGCCACCGGGCTGCCTTTGAAGAGCCTCACGGCCCATTGCACGCCGTCAACGCCTCGAACACGGTTGAGGTCGGTATCCTTGAGAGCTTTGGTTTGCTCGAAGTATTCGGTATCGCGGTCCATGACCCAGATGGCGGCCTCGGTGACGTCGCGGATTTGGCTGCCGGTGCGGCGCAGGATGCCGGCGAAAATGGAGGTCTGGTTTTCGAGGAGGAAAGTAGAGAAAGCGATGGCGAAGATAAGCGCGAGATATTTTGCTCGGTCACCCGTCAACATTTTCAGCGCGATGAAATTCATATCTTTCAGTAAATCTCTGACTAAAAGTCAGCTCCGAACGAAAAAAATGCCTCTTACTTGAGCCAGGTTGCTTCGGGGAAAATCTCTTTCTTGATGCGATGATTCACGGCCTCAAGGTCGGCCTCGCTCGACAACGGCTTCCAGCCCAAGCCGTCGAGCAGTAGGTTAACATTATCACAAAGGACCTCTAACGGGTCATCGATACCAGCCAGGAGCAGGGCCTGAGTGTTTCGGCTCATGATATGGCTGCCGATAGCAGTGGAGGCGATAGCGAAGACGATCCGTTCGGCCGGCATCCTGCCTTTAGGCAGATCGCCGTCGCGGAAGCCGTCGGTCGCCAACTGGTGGATGGTCCGAAAACAGCGTCCCCCCTGCATGGCGTATTGATGCTGTCGCGTCTCATCGGCCTTCTCCCAAAAGGAAAGCGATTTCAGCATCATTTCTACATTGTAGTAGTCCGGGTACACCTTGGCGAAATGACAGCAGGCAAAACCAATGGCTTGGACTCGCTCGCGGGTGCGGCCCTTGAACCCGGCGGCGCGTTCAAAGAAATCCGCGCGTTCTTTCTGGGCGCGTGTTATTACTGCCAGCGCAATATCTTCTTTGGTTTTGAAATGGAGGTAGAGCGTCCCTTTCGAGTACTCGACCGCCTCGGCCAATTCGTCCAGGTTGAAATTCTGAAAACCGTCCTTCAGGAGCAGGCGCTGAGCGTGATCCAGGATCAGCTCTTCGCGAGCCGCCCGTTCCCGTTCTTTGCGCACCTGAATGACGCTCATGGCTGGAATCATCTCATGTTCTGACTAAGAGTCAATAAGTTTCTTGAGGTTTTATCGAGCTCAGCCCAGCCGGTTAATCCAGTGCAGTCATTCGCCGGTTGCGCCGATCCCCGCGCAGACCTCGGGTTCGAGCCTTTTCTTTCCACTTTCCATTTGCACCGGTGGGATGCGCAAACGATTATCCGCTCCGACACCGTTCAAGAATTGCTCGCTTCAGATCGAGCAAAGCCCGAAGCGACTTATGCTAGGCAACGCCGAATTCATCCTGATTTGCCTGATCGCCATCGGTGTGTTGGCGATCTTGGCACGAAAGATTCGGATTCCGTACCCGATCCTGCTGACCATCGGCGGTGTGATCCTCGCGCTGATCCCGGGTATTCCAGCGATCCACCTCGATCCTCAACTGGTCTTTAGTTTGTTTCTTCCTCCTTTGCTCTACCCGGCTGCGGTGTTCACGTCCTGGAGAGATTTCCGGAGCAACCTTCGCCCCATTCTCTTCCTGGCAATTGGTTTGGTTCTGCTGACGATGTCGACCGTTGGCTATTTGTTTCATTATTGGGCAGGTTTGCCGCTGGCAGTTGGTTTCGTGTTCGGCGCCATCATATCGCCGCCTGATGCCGTGGCGGCGCTGGCGATAACTCGCAATCTGCGTGTGCCGCGCAGAATCGTCGTGATCCTCGAAGGGGAAAGCCTGGTCAACGACGCCACCTCTTTCATTTCGTTCCGATTCGCGGTGGCGGCGGTCATGACCGGAAATTTTTCTTTGGGTCAGGCGACAGGGCAGTTCTTTGTTGTCGCGATTGGCGGGATCGGTGTCGGGCTGGCAGTTGGCTGGCTGGCGACCCAAGTCCAAAAACGCCTGGATGATCCTTCCGTTCAAACCATGTTTTCCCTTTTGACTCCGTACGTGGCGTATTTCGGCGGTGAAAGGGCCCACGTTTCCGGCATCCTCGCGGTGGTGGTCGCCGGCCTCTATTACGGCTGGCAGGCGCCGCGGATTTTGAGCGGCCGGATGCGGTTGCAGGCGGTGCCGGTTTGGGAAATGGTTGTGTTCGTCCTGAATGGAGTCCTCTTTATGTTGATCGGCCTCGAACTGCCCCAGGTGATCCATGCCCTTCCTGCGAGTTCTTCGATTCGAATGGCGAGGCTGGCAATCCTGGCAGTATCGACCATTGTCCTGGTTCGGTTTGTGTGGATGTTCGGCGCCAGTTATTTCACATGCCTGCTCAGCCGGTTTTTTCAACAGGAAGAACATATTCCCTGGCAACACACCGCTTTGCTCGCCTGGACGGGCATGCGCGGAGCCGATTCACTCGCGGGCGCGCTTGCCATTCCTTTGGTTCTGCCCAACGGCGAGCCGTTCCCCGGGCGCAATCTGATCCTGTTGCTGACATTCTGCGTGATTTTCGGAACGCTTGTCCTGCAAGGACTCACGCTTTCGCCCCTGATTGCCTGGTTGGGAGTGGTGGACGATCGGGTGACCGACAAAGAGGAGCGGTTGGCGCGCTTAAAGGCTAATGAAGCCGCGTTGGCTCGACTGGAAAGCCTGCACTCGGCTAATCGGTCCCGGCCCGAAATTGCCGAACGCCTTCGGTCAGAATACCTGGACCGCATTCGCCAATTGCGCGGCCAGGGCGCGCCGGAAGAAAGCGTCAGCAGATTATTTTCGCCGGACTTTGAAGAATTAGCTCGCGAGGCGCTCCGGACTGAGCGCGAGACCGTCCTGCAATTGCGCAACGACGAAGCCATCAGTGATCAGGCACTCCATCGCATCCAGCGCGATATTGATCTGGCTGAAGCCCGCCTCCAGCGACGACCGGCCTAATGGACGCAGGGGGTGCGCTTAGAAGTGTCGGTCTTGGCTGGAAGCCGAAAATGGCGGCAGAGGGCTGCCGCAGTCCAAAACGCAAGCGCGACACGGGCGCGGGCCTCGAGAACCGAAGTTTGGAGTGCGCCAGCCCTCTGCCGCTTTTCTGCCGCTCAACACAGAATGACCGACAGATTTAACCACACCCGGACGCAGGCTCCGGGTTGCAAGCTCGAGGACGATGGGCAAGATTGGGCTTTCTGCTTACTGGACGTGCTAACGACAGGATGATTTATGCCAAAGCCCGTAATCTGGACTGTTGACGACGACCCGGATGTGTTGCGGGCCGTCGAGCGTGATTTACGCCGCCAGTATGGCAACCGTTATCGCGTCATGGCCGCCGATTCGGGACCCTCCGCCCTGGCAGCGGTCGAACAGCTAAAATTGCGCAACGAACCAGTCGCCCTTTTTCTCGTGGACCAACGCATGCCGCGAATGTCCGGCGTTGAGTTTCTGGAAAAGACGCTGGAAATCTATCCGGACGCCAAACGGGCGCTCTTAACGGCGTACGCCGACACGGATGCGGCCATCCGTGCCATCAACAGCGTCAAAATCGATCATTACCTAATGAAGCCTTGGGATCCGCCGGAAGAGCGGTTGTACGGCATTGTGGACGACTTGTTGGACGACTGGCAGGCTTCTTATCACCCGGTTTTCGACGGAATTCGTGTGGTGGGCCATCGCTGGTCGCCGGCCTCGACGGAGATCCGTGATTTTCTGGGGCGCAATTTCATTCCATATCAATGGCTGGACATTGAAAAAGAGGAAAAGGCCAGGCAACTGGTGGCCAGCAGTAAAACGGAATGCTCGTCATTGCCCTTGGTGGTGTTTCGCGACGGCTCGTTCCTGGCCAGTCCGACGGCCGCCACAGTTGCGTCGAGGCTTGGGCTCAAAACGCGCGCGGAACAGCCTCTTTACGACTTGGTCGTGGTGGGCGCCGGTCCCGCCGGATTGGCGGCCGCCGTCTATGGAGCGGCCGACGGACTGCGCACGCTGCTCATCGAGCGCGAGGCGCCGGGTGGACAGGCGGGCCGGAGTTCACGGATCGAGAATTATCTCGGGTTTCCGACCGGCTTGAGCGGGGGGGATTTGGCGCGGCGAGCGGTGGCCCAGGCCCGGCGGTTTGGAGTGGAGATCCTGGCCCCACAGGAAGTGGTGGGGGTGAGAATCGAAGGGCCGTCCAGCGTTCTGCGATTGGCCGATGACAGTGAAGTGATTACTCGCGCCTTGCTGGTCGCCACGGGCATCGCTTACCGCAAACTCGAAGTGGCCGGACTCGAGCGGTTGCAAGGGGCGGGCGTTCACTACTATGCGCCCATGAGCGAGGCGTTCTCGCATCGCGATGGCGACGTCTACATCGTGGGCGGCGCCAATTCCGCGGGCCAGGCGGCGATGTATTTCTCGGGATTTGCCCGGCAGGTAACCATGGTGGTGCGTGGTGAATCGCTTTCGGCGACGATGTCGCAGTACTTAGAGGACCAGATCCAGGCGACCAAGAACATCATGGTTAGACCAAACTCGCAAGTGGTCGAAGTCCGCGGCTCGGAACGGTGCGAGGAACTGGTAATCCAAGATAAAAAATCAGGCGGTAGTCAAACGGTGCCGGCGAGCGCTCTGTTGATCTATGCGGGCGCGGTTCCGCGAACGGAGTGGCTCGCGGGTGTGGTCGAGCGGGACGCGCAAGGATACGTCATTTCAGGGCAGCATTTGCTCCAGCGCGAATCACGACGGCCGCAGGGTTGGGCGGTGGATCGCGATCCTTTTTACCTCGAAACGAGTGTTCCGGGAATCTTTGTGGCGGGCGACGTGCGTCATCGCTCGGCCAAAGGAGTTACTTCGGGAGTCGGGGAGGGTGCCATGGCGGTAAAATTGGTGCACGAATATCTCAGCACATTATGAATATGGACCCAAGCCTGGTGGAGAACATTCGGAAAACACCGCTGTTCTCCGGGCTGAAGGACGACCAGCTCGACTGCATTCGATGCGGCGAAGTTATTGAAGTGGCTCCGGGAACAACCCTGGTTGAAGCCAATGCGCCAGCGGAGTTTTTCTTTGTGAATTTGGAAGGCGAGATTCGCATCTCCCGGCACTATGACGGCCAAGAGGTGCTGCTCGCTATCAATAAACCCGGGATGTACATGGGCGAGATTCCGTTGTTGTTGGATGCTCCGTGGCATGCGCTGGTCCGCGTCTCGAAGCCCGCGCGCTTGTTTCGCCTGAACGAGGCGAATTTCTGGCGGATGCTCAGCACCTGCCAGTCGGTCGCCAAAGAGCTCTTTCGAACGGCCGCGAACCGGCTGCGCAATCTCGAGGGCTATTCGTCCCAGCGTCAGAAATTGGTTTCTTTGGGCACCATGGCGGCCGGCCTGGCGCATGAGCTGAATAATCCCGCGGCGGCCGCGAGGCGGGCCGCGGCCCAGCTCCATCAAACCATCGGCACCTTTCAGTCGCAAATTTGCCAGCTTGCCAAGCTGCTCAAACCCGAGGATTGGGAGCCTTTGCTGGCGGCTGAACAAGACGCCACCCGCCGCCTGAAGGAGGCGTCCCCGCTTGATTCCCTGACGCGAAGCGACCGCGAGGAAGCCCTGACTCAGTGCCTCGACGAGCATGACATTCCCGAAGCCTGGAAACTTGCCTCGAGCTTTGTGGGCGCGGGATTGGATCGCGCCTGGCTGGCGAATCTCACACAAAGCCTCGAGTCGAACAGCCGTGCGGCCGCCTTGAATTGGCTGGATTCACGCTTAACCTTGCATTCGTTGCTCGAACTGGTGGATCAAAGCACGGGGCGCATCGCCGAACTGGTCAAAGCCATAAAATCCTACACGCACATGGATCAATCCCCGATGCAGGAGATTAATGTGCATGAAGGAATTGAAAGCACCCTGACGATGCTGGGTTACAAGTTGAAGAATGTGCAAGTGGTGCGGGCGTTTGATCTTTCGGTGCCTCGCATCATGGCCTATGGCGGGGAACTCAACCAGGTTTGGACCAACCTCATCGACAATGCCATCGATGCCGTGGAAGGCTCGGGCAAAATTTGCGTTGGCACTTTCATCGAGGATAATCAAGTGGTCGTCGAGATAATGGACAACGGCAAGGGAATCCCGGCTGAAATCCAGCCCCGGCTTTTCGAGCCCTTTTTCACGACCAAATCGGTTGGCACCGGCACCGGACTGGGCTTGCTCATCAGCCATCGCATCGTGGCCAATCGGCACGGAGGGGAAATCGAATTTGAATCTAAACCGGGCGAGACTCGCTTTAAGGTCCGCCTGCCGCTCACCAGGATAGCGGGCGCAAGCAATCACGCTTAGAACTGGGGTTATCGAATAGCGTGGGCTCGTGGAGTTTTAAACCAGGCCATCAATTAGCGGCGCCCAAAAGGTGTGGTATTCTGGAGAGTACCGCAGTTTGTAACTCAACCTAAAACTCATCGCTATGTTATGAGCGCGAGTCTGCAGGAAAGCAACGGTGTTGCGCGGACCCATGATTGGGCGGAACCCGGGCCGAAGCGCGAGGATGCGATGCGTCGCGACGGTCCATGCGCGGAAACGCAAGAGGCCTTGCGTCGCAGCGAAGCTTATCTGGCCGAAGCTCAGCGGCTGAGCCACACGGGTAGTTTCGGTTGGCATGTTTCCACTGGAGAGCTGATTTGGTCCGAGGAAACTTTCAACATTCTTGGTTATGACCGCGGATTGAAACCAGGATTGGAACTCGTGCTTGCACGAGTGCATCCGGAGGATTTGGCCTTGGTCAAGCAGATGATTGAGGTCGCTTCCGGCGAAGGAACCAGCCTGGATTTCGAACACCGCCTGCTGATGCCGGATGGTTGGGTCAAGCATCTCCACGTGATCGCCCATTCAGTCAGAAACAGTTTGGGCCACGTCGAGTTCGTTGGGGCCGTAAGGGACGTGACCGAGCGAAAGCGCGCCGAAGCGTTGGTGGCCGGTGAGAAAAAACTTTTGGAAATGATCGCCCGAGGCGGTGCCCTTGCTCCGATTCTTGAAGCCTTATGCCGGTATGGAGAGGAACTCTCGGGCAACGTCCTGGTTTCGATTCTCCTGGTGAGCTCCGATGGAAAGAGCCTGCGGCATGGCGCCGCTCCGAGCCTGCCCGAGAGCTACATCGGCGCCATTGACGGCGGTCCGATCGGTCCACGCTCCGGCTCCTGCGGCACGGCCGTTTATCGCAAGCAACCGGTGATCGTTTCAGATATTGAGAACGACCCGCTATGGGTGCAGTACCGCCACCTGGCGCTTCGGCACGGGCTGCGGGCGTGTTGGTCTACGCCGATATTCTCAACCACGCGCGAGGTGATCGGAACATTTGCGCTTTATTCCCGGGAGCCTGGCAGCCCCAGTGCGGAACAACGCAGTGTGATCGAGCAGATGACGCACCTGGCGGCAGTTGCCCTCGAGCGGGATCGTGGGGAAGAGGCGCTGCGCAAGATTGTCCGCGAACGCAAGGAAGCGGCCGAGACTCTGCGGGCTTCGGCCCAAGTGGCGCGCGGCCAGGCCGAGGCCCTTACGCGAACCCTGGATGCTTTGGCAAAGGAGTCGGCCCCCGACCGGCTCGTGGAGCATGTCTTGCGCACTATCACCGAGCAGTTGCAGGCGCACAGCAGCAGTATCTGGCTTAGAAACGAGAGCTCCGGGTTGGTCAGTTTTGAATTCGCCTTCGAAGAGGGCAGGCTGCTCACAAAATCAGACGCGGACCTGGCAAAAATCAGCCCGGCCCTGAGGATTGAAGAGGTTTGGCCCTGGCCGGAGATTTTTCGCACCGGCCGGCCGAGCGTTCTGGAGGATATCCGCGAAGGACGATCGTTTCCGTGGCGTGAACACGTTCTGTCGTTGGGCGTAATTACGATTCTACTCGTGCCCATGCTTATCGCCGGCAATGTGGAAGGAGTGGTTGGCATCCGCTTTACGCGCAAGCGCTCTTTTCGTTCCGAGGAAATGGACCTCGCGCAGGCCTTGGCCCACCAGGCGATGCTCGCCTGCCAGCTCCGGCGGTTGTCTCGCCAAAGCCGCCAGGCGGCGGTGGTGGCCGAACGCAACCGCCTGGCCCGCGACATTCACGACACCCTCGCGCAAGGATTCACTGGCGTCATCGTTCAGTTGGAGGCGGTTGAGGAAGCCATTTCGAAGGGATTACTGGCCAAAGCCAGCGAGTGCCTCCATCGCGCGGGCGCGCTTGCCCGAGACAGCTTGCAGGAAGCACGGCGCTCGGTGCAAGCACTGCGGCCGCAAGCCCTGGAAAACAACGACCTGTTTGAAGCGCTGCAAGAGTTGATCCGCAAAATGACCGCTGGAACCAGCGTCCAAGCAAAATTCAACGTGCGGGGGCAGCCGGCCGAACTTCCCCAGGAATGGGAGCAGAATCTGCTGCGAATTGGGCAGGAAGTGCTGACGAATGTGTTGCGTCACTCGCAAGCCGCTCGTTTTAATGCCCGGCTTGCGTTCGCACAGGGCGAAATTCGCCTGGTACTGCAGGACGACGGCAAAGGCTTCGATCCTGCGGGGCGTCACGATGGCTTTGGTTTGAGGGGGATCCGGGAACGGGTCGAAACGATGGGCGGACGATTGTTGATTCGCAGCGCCACCGGTCAGGGAACGACCATTTCCATTCTGTTGCCATTTCCAAAAGCTCAAGTCGCGTTATGAGTGCCGCGTTCAAACCACAAGAGCGAACTTCGCTCATCGATTATTCCCCCGACCGCCCTGGGGCAAAAAGCGCGGGTGCGGACCGGATCCGCGTGCTCATTGCCGACGACCATGTCACGGTAACCGCCGGGCTGGCATCGATCATCGGGATGCAACCCGACATGATGGTGATCGCCGAAGGAGCCAATGGCCGTGAGGCCGTCGAGCTTTGGCGCAAACACCATCCGGACATCACCCTGCTCGACCTGCGGATGCCTGAGTTGGATGGTGTGGGTGCGATCGCCGAAATTCACGGGGAAGACCCCTCAGCGCGGATTATTGTTTTGACCACCTTCGACACCGATAATGACATCTATCGCGCCATTAAAGCAGGCGCTCGGGGCTACATCCTGAAGGATGCCCGCCGCGAGGAGCTGCTGGAATCCATCCGACGCGTAAGCCGGGGGGAGACCTGCATCCCGCAGTCGTTGGTCGAGAAACTGGCTGCCGGCATGAGCAGCGAAACCTTAACCGGCCGCGAATTGGATGTTTTGGTTTTACTGGCTCGCGGCAAGACAAATAAGGAGATCGGAGCCAATCTTTACATTAGCGAAACCACTGTAAAATCTCATCTGCGCAGCATTTTTTCTAAGCTGAACGTCTTGAGCCGCACCGAAGCCATCGCCGCTGCCAGCCGCCGCGGCCTGGTGCAGCTTTAAAGTTGCGCTAACCCACACCTGGCGCGCGGTCCCTTCCTTTCGGCTGGTTGGCCTTTTTTGCGGGAATTCTCGCTTTTAGCGGTATGGGCAGAATGACGAAACAGCGGAGTTTAGGGTTAGCCGGAATCCTTGAAACATACGCACCTTGAGGCAGCGTGGATTTTATTACCATGTTATCGAATGGCATCGAACCCGTGAAGACCGAGGCTGAACCTGGTGCTCTTGCGCAATCACCGAGCGACCCTTCCAGCCCCAAGTCACGCTGGAGGTGGGCTCTTTACGCAACTGTCGTGGTGGCCCTCGTGCTGGCAGCTAAATATTTCCATGTCCAGATGTTGCTGAAAGCCGCGCTGGATTGGATTGGCCAGCTTGGGCCGTGGGGCCCGATTGTATTCGTCGTCACGTACGTAGTGGCGACGGTTCTGTTCATACCCGGGTCGGTGCTCACGCTGGGAGCCGGCGCGGTGTTCGGCCTGGTGCTTGGCTCAGTCCTGGTTTCCATTAGCGCCACGCTGGGCGCTACGGCCGCCTTTCTCGTCGGTCGCTATCTCGCCCGTGATGCCGTTGCGCGGAGGATCCAGAAGAGCGAGAAGTTCGCCGCCATCGACCGCGCCGTGGCGCAAGAGGGATGGAAAATAGTGTTCCTGACCCGACTCTCGCCAGTGTTCCCCTTCACGCTGCTCAACTATGCGTTTGGCCTTACGCGGGTCAGGTTGAGTCACTATGTGCTCGCCTCCTGGATTGGCATGATGCCGGGCACCGTCATGTACGTCTATCTGGGTTCGCTGGTCAATATCAGCGCAGGCCGTCGCCAGCGCACGACTGGAGAGTGGGTATTATACGGCGTCGGCCTGCTGGCCACTATCGTGGTGACCGTATTCGTCACACGCATCGCCCGGAAAGCTTTGGCAAAGAAGATCAACCCGGGCGACCGCCCGCAGGATTCATGACCCGCGAGATCCAGCCTATCCTCGTCCGTCCCGCGGATTCCCATAACGTACGCCTGGTCTCGAATCTCCACCCTCCGGATTGGCGGAACCCTGTGCCTGCGCCGCGTTATAATCTCGTGGTGCTCGGGGCGGGCACGGCTGGGTTGGTGACTGCCGCCGGGGCCGCCGGTCTCGGGGCCAAGGTGGCCCTGGTCGAAAAACATCTCCTGGGCGGGGATTGCCTCAATGTGGGCTGTGTTCCTTCCAAGGCTATTATTCGCTCGTCGCGCGCCGTTTTCGATATAAGGGAGGCGGAGCATTTCGGCGCCCGGGTGGCGGAGCCGCCTCAGGTGGATTTTCCAGCCGTCATGGAGCGAATGCGCAAGCTGCGCGCCGATATCAGCCCTCACGACTCAGCGGCGCGCTTCGCGAAATTGGGGGTGGACGTGTTTCTAGGCGAAGCTCATTTTGCCGGCCCGGACACCGTTCAAGTTGATGGACAGACGCTGCGCTTCAAGCGGGCAGTTATTGCTACCGGTGCGCGCCCCATTCAACCATCCATCCCGGGACTGACCGAGGCTGGATACCTGACCAACGAAACCGTGTTTAGCCTTACGCAACGTCCGCCGCGGCTGGCGGTGATTGGAGGCGGACCTATTGGCTGTGAATTGGCGCAGGCCTTCCAACGACTGGGGTGCCAGGTTAGTTTGTTCCACAAGCATGCGCACTTGCTGGACCGCGAGGACCTTCAGGCCGCCGCAATCGTGCAGCGCGCTTTCCTCCGTGAGGGCCTGACGGTGCTGCTCGAGGCCACGATTACACGCGTTGAGCGGAACGGCAGCGAGAAGCGTATCTGTTTCGCGGCGCGCGGAAAAAACGAAGCGATCACGGTGGATGAGATACTGGTCGGAACCGGACGGGCACCGAACGTCGAAGGGCTCAACCTGGAGGCGGTGGGTGTCCAGTATGATCCGCTCAAAGGGGTCGTCGTAAACGACTATCTCCAAACCTCCAACCCTCGCATCTACGCGGCGGGTGATATTTGCCTGGCTTGGAAGTTCACCCATGCGGCGGATTTCGCCGCGCGGATCGTGATTCAAAACGCTCTGTTCCTTGGACGGAAAAAAGCCAGCGCCCTCACGATGCCCTGGTGTACTTACACCGACCCGGAAATTGCCCACGTTGGCCTGTACGAACGTGACGCCCGCGAGCGTAGACTGGAGGTGGACACCTATGTGCGCGAGTTCAAGGAGGTCGACCGCGCTGTTCTGGACGGTGAGGAAGAGGGATTCGTGAAATTCCACGTCCGGAAGGGGCGCGATGAAATACTCGGAGCCACCATTGTGGCGCGCCATGCCGGGGAAATGCTCAGCGAAATCAGCGTGGCGATGGCGGCTCGGATCGGTTTGGGCAAATTGGCTTCGGTAATCCATCCCTACCCGACTCAGGCGGAAGCGCTCCGTCAGTGTGGCGATGCCTACAATCGAACGCGGCTCACCCCCACGGTCAAGAAGTGGATGGAACGCTGGCTGGCGTGGCAGAGAAGCTGAGGTCCGGAGGCGATTTGGACGCCGTACTCAAACTCGCGAGTCTCCTCCAAAAGGAGGAGCGCTGGGTAGTTCGTTCGCCCCACAAAAAGTTCGACCACACGGTGAATGGCGCGCGGGTGTGTCAGAAGCCATAGTTTTCGTCATCGTTCCGGCAGGCAGAGGTTTTTTATGAGCATGAGTTCAACCGATAAAGGGCTGTTAACTCCGCAGAATTGCGCGGTCGTCTTCATCGACCACCAGACTCAAATGTTGTTATCCTTGCCCGGCCAGGAGCGGCAAGCCCTTGTCGATAACCTCCTGATCCTGGCCAAGGCGGCCAGGATTTTCCGAGTCCCGGTCATTTTGAGCCTTATCGAATCCAAGGAGTTCGCCGGCAAGCTGGCGCCTCAACTCGGCGCCGAATTCCCCGAGCAGGTTCCGCTCAAGCGCACCAGCCTGAACGCGTGGGATGACGCGCAGTTTGTGGCGGCTGTCAGACGAACCGGACGGAGAAATTTTCTCCTGGCGGCAATGTGGAGTGAGGCCTGCCTGGTGTTTCCAGCTGTGCAGATGTTGGAAGAAGGGTACGGCATTTATGTCGTGAAGGACGCATCGGCGGGCACGCATCCCGCCGCTCACGACCCGGCTCTTCGGCGCATCGAGCAAGCCGGCGGGGTCTCGCTGACTGCGCTGCAAGTACTGCTGGAATTCCAACGCGATTTGGCCAGGTGCGACCATTACGAGGAGGTGATCGCGATGGTAAGACCGTGCTGTCGAACGCCTGTCGAGGGAGCCGGTCTCGCCACAAAGACTGGCGGAGTGCCCTTCGAATCTGGGTTGGCTCGCGGCGACGAATCTCACGATTGAGGGAATTCAACCAATGAACGCCTCCACCAAAAGACGCGATTCTTTCGATTCTCAAATGCCCGTAGGATCCTTTGGCCTTTTTTACGTGAAATCTCGCGTTACTTACTGGCAGCGGCGGCAAGTGAACAAGTTTCTGAAAGCCTAACGAATATTATGAACAAAAATACAAAAAAACTGGCAGGAAAAACTGCCGTGGTCACCGGCGCTTCCAAGGGCATCGGGGCGGCCATCGCCAAAGCACTTGCCGCGGAAGGCGCCGCGGTGGTCGTCAACTACTCGTCCAGCAAAGCCGATGCCGGCAAGGTGGTGAAAGCCATAACGGCGCAGGGTGGCAAAGCGATTGCCGTTCAAGCAAACCTCGCGGAGCCAAAAGAAATCGAACGACTGTTTACCAAAACGAAAAAAGAATTTGGCCAGGTTGACATCCTGGTCAACAACGCCGGCATCTATGAATTTTCCCCGCTCGAAAAGGTGACTGAGGAGCACTTCCACAAACAGTTCAATTTGAATGTGCTCGGTTTGCTGCTCGCTTCACAGGCCGCCGTTAGACAGTTCAACGGCTCCGGCGCGAGCATTATCAACATCAGTTCGGTCGTGAGCACTCTCGCGGTTCCGGAATCGGCGGTTTACAGCGGCACAAAGGGGGCCGTGGACGCGATGACCCGTTCGCTGGCCGCCGAGCTCGGGCCGCGCGGCATTCGTGTCAACGCCATTCGCCCAGGACTGGTGGAAACGGAAGGCACCCACACGGCAGGCATCGCTGAAAGTGACATGCGCAAAAACATCGAAGCGCAGACGCCACTCCGGCGAATCGGACAACCCCGGGATATTGCGGGGACCGCAGTTTTCCTTGCGTCGGATGACTCGGCCTGGATCACGGGCGAGACCCTCGTGATTTCCGGTGGTCACCGCTAACGAAGAATTGAACTTATGAGCAAGACCATGAGGTTGGCGCAGATCAGCAAACCCGGTGGAGAATGGGAATTGGTTGAACGTGCCATTCCCGAGCCGGGCCCCAGGGAAGTGCGGATGAAGATCGAAGCGTGTGGTATTTGCCACAGCGATATGCTCGTGAAAGAGGGTTGGTGGCCCGGAATCCAATACCCGCGGGTGCCCGGTCATGAGATTGCGGGGCGAGTCGATGCGATTGGCAACGGGGTCACGAGTTGGAAAGCCGGTCAACGGGTGGGAGCGGGTTGGCATGGCGGACATTGTTTCACCTGTGAGCAATGCCGGCGGGGCGACTTCGCGATGTGCGCCAATCGCAAGGTCACCGGAATCGATTTCGATGGCGGATACGCCGAATACATGATTGCGCGGGAGGAAGCCTTGGCGGCCATTCCCGAGGAATTGCCTGCCGAGGAGGCCGGGCCATTTATGTGTGCGGGTGTGACCGTTTTCAATGCTCTACGGAATTCCGGGGCACGGCCGGGGGATGTCGTAGCGGTCCATGGCATCGGCGGACTGGGGCACTTGGGAGTTCAGTACGCCAGGCAAATGGGTTTCGAAACCGTCGCTGTCGGACGTGGGAAGGACAAGGAAGCCTTGGCCCGGAAACTGGGGGCGCATCACTATATTGATTCGGGCGTGGGCGATGCCGCCGCGGAATTGCAAAAGCTGGGCGGCGCCCGCGTTATCCTGGCGACGGCGCCGAACGCCAAAGCGATTTCGGCGCTCGTAGAAGGTTTATCTGTGGATGGCACCTTGCTGGTTCCGGCCGCGCCCTCAGAACCTTTGACCGTCAGCGTAATGCCGCTGATTATGGGCAGGCGATCGGTGGCGGGCTGGTACTCAGGCACGGCGCGGGACTCGCAGGACACACTGGAGTTCAGCGCCCTAAAAGGCGTTCACCCCATGATTGAGAAGTACCCACTAAACAGGGTGGCGGATGCCTTTGAACAGATGCACTCGGGCAAGGCTCGTTTCCGTGCCGTGCTGACGATGGGAGGCTAGGACACAGGTCACCATCTCTAGGGTTTGCCAGGCCCAGATTCAACTCATGAGTGAAACGACTCAGTTTCTCGTCCGCCACGGACTGCCGCTGATCTTCGCGGCGGTATTTGTCGAACAGTTGGGGCTCCCATTGCCGGCTCTGCCATGGCTGCTCGCGGCGGGCGCGCTCTCGGCTGCCGGAGAGTTCAATTTTCTGCTGGGACTGGCCGTCACCGTGCTCGCCTGCCTGCTGGCCGATGCCCTGTGGTTTTACCTCGGGCGATACCGCGGCAACCAGGTATTGCGCCTGCTGTGCCGGATCGCGCTGGAGCCCGATTCCTGCGTTCGTCGAACGCAGAACGTTTTCACCAAATATGGCTTACGCGGCGTGCTGGTGGCGAAATTCGTGCCCGGCATGAGCACGGTGGCCCCGCCACTGGCCGGAATGTCCGGAATGAGTGCCGCGCGATTTCTGTCCGTCGACGGAACTGGGGCGCTGTTGTATGGGGGCATTTTGCTCGGGTTTGGCTATTTCTTCAGCCGGCAGATCGACCAGATCGCTGCGGCGATTGGCCGAATTGGCGGCAGCGCTCTGAGCCTTGCGATTGGTCTGGTGGTGCTGTTAATCGCTTACAAGTACTGGCAGCGCCAACGCCTGTTGCATGAGTTGCGCATGACGCGGATCACCGTGGGCGAGCTGCGCCATATGCTCGAGGCCGGCCAGTCTCCGGTCATCTTCGATTTGCGTTCCAGTGCCGCCCTCGAAGAAGATCCTAATCTAATTCAAGGGGCAATCCACGTGAGCATGGAGGACATCGAAACTCGCCTGAGCGAGCTGCCGCGGGATCGGGACATCATTGTGTATTGTTCCTGCCCGAATGAAGTGTCCAGCGCGCGATTGGCCTTGCAACTCCAGCGCAAAGGCTTCACCCGCGTGCGGCCATTGCAGGGAGGCATCGATGCCTGGCGGGAGCAAAACTATCCCACCCAGTTGAGGGAACCGCGCCTGGCCGGCGCTGCCATTACCCCGCCGAGCCACCCGGCGGCCCATTTCAACGGCGCGTCGAATGCCGTTTTAGAATCGGCTGAAAGCAAACCAATCTCGATCCAAGGAAAATCCAATGAATAGAGAATCGAATTCAAGCAGCAGCGTGCCGCTCGGACTTGCGGAGGACAATGCGGCCTTGCGCGAGCGGATCGAGAAACGAGCTTACCACCTTTGGCTTTCCGGTGGCGGTCGCCATGGCGAGCATCTCAGTCATTGGCTGCAGGCTGAGAGCGAGGTGCTTAAGGCGCTCAAGCAAGACGAGGCGGAGCGAGCTCTCTCTCGGAAAACAAAGCCAACGGTCAACCCGCGGTCATCCCGCAGTCTCCCATGACGTCCTCTCGCCTCACTAAGGTCCGGCTGCTGCTGGCAAGCATCGCCTTGCTGGCGTGCTGGGCTTGCGGGGAAAAGCAGCCGGCTAAATCATCGGCCCCGCCGCTGGTGGAGGTGGCAACTGTCACCCAGGCCGACGTGCCGATCTATCATGAATGGATCGGGGTCTTGGACGGTTTGGTCAACGCGCAAATTCGCGCCCAGGTGACCGGTTACCTGCTGACTCAGAATTACCGCGAGGGCGACCCGATCAAAAAAGGCGATTTGCTCTTTGAAATCGATCCGCGTCCATTTCGCGCGGCGCTGGACCAGGCGAAAGGGCTGCTGGCGCAGGTAGAAGCCAGGTTCGGCAAAACCGAGCTCGACGTTAAACGCTATGCACCGCTGGTGAAAGACCGCGCCATCAGCCAGGAAGAATATGACGACGCCGTCCAGGCCAACCTCGAAGCCAAGGCGGGTGTGGTATCGGCCAAGGCACAGGTCGAGCAGGCTCAGTTGAATCTCGAATTTACCAGGATTACTTCGCCAATCGATGGAATCGCCAGCATCGCCCGAGCACAAATCGGCGACTTGGTTGGCCCCGCTACTGGCGAGTTGACCACCGTCTCAACCGTCGATCCGATTAAGGTTTACTACAATGTTACCGAACAGGCTTACCTCAACTTCGCCAGGCAATTTAACACGGAAAACGATCGCTATGGCCGGCTCAGGCAATTGGAGATCGATCTGATTCTCACTGATGGCACGGTCTACCCTCTCAAAGGAAAAATTTACGCCGCTGACCGCCAAATTGGTCTGACGACTGGAGCCCTCCGCGTCGAGGCGCTCTTTCCCAATCCGGGCAACTCGCTCCGACCCGGTGAGTTTGCGCGGGTGCGGGTTAAACTCGATCTCAAACGCGACACGCTGCTGGTTCCCCAGCGCGCCGTTTCGGAATTGCAAGGCAGTTATCAGGTCGCGGTCGTCGAGCCGGACAACAAAATCCATATCCAGCCAGTGCGGGTCGGTGAGCGTACTGGCAATCTCTGGGCAGTCGAGGAAGGCCTTCACGCTGGCGAACGCGTCGTCGTCGAAGGCACGCAAAAAATCCGAGAAGGAGTGACCGTAACCACGACCAATTTTGTGGCGGCGCAAATGGCTCAAACGGCCCCCACTCCGAAATAGCCGTCATGTCCAAATTCTTCATCAACCGCCCAATCGTGGCCATGGTGATATCCATCATCATGGTGATCGTAGGCTTGGTCACGTTGGTAGGGCTGCCGATTGCGCAATTTCCGAAGGTTGTCCCTCCCGAGATTTTCATCCAGGCCAATTACGTCGGCGCCGATGCCCAGACGATCGAGCAGTCAGTCGCCACGCCCATCGAACAGCAGATGAGCGGCGTCGACAACATGAACTACATGTACTCGATCAACGCCAACAATGGCCTGATGCGCATGTTCGTGAATTTCGATCTGGCCACCGACCCGAACATCGATCACGTGCTGACTCAATTGCGCTATGCCCAGGCCGAGTCGCAACTCCCCGCCGATGTGCGCAACTATGGCGTCACCGTTCAGAAGTCGCTCTCCGCCCCGCTCATCCTCGTGTCCCTCAACTCTCCCAAGGGGACACGCACTGCGGAGTTCCTGGCTAATTATGCTTACATCAATCTGAGCGATCCCTTGAGCCGTTCCTATGGTATTTCGCAGGTGCAAATATTCGGCGCCGGCCAATACGCGATGCGTATTTGGGTAAAGCCCGATCAGTTGGCCAAGCTCAATCTCACCGTTCCCGAAATCATCAATGCCATCAATGGACAGAATACAGTCAACCCGGCCGGCAAACTGGGCGGCCGGCCCAGCCCGCCTGGCCAGGAATTCACTTATACCGTCCGGGCGCAAGGCCGCCTCGTGTCCGAAGACGAGTTCGCCAATATTGTCGTCCGTGCCACTCCCGATGGTTCGATCGTGCGATTGAGGGATGTCGCCCGCATCGAACTTGGCGCCGCGGACTACGACATCGTTGGGCGCTTCAACAAACAGCCCAGCGCCATCATGGCTTTATACCAATTGCCGGGTTCCAACGCCATCGAAGCGGCCAAAGGTGTCGAACGGCTCATGTCCGAATTAAAACAGAGATTCCCCACGGACCTGGATTACCAGATCGCCATCGACACCACCAAGGGTGTCACCGAGGGAATCCGTGAGATCGGCAAAACCTTCTGGGAGGCCCTGGCCTTGGTGATGCTGGTCGTGTTCATTTTCCTGCAAGGGTGGCGGGCGGCGCTGATTCCGCTGCTGGCAGTCCCGGTATCGTTGATCGGCACCTTCGCTGTTTTCCCGCTGTTGGGCTTTTCCATCAATACGCTGTCCCTGTTCGGATTGGTGCTTGCCATCGGGCTGGTGGTCGACGATGCGATTGTCGTAGTCGAAGCGGTGGAGCATCACATCGAGGAAGGCATGTCGCCCAAAGCCGCCACCTTGAAAGCGATGGAAGAGGTCTCCGGCCCCGTAATCGCAATTGCCATTATCTTGTCGGCCGTCTTCCTGCCGACGGTCTTTATTCCTGGGATTACGGGGCGTCTTTATCAACAATTCGCGGTCACGATCGCCATTTCGGTCCTGCTCTCGGCTTTTAACGCACTTACCTTGAGCCCGGCGCTTTCCGCGCTTCTGTTGAAGCCCAAAGTCCCGGCGTCCCAAAAGTCCAGCGGCCCGCTCACCCGATTTTTCGGTCTTTTCAATCGAGCTTACGGGCGGCTTACCGATGGGTACATCGGAACCTGCCGCGTTCTGATTCACAAGTCGGCATTCAGTCTTGTGTTCCTGGTCGTCATCGCCCTGGCGGCCGGCGTGTTCGCCAAGAAGCTTCCCACCGGTTTTCTTCCAGAAGAGGACCAGGGATATTTATACATTAACGTTCAGCTTCCGTTTGCCGCTTCACTGGACCGCACGGTGGCCATTTGCAGGCAAGTGGAAGAAATGACGCTGGCCACGCCTGGCGTCAAAAGCTGCACCACTGTTGCCGGGTTCAGTCTCTTGAGCTTTTCCCGCAATACTTACAGCGCCTCGATCTGGGTTGCCTTGAAGGATTGGGGCGAGCGGACCAAGCCGGAGGAACGCTATGACGCCATCAAAGCCCACCTGACTCAAAAATTATCACGCCTGCCTGGGGCCATCGCCTTCGCTTTTCCGCCACCGGCCATTCAAGGGGTGGGGACGGCTGGTGGCTTTACCTTCGTCCTCGAGGATCGGGCCGGCAGGGACATTCCGTTTCTCGCCGCCAATGTCAGCAAGTTCATGGAAGCGGCCAAGAAACGGCCGGAAATCGGCAGCCTCAATACGACCTTCCTCCCGATTGTGCCCCAGCTTTATGTGAATGTGGATCGCGATAAGGTTCTGAAAGAGGGCGTGGAGCTCACGGAAGTTTACAAAACCTTGCAGACTTTCATGGGCGGATATTTCGTCGATTACTTCAACCGCTTCGGCCGGCAATGGCAGGTCTATGTCCAGGCGGAGGGCGATTATCGGACTCGAGCGGAAAACCTCGGCTTATTCTATGTCCGCAACCACGAGGGCGAAGCTGTCCCATTGGCGGCGCTTACGTCGACCAAATCCATTGCCGGCCCCGAATTCACGATGCGCTACAACCTTTATCGGAGCGCGCAACTTAATGGTTCAGCCGCCCCGGGTTACAGTTCCGCGCAAGCCAATCAAGCCTTGGAAGAGGTCTTTGCCCAAACGATGCCGCCGGAGATGGGGTACGACTATCTTGGTATCTCTTTTCAGGAGAAGAAAGCGGCGCAGGGTGTGCCGCCGGTCGCCATCTTTGGACTGTCGTTCCTTTTCGTGTTTTTAATTCTGGCCGCCTTGTATGAAAGCTGGAGCCTTCCCTTTAGCGTGCTGCTCGGGACCCCGGTGGCCGTGTTCGGCGCTTTCCTCGCGATCTGGTCCCGGCACATGGTCGACAACGTGTTCGCCCAGATTGGCTTGGTGATGCTGATTGGGCTTGCGGCCAAGAACGCGATTCTCATTGTCGAGTTCGCGCGGCTCGAATACGAAAAAGGCCGGCCGCTAATTGAAGCCGCTCTCACCGGTGCGCGCACGCGCTTGCGGCCGATTCTCATGACCTCCTTCGCTTTCATTCTTGGAACCGTTCCTTTGTGGGTGGCGACCGGAGCGGGAGCCGTCTCTCGGCGCGTTATCGGAACCGTCGTGATCGGGGGCATGCTCGCGGCAACTTGCATCGCGGCTTGTTTGATTCCCGTCACATTCTACGTAATCGAAAGGCTGGCAGGGTCTCGCCGCGAGCTGAGGCCGGAGGCCAATGTCAGTCCAAGTGGCCAGGCGCCCGCGGAAGGCACGGTATGAATCCTGTCGGCCTGGATTTATCCAAAACTCTTCTGGTCGGATGCCTTCCCCTGATGGGCAGCCTTGCGTTTCTGACAGGCTGCGCAGTGGGTCCGAATTACAAGCGGCCGGTAGTTGATTCGCCGGCAACTTTTCGAGCGGGAAACCCGGCCCCAAACGCGCCCTACGCCGACCTGGCGTGGTGGGAGGTTTACAAGGACAATACTTTGCAAGGGCTGATTCGCGAAGCGCTGACGAACAATTACGATCTCCGCATCGCCATGGCCCGGGTCGAACAGGCTCGCGCGCTGGCCATGCAGGCTCGCTCCCAGTTCGTTCCCAGCCTCAATTACAACGGCACCGTCAGCCGCGGGCGCAACGATGCCTTCGGCTCTGGGTTCCCAAATAATGCCTCTACGGTTGATTCAGCGATAGCCACTTTGAATGCCTTCTGGGAGGTGGACCTATGGGGACGCGTCCGCCGTCTCAACGAATCGGCCCGCGCTCAGTTCCTGGCCTCCGAGGAGGCCAGGCGCGGCGTGCGCTTAGCGCTTTTTAGCGACGTTGCGACAACTTACTTTCAACTGCTGGAACTGGATCAGGAGTTGGAGATCGCCAGCCGTACAACCAACTCTTTCGGGGAGAGCCTGAGGATCTTCAGCCAGCGCGTCGCGGGTGGTACGGCATCGGGTTTGCAGTCGGCTCGAGCCGAGGCGGCGCTTGAGGACGCCGCGGCGGTGGTTCCGGCCATCCGCCAGCGGATTTCGGCCACTGAAAATCAATTGTGTGTGCTTTTGGGCCGGAACCCCGGGCCCATCCAACGTCCAACTCCGCTGCTGACCCAAGAGGTTCCAGAGATCCCAGCCGGATTACCCTCCCAACTTCTGGAACGCCGACCTGATGTGCGGCAGGCCGAGCAGCTCTTGCGCTCGGCCAACGCGCAAATCGGCGAGTCTGTGGCCGAGTTTTTTCCCAAAATTGGGCTGACCGCGATGCTGGGAAAGGTCAGCCCGGAATTATCCGGGTTCACTCTCGGCGGTGCCAATGCCTGGGGTATTGCCGCCGAAGGCACCGGCCCGCTCTTCGAAGGAGGCCGGCTGATCGGCCAGTACCGCCAAAGTAAAGCCGCTCGTAGTGAGTTCGAATTGCGGTATCGATTGACCATTCTCAACGCCTTTCGAGAGGTTTCAGACGCGCTGGTTTCCCGGGAACAACTGGTTGAAATGCGCGACCACCAGACCCACCAAGTCACGGCGCTGGAATCGGCCGTCAAGCTTTCGACCGAACGCTACGTCGCCGGCAAGGCTGACTACTACGAAGTTCTGGAAGCCCAACAACAGCTCTTTCCCGCCGAACTTAATCTGGCCCGCACGCAACGTGATCAGCTCCTGGCCGTGGTCACCCTTTACAAAACCCTTGGCGGCGGATGGCAGCACGATAATGAAGCCTTGTCAGTAACCGCGAATGCCTCTCGCTAACCCCATCGATTTGCCGGTTCGCTGGGATTTTTCCTTGCGCCCGGGTGGAACAAGCAAACTCACATTCGAGGGGGAACTTGATGCCGACTCGACTGCCGTCGCCTGGCGAAAGCTCGAAGTCGAATTGTCAGGCGCGAAAGTGGCAGCTCTGGAGATCGATGTCAGCCGCCTGGTTTCGGACAGCGCGGGATTGGCCTTGCTCTATCATCTCTCGGTGGGAGGGATGACCCCGGGGGCGCGGGTCAGTTTGAGCGGCCTGAGCCCCGAGCTTCAGCATTTGCTGGGCAGTTTTTCCCGCGAGGATTTTCGAGCTTTGCAGGAGCACGAGCCCGGGTGTTCGTTTTTCGTTGAGGACGTCGGGAGGTCCACCTTGTCCTGGTGGGGAGACTTGCGTCAACAGGTTGAATTCATTGGCGCAGTGGCTTCGGCCGTGGTTCTGAACCTGTTTCGTCCGCGCCGCATGCACTGGAAGGAAGTGTTTCGCGTGTTTGAAATCGCCGGCGTCAACGCTCTCCCCGTGGTCTCCCTGCTCACCTTTCTGGTTGGTATGGTGATTGCCTTTGAGTCGGCGCAGCCCTTGGCGCAACTGGGCGCGCAGGTCTTCGTCGCCAACCTGCTGGGACTGGTGATGTCGCGCGAGTTGGGTCCGGTGATGGCCGCGATCATGCTCGCGGGCCGCTCCGGTTCGGCCTTTGCCGCGGAACTGGGCACGATGAAAGTCAACGAAGAGCTCAACGCTCTTGAGACCATGGGACTTTCTCCCGTGCAATTCCTCGTCATTCAACGGGTCGTCGCGGGCATTTTGTTGGCGCCGGTTTTGACGATCTTCGCCATGTACGCCGGACTACTTGGCGGTATTCCCGTCTTGCTGGGCCTGGGTTTTCCTTTGCGCATGGTCCTGGTTCAGATTCAAACCAGCTTGCACTTCGGCGACCTGGCCGAGGGGCTTTCCAAGAGCATTGTTTTCGGTGGCGTTGTGGCGGCGATCAGTTGCCTGCGCGGCCTCCAAACCGGCGAAGGTCCTCGTGCGGTCGGAGAGTCCACAACGCGCTCGGTAGTCAGCAGTATTCTGCTGATCATCTTCGCTGATGCGATTTTTGCGGCCATCACGTACACCCTTCGAAAATGAACGGCGCTGCTCGAAATTTGATCGAAGTCCATGACCTGACCGTCGGCTATGGCGATCGGACGGTTCTCGAAAGGATTAACTTCGGCGTGCGGAAAGGCGAAGTGTTCGCGATTCTCGGCGCCTCGGGTTCGGGCAAGAGCACTCTGCTGAAACATTTGATCGGACTCTATCAGCCGATCCAGGGAGACATCCTGATCTCCGGCGCGAGCATCGTGCGCGCGGAAGGAGAGGAACGGTTGCGTATTTTGCGAAAGTTTGGCGTTTTGTATCAAAGCGGCGCTTTGTTTGGCTCGCTCACGACTCTCGAAAACGTGCGTTTACCGCTGGATGAGTTCACCGAACTCTCCGAGGTGGCAAAGGATTTGATTGCGCTTTCCAAACTGCGCCTTGTGGGCCTGGAATCGGCCGCCACCAGGATGCCGGCCGACCTGAGCGGCGGCATGCAAAAGCGAGCTGGCATTGCCCGCGCGATTGTTATGGACCCCTGTCTCCTGTTTCTGGATGAGCCGTCAGCCGGCCTGGACCCGATTACGTCAGCCGGCCTCGATGCGCTGATTCGCGAGTTGGCGCGCGGGCTCGGCATCACTTTCGTCATGGTCACGCACGAACTGGCCAGCATTTATTCCGTGGCCGATCGAGTCATCGTGCTGGACCCGCAAATCCGCGGGATCGCCGCCGAAGGTCCGCCGGCTTCGCTGCGGGACAACGCGACGCAGCCCTGGGTACGGCAATTTTTGAATCGGGAGGCGGCATGAGCGCTAAAATCCATAATTTTAGAATTGGAGTGTTTGTGCTCTCGGGAGCCGCGCTCTTTGTGGCGGCACTCTTTGCCGTTGGCCTGAAAGCTTATTTTGGGCAACACATCATTTTCGAAACGTACGTCGCGGGCAAGGTGGAGAATTTGTCCGTTGGCGCGCTGGTCAAGCTGCGCGGCGTGACCATCGGCAAAGTCAGTTCCATCGAATTCACCGGAGCTGAATACCCGCAGTACAAAGAACAGTATGTCCTGATAAAATTCGAAATTCCGAAAGGCTCCGCCTGGAGCACGGAAACTAACAATATGCAGGCCTTGATCGATGCTGAGGTTGCGCAAGGCCTTCGCGCCCGGGTCCAGGGGCAGGGATTCCTCGGCGCGAATATCGTCGCTCTGGAGTACGTCGACCCTGAGATGTACCCGCCTCAGCCCGTTCCCTGGACGCCCAAGCACTACTACATTCCTTCCGCTCCCAGCCAGCTTAACCGCGTCTTGACGTCGCTGGAAAAGAGTTTGCGCCATACTGAGAACCTCGATTTCGCGGATTTGTTGGATCGGGCAAACAAACTCATCGATGCCGCCAACCACCTGGTGGGGAACGTGAACCAGGTTGATTTCAAACAACTCGGCACTAATGCCGTGTCACTAATCGTCGAGTTCCGCGAGACCACACACGGGCTGCAACGAACGCTGACAGACGCTCAGAATGCCATCAACGGCGCCAATTTGCCCGGGGTGAGCCGCGATACGACCGCCTTGATGGCGAAACTTTCCTCGACTGCCGTCGAGTTGCGTCGCGTGATTGCCAGTGTCGATACCGGCGAACTCAACAGCTCGCTCGCCAATGTTCGCATGGCGACCGACGAGTTAATCTCGCTCATCCACGATCTCGAACAGCGACCTTCTTCGGTTTTGTTCAGCCGCTCCCCGAATCCGCTTAACGTGTTGGAGAAGCCGCCCAGGAAATGAAAATCAGTGCGCCCATTTTCCTTCTGGTGATCGTTCTTGGTGGCTGCGTCTCGGGCCCAAGTTGGACACACCGGACGTTTGCCTTCTCCGTGCCGGCGGATCCGCCGGCCGCCGAAGCGCGTACCAACATCGTTGCGCTTAATCGCGTCACGATCTCGCCCCTTTTTCAAAGCCGGTCCTTTATCTACCGCACCGCCGATAACTCGTATGAACGGGATCCGTATGCGGGTTTTCTCATTCCGCCCGAGCGCTCGTTGGCGGAGGCTATTCGCGGTTTGATGCGTGAAGCAGGCGCCTTCGGACACGTGGTTGACTTGGGCAGCGGTCTTCGACCCAACTTGATTGCCGAGGTGTCCATTAACGAACTCTGCGGCGATTTTCGCAACGCCGCAAAACCGCTGGGGAGCATGCAGATTCATTTTGTTTGTTACGAGCTGAGTGACGGCTTCCCGGGTCGCGTCGTGGTCGACAGGTTTTGCGCGCACGAAACGGCCCTGACCGCAAAGACGCCCAGCGCGCTCATGGCTGCCTGGGATGCCGATTTGCGCGATATCATGAACGAAGTCGTCGCCGAATACAAAAAAGCAAACTCGAACTCCCTCTGAGGCGAGCGGCTGCCATCGAAAGCGGCTTGACGTTATTCCCAAAGCGGTGTGAATGTTCGCGCAGCGGGTGAATCATCAGGAGCAACGAACATGACTAAAACAATTATCCCTTTGAACAAGCGGCCAGCTTGGAAAGCGCTGGCCACTCACAGCAAAGAGATCGAGAAACTCCATTTGCGAACCCTTTTTGCCGAAGATGCCAGGCGCGGTGAGCGATTTGTTGCCGAAGCCGCCGGCCTGTTTCTGGACTATTCCAAAAATCGCGTGACCAACGCGACGCTCGAACTGCTTTTGAAACTGGCCGAGGAATGCGCCTTGCGGGAAAAAATCGAGGCCATGTTTAGCGGCCAAAGAATCAATGTGACCGAGAATCGAGCCGTTTTGCACGTGGCCCTGCGGGCGCCGAGAGATGCGACTATCACCGTGGACGGCAAAAATGTGGTGCCGGAGGTCCATGCTGTGCTCGACAAAATGACCGGCTTCTGCAACCGGGTCCGGAGCGGCGAATGGAAAGGCCATACCGGCCAGCGCATCAGGAACGTCGTCAACATTGGCATTGGAGGCTCGGACCTCGGGCCCGTCATGGCTTATGAGGCTCTTAAACATTACAGCGATCGTGCTCTCCTGTTCCGCTTTGTCTCCAACGTGGATGGAATCGATTTTGTGGAAGCCACTCGCGACCTCGACCCGGCGGAGACCCTGTTCATCGTTTCCTCCAAGACTTTCACGACTCTGGAAACGATGACCAATGCACAAACTGCTCGCGAGTGGTTGCTGAACGGACTTGGCGGCGATAAATCGGCCGTGGCGAAGCATTTTGTCGCTGTATCCACCAATGCCGAGAAAGTATCGGCGTTTGGCATCGACACGGTTAACATGTTTGGTTTCTGGGACTGGGTGGGCGGGCGTTACTCGATGGACTCAGCCATTGGCCTTTCGACCATGCTGGCAATTGGCCCCGACAACTTTCGCTCGATGCTCGCTGGCTTCCACGAAATGGACGAGCATTTCCGCACCACCCCCTTTGAACGGAATCTCCCCGTCCTCCTGGGCCTGCTGGTGATATGGTACACGGACTTCTTCGATGCCCAGACGGTGGCCGTGCTGCCTTACGAACAGTATCTCAAACGTTTCCCGGCTTACCTGCAGCAGTTAACCATGGAGAGCAACGGAAAACATGTGACCCTCGACGGCAAGCAGGTCACCTATGACACCAGCCCCATTTTCTGGGGCGAACCCGGGACCAACGGACAGCACTCTTTTTACCAGCTCATTCACCAGGGCACGCGCCTGATCCCCTGTGATTTCATTGCTTTCGCCCGCGCCCTGGCGCCAGTTGGACGTCATCACGACATCCTGCTGGCGAATGTTTTTGCCCAAGCCGAAGCCCTGGCCTTCGGCAAAACCCCGGACGTGGTGAAAGCTGAAGGCACGCCCCGTTGGCTGGTACCACACCGGGTTTTCGAGGGAAATCGTCCGTCTAACCTGATCCTGGCCGAGCGGCTCACGCCGGCAGCGCTCGGCAGATTGGTGGCTCTGTACGAGCACAGTGTCTTCACCCAGGGAGCCATCTGGAACATCAACTCTTTCGATCAGTGGGGAGTCGAACTCGGCAAAGTCCTCGCGCAACGTATCCTTCCGGAGCTTGAAAACCCGGCCGACCCTGACCTTAGTCACGATAGTTCGACCAACGCTCTCATTCGACGTTATCGACAAATGAAGGGCGGCTGATCCACTCATTTCCGCTGCCAACGGACGGCCGTGCCGCGCGGCTCCCGGAAATTCCTATCCGGCCTCGACGCTTTGTATAAGGTTATAACATAGAATCTATTATGGTTCCGAACTCCTTTGTAGGCCGGCTCGGTAAATCTACGGATGGATACTGCGGAAGCTTTTCGTTTACAGCGGGTTCGGCCCAGATTACAACGATTTCGTGATGATTCAATCTCAGATGGCGTTCCTTGTCGCCGTTGTTCTGAGTGCCGGTGCTTTACTCGCTGCTGAACCACGCACCTGGACCTTCAGCCAGGATGGCCAGATGAGAACCGCATCGGGGGGCATTGTATCGTTCAAGAAAAATGGGCGCCTCGAAGCAGCTTTTGTACGCGCTGAAACGACCAATATCGTGCTCCTGGTCCGGACTGGGGAATGCCGGACCATTCCCGCCAAGAGTCTTTCGGATAGCGACGCCGCTTACATTGCCAAGCTGACGAAACCCGATTCTGCAGCAAGTGGTTTGGTTCGGCCGACTATGCTCAAGCCGGACCCGGCCGCCGAAAAACGAATTCAGGCCTCCCAACTAAAGAATCACGCGGCGTCCAGACGCCAGCTCGCAACCATGGCGCGGGAAACCGCCGCCTACCTCGAAGCCCAGGCCGACCGCATGGCCGCGCGCTCAGCGACAGGGCAATTCAAAGCTCAAACGCCAATCGACAGCGGCAACGTGGCAAGCAACTCTTCAGCTGCCTCACCGCTAGTGGCCGACCTGCCCGGGAATACGGGCGCCATTGCTGCCGAGGCAGATGAGCTTCCTCAGGAGATTGCCCGGTTGCGGCGCGAAGCCCAAGAGAAGCGCCGGAAAGCAGCCAACATCGAAAACGAGGCTGCCAGTCTCGAACAAATGGCGGCCGATCTGAGCGTGGCAGAGCCGGACGAGGCGGTGAAGCGTGAGACGTTGCAGCGCTGAGACGTTAAAACGTTAACACGCTAAAAACGTTAAAACGAACAAAACCGCTCCAAACTTTTGTGTTTACCCAAATCTGGAAGCAATGAGCGTTTCAATGTTGTAGCATTTCAACGGTTTAACATTTTAACGCTTTAACCTTCCCTGGCGCCAAAACTTCTGGGTCGGCGCCGCATCCATCCGTATCCTGCCGCGGTGCTTTTGGCCTTCAACAAACCGTATGGAGTGATTTCCCAGTTTACCTCCGACGGTTCGAGGAACCGTACCTTGGCGGACTTCGGCTTTCCCTCTCGGGTCTATCCGATTGGCCGGCTCGATGCCGACTCCGAAGGCTTGTTACTGTTGAGCGATGAAGCCGGCCTCAACCAGCGCTTGCTTAATCCTCGTCACGCGCATCCGCGCGAGTACTGGGTCCAGGTCGAGCGGGTTCCTTCGCTCGACATTCTGCGTGCGCTGGCCGGGGGTGTAATCCTCGACGGCCGAAAAACCTTGCCCGCCCGCGCGAGCATTCTCGATCCACAACCGGACCTGCCACCACGCGAGCCGCCAATTCGGTATCGGAAAACCGTCCCGACCTGCTGGCTTGGCCTGGAACTTGTCGAAGGCAAAAATCGCCAGGTCCGGCGCATGACGGCCGCGATTGGACATCCCACCTTGCGCCTGGTCCGCGTGCGCATTGGTCGGTTCAGTATCGGCTCGATTCCGAATGGCCAGTGGGTTGAGTTGAATGCGGCGCAACGCCGGTTGGTTTTGGGTGGGTTTCGGGTTCCGGCTTGAGCAGGCTGGACAGGGCAGGGCCGCCAAAACCTATCGAGTTTCATACCAGATGGTGCGCGCCTCGGCTGTCATTTGCTGGTTGAATTCCCCGTGCCGCATCCGAAAATCCCCACCATGAATGGTAAATCGACCTTATTGGCCCTGTGTGCATGGTCAGCGGCGCTTTTAACAGCCTCAGCCTCGGTTGCCGCGCTAGCGGTCAAGGCAACGGAGACCCGACTTACTATTCCCACTTACCTCACGGGCGAGCCGGAAGCCAATCCCATCTTTTACGATGGCCGCGGCTCGCAAGGCGCACAGGGCCGCGTTTATCCGTACCCGCTCTATGACAGCCTGACGAACGTGAAATCGAACAAGGTCTATACGATTGTTTACCTGGAAAACCAGTACGTGCGCATCGGGATCCTGCCGGAGGTTGGCGGCCGTCTGTTCGAAGCGGTCGACAAAAGTAACGGTTACAACTTCGTTTATCGCCAGCACGTCATCAAACCGGCGCTGATTGGCCTGATTGGCGCCTGGATTTCCGGCGGCATTGAATGGAATATCCCGCATCATCACCGCGCCACCACTGCGCTGCCGGTTCAATACAAAATCCAAGACAATCCGGACGGCAGCAAAACCGTCTGGGTGGGCGAACTCGAACTGCGTCAGCGGATGCGCTGGGCGGTTGGATATACACTGCGGCCGGATCGCTCTTACTTGCAATGCGCGGTGCGCATCCTGAACCGCACGGACTTGGCCAATTCGATGCTTTGCTTTGCTAATGTCGCCGTGCACGTCAACAACAGCTACCAGGTCATTTACCCGCCGCACACTCAGTTCGTCACTTTCCATTCCAAACACGAATTCACCACCTGGCCGGTCGCCACCACACGCTATGCAGGCGAGGACTTCACCCAAGGGGTCGATGTCAGTTGGTACTCCAATCATTTGGCCGCCACCTCGATGTTTGCCTGGAATTACCAGGACGATTTCTTTGCCGGATACGATCACGGCCGCCATGCGGGGATTATGAGCGTGGCCGACCATCACCTCGTGCCCGGAAAGAAGTTTTGGACGTGGGGCACCGGGCCGCGCGGTCAGATGTGGGACAAGATTCTGACCGACTCCGATGGACCGTATATTGAATTAATGGTCGGCGCGTATTCCGATAATCAACCGGATTACAGCTGGCTTCAGCCCGATGAAACCAAATCGTTCGAGATGTACTGGTACCCGTTTCGTGAAATTGAGGGTGTGAAAAATGCCAACCTTGATGCGGCGGTTAACCTCGAGGTCGCAAACCGGACGGCTCGTGTCGGTTTTTGTGCCACCGCGGAGTATCCCAACGCCACGGCGGTGCTGCGGGCCGGCACCAACGTCCTGTTGGCGGAAAGCTGCGTCATAAGTCCCGGGAAGCCTTGCGTCAAAACGGTCGTTCTTCCGCCCGGTGTTGAAGAAGCGGACCTGCGCGCGGCTTTGGTGGTTGGAGGCAAGGAGTTGGTCGCTTATTCACCTGTCCGCCTTGATCCCGCTTCAATGCCCAGCCCGGTGGTGGACCCTCCCCCTCCCGACTCAGTCAAAACAAGCGAAGAGCTCTATCTGGCGGGCCAAAGGATCGAGCAATTTCACGCCCCCGCTGCTTCACCGGAACCTTATTGGCAGGAGGCGCTGAGGCGCGATCCTGGCGATGCGCGCGTGAACACCGCGTTGGCCATCCGCCGCCTCAAGCAAGCGCGTTTTGCCGAAGCTGAAGAGCATCTTCGTCGCGCAATCGAAAGGCTTACTCGAAATTACACCGCTCCGAAGGATGGTGAGCCATTCTATTATTTGGGCATGGCCTTGCGGGGCCGGGCGCTGCTGGAAACCAATTCCGAAAACGTCCTGGTTCAGGCGACAGATGCATTTTACAAAGCCACCTGGAGCCAGGCCTGGCGGGGGCCCGCTTATTTTGCTTTGGCGGAATTGGCGTCCCGGCGCGGCGACACCGCCGCCGCTCTGGACTACGTAACCCATTCCCTGGAAGCTGGCTCGCTCAACTCCCGGGCGCTCGGGCTGAAATCAGCTCTGCTGCGCCGGGCAGGCCAACTTACCGCAGCCAAGGCTCTCCTGGTGACGGCCTCGCGCACCACCGACCCTTTGGACCCGCAGTTGGAGGCCGAGCGGTGGCTTGTCGGCGACAAAAGTACGGAAGCGGAGTTACGCAAAACCATTGGTCAGTTCCCGCTCGCCGGTTTGGAGGCGGCCGTGTCATATGGCAACGCCGGCCTGTGGGCCGATGGAATTTCGCTGCTGGAACTGCTGGTTCAGCATTCTCAGGGCAATGCCCCGGCCTTAGTATATTACTACCTCGCGGATCTTCAGGAGCGGGCCGGCCGGGCGAGGCGGGCTGCGGAGTGCCGGCGGGAGGCCGCCGCCGCTTTGCCTGGAACGTCGTTTCCCTTCCAGTGGGAGATGATTCCGGTGCTGCGCCGGGCCATGGCATGTAATTCCGCCGACAGCAAGGCTCCCTATTACCTGGGCAACTTGCTTTATGATTGGCAGCCCGACGAGGCCATCCAACTGTGGAAGCAATCCGAGGCGCTCGATTCGTCGTTCGCCATCGTTCATCGGAACCTTGCTTATGCCTATGCCCATCAGTCGACGAGCAATCAAACTGCCGCAGCGTTGGCGGAATTGGAATGGGCTGTGCGGGCGCCTGTCAAATATGCGCTGCATTTCACCGAACTGGACGAGCTCTACGAAACGGCTGGAACTCCGCCGGCCACGCGCCTGGCACTCCTGGAACAAAACCACTCCGTGGTTGCCCGTCGCGACGACGCTTTATCACGCGAAATCGGTTTGCTGGTATTTGCCGGAAAGTACGACCGCGCGATTGAATTGATGACCGGCCGCAAGTTTTCCGTGTGGGAAGGCGGCTCGCTCGAAGTAGCGAGACATTGGGTTGATGCGCACCTGCTGCGCGGCCGAGCCCGGTTGGAGGCCGGTCGGCCAGAAGATGCCTTGGCCGATTTTGATCGCGCCAGGCTCATTCCTGACAATCTCCCGAACGATAACCAGGGTCAGGACCGGAGCGCCGAACTCAATTACTGGGCCGGCAGAGCTTATCAGCGTCTCGGACAGGCAGGCCAGGCCAGCGCTGCCTGGAACCGCTCGGCGGATCTTTGTCCTCAAGCTCCGGATGCCCCTCCAGCTTCTGAGGCCGCGATTCAGCTTTACTTCAGCGCCCTGGCCCATCAAGAGCTTGGGCATAAAGACATCGCCGAAGCGGTCCTTCATCGGCTGCTCGAATCGGCCACCCACGCCACTTCCCCCAAAACTGAGCCCGACGCAGGTTCTCGCCGGCAACGTCGTCGGCCAACCGCCGCCCAAGCTCACTACCTCGCCGGGTTGTGTTACGCGGGACTCGGCGACGCCAAGGAAGCGCAATCCCGGTTCCAGCTGGCTTTGGAGTCCAAACGAGACTTGCTCGGAGCCCGGGTCGAATTGGGCCCGCGCCCATGACGGGGAGAACACAAGGCAAAAAAAAGGGACGCGGTGAGCGCGTCCCTCTGGGTGTTAATGCGTATTTGCTCCAGGCGAAAACTTATTTGGCGTCACCGCGTTTGGCTTCCCAATCCCGTTTTACCGGTTCGCCGTTGCGTTCGAATTCCATCTTACCTTTGATAGCGTCAGCGCTGACCTTTCCATTGTACTTGGTCGTCATGCTGTTGCCGTTGAATTCGCGCGTCACGCTGAAGGAGATTTCATCACCCTTGATTTTGCCATCCTTAATCTCGTTTTCAATTTCCTGCCCGTCCCGACCCGGCTGGGTGATTTTCCCGGTCACTTTATCGCCGTCGACCTTGAGCTTCGCCGTCATCTTGCGATCCGGACGGCCTTGTCGACCGGGGACGGTCCAAGTCCAGGTTCCCGAGGCGTCGGCGCTCTTATCCTGCGCCTTGGCTTCCGCGAGAAAGCCCAGAGCAAAGACGACACTTAAAGCTGCGGTACTGAGCGAGGCGAACATGTTCTTTTTGAAGTTCATAAGCTGCAATTGGTTACGTTGTTTGCAAACTCCGGCTGGCCCGCTACGCAGCATGCCCCCGGAATGACCCGTCGAGCCATTGGACGCCGGGTAACGGCGACAGGTTACAGCAGAACGCGTTGACATCGGACGCCGGCGTGCTAAGCGTGAGCTATGAAAACATCCCTAATCATTTGTGGAGCATTGCTAATGCAAATCCTGGCACTGTCCGCCGCTTCCGTTTCCGACACCACCGTTAAAGATATCGACGGCAAAGACGTTTCGCTCAAGGCCTACCGTGGCAAGGTGCTTTTAATCGTGAACGTGGCTTCGCATTGCGGATTCACCCCGCAGTACAAAGCGTTGGAAGCGGTGTATGAGAAATACAAGGACAAGGGTTTTGCGGTGCTCGGCTTTCCTTGCAACCAATTCGGCGCCCAGGAACCCGGCACCAACGAGGAAATCAAGCAGTTCTGTTCGAGCAAATACAACGTCACCTTCCCGCTATTCGATAAGATCGACGTTAATGGAGCCAACCGGCATCCGCTTTATGAATCACTGGCCGGAAAAAGCTCGCCTTATCCGGGCGATATTAAATGGAATTTCAGCAAATTCCTGATCGGTCGTGACGGAACTATTCTCAAACGCTTCGAGTCAAAGGTGACTCCCGATTCGCCGGAAGTTACGCAGGCTATCGAGGCAGCTTTAGCCGCGCATTAAGTTGGCGGCGACGGGGAAGCTCAGCGCACTCCCTCAAAATCCGAAAGCCGAAGGTCGAAAGTCCGCTCTTTTCCCGAGCCGGAACCATTCGCGGCCGCGCAGCTTCTTTCTGCAAGATTTTGGCTGCGGACTTTACCGATATGGCGCACCGGCCACGCCAATTCAACGTCAGGAGGAAAAGGCTTCGAGGCGCGGTTTAGCCTCGGGATGGGGAATTGAACCCACCCCCGCGGCGAATCGTTTTTTCTCAAAAGCGCAAACGGCTGCTATACTGTAGTCGTCTGAAGTTTTGGCGCGTGAAAAAAGAGATTCACATTTTAATGTTGGAGGATGACTCCGCGGATGCCGAGTTGACGAAGTATGCGCTGCGCAAAGGCGGATTGAATTTTTCACTCGAGCGGGTTGAATCCAGGGACGAGTACGTCCATCAACTGGACAATGATCCACCGACGCTGATCCTCTCGGACTATTCGCTGCCTGGTTTTAATGGGCAGGACGCGCTGGAGATTGCTTTGGACAAGTGTCCCGAGACCCCATTCATCTTCGTGACCGGCACCATGGGTGAAGAGGTGGCGATTGAGACACTCAAGAGTGGCGCGACCGATTATGTGCTCAAAACCCGATTGTCCCGCCTGATGCCGGCCGTGCAGCGCGCCTTGCGCGAGGCGGAGCAAAGGACCCAGCACCGCCGCGCCGAGGAACAATTGCGCGAGTCGCACGAACAACTGCGCGCACTGTCCACGTACCTGCAATCCGTGCGCGAAGAAGAGCGGACCCGGATTGCCCGCGAGGTGCACGACGAATTGGGCCAGGCGCTGACGAGCTGCAAGTTGGATTTGTCCTGGATCGCCAGCAAACTGCCGCCCGAGCTTAAACCGCTCTCGGAAAAGGCCCGGGCCCTTACCGCGCATATTGATTCAACGATTCAAACGGTTCGGCGCATTTCCAGCGAACTGCGCCCCGGCGTGCTCGACCACTTAGGGTTGGTGGCCGCCATCGAATGGCAGGCGAACGAATTCCAGAATCGCACCGGGATCCGCTGCGATGTCCGGGCTCGTGTGCGCGAACCGCTGCCGGACCAGGACCTGGCGACGACTTTTTTTCGCATCTTCCAGGAAACGCTCACCAACGTGATTCGCCACGCCGGGGCAACCCACGTCTGGGTCCTTCTCCGGGAAGCCGATCGCCGCATCACTCTGGAAGTAAAAGATAATGGCCGCGGGATCGAACCGACCGAGATCTTTAACAACCAATCGATGGGATTGCTTGGAATGCGCGAGCGAGCCGCCCTGCTCGGGGGCATTTTCAAAATCGCCAGTATTCCGCGCGGCAAAGGCACCCGGGTCAGGGTGGCCATTCCTGTCCAGCGCCGGCGACGCGCCCCCGATTTGAACCATGAAGATACTGTTAGCCGACGACCATACCGTGGTGCGCCACGGGTTGAAGCAAATTCTCGCCGATGAGTTTAAACGGGCGACCTTCGGAGAGGCCCGCAACGCCCAGGAGGCCCTCGATCTGGTCTGGAAAGAGAATTGGGACGTGGTCGTGCTGGACATCACAATGCCGGGACGCAGCGGCTTGGAAGTGCTGCGCGAAATAAAGAAATCCAAGCCCAAACTCCCGGTGCTGGTCTTGAGCATGCATCCGGAGAACCAGTTCGCCGTGCGCGTCCTCAAGCGGGGAGCTTCAGGTTACATGACCAAGGAGAGCGCCGCCGTTGAACTGGTGGGCGCAATCAAAAAGGTTCTGGCCGGCGGTCGTTATGTGAGCACTTCCCTGGCTGAAAAGCTGGCCACCTATTTGGCCAGCGATACCCAAAAGCCGCCGCAGGAACTGCTCTCCGACCGCGAGTTTCAAGTGCTGCGATTAATCGCCTCCGGGAAAATTGTCAGTGAGATTGCCAAAGAACTCTCCCTCAGCGTTAAGACCATCAGCACCTACCGCACACGCATTCTCGAAAAAATGGGTTTGCGCAACAACGCCGAACTCATGCACTACGCGATGCAGCACCAGTTGGTGGAATAGCGCCTTCTCTCCAGTCGTACTCCGGCACCACAGCTCTCATCGAAGGATCGAGTTCTGATGGTTGGCTTTCGACCCCTATTGCCCGGCGAGACCCCGGCGTTCTCCTGGCCGCCCGTTTTTGTTTAGGGTTTTGGAAGCTGGCCTTGGAGGTCTTCACCCACTAACGCCTCGATTTGGGTCGCCTGTACCCTTGACGCAACTGAAATGATGGGCCTTGGCAGGGCCCGCCTCGCAAATCTGATTGAATCACTGATGAAGGACAATTCAAACGCCAGCGCGGGCGCAGCGCGCCGTCGCGAAGAGACGGACTCGGCGCCCCGCGCGCCCCAGGATCATTCTCAAAGCGGAAACGGCTCTTCGTTCCATCGCAACGGTCACGCCCCTGAACAGCGTTTGAACTTTCTGTCAGTTTTGGACCTGGTCGTCCAACGGTGGCATTGGTTGATCCTGGGAGGCGCATGCGGAGCGGCTTGTTTTTATGTGCTGGGTTTGCAGCTGATCAAACCTAAATTCACCGCCACTGCTCAACTCATCCGCTACGAAGCCCCTGGCCGCAGTGAAACTTTCAAGACCGCCCCGGTTTCCGGTGACACGTTCTCGGCCATCATTCAAGCCCCCGAGCTGCTGCAGGACGTTTCCCAACGGGCCCTGCCGCCGATGTCGCCCGAACTGTTTGCCAAATCGATCAAGGTCGATCCCGATCCGGACTCCGACATCGTGAGAGTTGAGTTAGCCTCCCGGGATCCGCACCGGGCGGTCGATTTGCTCAATTTGTACATCACCAACGCCGTGGCCTACACGCGGATGCTGGAATCCAAACAAGCGGCGGTCATCGCCAACGAGTATCTCAAGAAGCAGCTCAAGGAAATGGATGACGACATCACCTACCTCGAGCAACAGTTCCGCAGTCAGCCGACAGGATTGCACCTCAGCAACAAGCTGGCCGCGGTCGGGAGCCAGGTCAGTTCGCTCGCCACGAACGCCGCCGCGGCTCAAGCCTCGATGCTGTCCTTCAGCAGACAAGCTCAGAAACTCCAGGACGCACAAGCGGAGCTCTATGATCTGTTGCTGAAGTACACCGATTTGCATCCCTCCGTGCAGTTCAAGCGTCAACAAATCGCGGAAATGCAGCACGAACTTGCCAACGCTCCCAGCAACACCGTTTTCGCCGCCTCCACGTTCGTTCCCGCCGCCGGCGCCACCCCGGACGCCGCCACCCCGGACGCCGACATCCTGCACATTAAACTGCGTACCCTGGAGGACGGTCACCAGGATCTAATCCGGCGTCAGCGCGAAGCCGAGTTGTACGTAAACGATCCCCCAGGCAGCGTTCGAGTATTTGCGCCGGCCAGTCTGGCTAGTACTAAAAGCAACCATCGCCGGCTGAAGACCGGAATTGCGACCTTTGCAGGCGGCTGTCTCGGGGTGGGAGTGAGCCTGCTGCTAGTCCTGTTGCTGGAGTTTATGGATAACCGGCTGAAGACGGCCGACGATGTGACGCGCGTCACCAAGTTGCCGGTCCTCACCGCTCTGGGCGACCTGAAAACTATGGAGCCCAGTGAGCGCGCACAATGGGCGTTCCGGACCTGGACGATGCTCCAGGGCCGGCTAAGTCCCTCGGCCAATTTCGGTTTGGTTTGTGGTATCACTTCCTCGACTCACGGGGAAGGCCGCTCAACCTGGGTGAATTTGCTGGCGGAGGCCGCTAGCATGACCGGCTTCCGGGTGCTGACGATTGCCACCCGGCCGTCGGACACACAGCTTCCGCCCAGTCATCAACTGACCGAAGAAGATCTCGAACAGGATTTGCCCGATCTCAATCCCGCTCCGGCGCAGGGGGCTCTCACCACTAGTGTGTTATCCTCTCCCGCGCAGGTCACCGAGAAATTGACCGGTCCCAATTCCCAACCGGTGGTGCACATTCCTTTGCCAGGTTGGGTCTGGAACCTGGAACGGCGTAAACAGTGGCGCGAAGCGCTCAATCAGTGGCGTCAGATCGACAACCTGGTAATCTTCGTCGAGTTGCCTCCCGCCAGCATGCCCGAAGCGGTGCTGCTGGGCTCAAACCTGCCCAATATGCTTTGGTTATCGCAGAGTGGCACCGCCAAAGCCAGTGACACCCAGGCCCAATTGGAAACCCTCCGGCACGCTCGCTGTAACCTGGTCGGCGCCGTGCTTAACAACGAACCGGGCACCCCTTTGCGCAAGCGTTTCCCCCGTTGGCTCGGTTGCGCGGCCTTGCTGCTGGCGCTTGATCTCAATCTGGCCAACGCCCAAATCCAGGTGGCGACGGCAGCCGCTCAGCCAGCTGATGCCGTGCCCGCTCCCGGGGACGTTTCCGGACGCGTGGATCGGGATCCGGAGACGCAAACCAATCTTTCATTCTCGATTGTTGGCCCCTCTCAACGAGCGGACTGGCAGCGGCACCTGACGTTGGGCGCCGGCGATGTGCTCAATCTGAGCCTGTATGGCTCCCCGGAGTTGAATCGAACCGAGGTGGCTGTCGGACCGGACGGCCGGATCAGTTATTTAGAGGCGCAGGATGTCCTGGCAGCCGGGCTAACCATCGATGAACTTCGTGGAAAGTTGGATGAAGCTTTGGGGCAGTACCGGCGAGCGCCGCACACCATTATCACGCCCGTGGCCTTTCGCAGCAAAAAGTATTACATGCTGGGCAAAGTCACGACGAAAGGCGTTTTTATTTTGGATCGACCCCTTACGGTGCTCGAGGCTTTGGCGCGCGCGCACGGTTTGGAAAATGCCCTGGTCGATCGCGACCTGGTGAACCTGACCGATTTTCGCCGCAGTTTCCTTGCTCGGGGCGGCAAGCTGCTCCCGTTGGATTTCGAACGCTTGTTTCAACAGGGCGACCTCTCGGAGAATATTCCCATTGAGCCCGGCGATTACCTCTATTTTGCCCCCGGTGATTTGAACGAGGTCTATGTGGTTGGGGAAGTGCGCTTGCCCGGCCCGGTTACCTGGACCCCGGCTCTGACCATTGTCGGGGCTGTTGCCGGGCGCGGCGGCTTCACCGAGCGGGCCTGGCGAGCCAAGGTGTTGGTAGTGCGTGGTTCGCTTAAGTCTCCGGAAGCCATCCCGGTGGATACGCACGCCATTTTGGACGCCAAGGAACTCAATTTTCGGTTGCGGCCTCATGATATCATTTATGTGAATTCGCGGCCGCTGATTAAACTGGAGGAAGCGGCCGACCTGGCGGCCACGGCTTTCATCCAATCGATTATCACGTCCTGGGTAGGTGTGGATGTGGTTAAACCAATTCAGTAATGAACAGAACGTGGACTTGGGTGCCGATCGCCCTCGGGCTTGCGGTCGTTGGTTGCCGCTATCCGACTCTGCAACAGCCCACCTTTAAATCAAAAGGGGCGCCGGCCGCCGAGGCGCCGGCCGCCGCGGTCAATGAAACTCCCAAGCTGAGCCAGGTTGACTTAACCAATCGCTTCGACCGCGCCTGGCTGCAGCCCGCGACGAACTTATTTACTCTCGGCCCGGGAGATAAACTGGAAATCGAGTTGCTGAGCGATCCTGCCACCAGGACCACGACCGTAGTTGCGCCCGACGGCAAACTCTATTTCAACCTGCTGCCGGGCGTGGATGTTTGGGGACTGACTTTGGGCCAAGCCAAGGCCCGCCTCGAGCGCGAGTTGTCGAAATACGTCCGGGATCAGCCGCAGGTGTCGCTGGTTTTGCGGGACGTTGAAAGCCGGCATATCTGGATTCTTGGGCACGTCCAGGCCCCGGGGATCTATTCGTTGGCTGCTCCAATGACCTTGCTCGAAGCTCTCTCGTTGTCAGGCGGAACGCTCAGCCTCTCCTCCTTCCGCCAGGCCGAAGCCTTTGGCGCCAGCGATGAGTTGGCGGATCTCAAGCGCAGCTTCATCCTGCGCAATGGCCGAATGCTGCCGGTGGATTTTGAGCGCCTGATCCACCGGGGAGATCTGTCGCAAAACATCTATTTGCAGCCGGACGATTTCATTTACCTGCCTGCCGCCGCCGCTCGCCAGGTGTATGTCCTGGGAGCCGTGACGGAGCCGCACGCGGTCCCCTTCAAGGAGGGCATGACCGTTGCCTCGGCTATTGCCAGCGCCTACGGCACCGTCAACGGGGCTTACCTGCAACACGTCGCCGTCGTGCGAGGTTCACTGTCGCATCCACAGATTGCCATTGTCGATTATAAGTATGTGATTCGCGGATTGGCTGCCGATGTGACCTTGCAGCCACATGACATTGTTTATGTGCCCTTCTCTCCCTACCGTTACCTGACCAAGTACGCGCAGTTGGTAGTGGACACGTTTGTCAGCTCCGCAGCGATCAATGGCGGAAGTCAGCTGATCGGTCAGCCCCAAACGGGGGGCGCGGGCATTTTCATCCCCGTGGGGAGCGGTGTTCAAGTGTTGCCACCGATCAATCCGCCGCCAGTGCGCTAAAGCGCCGGCGCGCGGGCATTCTGCCCGCAGAACGGACGAACACCGGCTGACGACAGACCACGCCCTGGCCAGATTCGGTTCGGGGATCGTTGCGGACTGGAAGTCGGCGCGCGGGCATCCTGCCCGCAGAACGGACGAACACCGGCTGACGACAGGCCACGCCCTGGCCAGACTCGGTTCGGGGATCGCTGCGGACTGGAAGTCCGCGCGCCGGCGCGCGGGCATTCTGCCCGCAGCAACGGGCGAACACCGGCTGACGACAGACCACGCCCTGGCCAGATTCGGTTCGGGGATCGCTGCGGACTCGGAAGTCCGCGCGCCGGAGCTATTGCAGTTGCACCGTGCCGGTGGCCAGGTCCTCGAACGAGATAATTTTCACATCCGCGCGTTTGGCCAGGTGGCGGAGGGTCTCATGCAGGAAATCGATAAAGGGTCCGTCGGGCTCGCCGGTGCGGAAATACTCCCACCAGTGAGTTACCAGAACAGTCACTCGGTTACGCTCGACGCAGTGGACGATGCCCTGGAGCGCTCGACTGAAGGTACGATGGTAGGACAACAAACAGCCGGGATGAGAGAGCAATAAAGTCTGTCCAATTTGCCAATGGGGGTCGCCGCGGAATTTTTTGACGGCATAACCCGGCCACCACGAGTAGGGCAGCCGCCGCAACTCAAACCAGCCGGTGGACAAAACGCGGAAGCGTTCCGAAACGGCGCGCAAGCTCACCCGCGAGAGCTTGTCATAGGGCGCAACGAACGTCTCTGGTTTTGGGAACCCGGCTTCCATCAACCGCCGGGTGCCATGTTCGAGGCGCTGGATTACTTCGGCTTCGCACGAACGATCGAATTCCAGATAGTCGTGATAGCATCCGTGCTGAACGATGTGATAATTCGGGTTTGATTGCAGGTACTCGACCAGTTCCCGATTGGCTCCAATCGGCATACTATCCGACCGCGTGCCGTTTTTGGCGACCAAAAATCCCTCCGGCTCTCCATTGCTCATACGGGCCTGGCTGGAAACCTCGGGAATCGTCGCCAAATTCACCGGCAGTCCCTGTTCCAGCATCGGACGGTACAGCGCGTCCAGCCACTTTACCGGCGTAAAGGCATTCGTGTCGTCATCTCGGATGATCACATAGCGCATCGTTTTTCCTCGATGAGTTCCTCGTACACGCCTTTTAAGCGGGCCGCGAGGGCAGTGACGCTATAACGCTCGGCGAGCGATCCGCCGCGGCGGGCCATTTGCTTAGCCTCCTCCGGGTGGTCCAAGGTCGCTCGAAGCGCCGCATGGAATGTCTCCGGCTTTTCCAAATCGAAAAGCCAACCATTATGCCCACTCTGCACCAGGGCTGCCGGGCCCGAGGCTCGCGCCGAGAGCACCGGAGTTCCCGCCGCCCATGCTTCCAGGATAACCAGGCCAAACGTTTCTGATAAAGACGGCAGAACCAGGGCAGAGGCTGACTGGAGCAGACCGACCACTCGCGGATCATTGGGCGGCAAGCCGCCGGTGAGCAGCACCTTGTCACGCAAATCCGCTTGTGCGATCCTCTCGCCAATGAGCTGCCCGTACGCTTCGTCGGTGCAAGGACCGGCCAGCACGAGCAGCGCGTCGGGGTATTGGCTGAAAATTGCCGGACTTTGCTCGAGCACCCAACTTTGGTTCTTAATGGGATCGATGCGGCCAAGGCAAAGGAGTACGTGCCGGCCGCTGATCTGTGGGAAAGCGGCCAAAGCCGCCGAACGTTGGTCGGCCTGGTAGATTTCCAGTGGGACCCCGTGGGGCTGCACCAACACGCGTTTCGTGGGGAATTGTTGTTGCAGTAACGCCGCCTCTTTGTCATTGCACGTCAGAATTGCGTCGGCATCACAAAAAAGGCGGTGCGATTGGAACAGGACCCCGAACAGCTTGCCCCATTCCCAACCCCGATCCATCGGGGTATTGAAGCTTTTTTTGATTTTGTCGGGCAGATCCAACACGCCGCCATGGATCGTGACCACGAACGGCAATCGGCGCTGTTTAGCAATGGTCAAGCCGATGCCGCCGAGCCGCCCGAGGGTATGGGCGTGCATCACCGCCAGGTCCCGCTCTCGTAACAACGAGGGAAATAAATCAAAAGACATCAAGTTCCCACCGACGGAAACGAGTTGGCGCTTGCGTTGGCGGGATAAACCGAGCACCGGCACAAACGCACGGAAACGTTGCACTTCAAACCCGGCCTCGGACAAGGGATTTGTGGTAGCGCCGTTCTCGAGGCGGGGGCAGTAAACCACCGGGTCAACCCCATTCCCGCGCAGCCCATCAAACAACCGCTGAATGGCCATTTCGGTCCCGCTCCACTCGGCGGGATCCAGTTTTCTGAGCAGGTGAGCGACGCGCATACTTAAGCCAGTCCCGTCGTGCGCGCTGCCAAGATGTCCGCTGTGGCGTGCTGGGCGGGCGACTCTTCTCCTTCCGGCCAGGCCGGGGTTTCATCGAATTCCCCACCGGCCAGTTCTTCGCCGCAAGCCAACTCAGCCTGGCGCACCCGCCGTCTGTAATAGTAAAGGCTCATCAAGACGCCGAGCATGACGTGAAACGTGTAGTACAGCGGGAGGTGCCGGAACACCCATTCGGTTAGGCACTGCAGGAACATGCCGCAAAATCCGAAGAAGATGCCAATCGGCATGCGAAACATCGGATCGGTCGTACGGGGAAGAAGAAAGCTGGCGCCCATTTGAAACCAGCGCAGCCACAACAGCGAGAAAATGATCAGGCCGGGGATTCCCAACTCGCCGACGGTCAGGGCCCCGAGATTGTGGGCCGGAGCCGCCTGCGCCTCGTCGACGTTGCTGTCAGAGGGAACGACATCGCTGGGGGCATGTTCGGTGCCTTTGTAGGGCACAAATTTGTAACCATGCTGCGGCCCGATCTTATTGCTCACCCAGTACGACCAATTGTTGAGGCCAACGCCAAAGAAGTATTCATGCGCGATGGCTTTGGCCATGCGAATGTAATACCCGCGCCCCATATTTTTTTTGTTTCCGTACTCCTGCTCCATCGTCGAGGAAGCAAAACGTTCGGCCAGTGTTTTCCATGACTTGGCGGCTAAGCCGGTTACCCCTAAGACGATCACGAGCGTGGCGGCGACGGTCCGGGGAGTAATGCGAAACTTCACAGTCGTCATGGTCGCGCCAAAAAGCACCAGCGCCATAATCGTTACGCCGGCGCGGGAAATTGTCATGATTTCCGCTACCATCGCCAGCGGAATGGCGCAGGCGCAAATGAGTTTGAGCTTTTTGGGCAACTGCGAGGTGAGCGCCGTAACCATCACCGGTGTGGTGGTGCACAGCAGAACCGAGAGGCTGTTGGATTCGATGACTGTGCCCGGCACCCGGTGGAGGCCTTCAAGATATCGCTGCTTGAGGGCCAGCAATCCTTCATAACAAATCAGGAGCGCCACTCCCAAAATGAACAACCGCAATTCCCGTTCGCTGCGAACATAGAATGCCACGCCCAGAACCAACACCAACCCCCGAAACATTCGAAACAACTCGAAGAGTGAAAAGAGCCTGGGTTCGGACACCGCCACATTAAAGCACGCGTAGGCAAAGTAGATCAGCATGAAGCCAAAGCTGGCCGGCCAAAAACCTCGCGATTCACCCCGACGCGGCGCCAGAATCGAACCGATCAACAGGCTGACGGCCAGGATATCGAGGATTGAAATCTCAAAACCCCGCGAGGTGCCGCGATACCATTCACGGCTGACGTAGTTGAGGTCCAGCCGCTCGATCAGCGGTGCCAGCGAAATCAGCATTAGGAAAAACAGGTCGCGAACCCGCGTTGAAACGCAGGCCGCCAGGATGCCGGCGCAAAAGCCGGCGGGAATGACGGTCAGGCCGAATAGGGTCTTTACGTCCATAGCTCAGCTACGCGGTGAGCGCCGGATACTGGCGCCCGGACAGTACGCCCGCCCGCGCTCCGCTCAGTAAAAGAAAATGTCCGTGCTGGTCACGCCAGGCCGGCAGGGGCCAACGCTTTGGAAGATTCTCAGGTCTTTGGCATGGTGCCTTTGGCGCAATGGCGCATACCGCCAGGAATCGTCCACCACGATAATCCCGCCCTCTTTAACGTGGCTTTCGGCCTTTTGGAAGCAGGTCGGCCGCACCTGGGTCCATTCCTCGCTACCATCGACCACAATGACATCGAACTTTTCGTCCGGCATGGCGTTCAGATAATCTGAATTCTCGAACGCAACCGGCTTCTTGAAGTCAAATTCGCATAGCTTGAGCGTGGCATTGGACAGCCCCTTTTCCTTTAGCCGTCGGGAGACCCAGTCGAACCATTGCGGGTTGTCCTCGACGGAGAAGACCCTCTGGGCGCGTTTGGCAAAGAACAGCGTGGAGCCGCCGGAGCCATATTCAAAGACCGCCATGTCTGGCCGCACGAACGGATCGAGGAAATCAATGGCGGCATAAGAGAACCAGGGGATTTCCAGGTCCAGCGGAGTTTTGCCGTTAATGACGTTGTGAGTCAGGCAGCGTGAGATGTACTGCGGGTGCAGAATCAGATTGCCAATCACTCGGCCGATTTTTTGAGAAACTGTTCCATGCATAATTTAATCCTTTTTTCCGTGCCAAATCGAATTTCGGGGCGGCCCTACGCGTGATTCAGGCAGCGGGGTTCCGCCGTTGGTTCCGTGGTCTCCAAACCGCTGCGTTGGGCTTTGGGCCAGTAATCAATGCAACCACTTTTGAGCGCTCGATAGGCCAGCACGCTGGCCGTCAGAGTCGCGCAGCAACCGGCCACTGCCGCCGGAAGGCATGCCAGCCGGCGCAGAGGTTTCAATCGGCCTAACCGTTGGAAACGATTCCTTACCAAGCCAGGGTAAAGCTGCCAGGACCAGCGCGTGTTCTGAAGATGCTCGCGGACCAGGCGTTTCAGCCAGGGCGGATCGTCGTCGTCTTTTGCTTTCAAAAAGGCGGCCAGGTTGGGTCGGTCGCCGCGCCAGTGCGAACCCAGGTACTGATCCACCAGGACGTGAAGAATCGTTTGGCCCATGATTTGACGTTTTTGGTTCTTTAAAACTGCCCGCGGGGTGGTGTAAGCCTCGAACGTGTGCTCGGCTTCTGGAGCCACTCGAATTCGCTTGGGCCAGGATGGGTGAGCCAGCAAGTCAGTGCAGACAAGAATCTTAATCAGGCCATCTTCGCAAGCGGCCAGATCCTTGGGCAGGTAGATCGAACGCGCCATATTTGCCCGTATGGAATAGAGTTGACCACAGAGCTGGCCCTCCGCAGCCAGAGTCATGCGCGAAGCCGCCAGCGAAAGCCGCTCCGCCAGTGACTTGCGCTTTTTTTGAGCAATGTTTTTGCGCGGCAAATCCACCGCCACCGCGGCTTCAGGATCGGCTTCGAGCGTGGCCAGCATGTTGGCCAGGGTTTCTCGGCAATGGATGATTATGTCGGCATCCATCATGAACAAAACGCTGGCTGACCGTGCCGAGAGCTGATGCACGTATTGATTCCAGGCATTGACCTTGCCGCGTTCGACGATGTTGGCGACACGCAGCTCCAGGGATGCTCGGTGCGGATGCTGCGCTGCCAGCTCTTGAAAAAGTTGCGCGGCGACCTCAGGTGTCCGATCGGTGCAACCGTTGGCGACGCAGATGACTTCACAAGACATGCCGCGCCGATGTAGATCGGCGAAGAGTGACTGATCGAAGAGCGACCGGAGTGTCGGCTCCAAGGAGCCTTCTTCGTTCCACGCGAAGATCGCTACGGAAACAGCGGGCGGATTCGATTTTGCGGCTGAATCGGGTGTCATCACTATTTGTCGCACGACCGCTGCATTCTAGGTCAGGGGCCTTTCGCCTATAAGTGGGCGAATACCTTATTGGTCTAGGTTACCAACCCCACTTTCGGCCACCGGCGCGGCCCTCTATAATTCCCGCGTGAGGTGGCCGTCCCAGAACCATCCCGCAACTGTCTTCGAAACCCGCCACGGAGATTCCGTCCGGCTTTCACGTGCCTTGATGGCAATGTTCGTCCTGGCTCTTTGGCTGCCCGCGGCAACCTTCGTGTGCGCCGGCGCCAGTCCCCACCAAACCTTGGCCTCGTGGTACGGGGAAGCGCACCGCGGCAAAGTGATGGCCAATGGCAGGAAGTTCAATCCCGAGCGGCTCACGGCGGCCAGCTGGTTTTACTCGCTCGGCACCAAGGTCCGGGTTACTTCCGCGGCTCGCCGCAGCCGGAGTGTTATCGTAACCATTACCGATCGAGGGCCGGCCTGGGAGTTGGTGCACGACGGCCGCGGAATTGACTTGAGTCACGCCGCCTTCAGGCGATTGGCTGATCCGGACGCAGGTCTTGTTGCGGTAAAGATAGACGTGCTCAGATGAGCCCGTGCTGGGAGGCGTTTATGGAATCCTGTGACATTGTGCGAAACTTCGTGGGCTGACATCCCAGCGACGCTGGGGTTAAGCTTCTAAGCAGTCGCCCGGCGAATCTGGGGGCGAGCACCTCATAGCATCCCCACACAGACGGCTCGATTTTAGGGCGTGGGAGGTTGGGTAAAATACTGGACCGAACAGGAGCGCAATGACCTGCTGAAGCATTATTTCGATGGCTCCCTCGCTCAGTGTCCTTTGTGTTCCATCCCGCTGGCTTTCCGGATGAACCATACGAGCGAGGTAGTGGCGCTTTCGGTTCGTTGCGAGAACTGTCGCAACATGGCCGTGCTTTTGTTCTCAGGTTTGGTCGGTTTGCCGGCCGAACCCGTAAGCCAACAGATTTAGGAACAAAGCGGTTTGGAGATCGCGGTCAGCCGGGTTGATGCACTGATTGGGCTTTACGTTTCGCATCCAAACGTGCTCCCGTTCTATCCCGTCCACCTGTAAACCGGAGTCCCAGCAGCCTCAATCGATCGGGGAAACCCATCGACAAGCGCTTCGGGCACAGGTACGCTGCCGGCCGATATGAGGATCCTGTTCTTGAACGGGCCAAATCTCAATCTGCTGGGCCAACGCGAGCCTGATGTGTACGGCAGCCTGACCTTGTCTCAGATTGAAGACCGCGTCCGGAAACGGGCCTCGGAGCTGGGGGTGACTATCGATTTTCGCCAGACGAACAACGAAGGTGAATTGGTCAGCTGGATTCAAGGATCGAAGCCGGACTTCCACGCCATCGTCCTCAATGCTGCTGCCTTCACTCATACCAGCGTAGCGCTGCGTGATGCGATATCCGCTGTAGCTGTTCCAACCATCGAGATCCATCTTTCGAATGTCCACGCACGAGAAGAGTTCAGGCATAAATCATTAATCGCGGCGGTGTGTGTCGGACAAATCTGCGGATTCGGAGCACACTCGTATGTTTTAGGGTTAGAAGCTGCCGTTAACGTTATTGGAAAGCCAAAATCTCCTTAGCCGCATTGTTTCAGCCGCATTTCCGTATTTGCTCTCCAAATGTTAATGCTTGACCGCTCTCCGGCAGGTGCTCTATCTTGCTCCTCAATACATATAGTGGCACGGGCAGAGCCGAGTATTCGGCTGCTGCTTTTTTGCTTATTACGCTCTAATTCCGGTTCGAGAACCAACGGTAACGATATAAGCCGTGGACATCAAAGATATCAAAGCGATTATCGATCTGATGAGGAAGAACTCCGTGTCGGAGTTCGAACTTGAGAAGCAGGATTTCAAGATCCGGCTCAAACGGGGAACCAACGGATCAATCCAGTCGGTTTCCTTGGACGAGGGGGCCGTTCCCGTCTACCCAGCGTCGCTTACTTTGCCGACAACCTCTGTGAGCGCTCCGCCTCAGCTGACCATCAATGAGGTGGATATTAAGTCACCGATGATCGGTACCTTTTATCGCGCGCCGTCGCCGGAAGCTGGGTCCTACGTCGAGGTCGGCACGGAAGTGAACCCCGAGACCGTGGTGTGCATTATCGAGGCCATGAAGGTGATGAACGAGATAAAGGCTGAAGCCAAGGGAGTAATCACTCAGGTCATGGTGGAAAACGCAAAACCGGTCGAATTCGGGCAACCATTGTTCAAAATTCGGCCGAGCTGAGAACTGGCCTTTGGGGGAAATAAGGATCCAGGACTAACTCTGTCCCACCAACCACATGTTTGAAAAAGTGCTGGTAGCCAATCGCGGGGAAATCGCGGTGCGTATCATTCGGGCTTGCAAGGAGTTAAACATCCGAACGGTCGCTATTTATTCGGAGGCCGATGCTAACTCGATGCATGTTCAACTGGCGGACGAAGCCATTTGCATCGGGAGGGCTCCTGCCAGCGAAAGCTATCTGCGAATCGATCGAATCGTCAGTGCCGCCGAGATCGCCGATGTAGACGCCATTCACCCAGGTTACGGATTCCTGGCCGAAAATGCTCACTTCGCCGACGTTTGCGAAAGTTGCAATATCCGGTTCATCGGTCCGAACTCGCGGGCAATGAACGCCTTGGAAGATAAAGCAGTCAGCAGGGCTTTAGCCAAGAAAGCTGGCGTTCCCACGCCGCCCGGATCGGATGGAGTCGTGGAAAATGAACAGGATGCCTTAGCTGTGGCTAAGAAAATTGGCTACCCAGTGATGATAAAGGCTATCGCCGGTGGCGGCGGCCGGGGGATGCGCACAGCCCACAACGACATCTCGTTGGTCAAAGGTTTTCACACCGCCCGGAGCGAAGCTGAAAAAGCATTTGGCAATTCGGGGGTGTACATCGAGAAGTTCATTGAAAATCCCCATCACGTTGAATTCCAGATACTAGGGGACAACCGCGGGCATATCATTCACCTGGGTGAGCGGGATTGTTCCATCCAACGCCGCAATCAGAAGGTTGTTGAAGAATCGCCCTCGCCACTCATTGAGAACAAATTTAAGAAACTGCGCGAAAAGATGGGCAAAGCCGCCATCCGGATCGCCGAGGAAGCCAATTATACCAACGCCGGAACAGTTGAATTCATCGTCGATAACCATGGAAGTTTTTATTTCCTCGAAATGAATAAGAGGATCCAGGTCGAGCATCCGGTGACGGAGGAAATCACCGGGATTGACCTGGTGCGCTATCAAATCATGTTGGCCATGGGCGAACCGTTGCGTCATTCACAGAGCGATATTCAATTTAAGGGCCACGCCATTGAATGCCGGATCAACGCCGAAGATCCTTTTGATGATTTTCGCCCCAGTCCGGGCAGCATCGTCATGTACTATCAACCAGGGGGAAGGGGTGTTCGGGTCGATAGCCATGCCTACGCGGGCTATACCATTCCTTCAAACTACGATTCGATGATTGGCAAGCTGATTACTTATGGAAAGGATCGCCGGGAAGCCATGGATAAAATGAGCCGGGCCCTGGGCGAGTACATGATTACCGGGATTAAGACCACGATTTCTTTTCAGCAAGCCATTCTGCAGGACCCGAACTTTCGCCGCGGCGTTTACTCCACCACCTTTATCGAGCAACTCCTGAGCGGCGCTCGACGTGAACTGATTGAAGAAAAGGCCTGAGAGCGCGTTTTGAAGAACAGGCCAGGCCATAGGCGCCTGAGTTTGAAGTCCCGCCTTTAGGCGGTTTCGGCACCGGGCCGTCTAAAGGCGGGACCCCAAAGCGAATTCTAAAACGGGCTCAGATGCCTGGGGGCGGTAACTATCATCAAGTTATCAGGTGCTTGCCGTGCCGTCTAAAAACTTGATAACAGCGCTTCGCGCTACTTTAGTCAGCGCAGGTTTTCCCCCGGCGCTTTCGGCTCAAAGCTCTCCGCGCTGTTTGGATCTCCTGTGCCTTTGTACATGGCCCGCTGAGGATAAGGAAAGAGCGGGCGGGTCATGACTCGTTTTCCATGTTCGGTTTTGCCGGCGACGAGTTTGTCCGGCGCCTGGTCTTTTTCTGTCCAATTTACTATTACCGAAAGCCAGTCCACTTCGCTGGCGCCGGGCCCGCCACCGCAATGGAGGCAGCCGGGGACCATAAAAAGCCGGCAATACCGCGCGGCGTCGGGGTCCCAGGCCAGGACTTTTTGATAGTAATCGGCGGTTGCCTGTGCGGGGAGGGCCGGGTCAGCCCAACCATGCCACAGGATCAACTTGCCGTTTCGAGCTTTGAATCCCGCGAGTTTAGGATCCGTTGCATTCAGGAAAGAAGCGGCCAGGCGCGTATCTTTCTCGAAATGCGAGAAATTGTACTTGGAGTAATCCCAATCGGGATCGTCAAAAACGAGATATTTGAACACCTGGGTTCCGAAAGCAAACGTCAGATCGGGGACGTGATCTTTGGCGACCATCTGTGGGATGGGGCCAACCAACCAGGCGATCCATTGATCCGGTTCACACTCGGCCCCGCGGGGATAACCCGGGCCCATCGGCGCCAGGTCCTTGGAGGCGCCCAGGTAAATCGATTCAATGGCGTTACGCTGCTCATCCGTCAGCCCTTCGACCTTTCCCAATTGGAAATGCACCGAAGCTGGGTCCTGAATAATCCCATCTTTAAGGCCGTCTTCGGCATCGCATTGTTCGAGGATGGCCTGTTGCAACTTCTGCAGAACTTCCTTCGTTAGAACCGTGCTCTCCAAGTGCCCGGGGTCGGGATAAAGGGCCTTGGCGATGGCGACCATAGTGGCGCCAAAGCCTGTCCAGTTGAACGCAGGCGCGCCGGCTACAATGCCGTCAAAATCCTGCGGGTAGCGTTGCGATTCCATCATTGCCTGGCCCCCTCCGCGCGAGCAGCCGATGAAGTACGAGTATTTGGAGTCAGCACGATAATAAGCGCGAATCAACGCGCGGGCCACTTCGGCCGTCCGGTGAACGGCCAGGTAACCAAAGTTCAACTGTGCTTCCACGTTGTTGAACGCCCATGTCGCCAGGTATCCCGGCTCCGCCTCATGGCCGGTGTCGGTTCCCACCGTGGCGAACCCGCGATTCACCGAATCACGCGCCGCGTTTTGGATACTGCCAACAAAGCCGCCGCCTCCACCCATCACAAATCGCTCGTTCCACTGGTCCGGCAGCAGTAATTCGAAACGTATGGTGCCGCCAATGACTCCCTTAACCTGGACATAGGTCCTGGCGGCGGGATTCTTCTGCTGGTCCGGGGTAGTGACAGCGGCGGATTCAAGCCGGACGTCCGGCAACCGCACGGCTCGAAGTTCCTCGAGGCTAAGGTGGCTCGTGGCGCCGGCGCCAAATGCTCCGAACCCGCAGGCGGTTGCAAGAACGATCCACAGCCTGGCTTTCATGTTGATTCCGGGTGTTGCGGGTTGATCCAACGCATTCAGTTCTCCGCGCGGCCGTCCCAGTGGAACGCCTGGCCTGCTTTCAGTTTGACTTCCCGCACTGCGGTTCCACAACGCACTCCCGTCCGGCCGCCGCCGAGCGAACGAATCGTCGCGCCCGTTAGCCTACCGTTTCTCCATTGCTCGTCCACTTCAAATCCACCGCGGGCGCGAAGCCCGCTCACGCTGCCATTCGGCCATGCGGAAGGCAGCGACGGCAACAACTCGATCTCTCCTGGCCGGCTTTGGAGCAACATTTCGGCAATGCCGCAGGCCCCCCCAAAGTTCCCATCAATTTGGAACGGTGGATGGGCATCGAACATATTCGGATAGGTTCGTTCCGGGCTAAGCAGGAATCGAAGGATTTCGTAGGCGTGGTTCCCATCGGCCAGGTGTGTCCACAGGCAGATCCGCCAGGCTGTTGCCCATCCCGTGGCTTTGTCTCCACGCAATTCCAGTGACTTCTTCACTGCCGCCGCCAAGGCGGGATCTTCGCGCAAAGTAATGTCGTGGCCCGGAAACAGTCCGTAAAGATGGGACACATGGCGATGATGAATGTCGCTCGCTTCGAGGTCCCAATCCTCAAGCCATTCTTGAAGCTGTCCTGCTTTGCCAATCTGATTGGGCGCCAGCCGGCCGCGTGCCTCGGACAATTTTTGCCGCAGTTGCGCGTCCACCCCCAGCACCTCCGCGGCGGTGATCGTGTTCGTGAACAGGTCGCGCAGGATCTGCATATCCATGGTGGGACCGGCGCAAACTGCCGCGCCGTAAGGATGCTGGTTTTCCGGTGACAACGACGGATTGGTAACCAGCCAATGGTGCCTGGGCTCTTCGACCAAGGTATCCAGAAAGAATTCCGAGGCGCCCTTCAGCAGAGGGTAGACACTAGCCAGGTACTCCCGATCCTGGCTGTACAAATAATGGTCCCAAACGTGCAAGCAAAGCCAGGCCCCGCCACAGGGCCACATGCCCCAGCCTGGTCCGTCAATCGGGGCGCTGGCTCGCCACAGGTCCGTATTGTGGTGCACCACCCATCCGCGCGCGCCATACATTTCCCGGGCGGTTCGCGCTCCGGTTTTGGCCAGGTCCTGGACCATCCCAATTAACGGCTCGACGCATTCGGCCAGGTTGCACGACTCGGCGGGCCAGTAATTCATCTCGGTGTTGATATTGATGGTGTACTTGCCGCCCCAGGGCGGATTCATGCTCTCGTTCCAGATGCCCTGCAAAGCCGCCGGCTGACCCCCGGGCCGCGAACTGCTGATAAGCAGGTAACGTCCGAACTGAAAGTACAGTTCCGCCAACTGCGGATCTTTGCCCTCAGCGAAGCCGGCAATCCGTTCATTGGTCGGCAGCCGGGCGGCATCACTTGTGCCCAAGTCCAGTTTGACGCGGCGGAACAACCGTTGGTGCTCGCGGATATGGGCCGCCATGAGCCCCTTGAAGTTTTTCCGAGCGGCGGAGGCCAGCCGTTGCTCAACCGCTAAACCGGGGTCCCCCGTGGTATCCTCGAAACTCTTGTAACTGGTCGCCGCCGCAACCAGCAGCACGACTGAATTTGCCTGTTGTATGCTGATGCTGTTGGTGGTTGAAGAAGTTTTGCCCCCCTCCGCCAGCACTCGTACCGCCGACTGGAACTTCAGCCCTCCTTTAATGCCGTCGGCTTGGCCGTTCATGCCGCGAAGCCACAAAGTTGGGCCCGCGCTGGTTGCGACCGAGGCTTGCTGGGGCGAAGCAAACGTGGCCGTAAAGGAAATCGCGCTCTTATGATCTGAACTCAGGCGGATTGCAATCACCTGATCGGCCGGGCTCGCGAATACTTCTCGAACGAACCGAATCCCGTTTGCCGTAAATGTCACTGTCGCCACGGCTGTGTCCAGGTTCAATTCCCGCCGATAATTTGAGGCTGTGATGGGTTCAGGGAAACTCAGCGTTAGATCACCCAGAGTCTCGTATGGCATTTGGCGCAAGGGTTTGGCCATTACCTTGGCGCCGACCAGCCGGTCTGCTTCCTTGTAATTGCCCGCAAAAATAAGTTGTCGGACTTCCGGCAGCGCCTGTGACGCGTCGGGATTCACGGGGTCGTAGGGGCTGCCGGCCCAGAGCGTGCCCTCGTTAACTTGCAATCGCTCCAGATTGACGCCCCCAAAAACCATCGCCCCGATGCGTCCATTGCCGACCGGCAGGGCCTCAACCCAGCGGCGGGCCGGTTCGCGATACCAAAGACTCAATGGCTCAGCCGGTCCGGCTTGGCGCAGGGCGTCCCCTGGTTCGGCCAAAGCAGCGCCCGCAAGATGTCCCCAGGCCAGGAGCAGGCACCAGAGCAGAGGTGTGTTTCGTTTCATGGGCCGAGAGCATAATCAGATCTCCCATTTCGTCAGTCTCTTTGTGCATTGCACAAAGAAGGGTTTGACACTCGGCCGGCGGATCCGTAGGTTGCTGCGAGGAAAACGAATAAGCTTGGATCGCGATCGGACCATGATTCAGATGAACCAAGGCGCCTTAGGGCAGGCCTGCTTGAGTTCGGCTCATTGCTCGATCCAAAACCCCTGTAAGAAGTATGGCTGAAAACCTTCCCAATATTCCCAGTGGCGCGGTTCCCCCGAAAAAGGAGACCGGAAAAGTCCAACCTAAGAAGGAGACCGTCCGGATCAATCTGCCACCCAAACCTTCGGCTGCGCCAACCATCAAGCTTCCCACTTTGCCTCCGGGCGGGCCCACTGCCGCCTCCGCAGCCGCCCCGGCTCCGGCTTTGTCGACGGCTGCCCCGTCACATGCCGCGCCGGCAGCCCCTCGAGTGGGCGCCGCGGCACCAACTGCCGCTCGAGCCACGGCTCCGGCCCCCGCGCCTCGGCCAGCTCCCGTCGCGGTAGTTGCCGCCCCGACGCTCAGTCCGGCGGATACCATTCTGGCTATCGCCGCAGCGGTCGCCGGGCTGGCGGCGGTCGGAAGCACAGCGTATCTCATCTGGATCCTGCCAACCTGAGCACTCCGGACTTACTCTGTCGGGCAATTGCGTTGCAAGTTCCGCCAGCCCATTAGGAATTTATGGGAGCTCCCAATATCCAAACTCTGACTCAGGCCACTTTTGAGGCCGACGTTCTCAAATCGACACTCCCGGTCCTGGTGGATTTCTGGGCCGAATGGTGCGGCCCATGCAAAATGCTCGCGCCGATTCTCGACGAATTGGCCGAGGAGTACAATGGCCGGATTCGGATCGGCAAGGTCAACATCGACGAGCACCAGGAGTTGGCCGCGCAATACGGCATCCGCTCGATCCCGACTTTGTTGCTGTTCAAGCAAGGTCAGGTTGCGGAACAATTGGTTGGGCTCCGCAGCAAGAAGGATCTCAAGGCTAGTTTCGATCGGCTCGCGGCCTAGTTTAGCTCGCTAAGGCCTTCTGCGTGAACTGTCGCTAAGGTCGAAATCCGAAAGAAGGCCGAATCAATGCCCCGGGCTGTCGTTTAGGATTTTGGATTTCGGGCCTCTTTCGGCCTCCGGATTTCGGCCTTCGGGTTTTTGCTTGGGCCTCTTGCGCGCTTGCCCCTCGCTCTGATCAGGGCCAAGATCGGCTGCCGCTCCTCGGCCACACACAATGGCGCTTATCCTTACGCCCGGGCAGATGTCGCAGCGAGCTGAGTTTTACCACCAGCTCGGTCAATTGACGGCGTCGGGCGTCCCATTGCTTAATGGCCTGGAGCATCTGCGAGCTAATCCTCCGTCACGCTCCTTCGGCCAGCGCATTGCCGGTCTGATCGAGCGGCTTTCACAAGGCTATACCTTCACCGAATCGATGCGCGCATTGGGTTCCTGGATTCCCGAATTTGACGTGGCCCTGTTGCAGGCCGGTGAACATAGCGGCCGGCTCGACAGCTGCTTTCGACTGCTCGGCGATTATTACACCGACCGGGCCCGGCTTGCTCGACAGGTCATCGGCGACCTCGCTTACCCGGCGTTCCTGCTGCACTTCGCGGTCTTCATCCTGCCCTTTGCGCAATTCTTCCGGACTGGCAATTGGGTGGTGTACCTGGCCCAGACCCTTGGCGTGCTCCTGCCGCTTTATGCCCTGGCGCTGGGTCTCATTTACGCGGCCCAGGGAAAGCATGGGGAACGCTGGCGCAGTTGGATCGAAAGCTTGTGCCGGCCGGTGCCGATCCTGGGCAAGGCCCGGCGCGAGCTGGCGCTGGCGCGCCTCTGCTCGGCACTGGAAGCGTTGCTCAACGCCGGCGTAACAGTCATTCAAGCGTGGGAACTGGCCGCCTCGGCCAGCGGTTCACCGGCGCTACGCCGGACGGTGCTAGCCTGGCGCCCCCTGGTTGAGTCGGGCCAAACGCCGGCGGAAGTCGTCCGGACTTCCTCTCAGTTTCCTCCGTTGTTCGCCAATCAATACGCCACGGGCGAAGTCAGCGGAAAACTCGACGAGACGTTGAGTGGCCTTCATCGATACTTCCAGGAAGAAGGCTCGCGCAAGCTCCATGCGTTGGCTCGTTGGACACCCCGCGCCGTCTATCTCGTGATCATGTTGATGATTGCTTTTCGGATCGTTCGGTTTTGGGCCGATTACTTCAACCAAATCGGGGCGGCGGGCGGCTTCTGAGCGTGTTTTAGAACGCAGTTGGGCGTGGGGCGCCCGGGTTTGGAGTCCCGCCTTTAGGCTAATGCCTTTCGGTAATTATTCATCAGCTGCCTCGAGGACTGATATGGTAAGGGGCTCGGTCGAACTTTTCTGATGCTTTTTGCGCGGCCAACGCTG
>Ga0070741_10001014_pt1 | contig 91524 bp, 104 predicted proteins | sample Coa_R1_4_FD_66440 | JGI IMG/M metagenome (GOLD analysis project Ga0070741, IMG submission 66440) | Surface soil microbial communities from Centralia Pennsylvania, which are recovering from an underground coalmine fire - Coalmine... | ecosystem: Environmental > Terrestrial > Soil > Unclassified...
AACACGACCATGAAGGTCGAGCTCATCCAGCCCATCGCCATGGACGAGGGTCTGCGCTTCGCCATCCGCGAGGGCGGCCGCACCGTCGGCGCCGGCCGCGTCACCAAGATCATCAAGTAGATAGGTTCGTCTCGTGCCCGCAGGCCAAAAGATCCGGATCAGGCTCAAGGCCTACGACCACGAGATCATCGACCAGTCGACCAAGAAGATCGTCGAGACCGTCGTCCGCACCCAGGCCAAGATCCGCGGGCCGGTGCCGCTGCCGACGGAGAAGCACCGCTACACGGTGATCCGCTCACCCCACAAGGACAAGGACAGCCGCGAGCACTTCGAGATGCGAGTGCACAAGCGCCTGCTCGACATCCTTGAGCCGTCCCCCAAGACGGTCGACTCGCTGCAACGCCTGGACCTCCCCGCCGGCGTCGACATCGAGATCAAGATCCAGACCGCGTAGGGCTAACCCGCACCCGCTTTCGCTCACTTTTTCCCGACAGGTGGGAAGGAGTGAGCAACAGCGCGGTTCCTCGACCGGCGGTCTAGTCCTTCGGCGCCCACGAACCACCCGTTCGTGCCATTCCACGCGTGGTCGGCGCGACCGAATATGGACGCAGCCCGCGAGTCTGGCAATTGGGGGCGTTCCGGGGGATGGGCGTGAAGTGGTGGCGTGTCGTACTGGTTGCGATTGGTGCGGTCGCGCTCACGATCCTCTTTGCCCATAGGGCTGACGCCGCGAGCGGCACTGATGTCTGCGGCACGCTGCCGGTCGGCCAGACGACGTGGGACGCGCTCGGGAGTCCGTACCGCATCTGCGACGGCGGGGTGGGTGTTCCGTCGGGATCGACGCTGACCCTGGACGGCAGCCTTGGCTCGGTGCAGGTCCAGGCCCAAGGACATGGCGGCGTCACGGTCAACGGCGCCATTGAGACGCACGCCACGAGCCCGGCGGCGGAGATCTTCTTCGATGGACCGATGGGTCAGGCCTCCGGACCGTGGGATGGGATCACGTCGCCGTATGAGCCGGGCAACTGTTGCGCGACGAGCGATATCCGCTACGACCTTGCGTACGTTGACATGGCGCACTCCGTTGGAATCGCCGCCGGCTTCGCGGGCAGCGCCAACCTCGACCACATCAGCGTTCACGACCATGGCGCGATCGAAGCGATCGCTCTCGTCACTTCGGTAACGAATTCCATGGTTTCGAACGGGTATGGCATCCGGGTTGGTTGCCCGGGGCTCGCTTCTCCGCCCGCGGCGGCGTCGACCACAGTCGAGTCCAACGTCGTAGACACCGCGACCTACGGCATTGACGCCGCCACGTGCGGCGCGCTCGTCGTTCGGCACAACCGCATCTTCCGAACCGGCTTGGACCCGACCGCTCCGAACGTGGCCATGCGCGTGGACTCGGGCCAGAGCACCGTCGGCCCCGAGATGGACATTGATGACAACGAGGGCAGCGGCAACAAACTCGACGTACTCGAGCTGGATGGAATCGTGAATGGTGGGTTCACGTGGCTCACGCCAACGAACTCCACGACTCTCCACCCGCTCGGCTACACGACCACCTATCTCCGAGACGTCGGGCCCGGAACAGTAACGATCCCCGCGAACTCTGTCGTGAAGGGTTACCTCGAACTCAAGGGCGCCAACATCGACGCGTCCCAACCCGGGAGTGTCTTCACTTCCCCCGACGACAACAGTGTTGGTGTTCCGGTTTGCTCAGGCGTCTATTTGCGATGCCAGCCCTCTGCCAACGACGGCCTGGCCGCCGGTGTTGGGCTGATCGGCCCCGGCGTCAATGCAACGTTCGTTGGTGCAGCCGTCAGGTACGGCGGGCTGAAGGTTGACGGGGCGGATACGAGCAATCCTTTATCGACGCTCTCTGTACGCGACTCGACCATCACAGATGCGGCGACTGGCATCACCGCCGGCAACCGCGTGGCCTTGAGCGTCGAAGGCGGCAGTATCGCCCGGATGCTGCACGACGGGATCGCAGCCGGTGTCGCGGAGGCGACCATCGCGGGTGTTTCTCTCAAGGACATCGGCACAACGGGATTCGGGATAGGAGTCACCGTCGGATCGACGGACGGCCCCATTTCGGTAACCGACGTGACCGTCTCTCGTGCTGGACAGGGTGGCATTTCGGTGGGCTCTGACTCAGGCCGTGTCACCGTACGGGACAACCGCGTGACCGACAGCGGACGAACGTCGGCGGTCTGGCCGTCGCCCTGGCCGGCCATCACCGCGATCGGGCACCTCACGCTCGGACCTGGTGGCGACGTCGTGGGGAACTCCGGAAGTGGGAACGGACTCGAGGTCATCGTGCTGCGCGGGAGCGTGTCGAACAGCTTCTCCTGGATCACACCAACGACCGGGGCCACGGATCATCCGCTTGGGTACGCGGCGTTCGGCACCCTGACCCTCGGACCGGGGGCGGTGATGACCGTCCCGAAGGACGCCATCCTCAAGTTCGAGCCAGCCGACGACGACCCGTCTGCCCCTGGACTCCTCGTTGCTGGCGGTGCCATCGACGCTTCGGCGGGTGGCAGTACATGGACCTCGTGGTGGGACGAGAGCATCGGTCCGGTCACATGCGATGGCTCCGGGTGTTCGACGAATCTCCGATGGGGTGGCATACAGCTCACGGCCGATGGATTCGGAGCGAAGGGGAATGCGCGCTTGGTCGGCGCCACGGTCCGCGGGGGACAGGTCGACTTCAGTAGCGGCGCTTCATCCACCTTTGGCGATGCCAGCCACGGTTTCGCCGTGGACAGCTCCACGTTCGATGACTCTTTCGTCAACATCGGCACTACGGGTGCTCGGATCGACGGAAGCCGTATCGGTGGCACGATCGCTCTCGACGGGCTGGATTACGGCGTAATCACCGCTGGTGTGGGTTCAACGATGACGTGCGACACGATCACCAACAACTACGGCGGCATCGACGCTAACGGCGATGCATATCCGTTCACGGGCACGTCGCTGACGATCGCCCAAAGCAACATCTTCGGCAACCGCAAGTCGCCCGCCGGTGTCACCGGGCATGACCGACCCGATCTCGAGGCAGCGGGGAAGTCGAACAGCGAAGGAGCCGTGATCGCCCGATCCAACTGGTGGGGACAGTCCGGTGGTCCCGTGCCCGGACAGATCGACACCACGGATCGAGTCGACGCATCGACCCCCCTCGATCAGCCGTCCTCCTGTGCGCCATCGCCCGGCTACCCCGAAGCGCCCATGGGAGTTACCGCGGCTGCCGGCAACGGGTCGGCGCTCGTGCAGTGGAGCGCCCCGGAAGACGTCGGTGGCGGTCCGATCAGGCAATACACGGTGACGATCTCGCCGGGCAATACGACGACGACCGTCGACGGATCGACGACGCAAACCACGGTGACGGGCTTGACCAATGGGACCACCTACACCTTTACCGTTCGCGCGACCAACGACTTCGGCGACAGCGCCGAGTCGACGCCATCGAATTCAGTGACACCGGCCGTGCCGCCGCCTCCGCCGCCCCACTCGAACGGTGGGTTTATCGTCGACGACTGGGGCGGCCTCCATCCGTACGGGACCGGCTCGTTCTGGCCGCCGGCAATCTTTGAGGCCGGTCCTTACTGGCCGGGCCAGGACGTCGTGCGTGGCATCGCATCGCTCGCCACCGGCGGCGGCTATGTGGTCGACGACTGGGGCGGCATCCATACGTTTACGGCCTACAGCGGCGTCGTGGACATCGTGCATGGCGGTCCTTACTGGCCGGGCCAGGACGTGGTGCGGGGCATCGCACTGCTTCCCGACGACTCGGGCGGCTACGTCCTCGACGACTGGGGTGGCCTCCATGCCTTCGGTGTGGGCAGCCACCCCGCGCCGCCCCTTCCAAAGGGCGGTCCCTACTGGGCCGGCATTGATGCGGCGCGCGGCGTCACGATCCTTCCCGACGGGTCGGGCGGCTACGTGGTCGACGCATGGGGCGGGCTCCATCCCTTCGTGATCCCGGGATCGGGTCACACCATGCCTCCGAAGCCCATGAACGGGCCCTACTGGCCGGGCCAGAACGTGGTGCGTGGAGTGGCCGCCGATGCCGAAGGCAATGGCGGGTATGTCCTCGACGACTGGGGTGGCGTGCACACGTTTTCGATCCCCGGGACGAGTGGCAACGTTCCGACACCCAACGGCGGGCCGTACTGGCCAGGCCAGGACGTCACCCGAGGGATCAGCGTCGTGCCTTAAACAGCGCCGAGGCGGCTGGCGACGTTCTGTGCCCACTGAGCGGCGACTGCCTGCGACGCGCCGGCACAGTCACAGACACCGAGAGCCAGGACGGTGTCGCCGGCGACAAAGGCGGCGCTGTACGGCGCGTCGCCGTCGTCGACGAAGGAGATGCCCCCGGTGAGGCCCGGAATCGCCTTGGCGTTGCGCATGCCTTCCTGTGTGCACTCTTCGGTCAACAGACCTCGATCGAAAGCCAGCGCAGCAGCGGGCGTGCTGAATCGGAAGGCGACAGCGATCGACTGGGACCCCGCAGTATCGAACTCCGTGGCGTGCATCGAGTTAAACCCTGACTGCCTCAGCAGCTGCAGCATCTTCTGATCGTCGGGACTGTTGGGATCGGACTGCGCGGCAAACTCGGACAGGGAATTGATCGCGGCCTCGTCGATCACCGTCGCAATCGGAACGCCGGGAATGAGCGGGCCGGGGAACGTGTGCGCGGCCATGAGATCGCCGGCGTCGACGGTGCGCGTCGATGGCCGCGAGCTGAGAGTGTTGATCACGGACTGGCAACCGGTCGCCGTCTGCGGTGCGGCGGTTGCTGGCGTCGACTGATGCGAGGGTGTCTGGCTGAAGAGCGGAGGCTGCGTGAGCGGCGGAGTTGGCGGCGGCGTCGTCGGCGCCGACGTGATGGGGACGGTCGGCGCGGCCGCGGGGGTCGTCGTTGATGTCGCCTCGGGTGAGGAAGCGGTCGCAAGTGAGCTCGGGCGGGCCGCCGAGCGGTTGAGGGCGACGGCGACGCCGCTGAGCAGCAGGAGGGCGATCAGGGCGGCATTGACGACGACCTTGAGGTCGTAGCTGTGCTGGGGCCGCTCCGGCTCGGGAGCGCTTGAAGTCGGGCGCGTCGTCGCGACCACGGGAGCGGCCGGCCGGGCCTCAGGACCCGCCTTGACCGAGTGCGCGAGCTCCATATGGACCTCGAATCCACCGTCGGTGGCCAACTGCTTGTTGCATTCCGGGCACGGCCGCATGTCATCCCGTCCTCAGGCGTCGCTCAGCTATCGGCAGGTGGGGCATGCCGCGACAGCGGCAATTGACCGATCTCAGAGAAACCCGCCGATCGGCGGAGTGCGTGCATATCCCCTTCAGGCGGGGCCCAAGTGTGCCGAAACTGGACATAGGCCGCCGCGCGCCATCGAGGTCGGCCGCTCCAGGAGGGTTAGGGGAAGTTGCGTCGTCGCTGGGTCATCGCGCTGCTAGCGGTTCTCATCGCCGCGCCTGCCGGGGTGCTGGCCCTGACCCTGCGCGCCCATGCCACACCGGCTCCCTCCAACGGCAAGATCGTCTTTGGTGCCACGCAGGGGGGCTACAGCCAGCTGTACGCGGTGAAGCCCGACGGGACCGGTCTTGTCCAGCTCACGACCTCGGGTGGCGTCGCTCCGGCGTGGTCACCCGACGGGTCCAAGATCGCCTTCATCGGCAGCGACGGCATCGACGTCATGAATGCCGACGGAAGCTCCGCCAACAACGTCGCCAGTCCCGCGGGCCTCTCGAGCCTCGGCCTGGCGTGGTCGCGCACCGGTTCCAAGCTCGCCTACGTCGCGTCCGGCGCGAGCAATAGCGCCGACATCTGGACAGTCAACGTCGACGGCTCGCATCCCACCGATGTCATCTCGGACGGAAACACCAACCTGTTTCCGTCCTGGTCTCCCGACGGCACCAAGCTCGTCTACCAACACGTGAGCGGCGCCAACGGCGGGATTTTCGTGGCCAACGCCGACGGTTCGAGTCCGACTCGGCTGACGACCGACACGTCGACCACCTACGACAACGGACCGGCCTTCTCGCCCGACGGCACCAAGATCATCTTCGCTCGAGGCACTCAGGTCTGGACGATGAACCCCGATGGCACCGCACAGACGGAACTGGCGGACGCAGGGGTGTCGCCCGCGTTTGCGCGGTTCTCGCCCGACGCCACCAGCATCGTCGTTGCGCAAGCCTCCGGCGAGCCCAACGGGAACGTGGCAGTGATGAACGCGGATGGTTCCAATCTGCATGTCATCGCGGGAACGGGCGGCAACAACCTGTTCGCCGATTGGCAGCCCGTCCTACCGCCGCCTCCCACGACAACGACAACGGCGCCGACGACGACAACCACGGTGAAGCCGACGACAACAACGACGACCGTGGCACCGACCACGACGACGACGGTGAAGCCGACCACGACGACCTCGTCGACGACCACCACCGTTCCGCCGACGACCACGTCGTCGACAACGACCACTGTCCCGCCGACAACGACGTCATCCACGACGACGACCACGCAGCCGCCGACAACGACGACAACCATGCCGCCACCACGGCCGCACTCCAACGGTGGCTTCGTGCTCGACGACTGGGGCGGGATCCATCCGTTCAACACCGGATCGGCGTCGCCTCCGCCGGTTTCTCAGCCCGGGCCGTACTGGCCGGGCCAGGACGTGGTGCGCGGCATCGCATCGCTGGCAGGCGGCGGGTACGTCGTCGATGACTGGGGCGGCATTCACACGTACACGACCGCGGGCGGCGCGGTGAACGCCGACACCCACGACGGGCCCTACTGGCCGGGCCAGGACGTCGTACGCGGCATCGCCGTGCTGCCCGACGGCTCCGGCGGCTACGTCCTCGACGACTGGGGCGGTCTGCACCCGTTCGGAATCGGCGCCAGCCCGGCACCGCCGCAACCGCAGGGCGGTCCGTACTGGTCCGGCACCGACGCAGCCCGCGGCGTGACGGTGCTGCCCGATGCCTCGGGTGGCTACATCGTCGACTCGTGGGGCGGCCTGCACCCGTTCGTGATTCCCGGCCCCGGTCACTCGATGCCGCCGCAGCCCACCGACGGTCCCTACTGGCCAGGCCAGGCCGTCGTGCGCGGGGTTGCCTCTGATGTTGAGGGCAACGGCGGTTACGTGCTCGACGACTGGGGCGGGATCCACTCCTTCTCGATCCCCGGCACCGCCGGCGCCGTGCCGCCGCCGAGCGGCGGTCCCTACTGGCAGGGCCAGGATGTGACCCGCGGCATCAGCGTGGTGCCGTAGACAAACAACTAGCCCCTTCGCGCCCTTCGAACCACCCGTCACGGCCATTTCACCGGCGGCTGATGTATGCCGAAATTGGGTGAGCCCGCCGATGTCGTCTGATTGCGGGCAGAGGGGGACGACGGATGCGCCGCGCGAGGGCCGCAGGCATGGTTGTGGCGCTCGTGTTGACCACTCTCGTGGGCTTGGTGGCGCCCGCTCGCGCCACCTCGCTCCCGACGGTTACGGGCATCACCATGGTTCAGCCGTTCAACGATGGACGGCTTCTGCCGGAGGTCCACGTCGATTGGGGGTCGTATGCGTCAGCGCAGCGCGGGTACGTCGACTACCGCGGTGGCAGCATCGGTGACGACATCGCCAATCTCCAGGACGTCGTGGATTACGCGTCCTACGTCCCGCCTTCACCGAAGAGTTATCGGGCGATCGCGTGTCTGAGTTCGTGTCCTCTCGGGATGACGGACCCCCCTGATCCATCGTGGATCGTCGGTCCGTGGTGGCGTCCACCGGTGAGCTCGACGATCAACAATCCGCCGCCCACCGTCACCGCACAACGGTCGGCGGGCGCGGTCACGATCACGGTTGACGCCACCAGTCATGCTGATGCGCCGGTGCTGACGGTCTTCCGCGACGGGACGCCGCTCGCGCTCGTGACGCCGGCGAATCCGTCGTATCAAGACCCGGGGGCGACGGACGGGCTTCCCACGCATTCGTACAGCGCGGACGCGTGCTACTCCGACTGCACGCCGGTCGACGTGGGGTCGGGCTTTGCGCAGGCGACACCGCCCGGTCCCGCGGCCACTGTCGTCAACCCGAAGTTCGTCCCCCTCAATGGCAAGATCCTCTACACGAGCGAGCGCGACGGCCAGGTGTATTCGGTCAATCCCGATGGCAGTGCGCTCACACCGTTGACGCGGAGCGGCGGTGACAGCGCGGTGTGGTCTCCGGACGGCACGCGGATCGCCTATATCGGCGTCGGCCAGAACGTCGGTCTGTGGACCATGAACGCGGATGGCTCAAACCAGTATCAGGTCGTATCCGGCCCCGTGGAGGGATTCGGAATGGCGTGGTCCCCGGATGGCACGAAGCTCGCCTACACAGTGCTCACAACATTCGGTACCGACATTTGGACGGTCAACGTCGACGGTACGAACGCGCACCGAGTCATTCCCGGCAACGGTGGCCACGTCTATCTCGGCGCATGGTCGCCGGACGGGACGAAGCTGCTTTTCACAAATGGTCAGATCATGACCGCGGACACGGATGGGACGAACGAAGTCGTTCTCACGACCCCGGCCGAGAGTCAGGGTGCCGACTGGATGCCCAGCTACTCGCCGGACGGTTCGAAGATCGTCTTCAGTCGCGAAGCGCAATACCCAGTCCAGCTCTGGGTGATGAACAGCGACGGGTCCGGGCAGATCCAACTCACGACCTCGCCGGTCGGGTGTTACAACCCCCGCTACTCGCCGGACGGTCAAATGATCGTGTTTGGTCGGGCCCCTGCAACCGCAACGTCGGGCCCACTTCCCCCTGCGGAAATGGTCGTCATGAACGCCGACGGGTCGAATCTTCGGACGGTCTTGTCAGACCCGCAGGGCGACATCATTCCGTCATGGCAGTGGCTGGCTCACCCAGCACCGCCCGGCCCGCCAACCAACGTGACGGCGACGGGCGGGCGCGGCGCAGCACGCGTGAGTTGGACTCCGTCGTGGTACGACGGCGGCGCGGGAGTGAGGTCTTTCACCGTTACGGCCATGCCGGGAGGAGCGACCGTGACTGTCCCTCCGTGGAACACTGCGGCGACCGTGTTAGGCCTCGCGGACGGGACCACATACACGTTCACGGTCGCTGCGTCGAACATCTCTGGGCCAGGACTGCAATCGGCGGCGTCGAACCCCGTGACCGGAACCGCCGGCTACAACGGCCGGATCGCGTTCGAGAGGACACAGTCGGGTAACTCCGACATCTGGTCGGTCAATCCCGACGGCTCCGGCCTTACCCAGCTCACGACTGATCCGGCTGCGGATTGGGAACCTGTTTGGTCTCCGGACGGAACCCACATCGCCTTCGCCAGTTCCTTGTCGCCGACGGGCATCTACATCATGAATGCCGACGGCACCGGTGCCCACCTCGTTGCGAGCCCGGCGGGTCTGCAGCCGTTCAGCCTGTCATGGTCAGGCGACGGCTCGAAGCTCGCGTATGCGGACGGCAATTTCGACATCTGGACGATCAACGCCGATGGGAGCGGCGCCACCGACATCCTTCCGGGCTCGGCGCAGGACTACTTCCCGTCGTGGTCGCCGGACGGCACAAAGCTCGTCTTCCGGCACAACGGCGGCGTCGCCACTGTCAACGCAGCCGGCGGTGATCTCACAGTCGTTGCGACTCCCCCTGCGGGTTCGGTCGACCAGGCGCCGTCCTTTTCGCCAGACGGCGGCACCATCGTGTTCAACCAGACCGCACCACAGCCGAGCACGAACGACGGCGCTGAGATCTGGAGCGTCCAATCCGACGGGTCGGGTCTCACGCAACTTACGAACCTTGGCGCCTATAACGCTTGGCCGCGCTTCTCGCCGGACGGGAGCAAGATCGTGTTCCAGCGATCCACGTCGAGTGAAGGACCATTCGATATCGAGATCATGAACGCCGATGGATCGGGTGTTCGGGGCTTGGTCGTCGATGCAGCCGACGATGGGTTCCCCGACTGGCAACCGCTCGCACAACCAGCTTCGCCGCCGACGACCACAACAACAGTTCCGCCGACGACCACAACAACAGTTCCGCCGACGACCACAACAACAGTTCCGCCGACGACCACAACGACGGTTGCGCCGACGACCACGACGACCGTCGCGCCTACCACGACCACGACAACGGTCCCACCGACTACGACGACCCTGCCGCCGACTACGACAACGGTCCCACCGACTACGACAACGGTCCCACCGACTACGACAACGGTCCCACCGACTACGACAACGGTCCCACCGACTACGACAACGGTCCCACCGACTACGACAACGGTCCCACCCACTACGACGACCCTGCCGCGGACTACGACGACCACGCTGCCATCTCCGAAGCCGCACTCCCAAGGCGGCTTCGTGCTCGATGACTGGGGTGGGATCCATCCCTTCCGAACCGGCGCACTGGCGCCGCCGGCCATCACCGTGCCCGGGCCGTACTGGCCGGGCCAGGACGTGGTGCGGGGCATCGCCTCGGTTCAAAGCGCGGGCTTCGTGGTCGATGACTGGGGCGGGATCCATCCTTACGTGAGCGGCACAGGCGTGACCGTGCCGCCAATCCACGGCGGTCCCTACTGGCCGGGCCAGGACGTGGTGCGGGGCATTGCGCTGATGCCCGGTGGCACCGGCGGCTACGTGCTCGATGACTGGGGTGGGCTGCATCCCTTCGCCGTGGGCACCGGCGCGGCGCCGCCCCAGCCTCTAGGCGGGCCCTACTGGGCGGGCATCGACGCCGCTCGAGGCGCCACGATCCTTCCCGACGGCACCGGTGGCTACGTGGTCGACTCATGGGGCGGCCTGCATCCCTTCGTGATCCCCGGCCAAGGCCATGTCATGCCGGCGCAGCCGACCAACGGTCCCTACTGGGTCGGCCAGAACGTGGTGCGCGGTGTGGCGGCCGACGCCGAGGGCAACGGCGGTTATGTCGTGGACGACTGGGGCGGCATCCACCCCTTCTCCATCCCCCGCACCCCAGGTCCGGTGCCCGCACCCAGCGCCGGCCCCTACTGGCCGGGTCTGGATGCGGTGCGCGGCATCAGCGTGGTGCCGTAGACAAACAACTAGCCCCTTCGCGCCCTTCGAACCACCCGCGCCACCCATTTCAGACGCGGCTGAAGTATGCCGAAATTGGGTGGAGCCCTCGCAATCGAACTGATTGCGGACGCTCTGGAGGGTTGAGGACACATGCTCCGCCGAAGCACAGTGGCGATACTCGCGGCGCTGATCGCTGTACCCGTCGTGGCGGCCTCGTCGGCGACCCGCGCTCACGCCACGACCCCCGGATCGAACGGCAAGATCGCGTTCGCGAGCGACTTCGACGGTCGGACCGAGGTGTACACGGTTAACGCCGATGGAACTGGTGTCACTCAAGTGACCGACGGGCCTGGCGCGACGAGCCCGTCGTGGTCACCTGACGGGTCCCAATTCGCGTACGCGGCTGGGTTCTCCGGCCCTGGAATCTCCATCGCGGACGCGGATGGACGAGGCAGCCATCAGATCTCCACTGCCTCGACGCTGCAGGTTGCGTGGTCCGGCGACGGATCGCGCGTTGCCTATGTCGGCCCCGGTGCGGCGGGAAACGGGACTACGGACATCTTCACGGCCAACATCGACGGCTCGAACGTGAAGGACGTCGTCGCGGACGCCACGGCGCCGGCTTGGTCCCCCGACGGGACGAAGATCGTCTACAGCAGTGGTTCGGATATCTACGTCGCCAACGCAGACGGCACCAACCCGACGCGGCTGACAACCGCCGGTGGAGAGTTCCCGTCGTTCTCGCCGGACGGCAGCAAGATCGTCTTTGGTTCCATCCGCGACGGTGACGGCGGCCAGATCTTTGTAATGAACGCCGACGGCTCGAACCAGTTCAAGGTCACGACGGGCACTCCCCAAAAGCGAGATCCATCGTGGTCGCCGGACGGCCACGCCATCGTGACCGAGGTGTTCGGCGCGAACACCTACGGGCTGGCCACTGTGAACGCCGACGGCAGCAACTTCCACACGATCGTCTCCAACATGGGTTTCGTCCAGGACCCCGCCTGGCAGCCGATCCCCCAGCCGAAGCCGCCGTTCAACGGAAAGCTCTTGTTCAGTCGCGGTGACAACACGACGGTCGGTCTTTACACCGCAAATCCGGACGGCAGCGACCTTACGAATATCAGTGCCAACCCGGAAGTCGCTGGTGTCTGGTCGCCGGACGGATCAGAGATCGCCTATCTCGGCCTCGACAACGGCACGGCTGCGCTGATGGTGAGGAACGCCGACGGCACGAACCCACACGTGGCCGCGGAGCCTCCGCTGCTCGACCGCTTTCCCGCCGCCTGGTCGCCAGACGGCACGAAGCTCGCCTTCATGGTGAAACAGTCTCCCCAGGGCGACGACGACATCTGGACCGTGAACGCCGACGGAACGGGCGCAACTGCGGTCATTACGGACGCAAGCTTCGATCTGTTTCCGACGTGGACCTCGGATGGCAAGCTCGTGTACTCGCGCGGCCAGATCGTCCTGGCCAACGCCGACGGCTCCAACGAGATCCCGTTGACCAACCCTCCGGCCGGGCTCGTCGACCTCGAGCCAACGGTTTCACCTGATGGATCGCACATCCTCTTTCGACGGGGGGCGAACTCTTCAGGTTCGCCGTCCGAGGCCTGGATCATGAACACCGACGGGAGCGGGCAGACCATGATCGCCACTCTGCCTCCGAATGAAGGATGGATGCGGTACTCCCCCGACGGCAAGCAGATCGTGCTGGCACGGGACGCCTATCCCAATACGTCGGCCATCGTGGTGATGAATGTTGATGGGACCGGCGCGCACGACGTCTACTCGGCGGCGGCAGACCTCGCTTACCCGAGTTGGGCGCCGCTGAGCGAACCAGTGGTGCCCGGTCTGTCATCCGCGCCCAAGGCCTTGGCGGGCAATGGGTGGGCCACCGTCGTGTGGACCGCACCTCGGTATGACGGAGGTGTTCCCGTGAGCACCTACAGAGTCACCGCATCGCCGGGGGGCGCGACGGTGACGGTGCCCGGCTCGCAGACCTCGGCAACCGTCGCGGGCTTGACAAACAGCACCGCGTACACGTTCACGGTCGAGGCCACCAACAGCGTAGGTGTGGGCCCTCCGTCTGCGCCATCCAACCCGGTTATCCCGGCAGCGAAGTTCAACGGGAGGATTGCTTTCACGCGAACGGTGGCGGGGAAGGACCAGGTCTTCACCTCAGCCGAGGACGGCACCGACGTACAACAGATCACCAATTTTCCCGGCGGCGGCGCCTTGCCGACGTGGTCGCCGGACGGCACGCAACTTGCGATCGACGGAGGCCCTGACCCCGTCGGCATCTACATCATCAACGCCGACGGCTCGAACCCCAAGCGTGTTGCGAACCCGGCGCTCTTCGCGACTTGGTCGCCAGACGGCTCCCGCATTGCCCTGTTGCGAACGGCATATGCGTCCGGCAACACCGTTGTGCCTGGGATCGCGACGGCAAAGGCGGATGGCACGGGCGAGACGCTGCTGGGCAGCGGTATCGCGCCGGCATGGACGCCGGACAGTCAGCGGCTGCTGTTCTTGAACAACCACGAGCTATGGGCAATGAACAGCGACGGTACGGGGCGCATGCCCCTGGGTCCGCAGGCTTCTAACGGCGCGCTCGACGTGTCGCCCGACGGTAGGCGGGTGGTCTTCATGGCGTCCGACGGTGTCCATGTTTCCGACATCGACGGCTCTAAGGATGCGCTTGTAAAGGCGACGACAGGGACATGGACGAAATGGTCCCCGGATGGAACCCAGATCGTCTTCGCAGAGGCCGGGGCATCGCCCAACACCTCGGCCATCGAGGTAATGGACACCGACGGGTCAAACCTTCATGCGATCACCAGCGGCCAGACGAACGACCAGTTCCCTGACTGGCAGCCGCTCGCTCAGCCGGGTGTGCCATCGCCGCCTTCTGCCGTCGCGGCGACGGCTGGCAACGCTTCAGCGGTCGTGCACTGGACGGCGCCGGCCTCGGCGGGCTCCGGATCTGTCACGAACTACACGGTCACATCTTCACCCGGTGGCAAGGCGGCTTCTGTCGGGGGCACGTCGACCCAAGCCACGGTGTCGGGGCTGACCAACGGCACCGCGTACACCTTCACCGTTCACGCGACCAATGCCTATGGCGACAGCATCGAGTCCGCTGTATCCAACTCGATCAAGCCGCGCCCCGACTCAAGGGGCGGCTTCGTGCTCGATGACTGGGGTGGGATCCATCCCTTCCGAACCGGCGCACTGGCGCCGCCGGCCATTACCGTGCCCGGGCCCTACTGGCCAGGCCAGGACGTGGTGCGGGGCATCGCCTCGGTTCAAAGCGCCGGCTTCGTGGTCGATGACTGGGGCGGCATCCATCCCTATGTGAGCGGCACAGGCGTGACCGTGCCGCCGGTCCATGGCGGTCCCTACTGGCCGGGCCAGGACGTGGTGCGGGGCATTGCGCTCATGCCCGGTGGCACCGGCGGCTACGTCCTTGATGACTGGGGTGGGCTGCATCCCTTCGCCGTGGGCACCGGCGCGGCGCCGCCCCAACCCCTAGGCGGGCCCTACTGGGCGGGCATCGACGCCGCTCGAGGCGTCACCATCCTTCCCGACGGCACCGGTGGCTACGTGGTCGACTCATGGGGTGGCCTGCATCCCTTCGTGATCCCCGGCCCGGGCCACACGATGCCCGCCCAGCCGACCAACGGTCCCTACTGGGTGGGCCAGAACGTGGTGCGCGGTGTGGCGGCCGACGCCGAGGGCAACGGCGGTTATGTCGTGGACGACTGGGGCGGCGTCCACTCCTTCTCGATCCCCGGCACCGCCGGTCCGGTGCCCGCACCCAGCGCCGGCCCCTACTGGCCGGGTCTCGATGCCGTGCGCGGCATCAGCGTGGTGCCCTAATCAGCTCGGGCAGGGCAACGCCTTCACCACGGTCGTGCCGGTGGTGGTCAGACGCAGGATGTTGCTGGGGCCGTAAGGCGGACCCTTCGCCGTGGAGGGGCTGGTGCCGATGAACACGGCGCCGCCCGGACCGGTCGTCATGGCAATCGGTGCGTCGCCCGGGTAGCCCTTGGCCGGTTGGCGGTCTTGCGGCGATTGACCCGACACGCGGTCGACGCCGCCGCTGCTGCCACCAGCGGCGACCGTCGAGATCCAGAAGTCGCCGTTGCCGTCGACGGCCAGGTCGTACTGCCAGGGCTGCTGTGGTCCGTTGGGCGCCGCGGTCCCGTTCTCGATCGTGTCGTGGCCGTCGGTCGTCATCCGATGTACGGCGTGCTCGGTGATGAACCAGATGGCGCCGTCCGGGCCGGCGACGATGCCACCGGTCGCCACTTCGGGCAGCACGTTGTCTTGCGAGAACTGGGCGACGGGATACTCCTTCACGTCGCCCGTGTTGCTGATCCTGATGAGGTTGCCGCGCGCGACCCACACGGCGTCGTCGGGCCCCGTGACGATGCCCTTGGCCGGTTGGTCACCGGACAGTCCGTATTCGGTGACGTCGCCGCTGAGGGTCATGCGCCCGACGACCGGCCGGTTGGTTTCCACGAACCACAGCGCGCCGTCGGAACCGGTGACGACTCTGCCGGGCTTGCCTCCGTTCGGCAGCGTGTAGCTCTTGACCGTGCCCGAGCCCGTGATGCGGCCGATGGCGCTTCCTTGACTGAACCAGATGGCGCCGTCGGGGCCGGTGGTGATGCCGTTGTTGGCGCCGGGCACGCCTGACACTGGAAACGACGAGTAGGCACCCGAGGTCGTGAGCCGGCCGATGCGGGCCACGCCCGGTTGCGTGAACCAGAGCGCACCGTCGCGGCCGGTGGTCATCGCCTCCGGGATGGTGAGCGGATAGCCCGTGGAGAGCGTGCAGGGCAGCCCCGTCGACGACGTGGGCGGGGGCGTCGCCGGCGTCGGTGCACCGGCGGCCTTGGGCGAGGCGGTTGGGGCCGCGACCGGCGCCGGGCTGCCGGCGATCACGGTCGTCGGGACGCCCGGCGGCTGGTTCACCTCGGGGCTGACCGGCGCGGGCGACGGTCCGTTCGCGGTCACCCGGTCGGGCGCGTGCTCCGTCGACGGGTTCCAGGTGATGGCGGCCACGCTGGCGGCCACGAGCAGCACCACCATGGCGGTGCCCAGGGCGAGCACGAGCTGGCGTCGACGCTGTGGAGCTGTGGGCGATGAGGTACCCGAGGCGACCGACTCCCGCGTCTCTGGCTCCTGGACCTGCAGCATCAACGGACCTTCAACGAGTTATACGGCAGAACCCCGCATTCGTGATGACGGGTTGAAAAAGGAATCTCCCCATAAGCGGCGAATCCCTCAGTGGGGTCAACGGGGGAAGGTGAGATATGGCCAGACGGATGCTGTCGCTAGTCGTCCTTCTGACGCTTGCGGCTGCAGGTGGTGGCGTCGTAGGGCTCGCGGAACCGGCGCAAGCCGCCCCCGTGATCGTCGGGCTCGGGCCGCAGCCGACAGGGCCCTGTAACGCCGAAATCACGGTCGTCCCCTACGCGCCGCTTACCTGGATTGACGGCGAAGGCTTCTGGGTGGAGGGCGCGAACATCACTGGCAGCGGAACCTGCCAGACGGCGAGCGGACCCAAATCACTCACGTTCATCGGCGACTGGGATCGCGCGGGTAAGCCGCGGGATGCGACCGGTGTGTGTCCCCTGGCCAAGGCAACGTTCACTCGTATCAGGCTGGGCGGAAGGCCCTGGTATCCAGGCGACTACGACTTCGGCTTCCTCGGTTGGAGCGAACTCACGCCTGAGACGTCGGCGTCTCAGTCCTACCAGGTCGTCAGCGCAAGCCTCGGCCTTGGCGTCGCCCAGACCGACGTCGCCGCGTGTGCAGCGTGGCCTACGGTCGCCGGCCCACCGTCATCGACGCTCCCGACTCCGGCGGCCTTCCACATCAGCACCGAGTGGGACCTGTCGACCCCTTCGCCTCTCGTCAGGTTGTGTGTGACCGTCCAGGGTGTGCTGCCTCGGCTCTGCCCCTTGTTCTGACTGCCCTGAAGCGGGTCTCTCGTCATTCGCTATAGTTGACGGGTTCTGGAGGCACACCCGCCTCCGCAGTTCCGTTCAACCGATGTCCGTGGGTGCCCGCCCGCGCGGGAACCCCACGGCACAACAGATCAATGCCTCGCCGGGTCTGCCCGTGCGAGGCATTCGCGTGAGAAGAGATATGGCACAGAAGGCGATCGTCGGCGAAAAGGTCGGCATGACTCAGGTCTGGGATGACCAGAACAGGGCCGTGCCGGTCACCGTCGTACGCGTGGCTCCCTGCCGCATCGTGCAGGTGAAGACCCAGGAGCACGACGGCTACAGCGCGCTCCAGGTCACCTTCGGTGTCGTGAAGTCGAGCCGCCTCTCGCGTCCCGAGGCCGGTCACTTCGCCAAGGCGGGCGTGGAGCCAGGCAAGAAGGTCGTAGAGCTGCGGGTGGACGACACCAGCGGCTACGAGGTCGGCCAGGAGCTCAAGGCCGACGTCTTCAGCGCCGGCGAGCTCGTCGACGCCACGGCGGTCAGCAAGGGCAAGGGCTTCGCCGGCGTCATGAAGCGCCACAACTTCGCTGGCCTGGGCGCGGGGCACGGCGCCCACAAGGTGCACCGAGCACCCGGTGCCATCGGGGCCTGCGCCACACCGTCGAGAGTGTTCAAGGGCACCCGAATGGCCGGGCGCATGGGCCACCAGCGGGTGACCACCTTGAACCTGGAGGTCGTCCAGGCCGACCCGGAGCGGGAGATCGTCCTCATCAAGGGGGCGCTACCCGGGCCCCGGGGCGGCGTGGTCCTCCTCCGGAATGCGGTGAAGCAACCGGTGCGGGAGGCAGGCTGATGGCGAGCGTCGACGTTCGCACGCGCAGCGGCGAGTCGAAGGGCACCGTCGAGCTCGACGACGCCCTCTTCGGCATCGAACCGAACCACGCCGTTCTTCACCAGGTCGTGAACGCCCAGCTGGCGGCCAAGCGCAGCGGCACCCACAGCACCCTGACCCGCGCCGAGGTGCGCGGCGGTGGCGCCAAGCCGTGGCGCCAGAAGGGCACGGGCCGCGCCCGCCAGGGCTCGACGCGTGCGCCCCACTGGTCGGGCGGCGGCGTCGCCATGGGCCCCAAGCCGCGGGACTACAGCCAGAAGACGCCCAAGAAGATGATCCAGCTCGCCCTGCGCTCGGCGCTGTCCGATCGCGCTGCGGAGGGCAAGGTGGCCGTCGTCGACGCGTGGGACTTCAGCGCTCCCAAGACGCGCGAGGCGAAGGACGCCCTCGAGGCGCTGGGCATCAGCGGCAAGGTGCTGGTCGTCATCGAGCAGGACGACGTGACGGCCGCAAAGTCGTTCCGCAACCTGCCCGATGCCCACCCGATCCCCGCCGGCGAGCTCAACGCCTACGACATCCTCTGCAGTGACTGGGTGGTGTTCACGCGGGCCACGCTGCCCGGCGGATCGCAGGCCACCGCGGCGTCGACATCGGCGCCCGCGGCTGCGCCAACGCCCGAGCCGACACCCGAGCCTGAGGTACCCGCCGCGGCATCCGAGACGGCGCCGCCCGAGGAACAGGCCGAGGAGCAGGGCTGATGGAAGACCCCCGCGACGTGATCATCGAGCCGGTCGTGAGCGAGAAGTCGTACGCCCTCATGGAGGTCGGCGTCTACACGTTCGTCGTCAACCCGGCGGCGAATCGCATCGAGATTCGCGACGCCGTCGAGAAGATCTTCGGCGTGCGCGTGCTGAAGGTGAACACGCTGAACCGCAAGGGCAAGCGCAAGCGCAACCGCAAGTCGTTCAGCTACGGCTCCCGCGCCGACAGCAAGCGGGCGATCGTGACCCTGCAGCCCGGCGACCGCATCGACCTCTTCGAGGGAGGCTGACGTGCCCCTCCGCAAGCGCAAGCCCACCTCAGCTGGTCGTCGGTTCCAGACCGTTGCCGACTTCAGCGAGATCACGCGCGACGAGCCAGAGAAGTCCCTGCTGGCCCCCAAGAGGAAGACGGGCGGCCGCAACAACTACGGACGCAAGACGGCCCGTCACCGCGGTGGCGGCCACAAGCAGCGCTACCGCATCGTGGACTTCAAGCGCGACAAGGATGGCGTGCCCGCCAAGGTGGCGTCGATCGAATACGACCCGAACCGCAACGCCCGCATCGCCCTGCTCCACTATCTCGACGGCGAAAAGCGCTACATCCTCGCCCCGGCGCGCGTGAAGGTCGGCGACCGGCTGCAGAGCGGCCAGGGCTCGGAGATCCGGCCTGGCAATGCCCTTCCCCTTCGCTACATCCCCGTCGGTACGACGGTGCACAACGTCGAGCTGAAGCCGGGTGCCGGCGGGCGCATGGGCCGTGGCGCGGGCGCCAGCATCCAGCTGGTGGCCAAGGAGGGCGACTTCGCCACCCTGCGCCTGCCCAGCACCGAGATGCGCCGCGTGCCCATCGACTGCCGGGCCACGGTCGGCGAGGTCGGCAACCCCGAGGCCGAGCTGGTGTCGCTGGGCAAGGCCGGTCGCAACCGCTGGAAGGGCGTGCGTCCGCAGACCCGCGGCGTGGCCATGAACCCGGTCGACCATCCCCTGGGCGGCGGCGAGGGCAAGTCCTCCGGTGGCCGTCACCCGGTCTCACCGTGGGGCAAGCCCGAGGGCCGCACCCGCAAGAAGGACAAGGACAGCCAGAAGCTGATCATCAGGCGCCGGCGCTCGCGCGGCGCACGGAGGTAAGGCATGCCCCGGAGCCTGAAGAAGGGCCCGTTCGTCGACGAGCACCTGCTGAAGAAGGTCGACGACCTGAACTCCAAGAACGAAAAGCGCGTCATCAAGACGTGGTCGCGCCGCTCCACGATCATCCCCGACATGGTCGGGCACACCATCGCCGTCCACGACGGCCGTAAGCACGTGCCGATCTACGTCACCGAAGCGATGGTGGGCCACAAGCTCGGCGAGTTCGCACTCACGCGCACGTTCCGATTCCACGCCGGCCAAGAGCGCGCAGGTAGGCGTTAAGCGATGACTGGCCCCAAGCTCAACGAGGCACCGGTCCGGGTTTCCGGGCACCGCCGCGTTCGCGTGGACGAGCAGACAGCCTCGTTCCGGTCCCGCGCCCGGTACATGCGGGTATCGGCCTACAAGGTGCGCGAGGTCCTCGATCTCATCCGCGGCCTCGACGCCGAACGAGCGGTTGAAACACTCCGGCTCAGCGACCGCGACGCGGCGACCCTCGTCGGGAAGGTGCTGGCTTCGGCCATCGCCAACGCCGAGCACCACCACGAGCATCCCGTCGAAGGTGACGAGCTGTACGTCTCGGCGTGCTACGCCGACGAAGGTCCGACGCTGAAGCGCTGGCGTCCTCGTGCGCGCGGTCGGGCCACCCGCATTCGCAAGCGCACCTGCCACATCACCGTGATCGTCAGCCGGCTGCCCGAGGAGGATCTGCGTGAGCGCCGGGCCCGCCAGCCAGGCGCCGGCGACCGCCGCAGGCGCATCGCCGCCAGCAGGCGAGGCCGCAAGGCCGCCGCCCCGACCGCGGAGGCGGCTCCCGTCGAGGAGATCGACGAGCCCGTTGAGCAGGACGTCGAGACCGAGGGCACGCCCGAGGTCATCGACGAAGTCGTCGACCAGGAGGTCGAGGGCGTCGAGGTCGCGCCCGCCACGGGCGACGACGCCGAAGCCGAAGTAGCACCCGACGCGGAGGCGGCCGCCGAACCCGAATCCGAAGCAGCGGCGGAAGAACCCAAGGAAGAGAACGAGTAATGGGCCAGAAGGTCAACCCGTACGGCTTCCGGCTCGGTGTCACCACCGACTGGAAATCCCGCTGGTTCTCCGACCGGGAGTACACCGACTACCTGGTCGAGGACTGGAAGATCCGCGACTACCTGATGCGTCAGCTCGAGCGAGCGGCGGTCAGCCGCGTCGAGGTCGAGCGCACGCGCGACCGCCTGCGCATCGACGTGCACACCGCCCGCCCCGGCATCGTCATCGGTCGCCGGGGTGCCGAGGCCGACCGCCTGCGCGCCGACCTGGCCAAGATCACCAACAACGCCAAGGTCCAGCTGAACATCCAGGAGATCAAGCAGCCCGAACTCGACGCCGCTCTGATCGCCCAGGCGGTCTGCGACCAGCTGGCGGGCCGTGTCAGCTTCCGCCGGGCCATGAAGCGTGCGGTGCAGACCGCGCAGAAGGCCGGCGCCCAGGGCATCAGGGTGCAGTGTTCTGGTCGCCTCGGTGGCTCGGAAATGGCCCGCAGCGAGTGGTACCGCGAAGGTCGGGTGCCGCTGCACACCCTGCGCGCTGACATCGACTACGGCTTCCGCGAGGCCCGCACCACCTTCGGCCGCATCGGCGTGAAGGTGTGGATCTACAAGGGCGACATCCTCCCCTACAAGATCTCGGGCGAGGACAAGATTTCCCGCGAAGCGGCCATGGCCGTCGGCGAGACGTCGGGCCAGGCCCGCCCCCGTCGCGTGATCTCCGCCGGTGGTGGCCGCCGCAAGCCCGACCAGGCCGAGCCCGGTGCTGAGCCCGGCGCCGAGGGCGAGGGCGTTGCTGCTGCACCCGTCGCAGCAGAAGCGCCCGCCGAGGGCGAGGAGACGGCGCCGCTGGTCAAGGAGGCCGACCCCGAGCTCGAGCGTCTGCTCGCCGAAGAAGAAGAGATCGAGCGTCGCACTCGCCAGCACCACGAGACGCCGCACTTCCGAAGCGGGGACGAGTAGCGATGTTGATGCCGAAGAAGGTCAAGCACCGCAAGCAGCAGCGCGGGCGCATGACGGGTCAGGCCAAGGGCGGCACCCAGGTGTCGTTCGGTGACTACGGCATCCAGGCCCTCGAGCCGGGCTGGATCACGGCCCGCCAGATCGAGGCGGCCCGAATCGCGATGACCCGCCATGTCAAGCGCGGCGGGAAGGTCTGGATCACGATCTTCCCGGACAAGCCCGTCACCGAGAAGCCGGCCGAGACCCGGATGGGCTCCGGCAAGGGCAACCCGGAGCGATGGGTTGCGCCCGTCAAGCCGGGGCGCATCATGTTCGAGCTCGGCGGCGTCCCCGAAGCTCTCGCCAAGGAAGCGCTGGAGCGCGCGATCCAGAAGCTGCCGATCAAGGCCAAGTTCGTGACCCGGGCGGGCGAGTCGCTGTGACCACGCCCGCAGAGCTGCGCGAGATGGTCGACGAGGAGCTCGTCAACCGTCTCACCGAGGCCAAGCAGGAGCTTTTCAACCTGCGTTTCCAGCACGTCACCGGACAGCTCGACAACTACGCCCGCCTGCCCCAGGTGAAGCGGGAGGTGGCCCGGATCAACACGATCTTGCGCGAGCGGGAGATCGAGGCCGCCGAAGCAATCGACGCTGAGGAGGCCGCAGGTGCCTGACCGTCCCAATCGCCGCAAGCTCCGGGAGGGCGTCGTCGTGTCCAACGCCATGGACAAGACCGTGGCCGTGGCCGTCACCGACCGTGTGCGTCACCGCCGTTACGACAAGACCGTCCAGCGCACCTCCAAGGTCTTCGCCCACGACGAGCAGAACGACCTCAAGGTCGGGGACCGCGTCCGCCTCCAGGAGACCCGCCCGCTGTCCAAGCAGAAGCGCTGGCGTGTCGTCGAAGTCCTCGAGAGGGTCCGGTGATCCAGCAAGAGTCCCGACTCCGAGTGGCCGACAACTCCGGCGCCAAGGAGGTGCTCTGCATCAAGGTGCTGGGCGGCTCCAAACGTCGCTACGCGTCGATCGGCGACATCTTCGTGGCCACCGTCAAGGACGCGATCCCCGGTGCCGCGGTGAAGAAGGGCGACGTCGTGAAGTGCGTGGTCGTGCGCACCAAGAAGGAGAAGCGCCGTCCGGACGGGTCCTACATCCGCTTCGACGAGAACGCGGCGGTGCTGATCAACGACCAGCAGCAGCCGCGAGGCACGCGCATCTTCGGCCCCGTGGGCCGCGAGCTGCGTGAGAAGCGTTTCATGCGAATCATCTCTCTCGCCCCCGAGGTGTTGTGATGGCGATGAAGATCAAGAAGGGCGACCGGGTTCGGGTTCTGTCCGGCAAGGACCGTGGCAAGGAAGGCGAAGTCATGCGCGCCTTGCCGTCCCGCGACAAGGTCATCGTTGACGGCATCAACCGGGTGAAGAAGGGCCAGCGCCAGACCCGGGCCACCATGCAGGGCGGCATCATCGACAAGGACATGCCGATCCCGGTCGCCAACGTGGCCGTGATCTGCTCCACGTGCGGGCCCACGCGCATCGGCTTCCGCATCGACGAGCAGGGCCGCAAGGTCCGCGTGTGCAAGAAGTGCGGGACGGATCTATGAGCGAGACCGCAACGAGCGCGCCGGCGCCCCGGCTCAAGGGCAAGTACGACTCCGAGATCCGGACGCGCCTCAAAGACGAGCTGAACCTGGCCAACATCATGCAGGTCCCGCGGTTCGAGAAGATCGTCATCAACATGGGCGTCGGCCGGGCCACCCAGCAGGCGTCCCTGCTCGAGGGCGCGGTCAACGATCTCACCGTCATCACCGGTCAGAAGCCGATGGTGACCAGGGCTCGGAAGTCGATCGCCGGCTTCAAGCTTCGTGAAGGCAACCCCATCGGCGCCAAGGTCACGCTTCGCGGCGCCCGCATGTGGGAGTTCTTCGACCGCCTGGTCAGCATCGCCATCCCCCGTGTCCGTGACTTCCGGGGATTGCCGCCGAACTCTTTCGACGGCCACGGCAACTACACGTTCGGCGTGACCGAGCAGCTGATCTTTCCCGAGATCAACTACGACCGGATCGACACCGTGCGAGGGATGGACATCACCATCTGCACCACCGCTCGCACCGACGACGAAGCACGGGCGCTCTTGCGGGCGTTCGGCTTCCCGTTCCGCACCGGGGAAGTGACCCCGGGACTCATCGAAACCCCGAAGAAGCGTTCCCGCCGGCCCGCGGGCGGCCGGAAGTAGCAGGAGGAGCATTGGCCAAGAAGGCACTGATCCAGAAGCAGCAGCGCAAGCCCAAGTTCCGGGTGCGGGCCTACACCCGTTGCCGGCGCTGCGGTCGACCGCGCGCGGTCTACCGCCAGTTCGGGCTCTGCCGGATCTGCCTTCGCGAGATGGTCCACGCCGGTGAGGTGCCGGGCGTGACGAAGGCCAGTTGGTAAGGGGGTGAGCCGATGACGATGACCGACCCGATCGCCGACATGCTCACCCGCATCCGCAACGGCAACGTTGCGATGCATGACACGGTGCGTATGCCGTCCTCCAAGTTGAAGGAGGCCCTGGCGGGCATCCTGACGCGCGAGGGCTACATCGAGGGGTTCGAGGTGGCCGACGAACCGGCCCGCCCCGGTCGCACGCTCGAGATCAAGATGAAGTACTCGCCCGAGCGGGTGCGGACGATCTCCGGCATCCGCCGCATCTCCAAGCCGGGCCTGCGGGTGTACACGAAGGCCGACCGTCTGCCGCGGGTGCTCGGTGGGTTGGGAGTCGCTGTGCTGTCCACCAGCCAGGGGCTGATGACCGACCGTGAAGCACGCGAGCGCCGCGTGGGCGGCGAAGTTCTCTGTTACGTCTGGTAGTTGGAATTTGAGAGTGATGTAGATGTCTCGAATCGGCAAAGCCCCCATTCCCGTTCCCTCCGGCGTCGACGTCAGCGTCGCGGGTAACGAGGTGACGGTGAAGGGCCCCAAGGGCACCCTGTTCCGCCGGCTTCCGGCCGACATCACCGTGCGCCAGGACGGCGCCGAGATCCTCGTCGAGCGCCCCGACGACGAGCGCGAGCACCGCGCCCTGCACGGACTGACGCGCTCGCTGGTCAACAACATGGTCGTCGGTGTCACCGACGGCTTCACCAAGGACCTCGAGATCGTGGGTGTCGGCTACCGCGCCACGGCCCAGGGCCCCAACCGCCTCGAGTTGGCACTCGGCTTCAGTCACCCGGTGACGATCGAGGCGCCCGACGGCATCACCTTCGAGGTGCCGCAGCCAACGCGCATCACCGTGCGCGGCATCGACAAGGAGATCGTCGGCCAGGTGGCCGCCAACATCCGCAAGGTGCGCAAGCCCGAGCCCTACAAGGGCAAGGGCGTCCGCTACGCGGGCGAGGTCGTGCAGCGCAAGGCCGGAAAGGCGGCCAAGTGACAACAACGAAGCAGAAGCAGGCTCTTCGGATACGCCGTCACCGCCGCGTGCGCAAGCACGTGACGGGCACCACCGAGCGTCCCCGTCTCGCGGTGTTCCGGTCGAACAAGCACATCAGCGCCCAGGTCATCGACGACGTGACCGGTCGCACGCTCGCCTCCGCCAGTTCGGTCGAGAAGGACCTGCGGAGCAGCGGCGGCGGCAACAGGGACGCCGCCAAGAAGGTCGGTCAGCTACTCGGGGAGCGGGCGAAGGCTGCCGGTGTGTCGAAGGTCGTCTTCGACCGCGGCGGCTTCCTCTACCACGGCCGGGTCGCGTCACTGGCCGACGCAGCCAGGGAGGCTGGACTTGAGTTCTAGAGAAGGAAACCAGCGCGGTGGCGACGGCTACGAGGAGCGCGTCATCACCATCAACCGCGTGGCCAAGGTCGTGAAGGGTGGCCGGCGCTTCTCGTTCACGGCGCTTGTCGCCGTCGGCGATGGCTCGGGCAAGGTCGGGCTCGGCTACGGCAAGGCCAAGGAAGTGCCGTCGGCCATCCAGAAGGGCATCGAGGAAGCCAAGAAGAACCTCTTCGCCGTCCCCCTGGCCGGGTCGACGATCACCCATCCGATCCTCGGCGAGCGCGGCGCGGGACGCGTGCTGCTCAAGCCGGCGGCGCCCGGTACCGGCGTCATCGCCGGGGGCGCGGCGCGGGCGATCCTCGAGGCCGCGGGCATCCACGACATCCTCGCCAAGTCGCTCGGCTCGACCAACGCCATCAACGTGGCCCACGCCACCATCGCCGGTCTCAAGGGACTGAAGCGTCCGGACGAAGTCGCCCGCCTCCGCGGCAAGTCGCCCGAGGAAGTCACTCCTGCCGGCGTGCTGCGCGCCTACCAGGAGACCGAGCGCGAACGCAGGACGGAGCCTGCCGCGCCCGCGGCGGAGGCCGGCTGATGGCTTCGTCGCTGAAGGTCACGCAGGTCCGTTCCGGCATCGGCACCAAGCCGAAGCACCGCGGCACGCTGCGCGCCCTCGGACTGGGTCGCATCGGCAAGACCAACACCTTGCCCGACCGTCCCGAAATCCGCGGGATGATCGCGCGCGTGCCACACCTGATCACGGTGGAAGAGGTCTGACATGAAACTTCACGATCTGAAGCCGCCGAAGGGGTCGACCAAGCCGCGGCGCCGTGTGGGCCGGGGCATCGCCGGCAAGGGCGGCAAGACCGCGGGCCGGGGCATGAAGGGCCAGAACGCCCGCGGCACGGTGCCCGTCGGGTTCGAGGGTGGCCAGATGCCGCTCGCCCGCCGCGTCCCCAAGCTCAAGGGGTTCAAGAACCCCTTCCGCGTCGAGTACGCGGTGGTCAACCTGGACACCCTCCAGAACTTCGACGGTGACGACGTCACGCCCGAGGCGCTGCGCGCCAAGGGCCTGGTCCACAAGCACGGCCTGGTCAAGGTCCTGGGCCGGGGCGAGCTGACCCGCTCGGTCCGGGTGAAGGCCCACGCATTTTCGAAGTCCGCGGAGTCGGCTATCACCTCCGCAGGAGGTACCGTTGAGGTCCTTCCACCACCGTTCGGCCACGGTCGTCCGCCGGCCAAGGGCAATGCCCTGACCAACCGCTAAACCAGGAGCCCCCCGGTGCTTTCCAGCTTCCGGAACATGTTCCGGATCCCCGACCTCCGGAACAAGATCCTGTTCACGCTGTTCATGATCGCCCTGTACCGGTTCGGGGCGAACGTGACCGTGCCGGGCATCAGCTTCCCCGCGGTCCAGCAGCTCCAGAAGCAGGCGAACAACGGCGGCGTCCTCAGCTTCCTGAACCTGTTCTCGGGTGGGGCGCTCACCCAGATGGCGGTGTTCGCGCTGGGGATCATGCCGTACATCACCAGCTCGATCATCATGCAGCTCCTGGCGGTGGTGATCCCCAAGATCGAGCAGTGGCAAGAGCAGGGCGCCGTCGGTCAGAAGAAGATCACCCAGTGGACCCGCTACATGACGGTGGGCCTCGCCATCCTCCAGGCGACCGGGCTCGTCTACCAGTTCCACAACGGCCAGCTGGGCCGGGTCGGCAACGTCAACATCGACCTGGTTCCCAACTTCACCGTGCCCCGGGTGGCGCTGATCGTGCTCACCATCACCGCGGGCACCGCGGTCGTGATGTGGATGGGCGAGGCGATTACGCAACGAGGCATCGGCAACGGCATGTCGATCCTCATCTTCACCAACGTCGTCAGCCGCATGCCGGCGCAGCTGGCGAGCGTCCGGGCCCAGGCCGGCTGGTTCACCTTCGGGCTCGTGTGCGTCCTCGGCCTCGTGATGATCGTGGCCATCGTCTTTGTCGAGCAGGGGCAGCGCCGCATCCCAGTCCAGTTCGCCAAACGAGTCGTCGGCCGACGAATGTACGGAGGCCAGTCGACCTACATACCGCTCAAGGTCAACCAGGCCGGCGTCATCCCAATCATCTTCGCCAGCTCGGTCTTGTACTTCCCGGTGATGCTGTCGAGCGTCGTGCAGCACTGGAAGTTCGTCTACAACTTCACCAACAAGCACCTGGTCTCGCCGAGCGACCCGATCTACATCGCCATCTACGGCATCCTCATCATCTTCTTCACGTACTTCTACACGGCCATCACCTTCGACCCACACCAGCAGGCCGACATCATCCGTAAGCAAGGGGGCTTCATCCCCGGCATCCGTCCGGGGCCGCCCACCGAGCGCTATCTCGCCCAGATCCTCAACCGCATCACCCTGCCGGGTTCGCTGTTCCTCGCAGCCATCGCCATCCTTCCGGAGATCGCGCTGGCGGTGAAGAACATCCAGTCGTTCCCGTTTGGGGGTACCACCATCCTGATCGCTGTCGGTGTCGCACTGGAGACCATGAAGCAGATCGACAGCCAGCTGATGATGAGGAACTACGAGGGCTTCCTCAAGTAGCTCGTGGTTCCCGGTACGAGGCTCGTCATCCTCGGTAAGCAGGGTGCCGGCAAGGGCACCCAAGCCGTTCGCCTCGCGCGCCACTACGCGGTGCCGCACATCTCCACCGGTGACATGTTCCGTGCCTCGGTGCGGTCCGGTTCTGAGTTTGGAGCCAAGGCCCGCAAGTTCATGGAGGCGGGCGACCTCGTGCCCGACGACGTGGTGATCGGCCTGGTCCAGGAGCGTCTCACCCTTGACGACGCCCGCCTTCGGGGCTTCATCCTCGACGGCTTCCCGCGCACGGTCCACCAGGCGGAGTCTCTCGACGAAATGCTGCCCAACAACGGTGTCGAGCTCGTCGTCGATCTCGAGGTGCCGACCGAGGTCGTGCTCAAGCGCCTGGCGTCACGCCGGGTGTGCGTCGAGTGCGGCACCAACTACAGCCTCGAGCGCCCGCCGTCCGTCGATGACAAGTGCGACGTGTGTGGTGGCGAGGTCGTGCAGCGCGAGGACGACACCGAGAGCGCCATCCGCCGGCGCCTCGAGCTCTACGAGGAGCAGACGGCGCCGCTGATCGCCTGGTACATGCAGAAGGACAAGCTGGTCACCGTCGACGGCATCGGCGATCCCGACAAGGTCACCACCCGGCTCATCCGGGCCATCGACCTCCGGCTGCGGAGGGGCGATGCGTAAGAACAAGGACGAGATCGCCAAGATGCGCAAGGCCGGCCGGGTGGTCGCCGAGATGCACGAGAAGTGCATCGCCGCGGCCAAGCCCGGGGTCACCACGCTGGATCTCGACAAGGTCGCCCGTGAGGTCCTCGACCGTCGCAATGCCCGGTCCAACTTCTTGAACTACCACGGCTTCCCGGCCGTGATCTGCACGTCACCCAACGACGTCATCGTCCACGGGATCCCCGACGGCTACGTCTTGCAGGAGGGCGACATTCTCTCCCTCGACTGCGGGGCGATCATCGAGGGCTACCACGGCGACGCGGCGGTGACGATCCCGGTGGGCCAGGTCAGCGAGGACGCCAGCCGGCTCATGAAGGTGACCGAGGAGAGCCTCCAGGCAGCCATCACCGAGATCCGTGAGGGCAACCGTCTCTCGGACATCGGCCACGCCGTCCAGACGGTCGCGGAGGGTGGCGGGTATTCCGTCGTCCGGGAGTACGTCGGCCACGGCATCGGCACGGCCATGCACGAGGAGCCCCAGATCCCCAACTACGGCCCCCCGGGCCACGGAATCAAGCTCAAGGTCGGCCACGTCTTCGCCGTGGAGCCCATGGTGAACATGGGCGGGCCCGGCACGGTGCTCATGGACGACGGGTGGACCGTGAAGACCGCGGACGGCAGCCTGTCGGCCCACTTCGAACACACGATCGCCGTCACCGACGACGGCCCGGAAGTGCTTACCGTCCCGGGCTGAGCTACCATGAAGGGTTCCCTGGGAGGGCTAGCGCCTCATGCGCGCCCTTCCGTCGTTATCGAGGAGGCTCCAGATCCCAAAGCCTAAGGAAGACGCGATCGTGCTCGAGGGCACCGTCGTCGAGCCGTTGCCGAATGCGATGTTCCGGGTGCAGCTCGAGAACGGGCACAAGGTACTGGCTCACATCTCCGGAAAGATGCGCATGCACTACATCCGCATCCTTCCCGGCGATCGCGTACAGGTGGAGCTGACCCCCTACGACCTCAGTCGAGGTCGGATCACCTACAGATACAAGTAGGAAGCGATGAAAGTTCGTCCCAGCGTGAAGAAGATGTGCGAGAAGTGCAAGGTGATCCGCCGCCACGGGCGCGTCCAGGTCATCTGCACCAATCCGCGGCACAAGCAGAGGCAGGGTTAATGGCACGAATCTCCGGCGTCGACATCCCGCGCGAGAAGCGGCTCGAGGTGTCGCTCACCTACATCTTCGGCATCGGCCCGTCGACGGCGAAGCAGATCTCCGAGGGCACCGGCATCGACGGCAGCACCCGCGTGCGCGACCTGACCGACGAGGAAGTCGCCCGCCTGCGCGGCTTCATCGAGCAGAACTACAAGGTCGAAGGTGACTTGCGCCGGGACGTGGCCCAGGACATCAAGCGCAAGATCGAGATCAACTGCTACGAGGGCATCCGCCATCGCCGCGGCCTTCCGGTCCACGGCCAGCGCACCCACACCAATGCCCGCACGCGAAAGGGACCGAAGAAGACGGTGGCCGGCAAGAAGAAGGTCCGTAAGTAATGGCCTCAGCATTTGAAATGACGGGGCAGGTTCAAAATGGCTAAGCCGAAGCCGGGCGGTCGCCGCCCCCGCCGTCGCGAGCGCAAGAACGTCCCCTACGGGGTGGCGCACATCAAGAGCTCGTTCAACAACACGATCGTCTCCATCACCGACATGGAGGGCAACGTCCTGGCGTGGGCGTCGGCCGGCAACGTCGGGTTCAAGGGGTCCCGCAAGTCCACGCCGTTCGCAGCCCAGCTGGCTGCCGAGTCCTGCGCCCGCAAGGCGATGGAACAGGGCGTGCGCAAGGTCGACGTCCTGGTGAAAGGCCCGGGCTCGGGCCGAGAGACCGCCATCCGGTCGCTGCAGAACACGGGGATCGAGGTGTCCGGCATCAAGGACGTGACGCCGATTCCCCACAACGGGTGCCGCCCGCCGAAGCGGCGGAGGGTCTGAGTCATGGCTCGTTACACCGGACCGGTCTGCCGCCTGTGCCGGCGGGAGAAGATGAAGCTCTTCTTGAAGGGCCCCAAGTGCGACACGATGAAGTGCCCGATCGAGCGCCGGCCCTATCCGCCGGGCGAGCAGGGCCGGGGTCGCATCCGCGAGTCGGAATACTTGCTCCAGCTGCGTGAGAAGCAGAAGGCGCGCCGCATCTACGGCCTGCTCGAGAAGCAGTTCGCCAATCTCTATGAAGAGGCTGACCGCCAGGGTGGCATCACCGGCGAGAACCTCCTGCGCATGCTCGAGCAGCGCCTCGACAACGTCGTGTTCCGAGCCGGGTGGGGCGCCAGCCGCAACCAGGCCCGCCAGTTCGTGCGCCATGGCCACGTCAACGTCAACGGCCGCCGGGTCACGATCCCGAGCTACCAGGTGCGCAAGGGCGACGTCGTCGAGCTGCGCACCAAGGCCCAGAACATGATCGTCATCCGCCACAACATCGACACGCTCGACCGCCTGACGCCCCCGTGGTTGGAAAAAGAGGGCGAGTTCAAGGCGACCGTCCGCGAGCTGCCGCTGCGGGAGCACATCGACGTTCCCGTCCGCGAGTCGCTCATCGTCGAGCTCTATAGCAAGTAGGTAGGAGTCCCATGCTGATCATCCAGCGCCCCACCGTCGAGCCGCTGGGGGAGAGCGAAGAGAACCGGCAGCGGTTCGTCATCAGCCCCCTCGAGCCGGGCTTCGGCCACACGCTCGGCAACTCGCTGCGCCGCACGCTGTTGTCGTCGATCCCGGGCGCGGCCGTCACCCAACTGCGCTTCGACGACTCGCTGCACGAGTTCGCCACCATCCCGGGCGTGAAGGAAGACGTCACCGACATCATCCTCAACCTCAAGGACCTGGTGCTCCGCGTCTATACCGACGAGCCGGTGACGCTACGCCTCGACGCCCGTGGCCCCGCCGACGTCACCGCCGGCGACATCCAGGAGCAGGCCGACGTCGAGATCCTCAACCCGGATCTGCATGTCGCGTCGCTGAACTCGCGTGGTCGCCTGGCGCTCGACATCACCGTCGAGAAGGGCCGCGGCTACGTCTCGGCCGAGCGCAACAAGCGGTCCACGACGATCGGCGTGATCCCCATCGACTCGATCTTCTCGCCCGTGCGCCGGGTGGCGTTCACCGTCGAGCCCACGCGTGTCGAGCAGGCCACCAACTACGACCGTCTGACGTTGGACATCGAGACCGACGGGTCGATCTCGCCGCAGGAGGCGCTCGCTTCCGCGGGAGACACGCTGCGCTCGCTGGTCGCCCTGGTCGCCGATATGAGTGAGGCGCCGCAGGGCCTCGAGCTCGGCGACGTGGGCTCGGCCACTAGCGGCTCGCCCGATCTCGACCTGCCGATCGAGGAGCTCGACCTGTCCGAGCGTCCCCGCAACTGCCTCAAGCGGGCCCAGGTCAACACCATCGGTGAGCTGGTCGAGCGCACCGAGGACGATCTGCTGGCCATCACCAACTTCGGCCAGAAGTCCCTCGACGAGGTCATCCAGAAGCTCGACGAGCGGGGTCTGTCCCTGCGCGTCAAGGAGGGCTAGTCGTCGTGCCGGGCACGCCGCGCAAGACCCGCCGCTTCGGCGGTGACGCCGCCCACCAGCGCCTGATGATGGGCAACCTGGTGGCGTCGCTCATCGCGGCCGAGGGTCTGGTCACCACCGAGGCCAAGGCCAAGGCCCTGCGTCCGATCGCCGAGAAGATGGTCACCAAGGCGAAGAAGGGCGGCGTCGCCCACCAGCGCGAGGTCGTCGCTTTCATCGGCGACAAGGAGATGGCCCACAAGCTGTTCTCCGAGATCGCGCCCCGGTACGACGACCGCCAGGGCGGCTACACCCGCATCCTCAAGCTCGGCCCCCGCCACGGCGACAACGCGCCGATGGCAAGGATCGAGTTCGTCTGACGCTGGTCCTGTGACCCTCTTCGACGACGCCGGCACGGCGCCGTCGATTGAATTTCCCGTGCGGGTGCGGATGACCGTCGCCTACGACGGCACCGGCTACCACGGCTTCGCCGCCCAAGAGGGAGTGAAGACCGTCGGCGGCACCCTCGCCGCGGGCATCGCCAAGGTTCTCGGCTACCCCGTCGAGATCACGTGTGCGGGCCGCACCGACAAGGGCGTGCACGCGTGGGGACAGGTCGTGTCCTTCGACGCCGAGGAGTTCGGACTCGACCTCGAGGGCCTGCAGCGCTCGCTGAACCGCATGCTGGGGCCGGCGATCGTCGTGCGCGAGGCGCAGAAGGTGCCCAACACTTTCGACGCGCGTCACTCGGCTGTGGCTCGCCGGTACCGCTACACGGTTCTCAACCGGCCGGTGCCCGACCCCTTCCTGGCCCGCACTGCGTGGCACGTGACTGCGCCCCTCGACTGTCGAGCGTTGACGCTGGCGTGCGACCCAGTGATCGGCGAGCACGACTTCTCGTCCTTCTGCCGCCTGCCCCAGCCCGACGTCTCGCTCGTCCGCAAGGTCCACGACGCCCGCTGGCTCGACCTCGGCGACGGCCTGCTGCGCTTCGACATCGAGGCCGGCGCCTTCTGCCACCAGATGGTGCGGTCGATCGTCGGCACCATGGTCGACATCGGCCGCGGCAAGAAGAAGGCGGCCGACATGGCCTCGATCATCCGCGCCGAAGACCGCGCCACCGCCGGCCAACCGGCCCCGCCCCACGGCCTCTGCCTATGGGAGGTCCTGTACTAGCGCCCTCCTGCCAACTCGCCATGGTTTGTGTCGTCAGACGACATCAACCATGGCGAGTTGGCGAAGGTCTAGTCGATCTCCGGATTGGTGAGGTCGAGGAACTGCATGTCGCCGGTGTGCTGGGACACGTACTCGCCCATCAGTGGGCTGTCGCCCATGGCGCCTTCGTTCTTGCGGGCCTCCGCTTCGGACGTGAAGTAGGCGACGCTGACGTAGCTCCCGTCGGGCTGCCAGACGTCGAGCCCGCCGATGAGATCGGGGCGCAGCTTCTTGAGGTCGCCCTCGTGCTCGTGGCCCCACTTGCGGAACGCTGCCGGGTCCTTCACCTGGCCCTTCATCACCTGGACAAAGCCGGCGTCGTTCGATCCACCGCCGAACAGCAGCTCAGTGTCGGAAGACTCGCTGAAGGAGGGCTCACCGTCGTAACCCTTCGCCGTCTCGTTCCACCACGCCCCCTGCTCGGGGCGATCGCTGTTGGCCCGGGCGTCCGCCTCCGACTCGAACCGGACGACATCGACAGCGATGCCGTCGGCGGTGATGCCGCCCGTATGGCCGAGATAGCCCTTGGCCCCAGGCTTGAGCTCTTGGAGCCAGCGCTCACCCTGGCGTCGGATGAGGTCTGGATCCTTGACCTTCCCCTCGATGACCTGGACGAACATGAGAGCGACACCCCCTTATTGGCTACACTCGACGGGTCCCGAGCACGCTTTGAGAGAAGGACCCGCGTGCGTACGTTTTCACCAAAACCAAGCGATATCCAGCGCGCCTGGCACGTCGTCGACGCCGACGGGCTCGTCCTCGGTCGCATGGCCACCGAGGTGGCCCGCGTCCTGCGGGGCAAGCACAAGCCGACGTTCGCTCGCCACGTCGATACCGGCGACCACGTCATCGTGGTGAACGCGGCCAAGATCGTCGTCACCGCCGACAAGGCAGACAAGAAGCTGCAGTACCGCCACTCGGGCTACCCCGGCGGCCTCAAGACCGAGCGCTATTCGGACGTCTTGGCCAACAAGCCCGAGGAAGCCATCCGCAAGGCCATCCGCGGCATGCTGCCCAAGGGCCCGCTCGGCCGCCAGATGCTGCGCAAGCTCAAGGTGTACGCCGGGCCGCAGCACCCGCACCTTGCCCAGGCGCCCCAGACGCTCGACATTCCCGGCGCCCGCGCCAAGGACTGACGGAGACAAAGACAGTGCCCAAGCCACTCGTCCAGACGACCGGTCGCCGCAAGCAGGCCGTTGCCCGTGTGCGCATCCGGCCCGGCAACGGCAAGATCGTCGTCAACGGTCGCCCCATCGAGGACTACTTCCCCTCGGAGACGCACCGCATGGTGCTGAGCGAGCCTCTGACGGCCACCAACACCAACGAGGTGTACGACGTCGACGCCACCATCTTCGGCGGCGGCGTTTCCGGTCAGGCCGGTGCCCTGCGTCTCGGCATCGCCCGGGCGCTCGTCGATCTCGACCCCGAGGTGCGCGTCACTCTCAAGCGGGCCGGTCTTCTCACGCGCGACGCCCGTGAAAAGGAGAGCAAGAAGTACGGCCTGAAGAAGGCCCGCAAGGCGCCTCAGTACTCCAAGCGCTAGGGAAAAACCCTGACGCTGAAGTTCGGCACCGACGGCGTTCGCGGCGTCGCCAACGTCGAGCTCACGCCCGAGCTTGTGCTCGCCCTCGGACGTGCCGCGGCTCGCGTCCTGGCGCGCCCGGGATCGCCGTTCCTCGTCGGGCGCGACACCCGTCTGTCCGGGCCGATGCTCGAGGGTGCGCTCGCCGCCGGCTTCGCGGCCGAGGGCATCGACGTCAGCTTGCTGGGTGTCGTCCCGACGCCGGCGGTGGCGTGGCGGTCGGCGGCCGACGGCGTGCCCGGCGCGGTGATCTCGGCGTCGCACAACCCCTACGCCGACAACGGCATCAAGTTCTTCGCCGTCGGTGGCCGCAAGCTCGAAGACGCGGTCGAAGAGCGCCTCGAAGCCGAGCTTGACGCGATCTTGCGCGACGGGTCGACCCCAACGAACGCGGCCAGCCGGGCCACGTCTGTCGCCGATGACGATGGCTACGCCGACGCGCTGATCGCGACCCTCGACGGGCGCTCGCTCGAAGGTCTCCACGTGGTCGTCGACTGCGCGAATGGGGCCGGCTACCGGGTGGCGCCCGACGTCTTGCGCCGGCTCGGGGCGCGCGTCGACGTCCTGTCCGATGAACCCGACGGGACGAACATCAACGCCGGGTGCGGGTCGACCCACCCCGAGCGCCTGCAGAAGACGGTCGTCGAACAGCGCGCCACTGTCGGGTTGGCCCTCGACGGCGACGCCGACCGGGTGCTCGCCGTCGATCACCGCGGCGAGCTCGTCGACGGCGACCAGATCATCGCCGTCTGCGCCCTCGACCTTCGCGAGCGGGGCCGTCTCAGCGAGGACACTGTCGTCGTCACGGTCATGACCAACCTGGGCTTCCGGCAAGCCATGGAGGAGCACGGTGTGCGCGTGGTGGAAACCGCGGTCGGCGACCGTTACGTGCTCGAGGCGCTCGAGCGGGGTGGCTGGTCGCTGGGTGGCGAGCAATCCGGCCACGTCATCTTCCGATCGCTGGCGACGACGGGGGACGGCCTGCTCACCAGCATCCAGCTCCTCGACGTGATGGCCCGGACCGGGCGTCCGCTGGCCGACCTGGCGTCGGTCATGACCCGGCTGCCGCAGGTGCTCCGCAACGTGCGCGTCGCTAATCGCGACGGCCTTGACGGCGCCGACGGGTTCTGGGCCGAGGTGCGGTCGGCGGAGGCCGAGCTCGACGGCATCGGCCGCGTCCTGGTCCGCCCCAGTGGCACCGAGCCGGTGGTACGGGTCATGGTCGAGGCGCCGACGACCGAGGTCGCCGCGGGCACGGCCGACCGCCTCTGCTCGGCCCTTGCAGCGGCCTTGGGCACCCCCACCCCGTAGCCTGGAGTCTCTTATGTGCGGCATCATCGCCGTCCTCTCTCGGCCCGCCACGCGGCCCGCGCCCGAGCCGGATTGGCTGACCGAACGGGTGGCGACCGCGGCCGGGCTGGTGCCTGCGCCCGCCGCGGGCGACCTCGTGGGCCAGCTGTCCGACGCGGCGGCGATCCTCGAAGAGCTCGACGCCGCCCTCCGCGGCGTACCGGGCGTGCAGGCGCTGGTCGAGCATCCGTTGGTCGTCGACGCCCTGCGCGCTGCGTTGGCGCACGTCGACGGCGGCATCACCGCCCTCGAGCGTTGGGCCGACTCGCCGGAGTGTCACCTCGGCGGCATCGAGTTGGAGGCGTTCAACGAGGCCGTCATCAGGCTCAAGGACGCCAGCTGGGCGGTCGGCCGTGACCGGCTCCGCACCGCCGATGCCGTGCTCGACCTGGCCGGGCCCGGCGCGGGCATGGCGGCCATCGCGGGCATGCACGCCGTCCAGATCGCGCTGTCGGCTATCGACCGACTCGAGGTCCGCGGTCGCGACTCAGCCGGCATCCACATCCTCGTGGAAGGCCACGGCCTCGATGTGGCGTCCCTCGCGGACCGAGGGCGCCTCGACGATCCTCTCTTCACGTCGATGGCCGTGCGCACGCCCGAAGGCCACATGGCGTTCGTCTACAAGGCGGCGGCCGAGATCGGCGAGTTGGGCGACAACACGCGGGCGTTGCGCAATGCCATTCGCAGCGACGAGTTGCTGCACCTCGCCCTCTCGTCCGACGACGCGCGCGTCACCGTCCTCGGCCACACCCGCTGGGCGAGCGTCGGCATCATCTCCGAGGCCAACGCCCACCCCGTGAATCAGGAAGAGGACGGGAGTGACTTCGGGCCCTACGTCACCGCCGCCCTCAACGGCGACGTCGACAACTTCGCCGAGCTGAAGGAGCGCTGGAGCCTCCAGATCCCTGCGGCCATCACCACCGACGCCAAGGTCATCCCGGTGCTCGTGTCCCGCCACGCCGGCGACGGCCTCGAGCACGACGAGGCGTTCCGACGCACCGTTGCCTCCTTCAACGGCTCGGTCGCCATCGCCGCCCACATCGGAGGACGACCCGACCGGCTCCTCCTCGCCCTGCGAGGCAGCGGTCAGTCGTTGAACGTGGGCCTCGCCGACGATGCCTACATCGTCGCCAGCGAGCCGTACGGGCTGGTGGAGACCACGTCGACGTATCTCCGCATGGACGGTGACGTGCCGTCACCGTCCGGCGCCCGCGGCCAGGTCCTGGTGCTCGACGGCGCCAAGGCGGGAACGATCGAAGGGATCACGCGGCGGGCATACGACGGCACCGAGCTCCCCGTGTCGGTCGACGAGCTCTCGCATGCCACGGTCACGACGCGCGACATCGACCGCGGCGACTTCCCGCACTTCCTGCTCAAGGAGCTGACCGAGGCACCGTCGTCGTTCCGCAAGACGCTTCGCGGTCGCGTCGAGGAACGCGACGGCCTCCTGTTCTCGGCCCTCGGCAGCGATGCCGTGCCTCCCGCGCTGGCCGAGGGCCTGCGCGACGGACGCATCCGTCGCATCATCGTCATCGGCCAGGGGACAGCGGCTGTCGCAGGCCAGGCCGTGGTCACCTTCCTTTCCGCGGCGCTGCAGGACGCGCCGGTCGTGATCTCGTCGTTGCCCGCCACCGAGCTCTCGGGCTTCGAGCTCGACGACGACATGTCGGATACCGCGATCGTGGCCGTGAGCCAGTCCGGCACCACGACCGACACCAACCGCACGGTCGATCTGGTGCGCGCCCGTGGCGCGCTGGTGGTCGGCATCGTCAACCGGCGCAACAGCGATCTGGTCGAGAAGTCCGACGGCGTCATCTACACGTCCGATGGGCGCGACGTGGAGATGAGCGTGCCGTCGACGAAAGCCTTCTATGCGCAGGTCGCGGCGGGGGCTCTGCTCGCGCTGCGCCTGGCCGAGGACTGCGGCGTCGACCCGGCATGGCGGTCCGAGCTGCTCGGGGGACTCCAGCGTCTGCCGGATGCCATGGAGCAGGTGCTGGGCCGACGCGACGAACTGTCGCAGGCGGCCCACCAATACGCGCCGACGCGGCGCCACTGGGCCGTCGTCGGTAACGGCCCGAACCGAGTCGCGGCCGCCGAGGTCCGCATCAAGCTGTCCGAGCTGTGTTACAAGTCGATTGCCTGCGATACCACCGAAGACAAGAAGCACATCGACCTGTCGGCCGAGCCTCTCATCTTCGTGTGCGCGGCCGGCGTCACCGGCGCGAACGCCGAGGACGTCGCCAAGGAGCTCGCGATCTATCGGGCGCATAAGGCGGCCCCCGTCGTCGTCGGTACCGAAGGCGAATCGTTCCCCGCCGCCCTCGCGACCATCGAGGTTCCCGCAGTTCCGACGGAGCTGGCGTTCGTGCTGTCGGCCATGGCCGGTCACCTCTTCGGGTACGAAGCGGCGCTCGCCATCGACGGCCAGGCCCGGCCGTTGCGTGAGGCGCGCGCTGCCATCGAGGCGGCGGCGTCCACCGAGATCGACGCCGAGGCCACCCTCGATCGTCTTCGGGGTGCGTTGCAGCCGGTGGCCGCCCGGTTCCTCGAGGACCTGCGGGCCGGCAACTACGACGGCAGCCTCGAAGCCAGCACCGCGTCCCGGCTGGCCGCCCTGTTGCGCTACGCCGTCGGTGTCATTCCGCTCGACGTGTACCAGCTCGACTACGGAAAGGTCGGCACGCCGAGCGTCCTGCTCGAGGACCTGACCGACGCCTTGACGCGCGGCATCGAGGAGCTGACCCGGCCCATCGACGCCATCAAGCACCAGGCCAAGACGGTCACCGTGGGCATCTCGCGGTCGGAGGACGCGCTTGTCGCCGTGCCGCTCGTCGCTCAGGTGCTGCAGGCGGGCGCCGGGCGCGACCGGCTCAGTTACCGCGCCCTGCGAACACTCGCGGCGCTCGACCCTGCAGTCGACGAAGTCACCGGCTACACCCGCTATCGCATCGAGGGTTCACCCACGGATGCGAACGCCACCGTGGCGGTGCTCGACAAGGGGGGCGTCGTCGCCAACGTCCCGTCGCGCGCCGAGCAAGACCCGAGGCTGCGAGGTACCAAGCGACAGGTGGCGCGCAACCAGGAGGTCACCGTCGCCCGTGGCCGCAGCGACGGGCGCACCTTCATCCTCGTGCCCGAGACCAAGGACAACCAGACGACCGAGCTGACGCTGTTGCACGTTCGCTTCCGCGACCGCCTGGAGCCGTCGACGGTCGCCAGCGTGCTGCAGGGCTACCGAGGGCGCTACGCCATCCTGCGCGACGCCGTCACCGAGACCGAGCCCGTGTTCCGCGAGGACGTGCTGGGCGAGATCCCGGTGGTCGACCTGCTCGAGCAGCCGATCCATCTGCTGGCCGACCGTTGGCGGGGCCAGCCCTGACGGGTATCGGTATCGACGCCGTTGAGGTCGACCGGTTCCGGGTCGTGATCAACCGCACTCCGGGCGTCGTACGGCGGGTCTTCACCGAAGGTGAGCAGGCGGCCGGCGCTCGGCGCAAGGACCCGGCCCAGCGCCTGGCGGCCCGGTTCGCGGCGAAGGAGGCGGTGATGAAGGCGCTCGGCGTCGGGCTGGGAGCCTTCAAGTTCCACGACGTCGAGGTTGTGAACGCTCCGTCGGGGAAGCCTTCTCTCGTGCTTCGAGGCAAGGCCGCGGCCCTGGCCGCCGAACAAGGGGTGCGAGGGTGGGAACTGTCGCTGACCCACACCCATCGCACCGCGCATGCGGTGGCGGTGGCTCTCTAGTGAGCGAGCGGATGCGAGCGAACAAATGTGACAGCGTTCCTGGTCACACGCAGCCGCCGAAGGCGGCGCACCTGTGATTCCGGTCGTCACACCCGAGGAGATGAAGGCGGTCGACGAGGCCGCGCCCGAGCCCACCGACGTCCTCGTCCATCGAGCCGGCGGGCACGTCGCCCGAATCGCCGTCGACATGCTCGGTGGGGTGTACGGCCGCCGCGTGGTCGTCGTCGCCGGCAAGGGCAACAACGGCGCCGACGGCCGGGATGCCGCTGCTCGTCTCCGCCGCCGTGGTGTCCGTGTCGAGCTGATCGAGGCCGCCGATGCACCGGCCCAGTTGCCCGACGCCGACCTCGTGATCGACGCCGCCTATGGCACCGGCTTCCACGGCGAGTACCAAGCACCGGATCCCGGAGCGGCGCCCGTGCTGGCCGTCGACATCCCGTCGGGAGTGAACGGCCTCACCGGCGAGGCGGCCGACGGCGCGGTCAGCGCCGACTGCACGGTGACGTTCGCGGCCCTCAAGCCGGGGCTGCTGCTCGGCGAGGGTCGCCAGCGCACCGGCGTCGTCGACGTCGTCGACATCGGACTCGACGTTTCGGGCGCTCGTGCGTCGCTCGTCGAAGGCTCCGATGTCGCCGCCTGGCTGCCTCCTCGTGAGCGCGACAGCCACAAGTGGAAGAGCGCGGCGTGGGTCGCCGCGGGCTCACCGGGCATGACCGGCGCGGCGGAGATGTGCAGTCGCTCTGCGTTGCGCGCCGGGGCCGGCCTGGTACGGCTCGGAGTGCCCGGTCTCGACGCCCCCCCGGTGCCGCTCGAGGTCATCGGCCGGCCGCTACCCCGCACGGGCTGGGACCACACCGTGCTCGACGAGCTCGATCGCTTCAAGGCCATCGTCGTCGGTCCGGGCCTGGGTCGCGCCGATGAACAGGGCGAGGCCGTTCGCAGCCTGGTCACGCGGGCACCGACGGCTGCGGTTGTCGACGCCGACGGCCTCTACGCGTTGGAGAACGTCGAGCTCGCGGCCGAGGTGATCGGCGAACGCACGCGGCCGACCGTCCTCACACCGCACGAAGGCGAGTTCGCACGCCTCAGCGGTCACAAGGTCGGTCCCGACCGCCTCGAAGAGACGCGTCGCCTGGCCGCGGGCACGAAGGCCACCGTGTTGCTCAAAGGGTCGACGACGACCGTCGCCGATCCCGACGGACGCGTGCTGCTGAGCGCGACCGGAGATCCGCGGCTGGCGACGGCCGGCACCGGCGACGTCCTGTCGGGTGTGATCGGCGCTTTTCTCGCCCAAGGGCTCGACGGCTTGCAGGCTGCGGCCGCTGGAGCGTGGGTACACGGAACGGCCGCCCATTTAGGCTGGCGGCGCGGTTTGGTGGCGGGCGACCTTCTCGACCTGCTCCCAGCCGTCCTGTCCGCCCTCGACTCAGGAGACGCCGATTAGTGGCCCGCGACACGCCCGTCCGTGAGGTGATGACCACCGACGTCCTCGCCTTCAAACCCGAGGACAAGGTGCAGGCCGCGGCCGAGGCGATGTCGGCCCGCAGCATCGGCGGCGCACCCGTCGTCGACGGAGAGGGCAAGGTCGTCGGCATGCTCAACGACGACGACCTCATCGTCTCCGACGTCCGCCTCCACATGCCGACGGTGATCTCGGTCCTCGGCGCCTACCTCGAGCTCCCGTCGTCGGCCCACAAGTTCGACGAAGAGGTGAGGAAGGCCGTCGGCTCCACGGTGGGCGACGTGATGACGAAGAACCCCGAGACGTGCGCCGCGGATGCCACCGTCGAGGAAGTCGCCACGACCTTGCACGAGCACCAGCTGTCGCGGCTCCCGGTCGTGCGCGACGGCAAGCTGGTCGGCATCGTTGCCCGGGGCGACATTCTGAAGGAAATCGTCAAGAAGGGTCCGTAGCCGGTTGGTCAGATCTCTCCGGCCGGTCTGGGCCGAGGTCGACCTCGGGGCCGTGCGCCACAACGTCTCGCGTCTTGTGACGCTGGCGCGTCCGGGCCAGCTGTGCGCGGTCGTGAAGGCGAACGGCTACGGGCACGGCGCCGTCCCGGTCGCGCGCGCCGCCATCGAAGGCGGTGCCACCTGGCTGGGCGTGGCCCTTGTCGAGGAGGGAGTGGAGCTCCGGGACGCGGGCATCGAAGTACCCGTGTTGGTTCTGTCGGAGCCGCCGCTCGACGCCATGGACGAGGTCGTCGGTCGCCGCCTGACGCCCACGCTCTACACCGAGCCCGGCGTGGAGGCGGCGGCCAAGGCGGTCGCGGCCGCGGGTATCGACTACCGCCTCAACGTCCACGTCAAGGTCGACACCGGCATGCACCGGGTCGGCGCCGCGCCGGAGGCCGCGCTCGGCCTGGCCGACGCGGTCAACCGTCGCCCTGAGCTCCGCCTGGCCGCGCTGTGGACGCACCTGGCGGTCGCCGATGAGCCCGACAACGAGTTCACCGCGCAGCAGCTCGAACGGTTCGAGCGCGTGAGGTTGACGCTGCAGCGCCAGGGCGTGTTGCCCGACCTCGTGCACGCCGCCAACTCCGCGGGGCTGATCGCCCATCCCGCGAGCCGCTACAACTTCGTGCGCTGCGGGATCGCCATCTACGGCATCAACCCCGACCCGGCGCTGGCAGGTCGCGTCGAGTTGAAGCCGGCGATGTCGTTGAAGGCGCGCGTTTCCTATGTGAAGGAAGTGCCCGCCGGCGACCGCATCTCCTACGGCCTTCGCTACGAGTTCTCTGAGTACGCGGTCGTGGCGACTGTGCCGGCCGGCTACGCAGACGGCGTCACTCGGAGGCTTTCGTTCGCCGGCGGTGAGGTCCTCATCGGCGGGCGTCGCCACCCGATTGCGGGCACGGTGACGATGGACCAGATCATGGTCGACTGCGGCCCGGACGCGGACGTCGCGCCCGGCGACGAGGTCGTCCTCATCGGGCGCCAGGGCGCCGAAGAGATCACGGCCCAGGAGTGGGCGGACCGGCTCGAGACCATCGCCTACGAGGTGGTGTGCGGCATTGGACCGCGGGTGCCCCGCGAATATTTGGGCTGACGTGTCAACCGTTCCCGGTCGTTGAGCGACTTATAGACGTGAGCTCCCTTCGGGACCGCGAACTCGACGGCACGGTCGGCGGGTACGCAGAATCCGACTTCGAGGGGCTGTATCGCGCTCACTACGTCGGACTCGTCCGGTTGGCCGGGCTGTTGGTCGGCGACTTCTCGGTGGGCGAGGAGGTGGCACAAGACGCGTTCGCTCGACTGGTCGATGCGAGAGACGTACGGGAGCCGTACTCGTACTTGCGGGCGACGGTCGTGAACCTCTCGCGCTCGCGTATCCGCCGGGCGATCGTTGCTCGGCGGCACCGCGCTGCCCACGGTGTGACGACGGTTGACCCTGCCCCCGGCCCCGAGGGTGTCCCGACGCAGATCACGGTTCGGGACGAACTGGCACGACTGCCGCGTCGGCAACGCGAGGCCGTCGTCCTCCGGTATTACGCGGGGATGACCGACTCCGAGATCGCCGACGTGCTGGGGCTGTCGACCGGTTCGGTGAAGACCCACCTGCACCGGGCCATGACCACACTCACCGAACGGATGGAGGCGTTGCGATGAACACCGAAGATCGCCTCACCGAGCTGCTGCGGGACTCCGCGAGTGCCTACACGCCGCCCGAGGGTCTTCACGGGATCGAGGAGAAGGTTGCCGGGCATCGGCGGGCCCGGCGGATCCGCCGAATCGCACTTCCGGTCGCCGCTGCCGTGCTCATTGCCGCCGTCGCCGTGCCGCTCGCCCTACGCGGCGGCAAGCACCACGCCGAGCGGATCACCGGCCTACCGCCGGCGCCGACCACTGCGGTGCCGGCGCCCAAACCCACTACAGCGCCGACCACGGTTGCATCCGCTGCTCCGAAGCCCGTTGCCGCGCCGCCGTCGACCGTCTTCCAGGGTCCGCCGGGTGGGCCGGTGCCGTCCGGATTCCTGGCCGCCAGCGCCACGTTCGTGTCGCCGTCGAAGGGTTGGGTGCTCGGCACCGCGCCGTGCGCGTCGCCGCCATGCACGTCGATCGTGCGGACAACCGACGGCGGCAAAACGTGGAAGGGAATCCCCGCGCCCCGGACGCCGTTCGGTCTCGGCAGTAACGACCCTGCGGCAGTCGCCTACCTGCGCTTCGCCAACGACCGCGATGGCTTCGCCTTCGGCACCTCCCTATGGACGACCCATGACGGCGGTGCGCATTGGCACCAGGTCAAGAGCGTCGCTGGTGTGTCGCCCGCGTACGTCATGAACCTCGCAGTCACGCCCGATGGCGTGTACGCCGTCGTCGAGGGGGCGGTGCCCGCCGGCGGCAGCGATGGCCACGGGCGGCTCGTCCGTGCCGATCCCCACGGCGACAACTTTGTCGTCCTGCACGACTTCGCACCGAACGGTGTCAACTCCATGAGCGTCGGTGGACGAACGGTCTACACGACGCTTGTTCTGGGCCCGGGGGCCAGCGGCGTCGTACTGGGCCGGTACGACGGCCAGCAGTTCGTCACGCGTGCGCTTCCCGACTCCACATGCACGCGCACGGCGCCGTCGAGCGCGACCGATCTTCTGCTTCTGTGCGGCGAAGGCGAGATGTCGGGCGGTTTCGGCAGCCGGACGCTGTACGGCAGCACCAACGGTGGCGACACGTGGACCAAGCTTCCGGACCCCGGGCAAGGTGCGGGGTGGACGACGACCGGTCTCGCCGACGCCGGGGGAGGACACGCCGTCATCGCTACCAGCAACGCTGGCGGCGCCGCACTGCTCGTAACGACCGACGACGCCCAGCATTGGGCGGAGACGCTCCACCTGGACATCCCGGGAGGCGCGGAGTGGGCCGACCTCGGGTTCGAGAACCGAAGTACGGGCGTCGTGGTGTACGGACCCGGCCTGTCGTCTCCAGGGCTCGGTGCGCTCTACCGGACCACTGACGGCGGGGTCACCTGGTCGAAGGTGACGTTCTCGGCTTAGCTGTCGGCGTGATCACCGATGTCCCCGGTGTGCGCGTCGGGCACTGGACCGATCCCGTCGCCCGCACCGGCTGCACGGTCTGCCTGCTCCCGGCCGGCACGGTGGCATCTGGTGAAGTCCGGGGCGGCGCGCCGGCGACGCGTGAATGGGACCTGCTCTCGCCGGAACGTCGAGTCGTCCGCATCGACGCTGTCTGCTTGAGTGGCGGGTCGGCGTTCGGGTTGGCCGCAGCCGACGGCGTCATGCGTTTCTGCGAGGAGCGGGGCATGGGCCACGCCACCGCCGCCGGCCCGGTGCCGATCGTCGTCGGCGCCAGCCTCTTCGACCTGATGGTCGGCGACGGATCAGTGCGGCCGGGCCCGGACGAGGGGTACGCGGCGTGTGAGGCCGCGACCGACGGGCTCTTCGACCTGGGTCCTGTCGGCGCGGGGACGGGAGCGACCGTTGGCATGTGGCGCGGCGTCGAAGGCGCGCGCCAGGGCGGCATCGGGTCGGCATCGGTCGTCGTGGGCGATCTGATCGTCGGCGCCCTCGTCGCCGTCAACGCCTACGGATCCGTGCTGCGCGAGGGCGAAGAGGCCCAGCCGGTGGTTGTGCCCGAGCCCACGCCCGCATTCGCGGGGAACACGACGATCGGTCTGGTCGCCACCAATGCCGCCCTCGACAAGGCCGCGTGCCTCTGGGTCGCCCAAGGTGCCCACGACGGCTTGGCCCGGGTGCTGGCTCCGGCCCACACCACCTACGACGGCGACGCCATGGTGGCGGCGTCGGCGGGCGAGGTCATCGCCGCCGTCGACACAGTCCGCTCCCTCGGCGCGTGGACCGTCGTCGAGGCGATCCGGGCCGCCGTCTCGGCCTAGAGGCCGAGGGTGGCGCAGTTGTTGACCCAGGGGAGGCCGGCGAAGCGGGCCTGGAGGAAGGGGCCGGTTTGGGGTTCGAAGGCGGCGGCGGCCTCGATGTGCGTGAGGCCGGGATACTCCTGGTAGTCGACCGACACGCCCTTGCTGCAGTAGTGGCGGGCGAGCGCTTTGACGTCGGCCGCGACCATGGCGCCGTCGCCCTTGCCATCTGAATTACCGATGGCCATGAGCAGCGGCCCGCGCGGATGGGTCTTGGCCGTGCCCATCGTCTGGTCGCTCAGCATCGCGGCGAACGGCTCCACGTGGGCGATGTCCTGGTATTGCGGAAGCAGGATGTCCTTGATGGTGACGACGTACTTGCCGAAGTCCGAGGCGATGCAGGTGTCGCTCTCCTCCTGCACGACCTTCTGACCGAGCGGCGTCAGATAGGGCGTCAGGTCGACGCCGTAGGCGCGGGACAGCCCGAGGAGCTCGGCGGGGATGGCGGCCGAGTACTCGGAGGTGCCGTTGATGTAGGCGAAGTGGTCGAAGTAGTTGGCCGGGATCCCGGCCTCGGCGACGCCGACGATGTTCAGCCCGGGCGCGTACGCAGGGGCCAGCTCGCTCGCCCAGTCGGCCGCCACCGATCCGCCCGAGTAGCCGGACAGGCCCACGGGAGTCGACCGGCTGATCTTGAGATACGACTCGGTCGCCCGGATGGCGTCCAGCGAGCCGTAGCCGGACTCCCGGCCGGTCATCCACGCCAGATAGGTGCCCTCGAAGTCGGGGACGGTCACGATGTCGCCTTGGCCGAGGTAGTACCCGATGAGCAGTTCCTCTTCCTGCGCCTCCTGCTCGTAGGTGGGGTCGCCGGGGTCACCGCCGGCCAAGCTGTAACTCGGATCGCACCGGGAGCCGAGGCCGTCGTAGAAGCTGAGGTAGCCGACGATCTTCGGCAGGACCGTGCCTGTGGCGGGTTGGAGCACGGTGGTGACCGTCACCGTTGGTTGGCCGAGTTGGCCGGTGGTCCGGTACAGCAGCTGCTCGGCCTTGAGCGGCGTGGCGTTCCCGGGGCCGAACGCCAGCTGCACGGTCCGGTGCTTGAGCACAGTGCCGGGAGCGATCGTGCCAAGCGGCCGCGAGCCCGAGTACGCGTAGAAGGGATCCTGCGAGGGGAGCGGGCGATTCGCGGCTGCCGCGGCCGGCGTCAGCGCCGCCAGCGGCAGGAGAAGCACGCACGCGAGGACGCCACACAGCCATGCCCGTCCGCGCCGCACTCGGCTCTATTCTCCGCGGCTTCCGCCATCTCCTGCGAAGGGCGGTTGCGGCCTAAGGCAGAGGTACGATTTATGCGTGCCGACGCTTCTCGACATAGAGGCTGAGGCGCGTACTTGTGTGCGCTGCCCGCTGTCGGAAGGCCGCACCCAAGTTGTCTTCGGGGTGGGCAATCCCAACGCCGACCTGATGTTCGTCGGCGAGGCCCCAGGACGCGAAGAGGACCTCAAAGGCGAGCCGTTCGTCGGCCGCTCCGGCAAGCTGCTGGACCAGTTGGTGATGGAAGAGATGGGGCTGTCCCGTGACAGCTTTTACATCGCCAACACCGTCTGCTGCCGGCCTCCCGGCAATCGAGATCCGCAGCCAGAAGAGATCGAAGCCTGCCACCCGTGGCTTGCCGCCAAGCTCGAGCTGATCGACCCGAAGGTCGTCGTCACCCTCGGCAACTTCGCCACGAAGTTGCTGCTGAACACGAAAGACGGCATCACGAAAGTCCGCGGCAAGACCTATCCCTACGGGAAGGCCACGCTCGTCCCCACCTTCCATCCGTCGGCTGCTCTGCAGGGTGGTGGCAGCGACGTGATCTCCAAGATGCGGGCCGACCTCGTGCGCGCCAAGCGAGAGCTCAAGAAGTGCTGACCGCCCGCACCAAGTCGGCCGACGACACTCGAGCCATGGCGGCCGAGCTGGCGGCTGTGGCGAGGCCTGGCGACCTGTTCCTTCTCGCGGGCGACCTCGGCGCGGGCAAGACCACGTTCGTGCAGGGTTTCGGCAAGGCCCTCAGCGTCGAAGAACCGATCACCAGTCCGACGTTCGTGATCGTCCACACCTACGACGGGGCCTTCCCGATCGTGCACGTCGACGCCTATCGCCTCGAGCGCCTACAAGAGCTGCTCGACCTCGGCCTCGGCGAGCTGCTCGACCACGAAGGTGTGACGCTCATCGAGTGGGGCGACGCGGTCATTCCCGCGCTGCCGCCCGAGTTCCTCGAAGTCCGTCTCGAGCTGGGTGACGACGACGATTCGCGCCTCGTGCACCTGCGGGCGTCGGGGTCGACATGGGCGGCGCGCGACGACGCCTTGCGCGGTGCCCTCGACCGTTGGCTAGGGGACACGTAGCAATGCTGATCCTCGGCATCGAGAGCGCCACGCCGCAGGTCGGCTGCGCCATCGGCGGCCACGAGGGCGTGCTCGCCTCCTTCCACTCCGCCCGCGGTCAGCGCCACGCGGAGACGCTCGCACCGGCCATCGACTTCGTCCGCAAGCACGCGCTGATCGAGTTCGACGAGCTGGGCGCCATCGCCGTCGACGTCGGGCCTGGCCTGTTCACCGGGTTGCGCGTCGGCATCGCCACTGCCAAAGCCATGGCCCAGACGTTGCGGATCCCGATGATCGGCGTGTCCAGCCTCGACCTGCTCGCGTTCCGGGTGCGCTACACCAGCCGCCTGATCGTGGCCGTGCTCGACGCCCGACGCGGTGAGGTGTTCTACGCCTTCTACCGGCAGGTGCCGGGCGGCGCCCAGCGCCTGTCCGAATACACGCTCGGCAAGCCGGAGGACCTGGCGTGGGAGCTGCTGGCTTCGGGCGAGGAGTGTCTGGTCGTGGGCGACGGTGCGTTGCGCTACCCGAGCGTGTTCGCCGAAGTGGCGCGCACGGACTTCGGTGATCTGGGCGACGCGTACCCAAGCGCGGCCGCGCTCGTGGAGCTCGCCCACCCGAAGGCCCTGCGCGAGGAGTTCGTGCCGCCGTGGGAGCTGCGGCCTTTGTACCTGCGCAAGGCCGACGCCGAGATCAACTGGGAGACCCGCGACCGCGCCACCAGGAAGGCCGGGTAGGCGGGGATGCGCTGATGGCTGTCCGCGACGACGATCGCTCGCTCGACATCGACGTGCAGCTGGTGCCGATGCGCCGGCGCCACCTGCGCTCGGTCATGCGGATCGAGGTGCAGGTGTACCCGCGGCCGTGGTCGCTGAGCCTGTTCATGAGCGAGCTCGCCCTGCGCAGCACCCGCGTGTACTACGTGGCGCGCGTCGAGGGCGTGGTCGCCGGCTATGCGGGGCTGATGATGACGGTGGACGACGGCCACATCACGACGATCGCCGTCGATCCCGCCTGGCACCGCCACAAGATCGCCACCCGCCTGCTGCTCGGGCTCGCCCGCCAGGCCATCGCCCGCGGGGCGACGAGCCTCACGCTCGAGGTCCGCGTCGGCAACAAGCCGGCGCAGGAGCTCTACCGCAAGTTCGGCTTCCGCCCGTGCGGCATCCGCAAGAACTACTACGTCGAGACCAACGAGGACGCGCTGGTGATGTGGGCCGACGACGTCGACGGCGACGAGTACGCGGAACGCCTCGAGAAGATCGAGGAGTCGATCCCCGGACGCACCATCGTCGAGGAGCCCCGCCCGTGGTAACGAACGGCGGCGGCTTGGACCCGCGCGCCGAACCCTTTCTCGTCCTCGGCATCGAGACGTCCTGCGACGAGACGGCCGCAGCCGTCGTCGCCAACGGGGCGGCCATCCTCTCGTCGGTGGTCTCCAGCCAGGTCGACCTGCACGCCCGCTTTGGCGGCGTCGTGCCCGAGATCGCCAGCCGGGCCCACGTCGAGCTGTTGACGCCGGTGACGGCCGAGGCCCTCGTCGAGGGCGGCGTCGACGCCGTCGACGCCGTGGCCGCCACTGTGGGCCCCGGACTGGCCGGTGCCCTCCTCATCGGTGTCAGCGCCGCCAAGGCTTTGGCGCTCGTGTGGGGCGTGCCGTTCGTCGGCGTCAACCACATGGAGGCCCACCTCTACGCGGCGATGCTCGAAGAGCCCGACCTGAAGCCGCCGCTGGTGGCCCTGCTCGTGTCGGGCGGCCACACGATGCTCGTCGACATGAAGGATCACGGCAGCTACCGCGTGCTCGGAAGCACCGTCGACGACGCCGCCGGCGAAGCGTTCGACAAGGTGGCTCGCTTCCTGGGCCTCAGCTACCCGGGCGGGCCCGCCATCCAGGAGGCGGCGCAGTCCGGTGACCCCGAAGCCATCGCGTTCCCGAGGGCGATGATGGACGACGGCTACGACTTCTCCTTCAGCGGGCTGAAGACGGCCGTCATCAACTACGTCCGCAAGAACCCCGAGGTGAGCACCCCCGACGTGGCCGCGTCCTTCCAGGCGGCCGTCGTCGACGTCCTCGTCGCCAAGGCCCTCAAGGCCGCCGAGGAGAGTGGGGCTGAGACCCTCTGCCTGGGTGGGGGCGTGGCCGCCAACTCCCTGCTGCGGGAGCGCACGGCCGAGGAGTGCACGAAACGAGGCCTGCGGGCGGTGTTGCCGAGCCGCGCCATGTGTACCGACAACGCCGCCATGGTGGCTGCGGCGGCCTGGTGGCGTTTGCAGTCCGACGGGCCGACGCCCCTCGACGTGGGCGTGTCGCCCAACCTCGCCCTCCCCACCTGAACCGCCCGTTTGAATAGGGGTTCAGGCCTCGGTAGGGTTAGCACTCGTCCATAGAGAGTGCTAACCGGAGGCAGGATGAACCTCAAGCCCCTCGAAGATCGCATCGTCGTCCGGCCCAACGAGGCCGAGGAGACGACGGTCAGCGGCATCGTCATTCCCGACACGGCCAAGGAGAAGCCCCAGTTCGGCGAGGTCCTCGCCGTCGGCAGCGGCCGGCGGTCCGAGCAGACCGGGGAGCTGATCCCCCTCGACGTGAAGGTGGGCGACACGGTGGTCTACAGCAAGTACGGCGGGACCGAGATCACCATCGACGGCGAGGACCTGTTGATCCTCACCAGCCGCGACGTGCTGGCCGTCTCCACGGGCAAGGCCAAGAAGAAGTAAGGAACCGACATGCCGAAGATTCTGCAGTTCGACGAGGCCGCGCGCCGCGACCTCGAGAGGGGCGTCGACAAGTTGGCCGACGCCGTCAAGGTCACGCTCGGCCCCCGCGGCCGCAACGTGGTGCTCGAGAAGAAGTTCGGGGCGCCCACCATCACCAACGACGGCGTGACCATCGCCAAGGAGGTGGAGCTGGAGAACCCCTTCGAGAACATGGGGGCCCAGCTGGTCAAGGAGGTCGCCACCAAGACCAACGACGTCGCCGGCGACGGCACCACCACCGCCACCGTCCTCGCCCAGGCTCTCGTACGTGAGGGCTTCCGCAACGTGGCCGCCGGTGCCAGCCCGATGTCGCTCAAGCGCGGCATCGACAAGGCCGTCGCCGCCGCCGTCGAGGGCATCAAAGGCCAGGCCAAGGAGATCGAGGACAAGTCCGAGATCGCCCAGGTGGCGTCCATCTCGGCAGCCGACACGACCATCGGCGACACCATCGCCGACGCCATCGACAAGGTCGGCAAGGACGGTGTGGTGACCGTCGAAGAGTCGAACACCTTCGGCATGGAGCTCGAGTTCACCGAGGGCATGCAGTTCGACAAGGGCTACCTCTCGCCGTACTTCGTCACCGATCCCGAGCGCCAGGAGGCGGTCCTCGACGACCCCTTCATCCTCATCGCCAATCAGAAGATCAGCGCCGTGCACGACATGCTGCCGGTGCTCGAGAAGGTGATGCAGGCCGGCCGTCCGCTGCTGATCATCGCCGAGGACATCGAGGGCGAGGCCCTCGCCACTCTCGTTGTCAACAAGATCCGCGGCACGTTCACGTCCGTAGCGGTCAAGGCGCCGGGCTTTGGCGAGCGCCGCAAGGCCATGCTGCAGGACATCGCCATCCTCACCGGCGGCCAGGTCATCTCCGAGGAGGTCGGTCTCAAGCTCGAGAACGTCACCCTCGACCTGCTGGGCCGGGCCCGCAGGGTGGAGGTCAACAAGGACGACACCACCGTCGTCGAGGGTGCCGGTTCGGGCGATGACGTGCAGGGTCGCATCGCCCAGATCAAGCGTGAGATCGACGACACCGACTCCGACTGGGACCGCGAGAAGCTGCAGGAGCGGCTGGCCAAGCTGTCCGGCGGTGTTGCCGTCATCCGTGTGGGCGCCGCCACTGAGGTGGAGCTCAAGGAGAAGAAGCACCGCATCGAGGACGCGCTGTCGGCCACCCGGGCCGCCATCGAGGAGGGCGTCGTGCCCGGCGGCGGTACCGCACTGCTGCGGTCGCGCTCGAGCATCGGCAACCTCAAGCTCGACGGCGACGAGGCCACCGGGGCCAGCATCGTGTTCCGTGCGCTCGAGGAGCCTCTGCGCTGGATCGCTCAGAACGCCGGGCTCGAGGGTGCCGTCATGGTGCGCGAGGTCGAGCACGAGTCGGGCACTACGGGCATGAACGCCGTGAGCGGCCAGCTCGAGGATCTCTTCAAGGCCGGCGTCATCGACCCGGCCAAGGTCACCCGCTCGGCGCTGCAGAACGCAGCCTCGGTCGTCGGCCTGCTGCTCACCACTGAGGCCCTCGTCGCCGACAAGCCCGAAGAGGGCGGCGCGGCCATGCCCGGTATGCCGCCGGGTGGCATGGGCGGCATGGGTGGCATGGGCGGCATGGGCGGGATGATGTAAGGAACTGCTCCGTTCTTTGCGCGTTTTCTGTTGTCAGGCAACGGAAAACGCGCAAAGAACCAGCGGTTACTTGCCCTGGAATCTGGGTTCGCGCTTCTCGGCGAACGCCGCTGGGCCTTCGAGGGCGTCCGCCGAGGCGTAGACCTCCTGTGCGAGTTGCAGTTCCTGTTGAAAGGCCTGGGCCATCGGTAGGCCCAGGCCTTTCACGACTGACTCCTTCACCTTGCGGACGGCCAGTGGGCCGTTGCGGCAGATGCGGTCGGCGATCTCCCGGGCCCGCGTGCGGACGTCGGCGTGCTCGACGACCTCGTTCACGAGGCCCATCGCCAGCGCCGTGTGGGCGTCGACGCGGTCGCCGATCAGCAGGCCTTCCATGGCGCGGCAGTACGGGACCTGGCGAGGAAGATTCACTGTCGTGCCTGCGATGGGGAACAGTCCCCAGCGGACCTCTTGCATGCTGAACGTGGCGGTGGGCGCCGCGTAGCGCAGGTCTGTGGCCAGCAGGAGCCCGAACCCGCCCGCGATGCAGTGCCCGTTCACGGCTGCGACGATGGGCTTCGGGAAGTACCGGTCCCGGAGCAGCGTGCGTGCCATCGACGGCCAGCGCTCGCGTTGTCCGTTGCCTTCGCCCCGCGCCGACGCCGCCGTCTGCGGCACCGTCGTCTTCAAGTCGGCTCCGACGCAGAACGCTTCGTCGCCGGATCCGGTGATCACGACGACCCAGACGTTGTCGTCCTCCTCGGCCTTGTCCCAGGCCTCGGCCAGCCCGAACAGCATGGGCGGGTCGAGGGCGTTCATGGCTTCGGGTCGATCGATGGTGATCGTCGCCACCCGACCGTCAACTTCGTAGCGAACCGGCATCCCCTTATCTTGTCTGTCATGGCACCGGCGCGTGGCGGCGAGCAGCACATTCCCCGGCCGCCGGGTGTTCGCCCCGGTGGGCCGCCGCCGTGGGCGGCGTTGACCGACGACGAACGGGCCGTCACCGTCGAGCAGATCAGGAAGGCGGTGGAGGCCGCGCCGGCCGGGCGTCCGCTGGCGCCCACGGTCCCGAACGCGCAGGCCGCCGCCGTGCTCGTGCCGATCTTCGACGAGGGCGGCGTCGCCCGCCTGTTGCTCACGCGGCGGTCGACGAACCTGCCCTCGCACCAGGGCCAGGTGGCGTTCCCCGGGGGCAAGGTCCACGACGGCGAGTCGTCCGAAGCAGGCGCGCTGCGTGAGGCGCACGAGGAGGTCGGCATTCCGCCGGCCGACGTCGACGTCGTCGGGCCGCTCGAGCAGCTGTCGACGGTCGCAAGCCAGTTCGTGCTGGCGCCGTTCGTCGGCATCCTGCCGGCCCGCCCGGTGATCGTTCCCAACCCGGCCGAGGTGGCGCGGGCCTTCGACGTGTCGGTCGCCGACCTGATGGACGACGACGCGTACCACGAGGAACGCTGGGACCTGCCCGGGATGGGCAACCGCCCGATGCACTTCTTCGACGTCGCCGATGAGACAGTGTGGGGCGCGACGGCGCGCATCCTCTTCGACCTGCTCGCGCTGGTCACAGCTAGCCTGCGCTGATGCCCTCGCTGTCCTTTGAGGGGGAGACGCACGACGAACTCGTCCGCAAGGTGCGGCGCTGGCTGGCGTCGGTCGAGGGCGCGGACGAGCGTCTGAGCGCGGTCGAAGCAGTGGAGAAGGCGTCGGAGATCACCAAGGACGCCCTCACTGTCATCGCGTCGGCGGCGCCCGGACCCATCGCCAGTAGCGAGATTCTGAAGGGTCTCAAGAAGATGGGCTACGACGCGACCGACGGCACCAAGCGCGCCGTCACATCCGGTCTGAACGCGTTGGCCGAAGTCACCGGCGGCGGGTTGCTCAAGCGCGCCGACCGAGCGCGCAAGGACGCCGTCTATGAGATGAACGCGTCGGTCGCGCGACAGATGCTCAAGACGCTGCGCGGATAGACACTCGCCGTGGCCCTCGGCGAGCAGTTCTCCGACGTGCTGAGTGCGGCACGGACCGGAGCGCCCTGGGCGCTCGAGAGCCTCTACCGCGAGTACTACCCCTCGGTGCTCTCGTTCCTGCGGGCGCGGGCCCCGGCCGATGCTGAGGACCTGGCCTCGGAGGTGTTCATCGCCGTCGCCGAGGGCCTGGGCCGCTTCGACGGCGACGAGGACGGCTTCCGGTCGTGGTTGTTCACCATCACCTATCGCCAGGTCGGCCAGTTGCGCCGGCGCTTGGGACGACGCCGTACCGACCCCTTCCCCGTCGACGAGGTCGACGAGCGGGTGCCACCTGGGGACGCTGAGACCGACGCCATGGCCGCCATCACGACTCAGGAGGCGCTGGAGCTGATCGCGACCCTGCCGCCCGCCCAGGCTGAGGTGCTGCTACTGCGAGTGGTCGCTGACCTGGCTGTGGACGACGTGGCCACGATCGTGGGCAAACGGCCGACCGCGGTCCGTGCTCTGCAGCACCGTGCGATCGTCGGCCTGGCCCGGCGTGCGGCACGGAACGAATCGCCCAAGGAGGAAAAGAGCGGGTCGTCCCCGTAACGGGACGCCCGCTTCCGACAATGGCACCTGATGACATGAGCCCCCGCATCGAGCTGGATCCGCAGCTCGCCGAGCGCCTGATCGAGGGCCGCGCCGGCGACGAGCTGCCCGCGGCTGCCGGTCAGGTAGCCCGCGTGCTCGATGCCGCGCGCTCGGGAGTCACGGAGAGTGACGACGCGGCGATGGCGGCCACCGTGGCGGCCATGCGGGCCGTGCTCGTTCCCGGTGCGGGTGAGGCAGCGCCGCCTGGGCGTGTAACGAGGCGGGTCCTGTCGCCGCTCCCCAGGCTCGTGGCCGCGGGCGTGGCGGGCCTCACCGTGCTGTTCGGCGGCCTGGCCGCCGCGGGGGCGCTGCCGGCGGCGGCCCAGAAGCCGGTCGCCGACTTCGTCTCCCATGTGGGCATCGACCTGCCGAGGCCGACCAGCCAGGACAAGACGACCGAGAAGCCGGCCGAGGCAACCACGACGACCACCGCTCCCACGCCGACCACGGTCCCGGCCGTGGCACCCACGCCGACGACGGCTCCCACCACCGATACGACCGTCGCCCCGCCCGCCTGCCCGGCCCCGTCCTACGAGGGTCCCAATGGCTGTGTCACCCCGTTGCCGGTGCCCGTGACGCCGACCACGGCGCCGCCGCCCACCACGACGACTACGAGGCCGCCGTTGCCCACGACCACCACGTCGACGACGGTTGCCGACGGTGGCGGAGCGGGCGACGGGCACAGCACCCCCGCCGGCTGAGGGTCAAACGGCAACTTCCGCTCCGCCGCTATCTTGAGTTAAAGGGCGAGTTCGAAGGGGTGCACGTTGGCTGAGGTCGAGATCGGGATCGGCAAATCGGGTCGGCGGGCCTACGGGTTCGACGACATCGCCATCGTCCCCAGCCGGCGGACGCGCGACCCCGAAGACGTCGACATCTCCTGGGAGATCGACGCCTACAAGTTCGACCTGCCGCTCATGGCCGCCGCCATGGACGGCGTCGTCAGCCCGGCCACCGCCATCGAGATCGGGCGCCTCGGCGGCGTCGCCGTGCTCAACCTCGAAGGGCTCTGGACCCGATACGAGGACCCGGAGAGCGTGCTCGACGAAATCGCGACGCTCGAGCCGGACAAAGCCACGCTGCGCATGCAGCAGGTGTACGCCGAGCCGATCAAGGAAGAGCTGATCGGCGCTCGCATCCGCGAGATCAAGGACAGCGGCGTCATCTCCTGCGCGTCGGTCACGCCCCAGCGCACGCAGCAGTTCACGAAGGCGATCCTCGAGGCTGAGCTCGACCTGCTGGTCATCCAGGGCACGGTGGTGTCGGCCGAACACGTGTCGAAGTCGGTCGAGCCGCTGAACCTCAAGCAGTTCATCCGTGAGCTGGAGATTCCCGTCGTGGTCGGCGGATGCGCCTCCTACCAGGCTGCGCTCCACCTCATGCGCACCGGTGCGGTCGGTGTGCTCGTCGGCGTCGGCCCCGGCCAGGCCTGCACCACCCGCGGGGTGCTCGGCATCGGCGTTCCGCAGGCCACCGCCATCGCCGACGCCGCCGGCGCCCGCATGCGCCACCTCGACGAGACCGGCGTGTACGTGCAGGTGATCGCTGACGGCGGCATGTCCACCGGCGGCGACGTGGCCAAGGCCATCGCCTGCGGTGCCGACGCGGTGATGATCGGCTCGCCGCTGTCCGCCGCCCACGAGGCGCCGGGCCGCGGTCACCACTGGGGGATGGCCACCTTCCATCCGACGCTTCCCCGCGGCGCCCGCGTCAAGGTCGAGCAGCGGGGCACGCTCAAGGAGATCCTCGTCGGTCCCGCTCACGAGAACGACGGCCGCCTCAACCTGTTCGGCGCTCTCCGCACCTCGATGGCCACGTGCGGCTACGAGACGGTTAAGGAGTTCCAGAAGGCCGAGGTCATGGTCGCCCCCGCCCTGAAGACCGAGGGCAAGTCCCTGCAGCGCTCGCAGGGTGTGGGGATGGGTCACTAGAGCCTCGCCCGGGGTTAGCCTGAGCCCTTGACCGCTCAGGCCGACGCTTTCGACACCGTCCTCGTCGTCGATTTCGGCGCCCAGTACGCGCAGCTGATCGCCCGGCGCGTGCGCGAGGCGCACGTCTACTCGGAGATCGTCCCGCGGGACATGCCGATCGACGAGATGCTGGCCCGCAAGCCCAAGGGCATCATCTTCAGTGGCGGCCCGAAGTCCGTGCACGTCGAGGGCGCCCCCACCATCGACGACGCCGTCTACCGGGGCGGCGTGCCGATCCTCGGCATCTGTTACGGCGCCCAGCTGGTGGCCCAGCAGCTCGGTGGCGAGGTCGCTCGCTCCGGCGTTGGCGAATACGGGCGCACCGCACTCGAGGTGACCTCGTCGTCGGCGCTCTTCGGTGAGCTGCCGCTGCAGCAAGAGGTGTGGATGTCCCACGCCGACTCGATCGTGGCCGCGCCGTCGGGCTTCAAGGTGACCGCGCGTACCGACGCCGTTCCAGTCGCAGCGCTGGAGGACCCCGACCGCGGCGTCTTCGGCGTGCAGTTCCACCCCGAGGTCGTGCACACGCCCCGCGGCCAGGAGATCCTCAAGCACTTCCTCTACGACGTCTGCGGGTGCCGCCCGTCGTGGACGATGGTCTCGATCATCGAGCAGTCCGTCGAGCAGATCAGGGCGCAGGTTGGCGACGAGAAGGTGATCTGCGGGCTGTCCGGTGGTGTCGACTCCGCCGTCGCTGCAGCCCTCGTGCACAAGGCGATCGGCGACCAGCTCACGTGCGTGTTCGTCGACACCGGGCTGTTGCGCATGAACGAGGCCGAGCAGGTCGAGGAGACGTTCCGGCGTCAGTTCCAGATCGACCTCGTGCACGTCAAGGCGGCCGACCGATTCATTGAGAACCTCAACGACATCACCGATCCCGAACGCAAGCGCAAGATCATCGGCGAGACGTTCATCCGCGTGTTCGAGGAGGTGGCGACCGAGCACCAGGACGCCCGCTTCCTCGTCCAGGGCACGCTCTACCCCGACATCATCGAATCGGGGACCAAGGATGCGGCCAAGATCAAGTCCCACCACAACGTCGGCGGCCTCCCCGACGACCTGCAGTTCGAGCTCGTCGAGCCCCTCCGCAACCTGTTCAAGGACGAGGTGCGGGTCATGGGCGAGGAGCTGGGTCTGCCCGAGGAGATCGTGTGGCGCCAGCCGTTCCCGGGCCCGGGGCTAGCCGTGCGCATCGTCGGCACGATCACGCCGGAGCGGCTCGAGATCCTGCGCCGCGCCGACGCCATCGTCGTCGAGGAGATCAAGCGTGCGGGCCTTTACCGGGAGCTGTGGCAGAGCTTTGCCGTACTACCCGTCGTTCGCAGCGTCGGCGTGATGGGCGACGAGCGCACCTACGCGTACCCGATCGTGATCAGGGCCGTCACCAGTGACGACGCCATGACTGCCGACTGGGCCCGTCTGCCCTACGACGTGCTCGAGCGCATGTCGAGCCGGCTCATCAACGAGGTCCCGGGCGTGAACCGGGTGGCGTTCGACGTGACGTCGAAGCCGCCCGGCACGATCGAATGGGAGTGACGAGGTAGGAGTCGAATCATGAGACGCGCACTTCGCCTTGGGGTTCTCGCCGTTGCTGTCGCGGTCGTCTGTGCGGCCGCGTACGGATCGCCGGCGTTCGCCCGGCGGCGCCGGCGCCCGAAGCCACCGCCGCCGTCGACGGCTCCGGTGCAGATCTCAAATCAAGCTGCGCTCTCGTCCGATCACCACACCGCGAATGTCGTCCTGACGCTGAGGTGCCCGTCGGGTGCGACGCCCGTGCCGATCAAGGTGACCGTGCGCCAGAACGGCGTCAGCGGTGTTGGGCGTTCGGGTTCGGACTACTCGTGCAACGGGCAGCCCCAGCGGGTGGTCGTCCCGGTCACGTCGAGTGCAGGGTTCCACACAGGCAGTGCGGTGGCCTCGCTCTCGGTGTCGTGGCACGGCTCGTCGTCGACCAAGACCAACAACTCGACGAGCAACGTCACGACGAACGCGTCAGCGGTCATCCAGCTCGTCTGACGGGCCAAGCATGGACAGACGCGGGTCGGGTAGAACTTCGCCCATGACTCGACTGCTACGGATTGGCCTTGCCGCGCTCGCAGTTCCCGCTACGGCTGCCCTCTTGCTGCAGGCCCCCGCGCCCGCAGCGACGACGCGGCAGCCCAGCGTCGTCTTGAAGCTCTCGGCACGGGCCCACCTCTCGGCCGACCGCAAGACGGCGAACGTGAAGGTGACCATCACGTGCAACAACGCCAAGCCGGCGCCGATCACGGCGACGGTCGCACAGAACCGTGGCTCCCTCACCGTGCACGGCCACGGCGCTTCGGGCGCGGGCTACAAGTGCAACGGGCGGTCGCAAACCGGCGTTGTGCCCGTCAAGGCCGGGCCGGGGCAGCACTTCCAGCCGGGCGGCGCCTCGGCGACGGCGGACGTCACCGTGACGGGGTCGGACGGCACGCCGGTGTCAGGTCACGACGCCCGCGACATCGTCCTGAAGTAGCGGTCAGGCGGCCTCGGGTTCGGCGTGCGCCCACCGCGCCTTGGCCGCCCGCACCTGCGGCGGGTCGGGCAGCACGCCCATGGCGCGCGTGAGGACCGTGGCTGCCACGCGCACGGCCGCGTCGGCCGGCGGCACCCAGGGGATGCGATGCATGGCACGCAGGCGACGGGGCATCAGCCCCGCGGCGGCCGCGCCAGGAATCCACGCGATGGGCTTGGCGAACGCCAGCGGCAGCGGCAGCGGCGGGTTGCGCACGACCTTCGCCGCATCGCGGCTGTAGGGGCTCGGTCGCAGCTCGTCGTCGACGCTCTGGAAGTAATCGCGTAGGTCGTCGACCGACGCCGGCACCAGCGCGGGGTCGAGCCCCACGAGCGTGGCGGTGTTGACCTGCTCGGCGAGGTAGCGGTCGGCGTCCGCGTCAGTGCAGGGGCCGCTGCCATAGCGGCGGTACGCGATCAAGAAGGAGTGGACCTCGACGGCGTGGACCCACACCAGAAGGTCCGGGTCCTCGGCCGAGTATGTCTTCCCGGTCACGGGGTCGGTGCCTCGCACCCGCTTGTGGATCGCCTGAACGACGCGGCCCGCTTGGCGCGCCTCTTCCTCGGTGCCGTAGGTCGTCGTCATCACGTACTCGACCGTGCGCTGCAGCCGCCCCCACGGGTCGGCGCGGTAGTCGCTGTGCTGCTCGACGCCGGCCATCGCCAGCGGGTGCAGAGCCTGCACGAGCAAGGCGCGCATCCCGCCGATCAGCATCGAGGGGTCGGCGTGCACCCGCCACGTGACGCTCTCGGGTGTGAACATGCCGTCGTTCATACGTTCAGCGTTACCACACCGGCCCATCTGAAACGTGGTCGGTATCGGGCTACGGACCGGCGAGAACGTCCTTCGCCGATCGGAGCTCGACCCTCGAGCGATCGACGAGGATCGGCGCCCGGGGTTCGGCGCTCAACGCTCCGGGCGCCTCGGGAGAGGTGCCCGTGAGCGACCGCGTTACGACTTCGACGAAGCCGTCGGGATCGTCGTGTTGCAGGTAGTGGTTCGCATAAGGGAGGAACCAGAGCTCGTTCGTTCCGCCCTTCGTCGACAGGTAGTGGTCCCAGATGTGGATCGCGACCCGCGGCGGCGCAACGGTGTCGCACAGCCCCCACACCACTGTCGTGGGTACCGCCGCTGCCGCCAGGGTGTTGAGCCACTCCTCTTCGTGCTCGGAGCGCTCGACGAGGTACTGGATCGTGTCGTGCACGACCGAGACGCCGTCGTTGTGGGCGAAGGTCTGCGCCAGGGCGGCGATAGCCGGGTCGTCGAGCGAGCGCGGGGGCGTGAACGTTGTCGAACCCATTCCGGCCGCGAGCCCGTCGGCCGTCACGACGTCGAGAACGGACTGTGCGGTCTCCTCGTGCAGGACGAGACGCTGGAACTCCGTGAGATTCGACAGCGGCAGGAACATGTTGCCGTTGCTGAGCACGAGATGCGTCAGCTCGAACGGCGACTCGCCGGAGTCGCCGCGGGCCGCGAACTGGAGCGCCACGCTGTCGCCTCGGTCGTGGGCGACGACCGCGCCCCGTCGAGCGCCGGCGACCTCGCAGAGGTAGTGGTCGAGCAACAGCGCGTCCCTAGCGAGCGTGTACGGCCCGCCGTGAGGCTTGTCCGAGAACCCGAACCCGGGGAAGTCGAGGACGCAGACCCGATGGTCGACGGCGAGCGGCCGCACGACGTCGTACCAGTCGATGCTGCTCGTGGGGAAGCCGTGGACGAGCGCCACGACGGGCGCGTCCGGGTCTCCGAACTCGGCGTGGAAGATCTCCAGACCCTCCCACCGGAAGAACTGGCCGGCCTCGAACCACTCCTGCGCGCGCCCATCCATGCCCGAAGCATCTCACGCGTTTCTGTCATAGGCCGCCGGTAGGGTGGCCGGAGAAATGGGTGAACCGGCCGGGCTTCTTGACGATCTGAATCCCGTCCAGCGTGAGGCAGTGACTCACCCAGGTGGTCCGCTCCTGATCATCGCCGGCGCCGGGTCGGGCAAGACACGCGTGCTCACCCATCGCATTGCCTGGCTGATCAGGGAGCAGGGGATTTCGCCGTTCGAGATCCTGGCCATCACCTTCACCAACAAGGCGGCCGACGAGATGAAGACGCGCGTCGAGGCGCTCGTCGGCCCCGTGGCCCGGAAGATGTGGGTGTCGACGTTCCACTCGGCCTGCGTCCGCATCCTGCGCCGCGACGCGCAGCGGCTCGGGTACAAGTCGTCGTTCACGATCTATGACCAGTCCGACGCCGAGCGGCTGACCACGTACGTCCTGCGCGACCTCAACATCGATCCGAAGCGCTTCCCGCCCCGCTCGGTGCACGCAGTCATCAGCCAGGCCAAGAACGACCTGGTCGACTTCGACACCTACTCCGACCGGGCCCAGACGATCTACGAACGTCGCATCGCCCAGGTCTACAAGGAGTACCAACGCCGGCTCGTGGCCAACAGCGCCATGGACTTCGACGACCTGCTGATGGTCACCGTCGACCTGCTGCGCACCAACCCCGACGTCCTGTCGCACTACCAGAACCGCTTCAAGCACGTCCTCGTCGACGAGTTCCAGGACACCAACAAAGCCCAGAACGAACTGGTCCTGCTCCTCGGCAAGGAGCACCAAAACGTCTGCGTCGTCGGCGACAGCGATCAGTGCCTCCCTGCCGGGACGCAGGTGGCCACGCCCCAAGGGGCGAGGGCGATTGAGGACCTCCGAGCGGGCGATCAGGTCGTCGGTGGGACCGTCACTCGCGCCCGAGAGGGCTTCTACGTGGGCACCGTCTTCGCCGTGCGTGTGGGTCAGAGAACCGTCGTCGGCACGCCCCGGCACATGGTCCCGGTGCCGGTCAAGGTCTCCGCGCGGTCGACTTCGACAGACGACAGCCCGCGCGGAGACGCTGCGCTCGCTGACCTCCGCGTCGGCATGGAGGTTTTTGTCGAAGACGGGCGAGGTCTCGAGACCGCACGCGTCGATGGCGTAGAGCGTGACACCTACCGAGGCCCGGTGTACGACCTCGAGGTCGAACCGTCGCACACGTATGTCGCTAACGGCGTCGTCGTCCACAACTCGGTCTACAAGTTCAGGGGTGCGGATATCCGCAACATCCTCGAGTTCGAGGAGGCGTTTCCGGCCGCCACGATGGTGGTGCTCGAGCAGAACTACCGGTCGACGCAGACGATCCTCGACGCGGCCAACGCGGTCATCGCCAACAACCTCATGCGCAAGCCGAAGGCGCTGTGGACCGAGCAGGTGGGCGGCGAGCTCATCGAGCGCTACTTCGCCGAGGACGAGCACGACGAGGCACGGTGGCTGGTGCAGGAAGTGCACCGCCTGCACGACGAGGCGTACCGATGGGGCGACATCGCCGTCTTCTACCGAACCAATGCCCAGAGCCGCGTGGTCGAAGAGGAGCTCGTGCGGGCCGAGGTGCCCTATCGCGTCATCGGCGGTACCCGGTTCTACGAGCGGCGAGAGGTCAAGGACGCGCTCGCGTACCTGCGCGCCGTCATCAACCCCACCGACGAGGTGTCGCTCAAGCGGATCATCAACGTCCCCAAGCGCGGTGTGGGCGACACGTCACTGGGACGCATTGACGCGTGGGCCGCGTCGCACGGCGAGACGTTCGCAGAAGCGCTGGACCATGCCGAAGAAGCGGGCGTGCACGGCCGGGCCCTCACTGGCGTCCGCGAACTCGTCGACCTGCTCGAGGCCCTTCGTGCCGTCGACGACGGTCCCCGGGTCGTCCTGGAGGCGATCCTCGATCGCACCGGGTACGCGGCGGAGTTGGAGAACACGCGGTCCCTCGAAGCGCAGGGCCGGTTGGAGAACCTGGCCGAACTGGTCGGCGTCGCCGGCGAGCACGAATCGATCGAGGAGTTTCTCGAGGCCGTGAGCCTCGTCGCCGACCAGGACGAGTTGACCGAGGACGACTCGAGCGTCGTGCTCATGACATTGCACACGGCGAAGGGCCTCGAGTTCCCCGCCGTGTTCATGGTTGGACTCGAGGATGGTGTGTTCCCGCATCTTCGGTCCCTCGGCGAGCCTGACGAGCTCGAGGAAGAGCGCCGGCTCTGTTATGTCGGCATCACCCGAGCGCGCCAACGGCTGTACGTGTCGAACGCCTGGAGCCGGTCGCTCTTCGGGTCGACGCAGTACAACCCGCCGAGCCGGTTCCTCAACGAGATTCCCGAGCACCTGACTCGGATGGTTGAGGGCGGACGCCAGGCCCGGCTCTCGGAGCGGGGCCGATCCAGCATCGTCGACTCGGTCATGCGCGGCCGGGGTGCCACGCCGGCCCGGACCACGGGGGCTGAGAATCTGGGTTTGCGGGTAGGAGATGACGTGGTGCACGGCAAGTGGGGCGAAGGTGTGGTGCTGGAAGTCATCGGTGACGGCGATAAGGCCGAGGGGATTGTGCGCTTTGCCAGCGTCGGGGAGAAGCGCCTGCTGCTCGCGTGGGCGCCCCTCAAAAAGATCGGCGCGTAACCCGTGACGCTCGCCGTGGACCTGGCCAAGCCGGCCGTCGGTTGGGGCGACATCGTCATTCGATTCCTCGTCGCCGTCGCCCTCGTGGGCGCCGTCGGTGTCGAGCGCGAGATCGCCGGCCAGCCCGCCGGTCTGCGCACCCACATCACCGTCGGGTTGGGAGCCGCGCTGTTCGGCCTGATCTCGGTCCACGGCTTCGATGCCTACGTGACCGGCAGAAACGCGACCAACTACCAGATCGACGTGTCCCGCGTCGCGTCGCAAGTCGTGGTCGGCATCGGCTTCCTCGGCGCCGGCGCCATCCTGAAAGAAGGAGCGTCGATCAGGGGCTTGACCACAGCCGCCAGCTTGTGGGCCAGTGCGGCCATCGGGCTGGCGTGCGGGCTCGGCAGCTTCTTCGCCGCCGTCGCGACCGCCGTGGCGCTGCTCCTGTCGTTGATCTTCCTGCGTGCCCCCCGTGGATGGGTACGGCGCCGGCTGGCTCGCAGTCTGCAGACGGTCGTGATCCACGTCCGTCACGGCGTGAACCCGAGCGAGGTCGTGTCGGCCCTGCACGAGATCGACGGCTGCGACGTCAAGTCGCTCTCCATCCGCCGTGACGACGAGGGCCTGACGATCGAGGCCGACCTGAAGGCGGACGCTGACTGCGACCTCGAGGCGGCGCTGGGCGAGATCGCCGAGAGCAAGGACATCACCGGCCTCGATCTCGCCTAGGTGCACGCGGCGCCGACCGACAAGACTGATGAGTAGAACTGAGGGGTAGGAGGGGTACGTGAACCAGCTCGAGCGTTTTCGGGTCGCATTCTCGGGTGATGTCACCCTGGCCGACCTCTTTGATCGCCTAGCCAAGGCCAACGAGGACGCCCCGCTCGTCGAGGAGGCCGACAGCGGTCTGAAGCTCACGTTCGCCGAGGCCAAAGACCGGGTGTCGCGGATGTCGGGTGGCATTCGGGACAAGATCAGTGCCGGCGATCCCGTCGTCGTCAATGCGCCGAACGGCTACGAGTTCTTCCTCATCTGCATGGCGATCATCCGGGCGGGCGGCATCGCCGTACCGGTCAATCCCCAGATGCGGGATGAGGAGATCGAGTACGTCAAGGGCGACTCGGGCGCCAACCTCACGGTGCAATCGGCCGATGAGATCATGGGCGACCCGGTCGAGCCTGCTGAAGCGAGCCCGGACGATGTGGCCGGGATCTTCTACACGTCGGGCACCACGGGCAAGCCCAAGGGCGCCAAGCTCAGCCACAAGGCCCTCCTCGGGTCGGGCGTCATGATGGCGGCCTACCCGGCCCAGCTGCGCCGAGACGAGTGTGTGTCGGGCATGCCCGTGGCGCACATCGCCGGGTTCAGCATCCTTCTGATGCTGGCATGCGGCGGGATCCCGGTCTTCCTGCTTCCGAAGTTCAGGCCCGACAAGGCCCTCGACGCCATCGAGGAGCGACGGGCCACGATGTTCATCGGCGTGCCCGCCATGTACCGCATGATGGTGGAGGCCGGAGCCGAGGAGCGTGACCTGCGGTCGGTGCGGCTGTGGGCGTCGGGTGCAGACGTCATGCCCGAGGAGCTCATCCGCAAGTTCAAGAAGATGGGTGCGATCGCCACGCTGCCCGTCGTGGGCTCGTCGGTCGGCGAGGCCGCGTTCGTCGACGGCTACGGCATGGTCGAGCTCGGCGGAGGTGTCGCCATCCGATTCTCGCTGCCGCTGATGAACCTGCCGTTCGCCAGCAACGTGGTGTCGCCGCTTCCGGGTTACCACCTCCGCGTGATCGACGACGAGACCGGCGACGACGTCCGCATCGGTCAGGTGGGTGAGCTGGTCGTCAAGGGCCCGGGCGTGATGAAGGGGTATCACGGCAAGGACGACGCCACCAAGGAGACGATCACCGAGGATGGCTGGCTGCGCACAGGCGACCTAGCCCGCAAGGGTCCGCTCGGACTCGTGCAGTTCGCAGGGCGCAAGAAGCACGTCATCAAGCACGGCGGGTATTCGGTCTTCGCGGTCGAGGTCGAGCGGGCGTTGGAGGAGCATCCGGCCGTCGTCGAAGCGGCGGTCATCGGGTTGCCCGACGAGCGCAAAGGCGAGATCCCCGTTGCCGTCGTCCGTGTCGGTGACGGCGGCGCGAGCGTCAAGGAGAAGGAGCTCGTGGACTGGGCCCGCGAGCACATGGCCGACTACAAGTCGCCGCGTCAGGTCAAGATCGTCGACGAGCTCCCGCGCACCGGTACGGAGAAGGTGCAGAAGGACGAGCTGCTGAAGCTGTTCGAAGAGGACGGCGAGAAAGAGAAGTAGTCAGGGCCCCGGCACGTCGGCGATCCGGCAGGGGATGTCGAGGTTCTCGTCGAGGTGATGGCTGGCGCAGACGCGGTGGTAGCCGTCGGCCACGATCAGAGGACGGGTAGCGCCGACGCTGCGGACGAGCAGCACCGGCGAGAGCAGCGTCCCCATCTCGACCTTCTTGATGTCCTTGGCCACGTGCTCGCTGTCCGGCGAGAGCAGGTGCAGGTCGCTGGCCCGCAGGATGTCCTTGGCCTTGCGGTGACTGATCGGTGCCTTCCGTAACCGCGTGACGACCGTCTTGGCCTGCTTCTCCGGAATAAGGAGTGTCAAGTAGTCGTACGCCGCCGGGTAGTCATGCTCGTCCGGCTCAACCTTCCAGAGACTGTTCCTGGCCTTCTTCTTCGCCAACGGTGGCCCCCCTTTTCCAGATCACCGACGCGTGTCCTGCGCGCCGATGTTGCCACGTCTGGAAAGGCGAAGCGCCCTCGGCGCAGGGCCCGAATACCCCTCGCCGCTCGGATGCGATGAACTAGCCGTCTGATGACTCAGCACGTGCTCGCATTCGCAGGGCCGGGAGATGGGTGGGGGCTGTTCGCCGTGATGGTGATCGGGATCATCTTCTCGGGGATGATCGGGGAGATCGCCGGGCGCCGGGCCGCCGAAAAAGAGCGGTCTCGCGCCGACGCAGCCAGCACCCCGACCGTACCGAACGACTAGCGGCGCAAACTCAGAGCCGGGTAATCGTCGCCAGCCACGCTTGGGCGACGGGCGGGTCGAGGTTCGTCTCGAACTCGGCCGCCTCGATGCTGTCGACCCGCCACCCGTCGGAGAACGAAGCTCGGATCTCTTCCTGACGCACCCGACGCGGACCCCAGTCTCCGGGCTCGCGGTCGCTGAAGCAGGCCAGGACGAATCGGCCGCCGGACTTCACGCTCGCCTGCAATCCAACGACGTACTGGGCGCGATGTTCGTCGTCGAACACGTGGAACAGCCCGCTGTCGATCACCGTGTCGAACTGCTCGCCGAGGTCGGTCAGGCGCTGCGCGTCCCACACGAAGAACCGAGCGGTCAGTGACCGGTCGGCAGCCTTGGCCTTGGCGCGCTCGATGGCCGTCGGCGCCACGTCGAACCCGGCGACGTCGAGGCCGCGCGCCGCGAGCATCAGAGCGTTCTCCCCGGTGCCGCACCCTGCGTCGAGCACCGTGCCGTTGATCGTGCCTTCGTCGGCCACTCGCACGAACACGGGCTGAGGGCGGCCGATGTCCCACGGCGGTGTGGTGCTGTAGCTCGCCTCGAAATGGTGCGGGACGCCGCGGTCGGTCACCGCGGCGTTGCTATCACACGCCCTGTGATTCGCGGGCGCGACGGCGCGGTAGAACCGCTGGATGCCCTACGACGCAATTGTCATCGGAGCCGGGCACAACGGCCTTACCTGCGCCTGCTATCTGGCCCGGGCCGGTCTGAAGGTCCTCGTGCTCGAGCACTACACGTCCTTCGGCGGCATGACGATCAGCGAGGAGGTGACGGCCCCGGGGTACCTCTCCGACATCCACGCCAGCGGCTTTCTGGTCGCCAAGCTCGCGCCGGCGATGGAGGACCTCGAGGTCACCAAGAACGGACTCGAACTGATTACGCCCGATCCCAACTGGGCTCTGGTGACGACCGACGGGCAAACGCTGACGATCGGACGAGACGTCGAGGACACCGTCCGCAGCATCGAGCGCTACTCGAAGACTGACGCCGCGACGTGGCGGAGCCTGTACGAGCGCTACCAGGCGGCCAAGCCGGCGATCGTCAACGGCATGTACTCGGCGCCGCAGAGCCAGGCCGCCCATCTGGCCCAGCTCAACCAGGACCCGCAGGGCATGGACGAGCTCCGCTTCGAGATGCAGACGTCGAGGTCGTGGGTCAACGAGACCTTCGAGAACGAGACGGTGCGCTCCTTCCTGGCGTCGTTCGCGTTCCACGCCGCGGCGTCGCCCGACGACGTCGGCGGAGGCGAGTTCGCCTGGCTCTTCTCGACGTGCGTCCAGGACGTCGGCGTCAGCATCGTGAAGGGCGGCATGCATCACGTCTCCGCCGCGCTCGCCGCCGACCTCAAAGCGCACGGCGGCGAGATCCGAACGAATGCATCCGTGGCCAAGATCACCGTCGACGGCGACAGGGCGGTGAAGGTCCACCTCGCCGATGGCGAGGAGATCGAGGTCGACAAGGTGGTGGCATCCAACGTCGACCCGTATCACCTCATCATCGATCTGTTGGGCGAGCAGACCGTCGGCAACGAGATCGCCGACAAGATTCGCCACTACGAATGGGGCGACTCCTTCTTCACGATCCACGCTGCGCTCTCTGAGCCGGTGGCGTTCGCGGCGGGCGAGGAATTGGGACACGCCGGCTACATCCATGTCCAGCCGCCGACGATCGAGGACCTCTCTGAGATCTTCGGCCAGTGCCGAGCGGGGGACCCACCGACGACGCCGCTCGTCGGGGTCGTGAATGAGGCGGTCGTGGACCCGACGCGCGCGCCCGAGGGCAAGGGGCTCATCAAGTTCGTCGTCCACTACGTGCCCTACAAGCGGGCCGACGGCCGCAGCTGGGACGACACCGACGAGGCCTACGCCGATCACGTCGTGGACTGGCTGGACAGCACGGCCTTGCCCGGGCTGCGCAACAAGATCACCCACCGGGTCGTGCACTCGCCGCTGAACCTCGAGCGCCGCATCCCCAGCTCGGTGCACGGCACCCATCAGCACGGCGCCTTCGTTCCCTACCAGCACGGCGCCATGCGGCCGATCCCGGAGATGGGCCAGTTCCGGGCCGGGCGGCTCAGCAACGTCTACCTCTGCGGCGCCGGCAGCCACCCCGGCTCCGGCGTGAGCATGGGCCCCGGCCACAACGCCGCCAAGGCCGTCTGCGACGACCTCGGCTTGACGTTCCCGAGCGCGGCTAGCTGATGGGTTGGTGCAGGTCGACGACCAGGTCGCCGTTCTTCTGCACCGTCGCCTTGTAGCGGATCAAGCCGGTGCCGTCGGCGGGGAAGTCCTTCCCGCTGCACGGGTCGTGGAAGGTTCGCGTCGCCCCCTTCCACGTGACCGTGCATGACTTCGACTCATCCGGCGGATGCACCTCGACCGCAACCCATTGGCCATTACCGAGATAGTTGACGTAGATGTCGCGGCCCTTTTGCAGTGGATCGGCGAACAGCAGCGGGCCGTTGCGCTCGACGATCTTGGCCTGGTTCTTCGCACTGCCGACCTTGAACAGGTTCGAACCGAGGTGGCTCTGCGCTTTCCCGGACCCGACGAGCGACACGATGCCCGCGAAGATGACGATGGCGACGATCACGCCCGCCGCGGCGCTGAGGATCATCATCCGTCCCCGGTTCGGGTTGTCTCTTCGAAAACTCATCGAATCCAACGAGCTGTAGCACGGTCGACGCGCCGGTCCCGGTCGCCGGGCAACGCTTCGTTCAGGGCGGTCATGACGGCGAGGCGCATGGCGGCAGGGTCGGGCTCGGGCACGACGCTGTCGACGATCCCGAGCTGCAGGAGATGGCCGCTCGTCAGCTTGAGCCGCGCCGCCAGCTCCGGTGCCTTGCCGGCGTCGCGCTCGAGGATGGCCGCCGCCCCTTCGGGCGCGATCACCGAGAACACCGCGTGTTGCTGCATCAACAGCCGGTCGGCGTGGGCGATCGCCAGTGCGCCGCCGCTCCCGCCCTCGCCGACGCAGACGCTCACGCTGGTCGTGGGCAGCTCGGCCATCGCCGCGAACGTGCGGGCGATCTCGCCGGCGATGCCGTCGGCTTCGGAGGTCGCACCGGGGTCGGCGCCGGGGGTGTCGACGAAGGTCAGCAGCGGCAACGAGAGCCGGCCGGCGAGGGCGATGGCCCGCTGGGCGGTGCGGTAACCCGCAGGGCGCGGGCGGCCGTCGGCGGCGTGACGGTCCATGGCCACGACCACGACCCGGCCCCCTTCGATCGTCGCCAGGCCGGCGCGCACAACGGGGTCGGTGCCGTGCAGCTCGGTCCACGACGAGCACAGGCGGCCGGCCCAGTCGACGCCGCTGGGCCGAATCGGCAGGCGCGCCTGCTCCACCTCGCCCCACGCGGTGTCGTCGAACGTCGTGTGGACGAACACGCCGCCGAACCGCCGCGGCGGCATCACCGCGTCGCGCAGGCCGAGCGCGCCTTCGATCCACGCCCCGCCGTCGGAGGTGACCATGTCGACCAAGCCGTGCTCGTAGGCGGACTCGGCCGTGTGCGATCCCCCTGGCAACGGCGAGCCGGTCGTGAGCTCGACGACGCGGGGTCCCGCGAAGCCGATCGTTGCACCGGGTTCGGCGGCGCGCAGGTCGGCGAGCGACGCGTAGGACGCGTACACGCCGCCGGTCGTCGGCGAGCGCAGCAGGGCCAGCGAGAGCAACCCTGCCCGCCCGTGGGTGACGGCGGCTGAGGACGTCCGCGCCATCTGGATGAGCGAGACCATCCCCTCCTGCATGCGGGCCCCGCCCGACGCCGGCAGCACGACCATCGGCAGCCGCTCCTCGGTTGCCCGCCGGTAGGCCCGCACGACCTTCTCGCCGTGGACTCCACCCATCGAGCCGCCCATGACGTCGAAGCGACCCTCGGCGAACGCGTAGTGCTCGGTCCGCCCGGTGACCACCGATTCTTCTTCGGGCGGCTTGTAATCGGGCCAGTCGAGGGGGTTGTCACCACGCAGTTCTGAGTCCCATTCCGCCTGGGTGGGGTGGGGGGGCATCCACCTAGTATCACGCCTCGTGGAACGCCGGTACCGGGTCGTCGTGGCCAAGCCGGGCCTCGACGGACACGACCGGGGGGCCAAGGTGATCGCCCGAGCATTGCGCGATGCCGGGTTCGAGGTCATCTACACGGGCCTGCATCAGACGCCGGAACAGGTCGTGGAAACCGTCGTCCAAGAGGACGCCGACGCCGTCGGCCTCTCCCTTCTGTCGGGCGCCCACATGACCCTGTTCCCCAAGGTCATCGAGCAGCTCAAGGAAAAGGGCGCCGATGACGTGCTGGTCTTCGGCGGCGGCATCATCCCCGACGCCGATATCCCCAAGCTCAAGGAGATGGGCGCAGCCGCCATCTTCACGCCGGGATCGTCCATGGCGTCGATCACCGATTGGCTGCAACAGGCGCTGGAGGCGCGCAACAACTAGTGGATCTTTTCGAGTACCAGGGAAAGCAGTACTTCGCCCGCTTCGGCATCCCCGTTTCGCCCGGTGGTGTCGCTGACTCGGTCGACGAAGCGGTCAATCAAGCGGACAAGGCCGGCTACCCGGTCGTGGTCAAGGCCCAGGTCCAGGTGGGTGGGCGCGGCAAGGCCGGCGGCATCAAGCTCGCTGACAACGCCGACCAGGTGCGCGAGCACGCGTCGAACATCCTCGGCATGGACATCAAAGGCCACGTCGTGCGCAGGCTGTGGGTCGAGCACGCGTCGGACATCGACCAGGAGTACTACGCGTCGTTCACGCTCGACCGTTCCGAGAAGAAGCACCTCGGCATGCTGTCGGCTGAAGGCGGCGTCGAGATCGAGGCCGTCGCCGACAAGAACCCTGACGCCATCGCCAAGCTCCACATCGATCCCGTCGACGGGCTCACCGAAGCGGCGACGCGAGAGTGGGTCGGCCGCGCCAACCTCGACCCTCGGGCGATCGATGGCACCGTCGACATCCTGCAGAAGCTCTACCGCTGCTACGTCGAGGGCGATGCCGATCTGGTCGAGATCAACCCGTTGATCCTCACGCCCGAGGGCAAGGTGCACGCCCTCGACGCCAAGGTGACCCTCGACGACAGCGCCGCCTTCAGGCATCCCGAGTGGGACGAGTTCCGCGGCCTCGAGCAGCTCGACCCCAGAGACGCGCTGGCCAAGGAGAAGGGGCTGCAGTACGTCGGCCTCGATGGCACGGTCGGCATCATCGCCAACGGCGCCGGCCTGGCCATGAGCACGTGCGACGTCGTCAATCAGGTGGGCGGCTCGCCCGCCAACTTCCTCGACATCGGCGGCGGCGCCAACGCCGAGGTCATGGCCAACGCCCTCGAGGTCATCAACACGGACGAGAAGGTGCAGGCCATCTTCATCAACATCTTCGGCGGCATCACGCGTGGCGACGAGGTGGCCAACGGCATCGTCCAGGCCCTCGACCGCGTCGACATCCGCCCGCCGATCGTCATCCGCCTCGACGGCACCAACGCCGAGCAGGGCCGGGAGATCCTGAAGGACAAGGAGTCCGACCGGTTCATCTCCAAGCCGACCATGCTCGAAGCGGCCCGCACCGCCGTCGAACTCGCTGGGGGAACCGTCAAGTGAGCATCTTCGTCGACGAGAACACCAAGGTCATCGTCCAGGGCCTCACCGGCGGCCAGGGCCGCTTCCACGGCCTGCGCAATCGCGACTACGGCACCAAGGTCGTTGCCGGCGTCACGCCCGGGAAGGGCGGCACCGACGTCGACGGCATTCCCGTCTACGACACCGTGCAGGAAGCGGTTGACGCCACTGGTGCCAACGCCAGCTTCGTGGTCGTGCCGCCGAAGGCGGCGCCGGATGCGATCCGTCAGGCAGCGGCGGCCGGCATCCCGTTGATCGTCTCGATCACCGAGGGCATCCCGGCCCAGGACGAGGTACTCCTCTACAACCAGCTGAAGCGCAACCATCCGAATACGCAGCTGATCGGCCCCAACTGTCCCGGTGTCATCTCGCCCGGCAAGTGCAACATCGGCATCACCGCCGGCGAGATCGCCAAGCCTGGCGGCCCGGTGGGCATCGTCTCCCGCTCGGGCACGCTGACCTATCAGGCCCTTTACGAGTTGACGATGGCCGGCATCGGGCAGACCACCTGCGTCGGCATCGGCGGCGACCCGGTGCCTGGCACCACGTTCATCGACTGCCTCAGCCGCTTCCAGGCCGACTCCGACACCAAGGCCGTGATCATGATCGGCGAGATCGGCGGTTCGGCCGAAGAGCAGGCAGCCGAGTACATCAAGTCCGAGATGGACAAGCCGGTCGTGGCCTACATCGCGGGCGTCACCGCCCCGCCAGGAAAGAAGATGGGCCACGCGGGCGCCATCGTCTCGGGCAACAGCGGCACCGCCCAGGCCAAGATCGACGCCCTCGAGGCCGCGGGCGCCAAGGTGGGCCAGAACCCCACCGAGATGGCCGAGCTCATGCGCGAGGTCGTCGCCGCGCTCTAACGCCCCTGGCGTTTGTGCAATCTGGTGCCAGTGGCACGTAGGCGCATGTTCAAACTGGCGGTCGCGGCGCTGCTCTTGGCGACCGCGTGCGGCTCCGCGTCGACCCGCATGCCGCTCGAGCGGGCGGCGGGCACAGTGCCGACGACCACGTCGAGCACGACGACCACCGCACCGCCGGTACCGACGACGCCTCCGGCGACGCTGCCGCCCGCCAATGCGGTCATGTCGCCCCGCGGCTTCGCCCTGCCTGTGGACCGCAGCACGCCGACGGGCTGGACCGTGGAAACCCCGTGTGGCAACCAGGCCACGCTGTCGGCCGGCACCCCGATCGCCACCCCGACCGTGGTGCTCGATCCCGGGCACGGTGGCGGCGAGACGGGCGCGGTGGGGCCGAACCGCCTGCGGGAGGCGGTCGTGAACCTGGCCGTATCGCAGTTCGCCAAGGCCGCGCTGCAGGCCAACGGCGTCACGGTGGTGATGACTCGCCCCGGCGACGACCGCGTCGTCCTCACGACCCGCTCGGCGCTCGTCCGCAAGCTGCGCCCGGCAGCGATGGTCTCGGTCCATCACAACTCGAGCCCCGACGGGCCACGCGCCACGCCCGGAACCGAGACCTACTACCAGTACCGCTCGCCGCAGTCGAAGCGCCTGGCCGGCCTCATCTACGAGGAAGTGTTCAAGGCGCTCTCGCAGTATCAGGTGCCGTGGGTGGGCCAGGTCGACGCCGGCGCCAAGTACCGGCTGAACGACAGGGGCGGCGACTACTACCACATGCTTCGCGAGACGGCCGGGACGCCGTCGACCATCGCGGAACTGGCGTTCATCAGCGACCCAGCCGAAGCCGCCCTGCTTGCGCGGCCCGATGTGCAGAAGGTCGAGGGCGACGCCGTGGCTCGCGGCATCCTGCGGTTCCTCAAGACGAACGACCCGGGCTCGGGCTACGTCACGCCGCTCCCTCGCCCCTCGTTCGACAACGGCGGCGGTGCGGAGGGCTGCGTCGACCCGCCGCTCTAGTTACGAGACGTGGCGCCAGTCGGCGGGCCGGGGTTGGCCGGCCGCGGCCCACACGCCGTAAGCGAACGCGGCGGCCAGAACCAGCCCGACCCACGCGCCCCACCCGTAGTAGCGCGTGATCAGAACCTTCAGCAGCACGAGGACGAAGACGGCGGCCGCCTGTACGAGTTGGATGCGGGCCCACGGCACGACGACGTCGGGAAGGCCCGTGGTGCTGATGCGGGTGACGACGACCTCGATGAGAAGGGCGAGCGTGGTCAGCCACGCCAGGATCGCCAACCAACCCTGGGGCGGCTCCACCGCGGTGCGGGTGACCTCGTAGCCGATCAGGAAACCTCGGTCGTACCAGGGGGCGAAGAAGAGCGTCGCCATGAGGAGCACCCCCGAGATGACGACGAGGCGGACGGCGTACTCCTTGCGCACGAAAGCCAGTCCAGCACAAGCGCCAGATGCCGCGACCCCGCTGGTAGGTTCGACCTCATGCGGATAGGGGTGCTGGCGTCGGGCGGTGGCAGCAACCTGGAGGCCATCCTGGCGGCCGGAATTCCCGTGGCCGTGGTGGTCGTCGACCGGCCCTGCCGAGCCACCGAACTGGCCGACGAAGTAGGCGTCGACTCCGAGCTCGTGGAGTGGAACGGCGACCGCCTCGACTTCACCCACCGCGTCGTCGACGCCCTCGAGCGCCACGGCGTCGGCGTCGTCGCCATGGCCGGCTTCATGCGCATCCTCGAGAAGCCGATCTTCGACGCCTTTCCTGGGCGCGTCCTGAACACGCACCCGTCGCTGCTGCCGTCGTTCCGCGGCGCCCACGCCGTCGCCGAGGCGCTGGAGGCGGGCGTGAAGGTCACCGGCTGCACCATCCATGTGGCGGTCCCCGAGGTCGACGCCGGGCCGATCCTGGCCCAGGAAGCGGTGCCCGTCCTCGACGACGACACCGTCGACACGCTCCACGAGCGGATCAAGGCCGTCGAGCACCGCCTCTATCCCGACACCATCAAGCGCTTCATGGAGACCACTCAGTGAGGGCCCTCATCTCCGTCTACGACAAGACCGGCCTCGTCGATCTGGCGCGCGGTCTCACCGATCTCGGCTGGGAGATCATCTCCAGCGGGGGCACGTCGAAGGCATTGCAGGACGCGGGCATCGCAGTGACCGCTGTTGAGGTCATCACCGCGTCCCAGGAAATGCTCGGCGGCCGCGTGAAGACGCTGCACCCGAAGATCCACGGCGGGATCCTCGCTGACCGCTCCAAGCCCGAGCACCTGGCCGACCTCGAGGCCCAGGGCATCGAGCCCATCGACCTCGTGGTGTGCAACCTCTATCCGTTCCGCAGCTCGCCGTCGATCGAGATGATCGACGTCGGTGGGCCCACGATGGTGCGGGCCGCGGCGAAGAACCACGGTGACGTCGGCGTCGTCGTCGATCCCGCCGACTACGGCCAGATTCTCGAAGAGCTGCGGGCCGACGGCGCACTCTCCGCCGAGACCAGGCGCCGCCTGGCCCGGGCCGCCTTCGCCCACACCGCCGCGTACGACGCCGCCATCGTCACCTGGTTCGACGAGGACGAGGTGCTGCCGCCGAGCATCCACCTCGCCCTCGAGCGGGCGCAGGAGGTGCGTTACGGCGAGAACCCCCACCAGCAGGCCGCTCGCTACCGCGAGGTGGGCCAGCGCGGGTGGTGGGACTCGATGACCCAGCACGGCGGCAAGGAGCTGTCGTACCTCAACCTCTACGACACCGAAGCGGCGTGGCGCCTCGTCCACGACCTGGGCGACGGCCCGGCCGTGGCCATCATCAAGCACGCCAACCCGTGCGGCGCCGCGGTCGCGGGCGACATCGAAACCGCCTACAGCCGGGCCCACGAGTGCGACCCCGTCTCCGCCTTCGGCGGCATCGTCGCTGCGAACCGGCCCGTGAGCGTGGCGATGGCCGAGGCCCTCGCGCCGATCTTCACCGAGGTCGTCGTCGCGCCGGGCTACGAGTCCGGGGCCCTCGAGGTCCTGACCGCGAAGAAGAACCTGCGGGTGCTCGAGGCCGAGCCTCCCGGTCGTCCCCGCTTCGACCTCCGCTCCATCGACGCCGGCCTGCTCGTGCAGGAGCCCGACCGGCTCATCAGCCAGCGCCCCGACTGGCGGGTCGCCACCAAGGCCCAACCCACCGACGACCAGTGGCGCGACCTCGAGCTGGCCTGGCGGGTGTGCGCGTGGGTGAAGTCCAACGCCATCACCTTCGTCAAGGACGGTCAGGCGGTCGGCATCGGTGCCGGTCAGCAGAACCGCGTCGACTCGGTGCGCATCGCCGCCCGCAAGGCCGACGGCCGCGCTCAAGGCGGCGCGTGCGCTAGTGACGCCTTCTTCCCCTTCCGCGACAACATCGACGAGCTGGCGGCCGCCGGCATCGGCGCCGTCGTACAGCCCGGCGGCTCGCTCCGCGACGAAGAGGTCATCACCGCTGCCGACGAGCACGGCCTGGCCATGGTCTTCACCGGCGAACGGCACTTCCGGCACTAGGAGGTCTCATGGGCGCAGCGATTCTCGACGGGGCCGCCATCGCCGCCGCCGTGCGCGCCGAGCTGGCCGAGGAGGTGGCGTCGCTCGAGCAGGTGGGCGTTACCCCCGGTCTCGGCACGATCCTCGTCGGCGACAACCCGGCGAGCGCGTCCTACGTGCGCCTGAAGCACCAGGACTGCGAGGAGATCGGCATCCGGTCCTTCGGTGAGCACCTGCCTGAGGACACCAAGCAGGAGCGCCTCCTCGAGGTCATCGAGTCCTACAACGCCAACCCCGACATCGACGCCTTCCTCGTGCAGCTGCCACTGCCGAAGCAGCTCGACGAGCTCCAAGCGCTGCTCGCCGTCGACCCCGAGAAGGACGTCGACGGTCTGCATCCGGTGAACCTCGGCCGCCTCGTGATGGGCAACCTCGGTCCGATCGCCTGCACTCCTGCGGGCATCGTCGAGCTGCTCGTGCGCCACGGCATCCAGATCGAGGGCCAGCACGTGGTGATAATCGGGCGGGGCCTGACCATCGGCCGTCCTCTCGCCAACCTGCTCGCCCTCAAGCGCGAGCACGCCAATGCCGCCGTCACCGTCGTCCACACGGGCGTGAAGGACCTCGGCTCCTACACCCGCCAGGCCGACATCCTCGTGGCCGCGGCCGGCGCCCCCGGTCTGGTGAAGCCGGAGATGGTGAAGCCGGGCGCCGCGGTCATCGGTGCGGGCGTGACCATGGACGGCAAGAAGGTCATCAGCGACGTCGAGGAGTCGGTCGCCGAGGTGGCGGGCTGGATCACGCCCCGCATCGGCGGCGTCGGCCCGATGACGCGGGCGATGCTGCTGAAGAACACGGTGCTGGCCGCCTCCAAGCGGCATTCGTAGCCCGCCTGACTACCCTTTCCCGATGGCGAAGATCGCCGATCTGCTGGCCGCGGGCCCGACGTACTCGTTCGAGTTCCCGCCGCCGCGCAACGAAGAAGCAGTGCGGAATCAGCAGAAGGTGCTGCTCGAACTCGAACCTCTGGGCCCGTCGTTCTGCTCCGTTACCTATGGCGCCGGCGGCTCGACGCGCGACAACACCCTCGAGACCGTGCTCTACATCCATCACGACACGTCGATGGTGGCCATGCCCCATCTCACGTGCGTCGGCCAGACGCGCGACGAGATCGAGGCGTTGTTGGTCCGCTACCGCGAGGAAGGGCTCGACAACGTGCTGGCCCTCGCCGGCGATCCGCCCCTCGAGGGGCCGGACCAAGGCGACTTCACCTATGCCGTCGAGCTCATCGAGCTGGCCCGCGAGACGTGCGATTTCTCGGTCGGGGTCTCTGCCTTCCCCGAAGTCCATCCCAAGTCGCCGAGCCGAGAAACCGACCGCCGGTACCTCGCCGAGAAGCTGCGCCTCGCCGACTTCGCCATCACCCAGTTCTTCTGGACCGCCGATCACTACTTCCGAATGATGGATGAGCTGGATGCCTTGGGCGTCAACACGCCGGTCATCCCCAGCCTCTTCCCGATCATCAACGCCGCGACCGCTCAGCGGTTCACTGCTCTGAACGGGGCCGCGTGGCCGCAGTGGCTGGCCGACCGTTTGGAGCCGGTGGCCGACGATCCTCGGGAAGTCCGCAAGATCGGCGTCGAGGTCGCGACCGAGCTGGGCCAGGAGCTGCTCGCGCAGAACCCACCGGGCCTGCACATCTACACGATGAACACCTCAGTTGCCCCTAGGGAGGTTTGGCAGAACCTCGGCCTAGTCTCGGCAGATGGCTGACAAGATCACCGCCGCCGCTGACGGCACCCTGCAGGTTTCCGACGAGCCGATCATCCCCTTCATCGAGGGAGACGGCACCGGTGTCGACATCTGGCCCGCGGCCAAGTTGGTCATGGACGCGGCGGCGGCCAAGCACGGCAAGAAGATCGCCTGGAAAGAGGTGCTGGCCGGGCAGAAGGCGTTCGACGAGACCGGCAGCTGGCTCCCCGACGAGACCGTCGCCACGTTCAAGGAGGATTTGATCGGGATCAAGGGCCCGCTGACCACGCCCGTCGGCGGTGGCATCCGCAGCCTCAACGTGGCCCTCCGCCAGATCCTCGACCTCTACGCGTGCGTCCGGCCCGTGCGGTGGTTCCAGGGCGTGCCCTCGCCGGTGAAGCATCCCGAGAAGGTCGACATGGTGATCTACCGGGAGAACACCGAGGACATCTACGCCGGACTCGAGGTCGAGGAAGGTACGCCGGAGGCCGCGAAGCTCATCGAGCTCCTCAACGACGAGATGGGATGGAAGATCCGCCCCGACTCCGGCGTCGGAATCAAGCCCGTTTCGGAGACGGGATCGAAGCGGCTGATCCGGGCCGCCATCGAGTACGCCGTGGAGCGCAAGCGCAAGAGCGTCACCCTCGTGCACAAGGGCAACATCCAGAAGTTCACCGAGGGCGCTTTTCGCAACTGGGGCTACGAGCTCACCCGTGAGGAGTTCTCCGACGTCGCTGTCGGCTGGGACGACTGCGGCGGCGATCCGGGCGGCAAGATCCTTGTCAAGGACGCCATCGCCGACATCACCCTGCAGCAGGTGCTGACGCGGCCCGACGAGTTCGACGTCATCGCCACCACCAACCTCAACGGCGACTACCTGTCCGACGCGCTTGCTGCACAGGTCGGCGGCATCGGCATCGCCCCCGGCGGCAACATCAACTACGTCAGCGGCCACAGCATCTTCGAGGCCACCCACGGCACCGCACCCAAGTACGCAGGGCAGGACAAGGTCAACCCCGGCTCTGTGCTTCTGTCGGGCGTGATGATGTTCGAGCGTCTCGGCTGGCAGAGCGCGGCCGACGACATCATCCGCGCCCTCGAGGCCACCATCGCCGAGAAGATCGTCACCTACGACTTCGCCCGCCTCATGGACGGCGCCACCGAGGTCAAGACCTCCGAGTTCGCCAGCGCCATCGTCGACCGCCTCTGACCGTTAGGCCGCGCGGCCTATGCAGCGGTGAGGCCACGCGTGTCGACAAAAGAACTATGGCCGGTGGAATCGCCGTCGGTGCGGTGGCGTCCTACCTGTTGGTGCAGTGGAGTCGCACTGGAGGGCTCGCCCAAAGCCTTCCGGTTGCGGACTGGACACCGTGGCTCTGGGTCGGCGCCTTGTCGATCATGGCGCTGATGCTGGCATCGGCCTGGTACCGCTTCGGACGAGGCGTGTGCGCGGCGGCCTCCATCGGGTTCGTCCTCGCGGCCGCGTTGGCCGTGCGCGACGGACACGACCATCTGGCCGCGCCGCTCATCTCGGTCGCCTGTGCCTGCGTCGCCGCCGTCGCGATGGCGACATTCGTCGAAGACGGGTGCGCCGGCCGACCTGACCTGGAGCTGCCGCCAGGCAGGGAAAGGTGCTTGATAATCGAACAGCGCTACCGGAGAGCGGTCGACGCTCCCGCCGAAGTCGCGCGAGACGCGTAGATCAACCCGCACGATATCCGGCACTATGTGCGCTGTGCTCGAAGGGACCGGGGTGACCGGCTACACACGCGAGGACGTCACGTTCGCCTCGCACGGAACGGCTTGCGCGGCATGGTTGTACCGCCCGACCGGCGCGAAGAACCCGCCGGTCATCGTCATGGCGCACGGGTTCGCGGCGATCCGGGCGCTTCGCCTGGACGCATATGCCGCCCGGTTCGCAGACGCCGGCTACGCCGTGCTGGTGTTCGACTACCGGGGTTGGGGCGACAGTGCCGGTGAGCCTCGGCGCGTGCTCGACATCCGCGCCCAGCAGCATGACTGGCGCGCCGGTGTTGCCTACGCCCGAAGCATCGAGGGAGTCGACACGCGCCGGGTGGTGCTGTGGGGCACGTCGTTCGGCGGCGGTCACGCGTTGCACCTGGCCGCCGAAGACCACGCCCTCGCCGCAGTGATCGCCCAGGTGCCGCACATCAGCGGGCCGGCGTCAACGTTTACCCAACCACCGAGACTGGTCACGCGGCTGATCGTTGCAGGGCTACGGGACCAGATGCGTGCGATTGCGGGCCGCCAGCCCTATCGGGTCGCCGCGGCCGGCTACCCAGGCGACGTCGCAATGATGACGTCTCCCGACGCGGCGCCGATGGCCATACGCCTCGCCGGCGACCGTTACGAGGAACTGCTCCCCGAGAACGACGTGGCGGCCCGGATCGCGCTGCGCGTGCCGTTCTACTCACCGGGCCGGCGAGCCCACAAGATCGCCGCGCCCACGTTGGTCCAGATCGCCGAGCGCGACAGCGTCACCCCGTATGACGTCGCTTTGAAGGCTGCCCGGCGGATCCCCAAGGGCGAGATCCGCACCTATGACTGCCAGCACTTCGAGCCCTACCTCGACCCGTACTTCGACACGGTCGTCGCCGACCAGATCGCCTTCCTCGGCACGCACGTCCCGACCGACACGGTCCCCGGCTGACCGTCGCGCGCACATAACGACAGGGGTCGCCGACGCCCGCCGATCCCGATGCCGGTGATGTACGTGCCGCTTCCGAGCGCGTCGTTTTATCGGTCTACGTCGATAAGACCGGGGCGCACGCATGTGCCGCTATCGAGCGGGCGCGTCGCGGATGGCACACTGATTCGAGCGACCCTCGGGGAGCAAGTCCGCTGTACACCGCCCCCGTAGGCTTGGGGTGATGGGAGGCAGGGTCCGGGCGCGGACCCCGGTGGAGTGCCGATGCCGACCCGAGGGCCGCCCTCCCCTTGCACACGGCGCTGAATCCCCGCGCACAGAGGTGCCGATACGTGCGCCTGACAGGCCACTCCGGGTCGGGCACTATGGCCCGGTGGTGGGTGCGCGGCTTTGCGCTGCGGCTTTGTTCGTCGGATGTCTCTCAGCGGCGTGTTCGCATGGGAGTGCGGCCACCCCCGAGGCTCGCATCTGCAAGGCGTATCAGGCCCTGACCAGCAGGGAAGGCCCGAAGCAAACTGGGACCGCAGCAAGCGACGCCGCCTTGCAGTCCATGGTCGTCGCTGGCAAGCCGACGGACCCGCGATTCGCTGTCATCCAGCAAGACGCCTTGCAGCCGCGAAGCCTTACGCCATCGGATGTCGCCTATCTCTATGGCCAATGCGGCAAGCTCGGTGTCCCGGTCACACCGACGGGAACATTTCACAGCCAGGAACCGCAAGTCGGGCACCCATGAACGGCGAGCGTGATGGCGCGTGACTGACTCGGGAGGTGCCGTTTCCGAGCGCCTGATCGCCGGGGATGATGGAAGCGTGGCAGGCGAGGAGATCGCTCGGGAGATGAAGGCTGCGTACCGTGCTGGCGGGGTCCGAGCCGAGGTCGAGGCGACGCTGCCGCTCAGCAGTGGCGAGCGAGTCCTCACCGAGGGGATGGTGCGGAGGTACGCCAACACCTTCGTTCAGCGTCCCTGCTACATCCGGCTTACATCGACCCGACTGGTGATGTTGGAGCACTTCCCCACGCGGCCTGACCAAGTAACGGAGGTCCCGCCGAGTGCGGTAGAGCGGCTGGATCAGGACGGTTCCCTCGTCCTGGTGGGGTGGCGAACGGCGACCGGCAGTCGCACGGTCAGGTTCCAGCCTCGGTCGCGATTCTTTCCCGTGCGCTGGAAGCTCCCAGACACCGCCGGGGGGTTGGCACAGAAGCTGGCCGCGTGGCGGAACGGAGTCTCGTATCCGCACTCGGGAGGTGCCGTTACCGAGCGCCTGACCGGAGGCGTCGCACCTCGTCGATCAGATCGGCCATCCACGCCCGCGCGGCGCACACAAACTCGGCGTCCTCGGCGTCGAGTTCCGAAGCCAGGATGATGTCCGGGTGCCGCGGCGCTACGACGACCTCCCACTGGCCGTCGTCGGTCGGATCGCCCGACTCAGACGCGCCGTGCTCGGTCCGATGCTCCCAGGGGGCAGGCGTCGCGGCGTCGCAGAGACGGGTCAGGCGGTCGAGAGTCTCCTCGGTTATCACCGCACCAGCCTGTCAGGCGGACAACTCGCGATGTGCCGATCTGTGCGGCTGCCAGGATGGAAGGGTGCCGGATCAGACCTTCGAGCAGCCGCCCCAAATCTCGCGCCAGCAAGCACTGGAAACGTTCCTGGCTGGCGATCCTGTGGCGATCAGCAGCGTCCTGGTGTCTGTGGCGTTGAACGACGCCGATGGACCCTGGATCGAGGAGCAGTGCTGGCGACTCGCGGACCACCCTGACGCCGGAGTGCGGGGGACTGCTGGCCTTTGCCTGGGTCACGTCGGTCGTCGGTTCGGGGTTGTACGGCCACAGTCCTGGGCCGTCGTGAAGCGGCTCTGCGACGACCCTTCCGTGGACGGGCGACCGTGTGACGGCTTGGACGATCTTCGGACCTTCGCCGGTCCCGAGCCGAGCGAATAGGTGCCGTTCCCGAGCGCCCTTCTAGTCCCGAGACCTTTCCCACAGAACGGTGGCAAGCTCCATCGCGTCGAGCGTACGAGGGTCGTCCGGTGCTACACCCGGTAGCTCCTGTATGACCCACTCGACAAGCTCAGCGAGGCGCAAGTTCTTGTACACAGGCCGGACGCCCATCTCAGAAACCAGGTCGCGCAAGCGTCCCGAGATCATCGGCGTCGAGTACCCGTAGTACGGGTTGTCGCGGCCACTGCGAGGCTTGGGCGGCATCGGTGAGCGAGCTTGCCAGACGGGCTCGGTAGGTGCCGTTTCCGAGTTGTTAGCTGGGCGCTAGCAGTCGCGACCATCATGGAGACTGGTGTCGCCTGAGACCTTCAACAACCGTGGCAATCAGATCGTCGCGAGCGCCTACGGAGCGTTGATCGTGCTGATCGGGCTGTCGGGGCTGATCACTGGCCACCCGGCAGAGGGAGCAGGTTTTCTTATCTTCGGGGCTGCATTCGCGGTGAGGGCAATCAGGTCATCGAACGTCGTCGTGCGAGAGGACGTGATCGAGACCCGTTCGATGCTTCGCACCCGGCATTTTGCGACGGCGGCCCTCTCGGGAGCGGACGTTGCTGTCGGTCGCGTGGGCGTCGTGTTGTACCGACGCGAGTACCTGCTTCTTCGCTGCAAAGACGGGCACGAGGTCCCGTTCAAAGAGTTGAACGCAAAGCCTGGGCCGCGCACTGTCGTCCGTGAGGCGGTTGAGGCGATTAACCAACGAGTAGGCGGAGGCGAAGCTCGGTAGGTGCCGATATGAGCGGCATCATGAGGCCATGCCGAGCCAGCTACCCGCTCGTGGTGCTGATGAGCTCCAAGTCGCCTGATGCTTCTTGTCCTAGGCGGCCTGCTCATCATCGTCGGCGGAGCCAGCCTCTTGCAGACCCTTTTCCTGAGAGCCAAGGCGCCTGCGACGGTTAGCCGAGTGGGCGGACGAATCGCGTTAGTGCTCGGCCCGGCGTTGATCGTTATTGGCCTCGCCGCAATGGTCGCGTAGGCACAGAGGTGCCGATATCGAGCGCCTGACAAGTAGCTCCGGGTCCGGCACTTCCGAGTTGTTTGCTGGGAGCTACACAGCATCGCTGAGATAATTGGCCGAGGCTGTACCCCAATTTCGGTCGCCCACCCGTTAATTCGGTAGGGAGATGGTCGCAGTGGAACGGGACCGGGGGGCCGAAGAAGGCGGATTCGAGTACGCCTTCGACGAGTTGTTCGCTCGGGCTGCGCGTCTTGCCTGTCGCATCGTCGGTGATCGACAGAGCGCCGGAGGACGTGGCCGCCGAAGCCTGCGCCCGCGCCTACTTGCGATGGTCCCGGATCGCAGGGTTGCCCTGGCGGGACGCCTGGGTGCTGCGGGTCGCAACCAACCTCGCGCTCGACGCCGTGCGCCGCAGCCATCCCATCGCGTTGGAGAGTCCTCAGAGCGACGACCACGACGCCGCCCTAACCCGCACGGCACTTGTTGCCGCCCTTCGTCAACTTCCTCGCCGCCAGCGCGAGGCCATCTCCCTGCGGTATCTCTCCGACCTCCCCGAGGAGGACGTCGCTCATGCGATGGGCATCTCGGCGGGGACTGTCCACACCCATATCCGCCGGGGCCTCGCGGCGCTGCGGTCTCGACTCGGACCGCAGTTCGAAGACGAGGAGATGAGCCATGCCTTGGACCTCCCCTGACGACCGCCTGACGCCCGAGGAACACGATCGCTTCCTGGCGGGCGTGCGTGAGCGGGTTCGCTCGCATCGTCGCAGGCGGCGAATGCTGCTGGCGGGGATCGGCGGGCTCGGGATCGTCCTTATTGCCGTCACGTCTATCGCCCTCGTCTCGGGTGGTGCGCGGCCTCAGCGCCTCCGCACCGCCGGGCCGCCGAAGACCGGTCCAGAGCCCACCGCCGTCGGAACCGCGGTGACGAACACGACCCAACCGGCGCCGACGCCCCCAACCGTAGAGCCGGGGAGCCTCTCGTTCATCAACGCCCTTGACGGGTGGTCCCTCGGACAACTCTGCACCACCTCCTGTACGCCGGTGCTTAGCGTCAGCCGCGACGGTGGGGCGACCTGGACCGCTTTGCCCCGCCCGCCGACCAGCGGTGGCATCCGCTTCGCCTCGCCTGCGGACGGCTACTTGTACGCGGCCAAGGTCGGAGCATTGGCCGCCCCACCGGCCACGCCAGGGGTCTTTGTCACCCATGACGGCGGCCGCACCTGGGTCCAGAGTCCTCTCAACGGCCCGGTCGCGACGATCGTCGTCGGCGCCAGGGATGACTGGGCAATGGTTGGCTCGTGCGACCCATCCTGCTCCTACCAGCTTTTCGTCTCCTCCGACCGGGGCCGGTCCTGGCAGGCGACGTCGCTCCACATCGCGGGGGTGCCTGCCACACCCGTGCGCTCAGGTCCGGTGGGGTGGGTCTACGTAGCGGACCCGGGAACGCCCGGGCCGCCGCAGCTCTGGTACAGCGGTGATGATGGTCGGCACTGGTCCCAACGGTCGAGCGGCTGCCCGGGCGCTGACAGCGCGTCTCTCGCTGCGGCGAGCAGCGAGGACTTGTGGCTCGTGTGCGCCGGGCAACCCGGCGCGGGAAGCCAGGACAAGACCATGTTGCGCTCGCGCGACGGAGGTCTCCAGTGGCAAGCAGTCGCCACTTCGGGCTTGGGGGCCACCCCTCTAGGTTCCATCCCGCCGGTTGGCTATCTGTCGAGCATCGCTGCGGTCTCCGACCAGGCCGGCTGGATGGCCCTCGATCGCGGGACGATGTACGTGACCAAGGACGGCGGAGTCACTTGGGCCCAGGCTCCGGGATGGCCGCCTCCCGAATTGTTCTTCGGTGACCTGCAATTCCTGGATCGGCAGCACGGGTGGGCGGCGGCGACCGAGGGGGCGTACAGCCCCGGCAACGGCATCTACCGCACCGTCGACGGGGGACAGACGTGGCATCGGATCCCCCTGTGACCGAGAGATCGCTAACCCCGAAAGAATCGACTGGAATTGACCTGATGACCCGCACGAGATGTGCCGCTATGTGCGCCTGACGGGAAGCATCGCGTCCGGCAATCTGTGCAGATGACGGGCTCGGAATGGGAACAGGTCTACGACCTCCGCGCAGACAGCGATTACGTCCGACTGGTCCAGGACGCGAGCCTGAACAAGCCGGGCTTTGGCTTCCCGCCCGAGCCCTACCTGTTCGGCACGCCGGCGTGGTGGGCCGCGATCAACGACGGCATCATCCGAGCCGGTGAGGTCGTTGGGACGATCTCTGCGGTCTATTGGGGAAGCATGGGTGACTGGCCTGAGTTCAAGCTCCTGGCCCACGATGGCATTGAGACGACGTGGACGCGCCGGGGCGACGTGACTCGGTTCGTGGAGGGTCTGGAAGCGAAGGTTCGGTACGCGACGTTGCAGCCCAAGGAGCATCCGGCGTTCCCTGAGGGCGGCCCGCGAAACGTCGTCCTGGGGATTTGGGTCGAGCCAAGCGACGAGCGGACTCCGCTCTACAAGGGCTACAGAGGTAGCGCGGAGCCGGACGAGCAAATGGTGAGAGGAACGCACTCGTTCCCGCCCAGTGCCGAGTAGGGGCGGGCACAGAGGTGCCGATACCGAGCGCCCGCGAATCCTGTTTCGGGGGGGGGGGCGACCTGGGTAGCCGAGTGCGGGCCGCGGGGCCGTGGTTCAAGAGGCAGCCATGGAACCGTGGTCACTTCCGCCTACTGCGGCGCGTACGTGCCGTTTTCGAGCGCCCGGTGAGTGCGGCCCCGTACAGTGCGAGCGTGCGCGGCACGCCGCTGAAAGTCGGCACCGATGACCCCATCTGGCACGACGACGCCGCGACTCCTGGCAGGACCCCTAGCCGCCGAAACAGGGTGCTCGTCGGCGTCATCCTCGCCGTGCCGGTCGTCAGCGGCTACAGCCTCACCGCCGTCTACTTGAGTCGCCAGGACTACGGGACGTTCGCGTTTTGGCGCGTTCCGAGCCGCATCGACTACTGCGGACGGCGCTACTTCCCGGGAGGAATCCTCAGGGGACCCGCCAGCGCCTTCACATCGGAGGTTGATCCGGTGGCGGAGCCGCGATGGGAAACGGTCGGCCACACCTTCTCGCTTCGACCGATCCAGGCCCCCGTGCTTGGCAGGAGAGGACTGTCTTCGGTCTGCGCAATGGCCGTGTATGTCCCTGTCGGCGGAGGCCGGTATCAGTTGTACAGCCTGAGCGGCGGACCGTAGACCCCACTCGCGATGTGCCGATACCGAGCGCCTGCGGCGGTCCTCAGAGGGCCGTCCGCGGGACTGAGTAGCCCACACGGCGATGGCGATCGCGGTGATGACCGCACCCAGGACAGCGAGGCGTGCGGTTAGTGACCACCGCCGGTTGAGCAGGTTGAGGAGCGCGGCCAGGAAGGCAACAGATGCTCCGAACCCGACCGCCTCGGTCACGGCAACATCGTTACCAGCCAGCCGAGGGACGTCGCACGCATGTGCCGCTATCGAGCGGGCGGCCAACGGCGTACCTTTCAAGCGTGGCCCGGCGACTTGCTGCCGTGAGCATCGCGCTGTTCCTCGCTGGAGCGTTCATCTTCATCGCTCGATCACGAATGACGCTTCCGCCGAGATTCTGCCCTGATGTCCTCGACGTCGGACCGAATGGCCAGCCGACCAAAACGATCTGCCAGCAGCGCATTGCGCGGGAGAACGAGAACCTCGAACGTCGAAGGACATTGGCATTGGTCGGAGGTATCGGCTGTCTGGTGGCAGCAAGCGCGCTCGGCTGTGTACCTGCGGCAACTCGCCGATCGGATCGGGTACACCCACCCCACGCGACTGTCTGACGCGCCGCTCGGAAGTGCCGTTTCCGAGCGGTCAAGATGGTGCCGTGTCGAGGCGCCGGTCCTTTGGCGAGAAGGAGGGCTTGCTCGCGAAGTACGACGGCCAAGAGGTCATCATCGCTGGGTTCAGCGAGCAGCTAGGCATCGCTGGCGTCCTGGACGCCGGTCCTCCGGGTTCTGACTGGGTCCGGGTGCGACGGAATAACGGCGTTGTTGAGTCCATCTTCGTGGGCGACATCCGGCAGCTTCGTGATGGCAAAGGGAGCGTGGTCGGGCAGTGGCCGTAGCGCGAGAGGTGCCGATACCGAGCAGGGCGGTAAGTCTGTTGGCGTGACGCCAGATGACTTTGTAGACGCGCTCCGCGCCGCCGTGATGCGTCCAGCAAGCGAGGGGACGATCCAGTCGGTGAAGTCACCACCTGGACGGACACCGCCGCCCATCCTGGTCTCACTAGCGGAGTGGTGGGCGCAGTTGACACACGACGACCGCCACCGAGTGACAGAGGTCGTGACGGAATCCGCTCGCGCCGCGGTGTTTGGCTTCTGCGCCGTGCTCGACGGCAGCAGGGCCGTCGGAGGGGCTGGTCCCAAGGGCACCTTCCGCCTGGTGTACGTCGCGCCGGACGGCTCCGAGAGGACCATCAGCCCAACCGACGGCGACCTCCATGACCTTTGGAACGGCACCGCGCCGCCATGGGGTACGGACGCATAGGTGCCGTTACCGAGCGGTACCGCCCTTCCGGCATGATGACGGTATGGACGGCCGCCTTAGTCCGGTGTCGCAGATGCTGCGCTCACGGGCGTATCAGGCGCAGGTCGCGATCCTGAGCACCGTCGTGGTCTTTGCGGCGGTGCTGACGCGCAACCCGCTGCTGACAGCGGTCGTCTCGGTTCCGTTGCTGATCAGATTGGGCCTGCTTGCAGCGGTGTGGCGGCTCCAAGGCCGGGAGACGCTCTAGCTCGTAGGTGTCGATAACGAGCGCCTGACAGCAAGCTCCGCGTCCGGCACTCTGTGCGGGTGGGCGATGCACTGGATTACGTCCGTGAGACCGCTTCGCCCGATGTCGTTGAAACGCTGGACGCGGTTATCACCGCCGGGTTCGGTGTGCGTCTTGAGCGGGGCGGCAAGGGCGAATCGTTTGGGAACGTGCTGGTGGAGTTGGAGCGTCCTCCAGTGGCCCTGCGCCTGACGAAGGATCGTGGCCAGTGGACGATGGACATCGACCCTGACGGCCGCGGGTTTCAGGCGCTACATGTCCTGCTCACGGCAAAGACTGGCGACGGGCCGTGGCTTGAGGAGCGTTCACTCGGTGATCCGATCCCGAAACAATGGCCTCCAGGCGTCGCCTGGCGTACCGCCGTTCCCGCCCTCCTCAAGTGGCTGAGCGAGGCTGATCGGACCGACAGCATCCGCACGGCTCACGAACAGTGGGTACGCGTCATGCGCCAGCGGTACGGCCCAGGGGTCCAGTAGCGGACTGCGCACGTACGTGCCGATCTGTGCGCCTGACAGGGACCTGTGCGTCGGGCACTCTGACCGGTTGAGGCCGCGTGCCGATATCGAGTGCACCGAGGGACCCGACACGGCACTCTCTTGGAGTTGCTGACGAATCGTCGATTAAACGGCCACTGGTTTGCGGGCGCGGACGGTAAGCCCGGCGCCGATCCCGAACGAAGCTGCACTTAGAAGGGCGATCGCCGCCGCCCTGACCTCGTCGCGGTGCCGAAGGTCGTTGCAATCAGGGGTGCGAGACCCGCCATCGTCGAACCTCGCTCCTTGAAGCACGCTGCCGCACAGGCCCGGCCCGTCGATCTGTCGGTCGTTGAGCTTGTACACCGTCGCGAGAAGGAACAGGACGCCGAACATGACAAGGACGAACCGAAGCGTCCGCACGGGCTTACGTTAGGACGCGCATATGTGCCGTTCCCGAGCGGGTAACCCGACCCGTAGGATCAGCAGGATGCCGTGGCCGGGCTGTTCGATCGTTGAACTGCCGGACGGTGGTCGTGACTTTCGACTTGCCGACTCAGACCTGACGTGGGTTCGAGTTGACCACCAGGCTCGACTCCAGTTCGGGGAGGCGGAGTTGGTGATCGAGTGCCCGTTCACACTTCGGTCGGGCGACGAAGTGGACAAGTTTGACCCACAGGACCGCGCGCGCCTCGGGCCGCTCTTGGCCCTCTACCCAGGGAGAGTCGAGCGCATGGCGATGACCCCGGACGGGACGCTAGAAGCGACCTTCGCCAGCGGGACCGTATTGAGCGTGCCGCCGCACCCCCGGTTCGAGGCATGGAATATCGCCGGGTTCTGGTGTCCTCCTGGCGGCTTTTCCTGACCGAGCGACGCGCGCACAGGCGTGCTATATCGAGCGGTGGCGGTGGCAGCATGGGGACGTGGCCGACCTTCCGCCGGAGGACCAGCCGGACACCATCAGCGTCGGGCCTATCGAGGGCATCCCGATCATCGAGGACGACGATCCACGGTTCGAGGGCGAGCGCGCCGCATGGTCCGCCGCTCGCAAGCGGGCACAGGCCATGCACACGCCCGACGAGTTGATCGCGGGAATGTCTGACGCGGACTGGCGGGTCCGTCATGAGGTGGTCGATCGGCTGGCAGCGAGGGGCAAGGACGACCCGAGGACCGTGCCGACGCTCCTTCGTGCGGTCGCAGAAGACCCGGCGTGGGAGGTCCGTGCCTCGGCCGTCATGGCCGTTGGTTGGTTCGACGATGAGCGAGTGGCCGAAGCCCTACGAGCAGCGATGTCAGACCCACATGCCGACGTTCGCTGGTCGGCGGAGTTCAAGCTGGGCCGACGCTCGTAAGTGCCGCTATGTGCCTCTGACGGGCCGCTCCGCGCCGGGCACTTTCGAGTTGTTGACCCCATGACCGGGGCCGATATGTGCGCCGTGCTAGAGCCGTGGCAGCATCCCCCCGTATGAGCGCAGGCCCGGCCTCCGTGCATCGGAAGTTCGTCGATGAAGTAGTAGTTGGCAAACGTCTTGAGTTGCTCGACGCGCTTTTCGATCGGGATGCCACGCTGGAGCAGGGCTCGCTT
>Ga0070741_10001015_pt1 | contig 91521 bp, 70 predicted proteins | sample Coa_R1_4_FD_66440 | JGI IMG/M metagenome (GOLD analysis project Ga0070741, IMG submission 66440) | Surface soil microbial communities from Centralia Pennsylvania, which are recovering from an underground coalmine fire - Coalmine... | ecosystem: Environmental > Terrestrial > Soil > Unclassified ...
ACCCTCGATAGAGTTTCCCCTATACACGCTTTCCAAGCGTGCGCCTTCAACCACTCGGCCATCTCTCCGGACACACGGCCGAAAACCCTTTCAGCATAGCATGGCCGCTTCGGGCGACTGCGGACGGCTCCGCCCAAGCCTTCCCCTGCGGGAATCTACAACTGCTTGTGGTCAATTGGGGCGCACTGACTATCTGCTGGGCATTCGACGCGTATTGCGGTCGCAAGCTACTGCTTGATGATGGTGCCGTCGCGGCGCCGCACTTCGCCCCAGCCGCCGTTCAGCCGCTGGTGCTCGCCGCGCTCGAAGCTCCCGAAGGGGTATTTCGCCGCCAGCTTTTCATCCACTTCAATCCCCCATCCGGGCGCCTCGTTGGCGTACAGGTAGCCATTCTTCATAACCGGGCAGCCTTGAAACACTTCCTGCAGCCGGTCGTTGAAAGGCGAATACTCCTGGATTCCGAAGTTGTAACACACCAGGTCGAGGGTAACGTTTGCGGCATGGCCGACCGGAGAGACGTCCCCGGGCCCGTGCCACGCGGTTTTCACGCCGTAGATTTCGCCCATTGCGGCGATCTTGCGGCAAGGCGTCAGCCCGCCGGCCTGGGAAACGTGCATCCGCATGTAGTCGATCAGCCGCTCCCCGATCAGCGGCGTCCATTCGTGCGGGCTGTTGAATAGCTCGCCCATGGCAATCGGCGTGGAGCACTGCTGCCGGATTTGCCGGAAGTACGCAATATCCTCGGGAGAGAGCGGGTCCTCCAGGAAGAACAAGCGAAATTTCTCAACGTCTTTGGCCAACTGCACGGCCTGGTTGGGGCTCACTCGCTCATGCACATCATGCAGCAGCTCCACCTCGTCGCCAAGCTGCTTGCGGCACTCCTCGAACAGCTTCAGCGCCCGGCGAATGTAGACCGCAGGCTCGTATACGGGGCCGTCGTGGAGCGCGTCCACCTTGGCGCTTCCCCGCCCTGCGCCATATCCCGCCATTCCGGGAGTGCCCACCTGAACGCGAACATGCCGAAAACCGCGCTGCATGTACTGCCGGGCGCTATCGATCACTTCGGAGATCTCGGCGCCGGACGCATGTCCGTAACAATCGGCAGCCTCACGGCATTTGCCGCCCAGAAGTTGGTATACGGGCATCCCGGCCTGCCGTCCCTTAATGTCCCAAAGCGCCTGATCCACGCCGCTGATTGCATTGTTCAACACGGGTCCGTTGCGCCAATAGGAGCTGTTGTAGCAGGCTTGCCAGATGTCATCGATCCGGTCTGCCGGCTTGCCAATCAGAAACGGCTTTAGATATTTCTCGACTGCGGCATTCACGAGCTCGGCGCGCTGTGTGAACGTGGCGCAGCCGTATCCGTAGAGGCCGTCCTGGTCAGTCACGATCTTTACCACGGTCAGGCGCAGGCCGGCCGGAGCTGTCGCGATCACACGCACATCGCGAATCTTGGGCGATGGCATGCCTTTTGTCGCGCGCGTCACCTGCGCTTCGGCCCGCCGTTGCCGCTCGGTCGCCGCGCCGAGAAAGCCGCCTGCCGCAATCATCTGGACGAGCTTGCGTCGTTGCATCATCCTTCCTCTCAAACCCGGTTCTGGTGCTCCAGCATGTTCTTCAGGTTATCGAGCTGTTCGCGGATCCTGCGTTCTCGAGCGACAAGCATCAGCACGTACGCCACCAGGATCAGCCACGCGGCCAGAAAGCCGTAAAACATGTACGTGAAGTTTCGTAGATCCATAGAATCCGTCCGCTACGCGATCGCGTGGGCATGCCGCCGCAGCGAATCGATCTCGCGCTGCATCTCCTCCTGGCGCAGGCGGATCAAAACCAGAACAGCGCCGAGCAGGGTCAGCGCAACGAGGTTCAGAACCGCGGTCAGGTACATATCCGGCTCGATCGAGCCTCCGCCCCAGAATACCGGCTGGGGATGCTGCGTGCGCCACCATTTGATCGAGAAGATAACGATGGGAACATCCGCGAAAGCGAAAATATTGAACACAGCGGCCACGCGCGCGCGCTGCGTGGGCTCTTCGATCGCATGCCGCAGGATCAGGTAGCCGGCATAAAGAATCCAGCAGACCAGCGCGGAGGTGAGGCGCGCGTCCCAGGTCCACCAGATGCCCCAGATGATGCGGCCCCAGATCGAGCCGGTGACCAGGTTGGCGGCGAGAAAGGCCAGGCCCACCTCGGTGACCGCCACGGCGAGCGCATCATAGCGGAAATTCCTGGTCGCCAGAAAAAGCACGCTGGCCACAAGGCCGACCAACGCACCGATCATCGCGGTAATCGCCGCCGGCACGTGGAAGAAGATAATTCGGTAGATCATCCCCTGTGCTGCATCATCGGGAAGCTGGAGGAAGATCGAATACAGATTGCGCGCCAGCAGCACCGCCGCGAGCGCTCCCAGGCCGTAGATTACCTTTTCACGCATACCATCACCCTACCAGAACGGTTTCCACCAGCATGAGCGAAAGCGCAGTATAAATCACGTCGAAGCCGATCAGCATCTTCATCCAAACCAGCAGATCCCCGGCCAGCGGCTGGCCGGCAATCAATTGCGTGCTGACCAGCATGGCCGCCATCAGCGCCGGGATCAGCATAGGAAAGACCAGTAGCGGCAGCATCAGCTCGCGGAGCCGCACATTGACGGTAAGCGCGCTGAACACCGTCCCGATCACAGTCAAAGCCCATGTGCCCAGCACGAGCACAGCCATGAGCGGCCAGAACTGGCGAGTCCATCGCACGTTGTAGAATACGCCAAAGACGGGGAGGGAAATCAACTCCACTCCCATTAGCAGCACGAAGTTGGCTGCCGCCTTGCCAAAGAAGAGTGCTGCAGAGGAAACGGGAGCCGCGATGAGGGCGTCCAGGCAATCGTTCGGCAGTTCGCGGGCGAAGCTGCGGTTCAGCACCAGGATGCCGGCGAACGCGAAGACGATCCAGAGCAGGCCGCCGGAAATCATACGGCTCTCGGATTCCAGGGGATCAAAGGCAAAGCTGAACAGCAACAGGATCACGAGCGCGAAGGCGAGCGAGGCGTTGATCGCCTCTTTGGTCCGCAGCTCCGAGCGCAGGTCCTTGAACGCTACAACCAGAACATGCTGCAAGAAGCCCGGCGGCTTGCGCCAGGCCGCCGGTAGGACGGCGGAGGAGATATCGCCCGGCGCGGCTACGCGCTGCATCAGCCCTCCCCGTAGCGCGCGTAAACCCAGCCGGGGTCCGCGGCCATTTCGTGGGTGCGTTCCCCATAAAATGCAAGCCGGCCGCGCACCAGCAAGGCAACATGCGTCGCGAGCTCTAGCGCCTCGCGCAACTGGTGCGTTGACATGACGATCGTGCGGCCCTGGGCCAGCGCATCGCGCAGCAACGTTTGCAGCACCAGGATGGCGCGATCGTCAAGCGCCGTGAACGGCTCATCGAGCAGCAGCACCGAAGGCTCATGCAGAAAGGCGCGCGCTATGGCCAGCCGCTGCCGCATGCCGCGCGAAAACTCTCGCACCAGGCCGTTCTTAGCGCGCTCCAGGCCGGTGCGCTCCAGCCATTCCAGCGCCGCATGGTGCGGATCGCGCAGACCGTACAGCTTTCCGAACAGGACCAGGTTTTCGTAAGCCGTAAGCTCGTCGTAAACCGAGATGCCGTGGCCGATGAATCCGATCCGGCTGCGCGCCGCAGTGTCTCTTGGATCAGTGCCGAATATACGCACGCGACCTTTGCCGGCGCGCGAGAAGCCGGCGATGATGCGCAGCAGGGTAGTCTTTCCTGCGCCGTTCCGGCCGATCAGCGCCAGGCAGGAGCCGCTTCCGGCCCGCAGCAGAATATCGCGAAGAGCAGGAAAGTCGCCGTAGTGTTTCCACACACCTTCAACGGCGACGGCGTCCATCTTTTCCTTTCACCGGAGCCGGCATCGCCGGTTGTTCCGAGGCGCGGTAAAGAAGAAGAAACCCGGCGCCCAGAATTCCGATCGCAATCGCCAGGATCCAGGGCATCTTCTGCCAGACCCTGGGCATGATCTGCTCGAACGACGAACCGCTGTCCTCGCCCTCGGAATCCCCGCCCCGCCGCAGCGTGCCACTGCCTGCGATCGAAATCTTGAATTCATTCGATTTTACTTCGTAGACTTCAGCCTGCGTACGGGGCTCCTCACCTAACGCCGTGATGGCGTCGCCCTTAAGCGTTACGCCCCGCGGAGCTACGAGCCGCGTGGGTCCGCCTTTGTACAACAGCTTTCCTTCGAATGTCGTATCCGCCGCGTACGGGAGCACGTAGGAGAGATCGATGCGGGTCTCACCCGGCTTAATTGGAAAATCGACTTTGTAAATATCGGGCCGCGCCGTCTTATCCGCAGCGCGGCGCACCGGCATCCCGTTCGGCGCCGTGCAATCCACGCGCACTATTCCCTTCGCAGCGGCGGGCAGATAAAACTGCAGCGTGCCGGATTCGGGATCGTTCCAGGTGGTATTGCCGTCGTTCTGAAAAGCGTAAATCTCGTTGACGCTCATTTGAGAGCCAGACGGCTCAAAGAACACGATGTGCTGCGCGACTTTGGCGGATCCGGGCTGCCTGGAGGAGTTGTAGACGGCGACGGCGATTCCGCTGGTCGAGGACCCCGGCGGAAGCATCTGGTTGTACACGACACCATCAAACGCGGTCTGTAATAAGCGCGGACCCTGGGCATCCTGTGTAATCGTGAATTTGCCGTCCGCGCCGGACTTCACGCTCTCCATCGCTTCCATGCCGGACTGCCCCAACTTATAGAGCGAAACCGTGGCTCCCGCCTGCGGCTTTCCTGTTGTGCGGTTGACGACCGTGCCATCGATTGCAGCCAGGACGGGCGCGATGCTGACGCACAGCAAAATCGCAAAAATTTTCATGAACGCTTCACCGCCATGGCTTTTCCACACTCCCCGCAGAACTTCAATGCCTGCTCGAACCGCGCTCCGCAGGAGGGGCACACGAAACCGTCCGCGGCTTTGGGCTTCGGCGCCGGCGGTGGACTCGCAACGGCGCCGTTCAAGTTCAACTCCTGCTTGACGCGATCCACCTCCGACAGCACTGCCGCTAGTTCCTTTTGTAGGTCGCGCTTGGTTTGCTGGTAGTCCTGATCGGAGAGCTTTCCCAGCCGGTATTCGAACTGGAGATCGCGCAGATTTTCGTAGATCGCCGCCTTGCGGTCATCCAGGTGGCGAAACGGAGATTCAGGCTCGGCTACGGGCAGGTCTTTCGCCCGCACCGAGAGGATGAACAGCATCACCGCAACCGCGATGACGCATGTGATGGCGATGAACATTCAATCCAGACGCGCCAGATCCTTCTCGATCTGTTCCTGATATTTGGCTAGTGCCGGGTCGTCGGGAAGCGGCCCGATTTCGGCGAGCGGCTTCGGTCTGCGGTAGCGTTTCACGAACCAGAACAGCAGCGCCAGGCCGGCTAGGATCGAGGCGCAGGGCACCAGCCAGCCAAAAGCGCTTGGCACAGCCAGTAAAATACCCTGGCCGTACTCACTGACGAATTGATCGAGTATCTTCTGGTCCGGCATGCCGGTGGCCTGTAGTTTGGCGATTCTCTCCCGCGCATGCTGCGAGAAACAGCCGTACATGGTGCAGGCGGCCACGCTGTGCGAGCAACTGCCGCACTGGCACGCGAGACGGTTGGCTACGCGGCCGACACTGTCGGCATTCTTGATCTGTGCCCAGGCGGGGACTGAGAAGCCAGCCGCGATGAGCAGCGCAACAGCGCCGGTGAGGACGCGCAGTCTACTGATCGACAACTGCATACTTTCTTGTGATGCCCACCACTTCGGTGCGGGCGTACTGCAATTTAACCTTGCTCGGCACGAGGCAGATCAGAGTGCCGCCAATCAACACGAGCCCGCCGATCCAGATCCAGGAGACCAAAGGGAACACGTAGGCTTCGATCACGGCTCTGGCTCCGCCTTCGGTGGCTCCGGCGAAATTCAAATAAAGGTCTTCGTTGAGGCGCTGGCGGACTGCCACTTCATGTGTGGGCCGGTCGTTCGGCTTATAGATCCGTGCCTCGGGCTCCAGGACTCCCAGCATGCTGCCGTTCTTAAAAACCTGAACAACAGCCTTGTGCCAGGCGTAGTTCGGGTTGTCACCCTGGCGCAGGTCCATCATTTTCAGATCATAGTGACCGAGCGAACGGGAATCGCCCACCTTCATGGCAAGCTTGGATTCCTGGTTGAATGCCGATCCGGTGAACCCGACGAACATCAGAACGATGCCCATGTGCACCAGGTATCCGCCATAGCGCCGCGTGTTGCGGTGCGTGAGCTCGACCGTTGCGCGCAGCAGGTTCATCTGATTTTTCCTGGCAATGGCGAGCGAACCTTTGTAGAACTCGATGATCACAGTCAGGGCCACGAACAGGCAGAAGCCAAACGAGATCAGAGCCCAGTAGTTGCGTACACCGACGGCAAAGAGCGCGATTGCCAGCAGAAGCGCCGCCGCACCCGGCCACTGAAAATTGCGGCGCAAGCTCTCGAGAGAAGTCCGGCGCCAGGCAAACAGCGGGCCCACACCGGTGAGAAACAGCAGGAACAGGCCGATCGGAATCATGAGCTGGTTAAACCATGGCTTATCCAGGCTGATCTTTTCGCCCGAGACCCATTCGGAGATGACCGGAAACAGCGTTCCCCAGAGCACGGCGAAGCAGCTCGCCAGCAGAATGAGATTATTGAACAGGAAGCTGGATTCGCGCGAGATCACACTCTCCAGTTGAGCTTCACTCTTGAGATAATCCAGCCGGTCCAGAATCAGGTAGACGGTCCCGGCGATCGCGAGCGCTAAAAACACGACGAAATATTTCCCGATCGACGACTGCGCGAAGGCATGCACTGAGCTGACAATTCCTGACCGCGTGAGGAAGGTACCGAGGATGCACAGGAAGAAGGTGCACGAGATCAGGACGATGTTCCACACTTTCATCATTCCCTTCTTTTCCTGCATCATCACCGAGTGAAGAAAAGCCGTGCCGCTGAACCAGGGCAGGATCGAGGCGTTTTCGACCGGGTCCCACATCCAGTACCCGCCCCAGCCAAGGACGTGATATGCCCATGCGGCTCCGAGCATGATGCCGCAGCTTTGAAACAGCCAGGTGATCAGAGTCCAGCGGCGCGTCGTATGGATCCAGCCTTCGCCTGGCTGCCGTGTGATCAGCGAGCCAATAGCAAAGGCGAATGGAACCGCAAAACCGACATAGCCCAGATACAACATCGGCGGATGAATCGCCATAGCGGGATATTGCAGCAGCGGATCTAAACCATTACCGTCGGGCACGGCCGTCACCACCTTATCCAGAGCCAGCATCCGGAAAGGGCTTGCCACGAAGTTGTTCAGCACCAGGAAAAAGGCCTGGACGGTCATGAGCACCCCAGTGACGTACGGCATAATCTCACGGTGCTTCCGCCGATTGGTAAAGACCACGACTGCCGAATAGGTGGAGAGCAACCAGCTCCAGAACAGCAGCGAACCTTCTTGCCCACCCCACCAGGCAGTGACTTTATAAATCAGGGGCATGGTCCGGTTGCTGTGGGATGCCGCATATACATAGCGGAAATCTCCGGTAACCAGCGCCCACACCAGAATTCCGGAAGCAAGTGTGATTAGCGTCCAAATCGAGTAAACCGCACGCTCAGCGCTCAGCACCAGGAACGGTTTACGTTTTAGTTTTCCGACCAGTGAAGCGGCAATCGCATACAGCGCGATCGCAAACGCCAGGAGGACGGCCAGCGCCCCGAGATTTTCCATGAAACAACCCTCTTTAGCTGGATTTCGAGTAAGTCTTTAACGGCGCGGCGCCAGGCTGTCTCTGTCCGGGCTTCGCTTCGTACTTAGACGCACACTTAGCTTGGATCTTTTGCGCGTGAAAGATGCCGTCTCGTCCCATTTTGCCATCGGCCAGCGCTTGAGCGCCATCGCGGAAAGTGTCCGGCAGCGGATCCGTGCCGGTGTAAGCCACCTTCATCCGTAGCTTGTCCTGGACGAGCACGAATTCCACGGCTTGGGCTTTGTGCTGGATCGAGCCTCGCTCAATATCTCCAGCCACGCGCAAGCGCTGCTCGAAGGCTTTGTCCCCCATCCGGCCGACTTCATCGATGGTCTTGTAGTAAGTTTTGTTTTCGCTCATGCCGGAGGCAGCCAGCCAGAGGAGCGTACCTACAATGATCGCGACAAGGGCGGCAAACTTCCCGTACTGTTTCATACCATCCCTCTGAACCTTCAGTATACCGTGAAAGCCAATCCCCGGTTTTCAGACAATATAATCTTTCAGGAAACCGTAGTGCTGATTTGATTCTCCTATATCGCAGGAGGGAAGCGCCATGCGACGAAATACGTTCTTCCTGGTTCTCGCAGGCTGTCTCATGACCGCGGCTTCGATTCCGGCACAGAACAGAGCCGGAGAGGCACGCCTGGCTCGCGAGGTTCGGCATGAACTAGTCATGCTGCCGTATTACGGAGTCTTCGATAATCTCGCGTTCAAGGTCGAAGGTTACAAAGTCACCCTGCTGGGCCAGGTGACGCGCCCGACGCTTAAGAGCGACGCCGAGCGGGTGGTCAAAAGAATTGAAGGTGTCGAGTCGGTTGACAATCAGATCGAAGTGCTGCCGGTCTCACCCAATGACGACCGCATCCGGTTAGCCGTGTACCGTGCCATCTATTCACAGAGCGCGTTGCAGCGCTACGGGCTGCAGGCAGTTCCGCCGATTCACATTATCGTGAAAAATGGCAATGTCACCTTGGTTGGCGTCGTAGCGAGCGAATCCGACAAGAATATTGCCGGCATCCGCGCCAATGGCGTCCCCGGGGTGTTCAAAGTCGATAATCAGCTCACCGTCGAGAAGAAGTAGGACGCGGCGCTGCAACAGGCGGAGCGTGAAGATTGCGCAGCTCCTCGGGGGTGAGATGACGGTAGCTCCCGATCTTCAGCTCGCCGATGCGGATCGGGCCGATCGCCGTCCTTACCAGCTTCAAAACCTTGCTCCCCACAGCTTCGATCATGCGGCGCACCTGGCGGTTTCTTCCTTCCGTCAGAGTTAATTCGAGAAATGTATATCTCCCGGAGTCGCGAAGTCGTTTAGCCTGGGCCGGGAGAGTCAACCCGTCGGAGAGTTCAATGCCCCGCCGCAAGCGATCGATCTGCTCCTCGCTGAGCAGGCTGGCAGCTTTCAATTGGTAAGTTTTGGGAACCTTGAAGTCGGGATTAGTCAGCCGCTCCGCGAACTGAGTGTCATTAGTGAGCAGGAGCAACCCGCTTGTATCCCGATCCAGACGTCCTACTGGAATTACCCATTCATCGTGATCGCGAATCAAATCGTACACGGTTGGGCGGCCCTGCGGATCTTTGTGGGTAGTCAGATAACCTTTGGGCTTATAGAGCAGCAGGTAAGTCTTCCTGCCCGGCCGCACGGGCCTGCCGTCCAGGGTCACTCGATCCCGCTTGAGATCCACCCAGCGGTCCGGCGTCCGGACCAGCGCTCCATTCACTCGCACGCGTCCGGCTGCAATCCAGCGGCGCGCGTCGGTGCGGGAGCCCACGCCGGCCTTCGACAGCACCCGTTCCAATGTCTTCAACGGACGTCTGGCGTCCCGCGCGGCCATAATGCTAAGATGCAACAGGAGCGTTCCTGCGAAGCAGGTGCGGCCCTCAATTTTTGATCCAACGCTCAAAAATTAGGGAGCCGGCTCAAGCAGCGCTGGTGTGCTAGTCTCCGCCGGCCTTTCGTGGCAGGGGATGACTCCTAAAGGCGCTCGGTTGGCACCCACCCTTTACAAAGGGGGTCAAAACGAGGGTAAGTACGGCCAAGTGGTGCGCTCCTGTTTCCCTTCCCATCCGCGCTAACCGTGTCCAAGGCGCATGATCCAGCCTATGCCGAATAGCGCCAGGAGAAAGCATCCGAACACGTAGAGTCCGTAATTCAGCCGCTCGCGGTCCGTTTTCTTGGTGACGATCCCGAGCACAATCGAGGTAAAGATCGAAAATAGCAGTGAGGCCTCGAAGTGCGAAAGGTTCATCTTCGGCATCAGTCCTTCCTCCGGGCCGCGATTTCAAACGCGTCTACCATCGCAAGCACATTCAGCAATCCCGCCGTAACCAGAAATTTCGTGCCATAGTCATGTACGGCGCCAGGCATGTCCTGCGCATCGTAACCCAGCCAAACGCTCAGCAGGTAGAAAATGCCCGAGGCGACATCCCCCACAAAACCGCCCACGTTAATCAATGTAGTGAGCAGGTCGCCCGTTTGGGGATGAAAAAACGCGCCGCGCATCATAAGCCCGCACAGGAACATTCCCGCGACGGAAACAAATAGCAGCGCTGCTCGTCCCGGGCGCTTCAACAGAAAATGGCCGCCTCCCGGAATCAGCCACCCGAGCGCCACTGCGGGCGCCCAGACGTTCAACGGAGGCATAGGCTCCTTAGCTTGTTTTCCGGAAGCTGCCATAGATCGGATTGCTTACTTGATTCTATCAGCTTGACCGGCAGCTCCGATAATCTCAGGGGCGAACGAACGTTCCGTCTATTTTGCGATCCGGTTGCACATACCGATACATCGCTCCGGGCGATGTCTTGGATTGAAGGAGCTTGGCTGCGCGCGCTTCATCGATGTCTATACCGAGCCCCGGCGTCTCATTCGTATACAGAAACCCACGCTTCACTACCGGCGTTCCGGGAAACGTCTCCATCTCCTCCTGGCTGAAGTGATTTTCTTCCTGGATTCCGAAGTTCACGATCGCTTTGTCGATGTGCATCGCGGCCGTGAGGTTCACCGGGTCATTATCTGCTCCCTCCTGAAAAGCCGTGTTGACGCCGTACAGCTCCGCCATGGCTGCGATCTTGCGAGCCGGCGTAATCCCGCCAACCTTGGAGACCCGAAAGCGGATGAAATCTACCAGGCGCTCGGAGATGAGCGGCATGTACTCGGCCGGGCTGGTCAGCTTTTCATGCGCCGCCTGTGGCGTAGTGGTGTTCTGGCGGAGCATCCGGAACCACGAAATCTGCTCTAGATTGAGGACATCTTCGAGAAAGAACAGGCGCGAGGGTTCCAGCAATTTCGCCAGCTGAACAGCTTTCAATGGCGTGAAGTGTTCCTGCGCATCGTGAAGTAGCTTTGGCCCAAACCCGATTTTGCTGCGCAGGTATTCAAACAATTTCGGAATAGTCTCGATATACAGATCTTCATCGAATACACGGCCTTGGGGACCACCCGTTGGCCGCTCGCCTTTTCCGGGATCGATGAATCCGCCCCCGCCGTAGCCGCCCAACTGCACGCGAATATGCGTGAACCCAGCTTCCATCGCCCGCCGCACACCGTCCTCGCAGCCTTCGAAGGTCTTCTCTTCCCTGGCATGCTCATAGACCGGCACGGCCGCGCGCGACTTGCCTCCGAGCAACTGATAAACCGGCATTCCCGCGCGTTTGCCCTTGATGTCCCACAAGGCCATATCCACGCCGCTGAGGGCCACGTTCATCGTGGCGTTGTTGCGCCACAGCGAGCTCATGTAGCTGCTCTGCCAGATGTCTTCGATATCATCTGGATCGCGGCCGACCAGTCCCAGGGCGAGCACCTCAACAGCCGGCGGAATCGTGCCCGGCCGGAACATATCCGATGCGGAGCCGATTCCATAAAGCCCGGGCTCGCTGGTCTCGATCTTGACGATGCTCCAGGCCGCATTCGCGCGGGTCTGAATGGTACGAATTCTGGTGATCTTCACCGGAGGAAGACCTTTTCGAGCCTGCACTTCCTGTGCCGTCAAAAAGCGCGCCCCCACTGGTGAAAAGGCTGCCCCGCCTAACAGCCCGCGCTCGCCGGTCCATCTCAAGAAATCACGTCGGTTCATATTCGTAATCGAAGTGCCGCCGGGCATTCAGTTCTGCCCGATGCGGTTCAGGGCTTCCTGAGCCGGCTGAAGCCGCGGGTCCGCCTTCAACGCCTCCCGGAACTGCCGGGCCGCGCCGGCGCGGTCCCCGTTGTGCCCCAGCACCAAGCCTAGATTGTAGTGAGCGAATGCGAGCTGCGGATCAAGCCGGACAGCTTCGCGGAACTCCATTTCGGCATTCTGGAAATTTTTTTTCTGTAAGTAGACACTGCCCAGGGCATTGTGCGCCGTCGCGTTGCGAGGCTCGCTTCGGATCGCCGCGCGCAAGTGAACTACTGCTTCATCCAGCCGCCCGGCGCGCCCGGCCAGCCACGCAAGATTGTAATGAGCTTCGTAATTCCCCGGCGCGATCGTGAGCAGGTGATTGAACTGGGCTTGCGCCTTATCATACTCGCTCTTCCGCAGCCAGATGCTCCCCAGGGCTTCCTCGGCAGAAATCAGTGTTTGATCGAGCACCGGCCGTTCAGCGGAGGTGATCCGGATAGCATCCTGCAATTCGCGAGCTGCCTCATCCAACTGGTTCAGCTTGGAATAGCTGATTGCCGCATTGAAATGCGCGCGGGCATTCAGCGGATTCGTGCGCAGGACTTCGAGGAAGTGTCTTAACGCGCTCCGGTGATCTCCGCGACGCTGTTGGTTTAGCGCCAGTAGGCCGCGCACTTCGGTCAAGTCGGGCTGGCGGCTCAGGATGCTTTCCAGCAGCGCGTTTGATTCTGTCAGCCGGCCCGACGATGCGAATGTAATCGCTTCCCGGTACTCGGCGTAATCCGTAATACGATCTTTGGGATCCGGTGCGGATGCGGCCGGTTGCGGCGCCGGCGCTGAGCCTGCCAGATAGCCCAGCGAGCGCAGCTTTGCGGCTGCGTCCGGGCCGGCGGCCAGCGCGCGCGGCTTACGGCGCGCGTAGCGGGCCTGTAGCGCCTCCAGCCGCTTCCGATAGGAGCTGGCTAGTGCCGGCTCTGATGAGCGGAGATCATGGGCCTCGCGAGGATCTTTCGCAAGATCATACAACTCCGGCTTGAGAGCGTGAATGTACTTCCAGTTTCCCATGCGAACACTTGCGAGCCCGGCAGTGCCGAAATGATTGCGCGCATACAGGCTCTCGCTGTAGATTTCCTCGGTTCCGGCCTTGGCCTTCCATAAATTGATCAAGCTCCTGCCCTGGAAGCTTGCCGGGGCTGGAATGCCCGCAGCCTGCAGTATGGCCGGCGCAACACCCAGCAGGCTGACAGGCTCGTCGATGCGGCTGGGAGCGCCGGTTATCCGGGCGGGCCAATGGATGATCAGCGGTACATGCAGCGTGCTCTGGTAAATAAAGTAGCCGTGCGTGTTCTCTCCGTGCTGCCCCAGACTTTCGCCGTGATCGGAAAGAAACACAATGAGCGCCTTGTCCAGCAGCGCGCGCTGCGCCAGGAAATCCAGAAAGCGCCCGAGTACTTCGTCCACATACGCCAACTCGGCCTCGTAGCGCGGGCCAGGGAATCGCGCCCTTACCGCAGGCGGCAGATTCTCCGGCGTGTGCAGATCAAAGAGGTGCAGAAAAACGAAAAATGGCGTTGCTGCATTCTTGCCGATCCACTCGGTTGCGCTGCGAACGACGTCTTCGCCCAAACGCTTCAAATCAGCCGCCTCGGCCTCCCGGTCGCCGGGCGCGGCAAATGGGCTGTCGTACACATCGAATCCCTGATCGAGACCGAAGCGCTTGTCGAGAACAAAGCCGCCTACGAACGCCGCCGTTCGATAGCCGCGCCCTTTGAGCACACTCGCCAGTGTGACCATCACCGGCGCCACTTGCCCGTTGTCCTCCACGCCATTTGAAAACGGATACGTTGAGCTCAGCAGGGAGAGGTGCGAGGGCAAGGTCAGTGGAACTTGCGCGCTGGCCTGCGAAAAGAGCGTGCCGCCTTTCGCGAGCGAATCGATACGCGGCGTCTGTTGCCGCGCTCCGTAACAACTGAGGCGGTCCGCCCGCAGCGTGTCCACCGAGATGAGGATCACCGGAGGCGCCGCCGCAGAACTGCCGGCGAGAATCGCCAGAAAAAGAGGGACCAACCGCATGATCCCTACCAGTGAAGCTTCAGCGCGAACTGAATATCGCGCGAGGGGAATGCCGAGGTGATCTGGCCGAAGAGGGGACTGGCCAGGCTGTTAACCGGGTTGCTGAAATTCGTATGGTTGAACAGGTTGAAAAATTCGGCGCGGAATTGCAGCGCCATTTCCTCGTGGATGCGGAAGTCTTTCAAAAGCGCGAAATCGACGTTCTGAAAATACGGGCCCGTCAGCGCGTTCCGGGACACGTTACCCAGCGTGCCAAAGGCCGGAACCTGAAATGCGGATGTATTGATCCAATGATCGCGGTTCTGCTGAAAACCGGACGGCACGGCGGGTCCCACGATATTTGCGCGCTCCGTTGATGACGAAATCAGGTTACCCGTGTTTTCGCTGTCCTGTCCGCTCAGCACGTGGTAGGTGATGCCGGAGCGAAGAGTGACGACTCCCGTAGCTTCCCATCCGCCTACGACCGCATTAAGTAGGGCCGGCGCCGCGGACGCAAACTTCCGCCCGCGTCCAAAAGGCAACATGTAGACAAAATCTGTAGTGTTCACATGATGGATATGGAACGTGCAGGGTCCATAGCTGTATTTGAGGTTGTAGCTGTAGTCAAGCACTGCGGAGTTCGGATCGCTATCGATATCCAGACATTTCGACCACGTGTACGAGTTTCGAAATGTCAGGCCGGCCGCAAAACGGCGCTCCAGCTTCACTTGCAGTGAATTGTAATTCGAGTTTTGAATGTTCTGAACAATGAACGCATTCGGCGCGTTCGGGAAAGGTCTCCGCGGATTTATCGGACCCGGACCGGCCGGCGCCTGATTCACTTGAACATTCGTCACCAGCTTTCTTCCGCCCGAACCCACGTAATCCACCGACAAGAGCAGGTTGGAGGTCAGCGACTGCTGAATGCCAAAATTCCACTCGAGAGCATACGGATCTCTACGATTAAGATCGATTGTCCCGATGCTGGTCGCTTGCGAAGGCGTGAACGGCGGGTATGGGTTCTGCAGATTGTATGGACCTGGAATACCGAGATTCTGGCCGCCAACGGCGCGCGTTACCGCAAACGGATACCGGAACCCGCGGGGGCCGTTCTGAATAAGGTTCGTGTTGTAGTCGTAGTACACTCCGAATCCGGTGCGGACCACGGTGCGTGGCGCGAGCGAATAAGCGATGCCCACCCGGGGAGCAAAGTTATTGCGATCCGGGTTGATAATTCCGCGCGATGTATTCGGGGGGGCGCCGGTGATCGGGTTTGTGGAAGCCCAAAGGTATGCGAACGCGAAATCCGTCGCCAGCGGCTGCGTGCGAGCTTTGTTGATATCGAGGAGCGAGAGTGAATCGCCAATCGCCGGGCTGGCGTAGACATACTGCAAGCTCAGGTTCAGCGTGAGCCTGGAGTTGATCTTCCAGGTGTCGCCGGCATAGCCCACATAGATGTTGCCATGCGTATTCTGCGGCTTTCCATAGCCATAGGAGCTGGCGGTGGGCAGACCCACGAAAAAGCTGGCGATGGATTCGCCAGTGGCCGTGAATCCGGGAAGCCCGGTAGTCTGCTGGGAGTAGGTGAGGCTCGACGTGCCTTGCACTCCAACGTGATGGCGCCAGTGAAGTATGTTGAAGCCAAAGGAGAAGTTGTGGCTTCCCGTGACCTTGTGGACCTCATTATTGAACTGGTAGGCATCGTCCGGATTCGCCAGGTCGTAGCTCACGTAGCTCGGTGAGTTAAATCGGGACCCCACCAGCGACTGCGTGCTCGGCAGAAATCCCAGCGGCACTGGAGCAGCGAAATTATCGCCGACGGCGTCATGCCAGTCTTTGCCGAGTGGCGTGTTACCGAAGGGAATGGTTGCGCGGTTATAGCCTCCGGTGAAGCTGTACAGCAAGCTGGGGCTGAAAACGAATGTGTAATGGATCGCGACATTCACTCCCGAATTGAGGCTGAAGCTGGGATCAGCAGGCAGCGCGCCGGGCGTGGTCTGGGTTACGTAGTAGTGCGAAAAGCGCCCGAACAACATCTGCCGGTCGGAAAAATTGTGATCCACACGGATCCCCCATTGATCCTCGTCCTTCCGAGTACTCTGCGGCAGCACTAAATTCGGAAATCCAGCATGATTTGGCGCCGGGATAATAAACTTTAAGTATGCCTGGGCTACCGGGTCCACCTTCGGAATAACGTTGTTGGGGTAGGGATCTCGAATGATTCCCTGCGGACAATCGGCATTCGCACGCGTGCTGAACGGATCGTAAATCTGTCCGGACCGCACCGACCTTCCGAGGCAATCCGAGCCGACCACCGGACCTAAGAGCGCGGAGAAATCTCCGGATCGCTGTGCCGCGTCGGGCACAGTTGCCGTCGTCGCAGAGGAACGGCGCAAGCGCAAGCCCTCATAGTACCCGGAAAAATAGAAGGCAGATTTGCGGCCGTCCACAAGCCTTGGGATATAGACCGGACCTCCCAGATAGACGCCAAACTGGTTTTGCCGGAACGGCAGTTTCTGGTTCGCGAAAAAGTTATTGAAAAAGCCGTTGGCCGACAGCTTGTCGTTGCGCAGAAAATCCCAAAGCGCACCGTGAATGGTATTCGTGCCGGATTTCGTCACGAGGTTGACGTTCGCGCCGGCTGCCAGAGCGGCTGCGCCATCGTTCTGGTGGGATGAAACCTTGAATTCTTCGAGCGCATCGGGCGGCGGCGCTGTTGCAAATGAATTCGTGAAGCGCATGTTGTTCTCCACGCCGTCAAGCGTGTAGTTGTTCATCATGTGCCGCATCCCGTTCACCGCCGGGCTATAGCCACCGGTTATCTGGAAAACCGACTGCTGCCCCACCTGCACGGGCGCCACTCCAGGCGAAAGCAGCATTAACTGCGAAAAACTGCGGCCGTTCAGCGGAATGTCCACAATCTCCTGCTGCTGAATGGAAGTGCTGATCGTCGAATCAGTCTGATTGACGGCCGCTGCCTGCCCTAAGACTTCGACACGCTCGGAAACGGTGCCTAAAGCGAGTTTCACGTCGATGGTGCGCGCCTCCCCCGATTGCAGGGGGAACGTGGAAACCTGATAGGTCTGAAAACCTTGCGCGATCACGGTGAGGGAGTAGCGCCCCGGCGGCACGGTGGGTATCACGTATGTGCCTGCCCCGGAGCTCGTGGTTTGCCGTTCAGCTTCGGCATCCAGGTTCTTGAGCACGATGCGGGCAGCGGGAATACCGGTTCCACTAGGGTCCGTGATGGTTCCATTCACCTGCCCGAAGTTCGTTTGCGCTAGTACTGGCAGAACCGGAACAACTAACGCTGCCCACAGCAGGCGTGCCGCACTCCGTTCGCAGATCATTGCCCTCCAGTCCTTTGCTGGTCTCCGACCCGTGATAGTACCCGATTTTATCGTGGGAGCGACTTATACCACACGGTCTGCCTCGGGTCAATATACGCCGGCCGCCTGGCCGGTCCGATGGTTGCGTGAATGTCCCCCAAGTGATACCATCCCCCAGCAATGAGCTCATTTTCGTATGGCGCCACCTTGGGCGAAAATGACGATGAACTGCAAGAATAGACAAGAACTCGATGAGCTGTTCAGCATCACCTATGAGGAGCTGCGTCGGCTTGCCTCTGCCGTCAGACGTGGGGACCCGAGCGCCACGCTCAATCCGACTGCGCTTGTGCATGAGGCCTGGCTGAAGCTGGCCAACTCGCCGTCTGTACCGACAACATCCCCGCTGCACTTTAAACGGATCGCTGCGCGCGCAATGCGTCAGCTTTTGGTGGAAGCGGCCCGGCGGCGCAAAAGTCAGAAGCGCGGTGGCGCCGAAAGATTTCTCTCTATCGATTTCTCCGATGCGGGCCACGTGGTGACAAGCTGTGAAGAAGACTTGCTGGCCTTAGACGATGCCTTAAATGACTTGGAAGGTTTGAACCCGCGCCAGGCCGCAACCGTCGAAAGCCGATATTTTGGGGGTCTGGCAGTTTCGGAAACCGCGAGACTGCTCAATGTCTCCGACGAAACAGTTGCGCGCGACTGGCGGCTCGCGAAGGCCTGGCTGGCACACCGGCTTCGCCCTCATCAATGACACGCCGAGGCAGCAAACTTGGACAGCAAACGCTGGGAACGAATTCAGACGCTGTTTCAAGAGGCTTTAGATTGTCCGGAGGGGGCGCGGCGGGCTTTTCTCGAAGCTGCATGTGGGCCGGATGAAGACCTTTTGAACGAGGTCCTGGCCATGCTCCAGGAGGATTCCCAGAACGACACTCTGCTCGACCGATGCCTGTCCGGTTTCGCCGGTGAACTACTTGACCCTTCCGCCGAACCCTTCTCGTCCGCCGGCCAAATTGGTCCGTACAAAATTCGGCGGCTTCTTGGGCGGGGTGGGATGGGGGCCGTCTATCTCGCGGAGCGCGAAGATCTCGCCAGCGTCGCGGCAATCAAGTTTTTGCGCGACGCCTGGATGTCTCCGTCCCGGCGGGAGAGGTTCGCGATTGAACAACGGACTCTTGCGCAGCTTGATCATCCCTCGATCGCACGCCTCTATGACGCAAATACTCTGGCGGACGGAACTCCTTATTTCATCATGGAGTATGTCGAAGGTCTTCCGCTGACCGATTACTGCCGCGAACATAAGAGCTCGGTTGATGAAAGGCTGGCGCTCCTCCGCTTAGTGGCGGAGGCTGTGCATCATGCGCATCAGCACGCCGTGATCCATCGAGACCTGAAACCCTCCAACATTCTTGTGAGGCATGACGGCGCTGTAAAGCTGCTGGACTTCGGAATTGCCAAGCAGTTAGCAAACCTCGAGCAGCCGGTAACTCAGACGCGGACCGAGTTGCGACTGATGACGCCCGCCTATGCGGCGCCCGAGCAGGTGCGTGGAGACGCGGTGGGGGTTTTCACCGATGTGTATGCCCTTGGCGTGATTCTTTACGAGCTGCTGACTGGCCGCCTGCCGTTCGATGTGTCCGGCGAGACCGCAAGAGAGAAGGAGCCGGTTCGGCCTTCAGTTGCAGCCGCGCGCTCGGGAAGCCGCACCGATGTTACCCCTCCAACACGGAGCTCATGGGCTGACCTGGACGTGCTATGCCTCACAGCGATGCACAACGATCCGCAGCGGCGGTATCCGTCCGTGGACGCCCTCATTCGCGACATTGATCACTATCGAATGGGCGAGCCGTTAGAGGCGCAGCCGGACAGCGCACTCTATAGAGCCAGGAAATTCGCTAAGAGGAATCGCCGTGCTTTGTCGGCAGCGGCGCTTGCTCTAGCCGCGGTAGTCGCTCTCGTGGTGTTCTTTACGGTGCGGCTGGTGGCCGCGCGAGACCAGGCCGTGGCCGCGGCTGCGCGCGCTGAGCGCATCCAGCAGTTTATGTTGAATATCTTCGAGGGCGGCGACAAGGAAGCCGGGCCCTCGGAGGATTTGCGCGTAACCTCGATTCTGGAACGCGGCGTAGAGGAGGCACGGACTCTCAAAGCGGAACCTGCAGTGCAGGCAGAGGTCTATCACACACTCGGGAGCCTCTATCAGAAGTTAGGGCACTTTGATCGGGCAGACCCGCTCCTGCGCTCGGCTTTGGATATACGGAAGACTGTTTTCGGGGCGGAAGATCCGCTGGTCGCATCGAGCCTGATATCGCTCGGCCTGCTGCGGGTGGAGCAAGCGAGGCTATCGGAGGCCGAGCAGCTCGTTCGCGAGGGCCTGGAGAAGACCAGGCGCGCAAGCCCGCGGGGTTCTCGCAAGCTGGCCGCTGCAATGGGCGCGCTCGGTAACGTATTGCAAGCTCGGGGCGCGTATGCCGAAGCGGTGCCGGTGCTCGAGGAATCGGTACGGACTCTGTCAGCAGGGCCCCCGAGCGCCGAGTTGTCGGAAGCGCTGGGTGACCTGGCGAATACGCATTATTATCTCGGTCACGAAGAGGCCTGCGAGGCCTTCACCCTGCGGGGCTTGGCGGTGGACCGCCAACTCTTCGGCGAGCGCCATCCGCACGTCGCAGTCGACCTGTTCAATCTCGGGAATATTGCACTTGATCGCGGCCGCCTCCGCCAGGCTGAGCAGTACTTCCGGCAGTCGCTGAATATTACCCGCGCCTGGTACGGTACGGATCATCCGAAAACAGCCAGCAGCCTGCTAATGCTTGGGCAGGCGCTCGATACGCAAGACCGCCGCGATGAAGCGGCGGCACTCTATAAGCAGGCTCTTGTTATTCAACAACGGGCTTACGGAGACGAGCATCCTCGCATTGCGATCGTGCTGAACTATATGGGGGCTCTGGCGTTGAGACGCAGAGAGCTGGATAAAGCCGAGACCCTCTTTCAGCGGACGGCTGCGATCTTCAAGAGCGCTTATGGAGAGAAACACGAATTTTATGCGCATCAGTTATCGAACCTGGGCGCCGTGTACCTCGAACGCAAACAGTACGCCAAAGCGGAGCGATTGTTACGCGAAGCTGTGGACCGGTTGACTGCCGCAATTCCCGAGCATCGGCTGGCCGCGATCGCCCAGACACGGCTGGGCCGTGCTTTGGCGGGTCAAAGACGCTATCGTGAAGCCGAGCCGTACGCCTTGGCGGGCTACAAAATCTTACGAAATCAGGGCAGCTCATCAGTGCCCGATCTTCAGACGGCCAAAGAAACGCTCGCCGGTATCTATAACGCCACTAACCAGCTCGCGAAAGCGCAGGACCTTCGGTAACGCATTGCGCTCACCAATAGTGCGCGCAGCCCGGCACCGTGCGGAGATACCGGGCTGCAACGCCAGGACGATTCGCCTCATCGGCTACTGAGTTTCCTCACTCAGGGGGTCAGTCCCGGTGAGCTGTGAACCAGTAACCGTCAACGTAACCGGCACGGTCATAGCCATATCATTACCGGGATATTGCGTGAACATGACCTGCCCAAGATAAATGCCTGGAGCGAGGGTCGCGGCGTTGACACTTATCGTGGCTGACGTCGGCGTGTAGCAGCAGCCTACCCCGCGAGGTGAAATCTGCAGCCAGCTTCCTCCCTTCGCATTTGCCGCCACCGCGCTGAAGCGCAGAACAGCGCCTGTCCCCGCCACGGTAATGACCTTGGAGGGCGGATTCGCGGCGCCAAAAGCTTTCGTGAAGCTGATTCCATTCACCTGTCGAAATACATTGGCGCCGACGGCCACGCTAACGGGCACAGTCATGCTGTTTCCGGCTGCGCGCAAAAGTAAGTGGCCGACATATATACCTGCGATTTGTCCGGCGCCGGGCAGCGCGGCTGGTGCGATTCCCACCGTGATGGTGGCCGCGCCCGTTCCGTTTGACGCAGATACATTCAACCAATTGCCGCCATCGGCTGTAGTCTTGGTCAGAGTCCAGTTCAAAGTCCCGGTTCCGCCGTTCCTTACCTGGATGGCCTTACCCGGCGGAGTGGCTCCCGTAGTCATCGAAAAGCTAAGCTGGCCGACGATGTAGTCGAGAAATGTCCCGCTCGGGGGCGCAACAGTCAGAGTAACCGGCACTGTAATTGACAGATCGTTTCCGGGGTACTCTGTGATCGTGATTTGCCCTGTGTAAGTTCCGGCTGCGAGTGTAGCCGCATTGACGCTCAACGAGAGGACCTCCGGCGTGTAACAGCAGCCTATTCCTTGCGGCGAAGCTTGCAGCCAACTTCCCCCCTTGGCGGTTGTGGCGGCAACGGTAAAGCGGAGCGCCGTGGTTCCGGTGCTTGCAATGGTAACTATCTGCGGCAGCGGATTCGGTCCAGCAGACTTCATTGTAAAGGTGATGGGATTGACTTGCTGGAAGATGTTGTTGCCCACTACAGCCGTTATCGGAATCGTTACGATGCTCCCCGGCGCCTTGAGGACGATCTGTCCCGTGAAACTTCCGGCAATCAGACCCCCTCCCGGTAACGCCTGGCGGACGATGCCCACGGAAACGTCCATGGGAGCAGTGCCACTGGCAGCAGAAGCCGTTAACCAACTGCCCCCGTCCGAAGTACTCTTGGCGAGCGTCCAATTCAACGCGCCCACACCCCCGTTTCGCACCTGCATGACCTGCTGAGGCGCGTTGCCGCCGCTCTTCATAGAAAAGCTTAACTGTCCGGGGACATTATCAAAAAACGCTCCACTCTGTGGCGCCACAGTTAACGTGACGGGAACAGTCATCGACATGTTGTTCTGCGGGTATTCGGTAAAGGTCAGTTGTGCGGTGTAAGTTCCCGCCGCAAGCGTAGCAGCATTCACGGTGACCGACACCGTTTCTGGCGTGTAGCAGCAGCCTACACCTTGAGGCGAAATCTGAAGCCAGTTGCCGCCGTTTGCCGTATTCGCCACTGCGGTGAATCGAAGCGCCGCGGAGCCAGTGCTCGCCACGGTCAAAATCTGGGGCAGCGGATTAGGGCCCCCAAAGACTTTTGTAAAGTTTATGGGATTGACCTGGCGGAAAACGTTGGCTCCGACCACGACACTGACCGGAACCGAGATGCTGGCGCCGGATGCCCGGAAGAATAACTCACCGCTGTAGGTCCCAGCAAGCAGTCCGCCGCCCGGCAAGAGTGCCGGTGAAAGCCGGATCGCAACGGTTGACGGCGCTGTGCCGCTCGAAGCCGACGAACTCAGCCAACTGCCTCCATCGGCCGTGGCGATTTTGAGATTCCACGCCAGCGCGCCAGGGCCTCCGTTCCGTATCTGTATCTCCTGGGCAGGCGGAGCCTTGCCGCCGGTCTCCAGAAAGAAACTAAGGTGGCCTGGAAGATTATCGAAAAATGGTATTGCCTGTGCCACCGTTAAAGTTACCGGCACAGTCATGGACATGCTACCCGACGGGTACTCATAGAAGGTAACTTGGGCGGTGTAAACGCCGGGCGCGAGGGAGGCGGCGTTCACACTTAATGTAATTGCTTCCGGCGTGTAACAGCATCCCGTGCCTTGAGGAGAAATTTGCAGCCAATTACCGCCTCCAGCGTTCGCCGCTACAGCGCTGAAGCGAACAGTCGAGCTGCTGCTGGCCACGGTCAATGTTTGCGGGAGGGGATTTGCTCCGCCGAAGGCCTTGGAAAAGCTGATCGGGTTCGTTTGAAGAAAGACGTCGTCCCCCACCACCACGCCTACAGGAACGGTGACACTGCTGCCGGGCGTTTCGAAAACCAGTTGACCGACAAACGTCCCCGGTATGAGTCCCCCGCCGGGCAGGTTTCCCGGCAAAACGGTTATAGTAGCCGTGCTGGCTGGGGCTGTTCCACTTACCTGGGAAACACTGAGCCAGTTTCCGCCATCGGCTGTAGTTTCTGTAAGTGTCCAGCTCAATGTTCCTGTTCCTCCGTTTTGAATTTGGATGACTTGGGCCGGCGGAGTGCCTCCCACACCCGTAAAGAAGCTCATCTGCCCCGCGACATCGTCGAAAAACGGTCCGGAGGGAGGTGCGACCGTCAAAGTAACCGGAACGGTCATTGTCATGTTGTTTCGGGGATATGCCGTGAAAGTAATCTGTCCGGTGTAACTCCCTGCCGGCAAAGTTGCGGCATTTATGCCAACCGTAATTGCTTCGGGCGAGTAACAACAACCTGCGCCTTGCGGCGAGATCTGCAGCCAGTTGGCGCCTTTTGCCGTTGCTGCGACGGCGCTGAATCGCGCTACAGTCGCATCGCTGGTCGCGACTGTCAGGATCTGCGGCAAAGGATTCGGGCCGCCGAATGCCATCGTGAATCGGATTGGATTCACCTGGCTGAATACGCTGTTCCCTACGACTGCGCTCACCGGAATCGTTACGCTCCGGCCCCCCGATTTGAACACCAATTGGCCGACGAACGTTCCGGCAACGAGTCCTCCTCCCGGTAGAGCCGAGTGCGCGATTCCAACCGTGACAGCGGAAGGAGCTGTCCCGCCGGCCGTGGAAATTGTCAGCCAGTTACCACCGTCGGCCGTACTCTTTGTGAGTGTCCAGTTGAGTATGCCGCTTCCTCCGTTCCGTACCTCGATCTCTTTTGCTGGTGGACTACCTCCCGGTTTCATGGAGAAGCTCAGCTCCCCGGGCAAATTGTCGAAAAGCGGCGTATTTGGCGGGACAACCGTAAGAACGATTGGGACCGTCATGGATGCACCCGAGCCGGGATACGAGCTGAATGTGATCTGCCCGCTATAAGTGCCCGCAGCAAGTGCGATGGCCGGATTTACGGATACCGTGAGCGCCTCGGGCGTATTGCAGCAGCCGGCTCCTTGCGGGGAAAGCTGTAGCCAGTTACCGCCGGTCGCAGTAGCCGCTACCGCGCTAAATCGAAAATCAGTTCCTGTGCTGGCGACCGTTATAATTTGCGGCAGCGGATTCGCTCCACCGAATGGCTTCGTAAATGCCAGCGGCGGCACATGCTTAAATGTCTGGGCTTGAACTGGACACAGGGCCGCCGGCAAGATCGCCCAGCCGGCAATGGCGAATAGACCACGGATTAACTTCACAGGTGCTACCCCCTTTTCGTTGTGGAGATCGGCTCCAATCCCCATTGCGAAAAATGCGGTCCAAACCTGTAAGGAGATAATGAGGCAGTTCGCTTAGGGAGCCATGCGCACCGCAAACGGTCAGAAATCTGCTGTACGGACGAATGCCGACTAGTTCGAAGCGCGCAAACGCACGCCGTGCCTATGTAGCCTCTGATGCAAGCTATCTCGGGCTTCCTGAAAGACTCGCAGCACTCGATCGAATGTTTCGGGATCGGGCCTCGTCGCCAGGGTCTTCGCCCAGGTCTCCGCGCCATCGATGAGCGTGAGCATGTACGCGGCAACCGGAGCCGAAAAGAGCTCTCTGTCGGGTGTTGTCACGTAAACCGGCGACGTGTGTGCAGCGATGCGCCGGCCTTGAATCGAATACCGCGATGCGCATCGCGCCGCAATCCAGGCCGGTCCCGAAACATTCACCCGATCACGCAGCACCATTTCGCGCGATCCGGAGCGCTCTTCACGGGCAGCGGCCACGGCGCCGTTAACGATTACTTCAAGGCGGTGGATGGGAGCGGCGCTCCGCGCTTCCGCACGAACTTCGATCGACCCGCCCCCGGAGCGAATGGCGATCTCCTCTCCCGGCGAGCGGCCATCGGCATCGAACGTCAAAAGCGGCCCCGAGCTCATGAACGTATTTCCCTTTCGCACCGCCCGCGCCCACGCGCCGAAGCTGAATTCCTCCTCGCCCAAGTAGGCGAACGACCGATAGGCGCCGGCTTCGATCGAGGCGCTCATCTTGTCGGTGCCGGAGACCGCCGGCAAGCGGTAGCCGCAGTTCAGATATCGATACCACTCCTGAAAGCGAAGATTGTTGAACTGCTCGCCCATGGCTACCGGCCACAGCTCGACGGCATCGATTTTGTTTAAAGCGATGTCGGCCGCAAGCTCAGCGGTCGGATACGGAAAGTGAACGGCCACCGCCAGTCCCTCGCGCTCGCGGCAGCGGTCCGCCCATTCCGCCAGCGAGCTCCACAGCGGCGTACCGATATAGCTTTCACCCGGCCCGCTGGCCGACATGGGGAAGACCGGCGCGCCGTGCCCGCCCAACAAACCGATGTGCCCGAGAATGTGCTGCCGATTCTCCGTGCCGGGCCAGACCACCGTCTGGCCGTCCTGCGTAGCTACCGGGCCATAGCTCAGGTCGCCTACATTCGTGAACAGATCGCCCCATTGCGCCGCCAGCAGATTGATAAGATTCAAATCTTCGGCTTGAGCCTCCAGCAGACCTGTCGACGGGGACAGAAAGTGGACGTGCGTATCGGCGCTGGCCCAGTTCTTGGCTCGTAAGTTGGAAAACCGCGAGATCTCCAGCTTCAGCTCACGCTGGGCTGCGCTGATTTCCAGTTTCTGCTTGAGCGGCTCGTATTCGAAACCCTTCAGAACCTCCACATACACCGCGCCTGTCGGAAGCTCCACCTGGAATGTACCGTCAACATATGCGTAGGACCTGTTCCCCAGTCTGAGATCGCCGCCGTAATCCTGAAACCATGCGTTGTTAATTTCTGTGCGGTGGCCGTAGGGCGGAATGTAGCGGCCGTCCTGGCTGCGAAAAGCGATTCGCGCCGGGGTAGGCCGTCCGGTGTCCCGGTCGACGACGCTCGCGTGCAGCCAAACCTTCCGCGTCTCGAGAACCTCGATTCGCGCGCCTTGCCGCTGGGCCTGCCGCATCAGCGCACCGAGATCGAACTGGTAGCTTTCGCCGCTCTTGCGGTTCCGCAGACTGAGGGTAGCGTCGCGAGAGGCGGCGACCTCGATAAAGAACTGTCCGGCTAACTCAACAGAGCGCCCATACTCGGGGAAAGGCGCAGCCAGCCACTCTTCGGGTTGGAAGGATTCGGCGGCGCGCTGGCGCGCCACGATACCAAGATCTACGTCCGCCTCCCATTCTTCCGGAGTATATCGGGCTCCCGCAGGCAGGGTTGCGCGATAGCAGGTGAGGCGTTCGTAACGGAACGGATGTTCGCGGCCGTGGAACAATGTTACTCCGCAAACCACCAGGGGATCGGCTGCCTTGGCTTCCAGCCGCACTACGCGCAGTTGCCGCTCCGGATGCGGGTTCCTCAATGCCGCAAGCCAGATTAGCGGACCGCTTGCCGTTCCCGGAGGAGCACCATAGGCGCCTTCCCACACTCCCGTCTGCAAGTCGCCCCACTCCCTCGCGTCGGGAAGCGGGTCCCAATATGTCGACGGCACATCCAGCCGATGCGGAACTGCGGCGAAGGGAAGGTGACCCCAGGGAGTCGAAGGCGAATTGACTTCGAAGCGGCGCCGGATTGGCAAAACGGCCGCCTCGCCGTTTTCAAAGAGCAGCAACGCTTCACCCAAAAGCTGCCCGACACGCTCCATCGCATGGGATCCGGGCTGTGGATGCTCGGCCGGATCCCAGTCGCAAAATTGAGCCAGACAAACAAATGACGCGCGGCCCACCGCCGGAATCTCTATAGTGCGTACCTGGCCGCGCCGGGTCTCGGTGCTCAGCACGATCCATGACTTGCTCTTCGGATCGGCGGGTCCCAAAGCGAACGGGACTCCGCGAAGGGTCGCATTGCCGGAGGGCGTACGAATCAAACCGTCCCGCCCGCGAGAGCCGAACTCGAAAGCTGATGAAGTAAAGTACGGCGTGCAATCAAGGGGCGTAAATTTTCGGTTGCGCCCCGGCGCTGTGGCCACTTGCGCGGCGCGAAGCAGACGCGGTGTGCCGGCGATCCCAGCGCCGAGCATCTCAAGAAATGCGCGCTTGGTCCAAAGAGTCGAATCGTGCATGACGTTCCTTACTGCTTATCATCGGGCGCAGGCCTTGACAACCGGATACAGTGCCGCGCAGGAAGCCAAGCCGCCATCTGAGCCCAAATTTACTATTTACATAGAAGTACTTTGTCGTGTAAAGTAACATCATGCGATATTCGAGGACGGGCTTAAAGCGGCGGGCCGAACCGGGCCACCCACACGATGCGGCCGACAGGAGGCTCTTCTGCGTGGAGATCATAGTTGTTTACCTGCCTCGCTATCGGCACGGGCACGAAGCTGACTTCGTTCCGCCGATCACGGGTATTCATCTGGCAGCCCTGACGCCTCCCGACTACCAGGTTCGTGTGATTCACCAGCAGGTGCAACCGATTAACCTCGAGACCGACGCTGATCTCATCGCACTCTCCTTTTTCACCGGATTCGCGCCAGAGGCCTACCGCCTGGCGCACGAATTCAGAAAACGCGGAAAACTGGTCGTCGCAGGCGGTCCGCATGTCACTTTCAATGCGGATGAGTCCCTGGAGCATGTCGATAGCGTGGTGCTTGGCGAGGCGGAATCGATCTGGACTCAACTCCTGGAGGATGCATCGGCGGGTAGGCTCCGTGATCGATACGTCGGCAAAGCTCAGCCGCTCGCCGGATTGCCGACTCCGCGATATGACCTTCTTCGCGGCAATTTCTTCATCCAGCGTGTGGTCCAGGCCACGCGCGGATGCCCGTTCACCTGCTCGTTCTGCACCGTTCCCACCATCAACCCTGGCTTTCGCACCCGCCCGGCCGGCGAGGTGATGAAAGACATCCAATATGACCGGTTCCGCCATTGGTGGCAGCGCAAGGTGGTCTGGTTCTGGGACGACAATTTGACGGCAAAACGTGCGTATATCCGCGAACTCCTTACAGCCATGATTCCCCTCCGAAAATGGTGGTTGACTCAGGCGAGCATGGATATCGCTGATGACAGAGATCTCCTGGACCTCATGAAGAGGTCCGGCTGCATCGGGATTTTTTTCGGCATCGAGTCTTTCGGCGCCGAGTCACTGCGAGCCGCGCATAAGCCGCAAAACAAGATCGGCACTTACAAAGCGAAAATTCAAGCGCTGCACGATCGCGGCATCTGCGTAATGGCGGGTTTTATCGCAGGTTTCGACGGCGACACTCCGGAGAGCGTTATAGCGATGGCCAAGCAGCTCTACGATACAGGCGTTGACGTTCCCTTCTTAAGCGTATTGACGCCCTATCGGGGCACTCCCGCCTACAACAGACTGGCGGAAGAAGGAAGAATTCTGTCTGACCGCGGCTGGGAGTTCTACAACGGGTACAACGTATCCTTTCAGCCTAGAGGCATGTCGCCGGAACAGCTATTGGAGGCACACCGTGCCCTTTGGCGTGAGGCCTTTTCGCTGAAATACTCGCTGCTGCGAGTCCTGAGATCGCTTCGCAGGCTCCGTTTCGGAGCGTTCCTGATGTGTGTAGTGATGAACGCCTTCTATTGTCTGAAACGTCTTCGCGGCAACGAGCCCATAGCGTTCGATCCTCGCAGCCCGGACCGCAGGCACAAGGCTTGCGATGAGTGCGACTCCAGCGACGATCGCCAGCGCCGCACAGCCGTTCCTGGGATCGCGTTGCAAGCGGTGTGCCCTTTGCCTTCCACAAACGTAAAGTAGCGATCCAGGGGGGGAGAGGAAATGCGTTGGACCAGCCCGCTTGGCTGCGGCCAGCGGATTTCCAGCCAATCGACTTTTTCGGCTGCACCGAGACCCAGAATCATCCGCGGGTCATGAGAGGAGAGAAAGCTCCCACCGCCTGTTTTGAGCCTGGAGTGCACGCCGCCATTCACCGACCACCGTACGAGAGCGCCAACGGCATCACGGTTTGCCCGCACGCCCCGAAGGTTTATGCCAATCCAGTGACTTCCCGCACCAGCGCGGTTGCGCAATAACAAGGGTGCTCCACCGTTCACACTGACGAGCACATCCACGCGGCCGTCGTTGTCATAGTCGCCCGTCGCGAGCCCTCGGGAGGCGTATGGCGTCTCGAATGCCGGTCCCGCTTCACGGCTTAGATCGCGAAAATGACCGTTTTCACCGCGGAACAGGAGCAACGGCTCGCGATAGGTCACAACCGGGCTGTACTTGGCAATCATGTCGTTAGGATGGCCATTGGCGAGGATTAAATCTATCTGAGAATCATTATCGAAGTCGAAGAACTTGATACCCCAGCCACTCAGGAAGCGGGTGGCTTTACCGATCGGTTCCGCGTTTGCCATATCCCGAAACAACCCACTGCGCTGGTTCTCATAAAGGGAAAACGTTTCGTGATCGATGTTGCAAACAAAAAGGTCCTGCCAGCCATCGTTATTGAAATCCGCCGAATCGACGCCCATACCCGAACGCTCATTGCCCGACTCGCCATAGCTGACGTTGGCCTTAGTCCCGGTTTCTTCCCAGCGAGTGTTGCCTGATCCGTCGGGTCCGCGATTTACGAACAGAAAGTTTCTCACGGTGTCATTGGCCACAAACAGATCCATGCGGCCGTCGTTGTTGATGTCCGTTGCTACCACGCCCAACGTCTTCCCCTCCGTATTTCCGATAGGACTGTTCCGACCCACCTCCGTGAACGTGCCGTCGCCATTGTTGTGAAACAACAAATTGGTTGTGGAGGGGAACGCTTTCGGCGTGCAGTAGTAATGCCGGCCAACCTCGTTTGATCCGCAAGCGTGCCGTACATCGGGAGTCCAGGCGATGTATCGGCCCACGAAGAGATCGAGCCGGCCATCGCCATCATAGTCGAACCATGCAGAGCTCACGGCCCATCCCGTTACCGTGATGCCGGATTTGCCGGTGAGATCTGTGAAGGTACCGTTGCGGTTGTTGTGGTAAAGAATGGATCGTCCGACGCCGCTCAGGAAAAGATCCGGGTAGCCGTCATTATCGTAATCGCCCACAGCTACGCCCATGCCGAAAATCCCGCCTGCTACGCCGGCGCGCTCAGTAACGTCGCTGAATGTGCCGTTGTGATTATTCCGAAAGAGAGCATTGCGCAGAGCTTTGCGGGGTTCGAAAAAATCGGCGCGGCCGCTGTTCACCAGGTAGATATCGATCCAGCCGTCATTGTCATAGTCGAGGAAGGCACAGCCCGCACCGGTCGTTTCCGGAAGAAGGCGGGCGTCCGACATCGCATTATCGTGCACCCAGGTGATTCCGCTAATCGATGCCGGCACGCTTTCGAAGAGAGGCGGTCCTGCACCCGCCAGATAACCGGCAAAACATACCAGCAAGAACCAGCAGAGCGTCATTACGGGCGAGCGCCGTCGCCTGCGACTCCGGCTCGTCTGAGGGCCTTCTCCAGTCTTCCGCGCCGTTCTTTTTCGAGCGCGTTCCACTCCTGCGTGAGTTTTTGGAAGATCTCCATTTCCCGGGCCGCACGCTGATCGTCGCCGGTTTCGCGCAGAGCCCTGGCAAGGAGAAAATGGGAATTCCGATCGCCGGCGTCCAGCCGGACAGCCGCCTCCAGTTGAGCCAGAGCTTCAGCGGGCCGGCTTTGTTCAAGAAGGCATTGCGCGTACAGTTTTCGCGCTTCGGGTATTTCGGGATTAATGGCAATCGACCGCGCCGCCAGCTTGGCCGCGTCTTCAATCTGCTTGTCCTGAAAGTAGAGAGCCGACGCGCGAACCAGGGTGGCAGCGTCGAAAGGGCTCAGAGCCAGTTCCGCTTGATATTCTTTCTTTGCGCCTTCAGAATTGCCCATCCTTTCGTAGAGCGCCGCCATTAACGCGTGTCCTCCCCGACGCTCGGGGTATTTCCGAATCATCTCCCTGTACTCCGATTCGGCCGCGGCGAAATCGTTCTGTTGCTCATAAAGCTGCCCGAGCATCTCGTACACACGGTAGTGGTCCGGATCGATCTTGAGAATTTCGTCCTGCTTTGCGTGCGCCAGTTGCAGGTAGGCTTGCGCCAAGGTGTAAATCAGCTCTACATTGCGTGAATCCAGCTTTTCTGCATGCTCCAGAACTTCGACTGCGCGCTGCGGCTGTCCGACCAGAAGACACGTTCGGCCCAGATGAAACGCAGGCTGAGGGTCGCGGGGCATCAGCCTGCGGGCTGCTTCAAACGGCTTCAGGGCGTCCGCATAACGCCCGGTCTCAAGAAAGACCAGGCCTTGATATAGCCACGCGGGACCCAGTTTGGGATCGAGCCGCGTAGCCTTCTGAAGCGGCGCCAAAGCGTCTCCATAGTTTCGGCTGGCATATTCCAGCAGACCGATATTCATATAGGCAGGAGCAAACGAGGGGTTTAGCTTTACAGCCTCTGTGTACTCGTGAATCGCTGCACGCAGATCGCCGCGCTGCCGGGCCGCAGCCGCCCGTTCCATGTGTTGCTGCCAGACCGCGCTGTCCTCTGCCGCATGCAGCAGACCGGCCGGAAGCCAGACTGCTCCCGCGAACAGCGCAACATGCCAGAACCGCATGCCTCAACTATACTCCGCCGTTCAAAAGCGTAAATGTACTCCCGCTTGCGCAAGTCGCGGCGAATTGGCCTGGCTTCCAATTTTACCGAAGCCTGCAATATCCGAGATATTTGTATTCGGGCTTCCAAACACCACACGATTAAACGCGTTGAAGGCTTCGAACCGAAATTCCGCGTCGAACCGCTCGCGGATACGGAAGTGTTTGGAGAGGGCGAAGTCCTCATTGTAAAACGGTCTTCCACGCAGGCCCGGCACGGTAGGGCCGCACGTACCGAAAGTAAACGGAGCCGGCACGGCGAAGGCGGCACGGTTAACGTACAGGCCGGTCGCAGGATCTCCGGTCCAGGTCCCGCGGGGCGCCGCTCCGGCGATGCAGACGGGGCGTTGACCGGAAAAGATCGGCAAAGTATTCGTCACGCTAACGCCCAAGGGATAACCGCTCTGGTAGCGCTGCGTACCGGAGATCTGCCATCCGCCAAGCACCGTATTCGCGACGCCGGATAATGGGACCGGCTTGCCCTTGCCGACCGGAAGCTCGTAGACATAAGCGAGCGTGATGTTATGCGGCACGTCGCTTGTGGCCAGCGATTTTTCCAGCCTGTGGTTGTACTGATCCATGCCGCTGCGGTCGTACCACGAATGGCCCGACTCGGAATCGGTGAGCCATTTCGACCACGTGTAGCTCATCAGGAGCGACAGCCCGCTCGAAAAACGGCGCTTCAGGCTCACTTGCAAAGAATTGTAGTTCGAGGAGCCCGCGTTGCCATTCTGCCGGCTGATGGTTTGATACTGCGGAAATGGGCGCAGCGCCTGGGCGACGGTTCCCGTAAAGCCCGCATAGGGTAATGGAACGCCGCTGGCCTGGCCGGCCGCCGAATCCAGCGGAGCCGTGAGGGCGTTGCCCAGACTCAGCCATCTCGGGTCCACCTGGTTAGGGTTCAGAATGCCAGTGGAAAGATGGCTGCCGTGATTGGCTACGTATGCCACTTCGAGCAGCATCTGGCCAGGTAATTCTCGCTGAACATCGAGGCTCCAATTCTGAATCCTCGAAGGATGTCCATCTTCCTTCGCCAGCCAAAGGACGCTTTTCCCTACGTTCAAACCGGGATCGATGAAAGGCGGCAGCGGGAACGCGGGATAGCCATTCTGTATGTACAGAGCGGGAGTGATGCCGTTATCCGGGCTAACGCGCGAGTCGATTCCATTGAAGCCGGCGGAATAGTTTTGCCGAATGCCATTTTCGACGACGTCCCCGCTGGTTCCCGCGAAGATGCTGTAGCCGCCCCGGACCACAGTCTTGGGATTGATCTGATAAGCAAAGCCAACGCGAGGTTGGACCAACTTGTAATCAGTCTCCGAGAAGTAGTTTTTGCCTGTGCGGCCTGAGCCTGTTCCGGCAAAGATCAACGCGCCAAGCCGTCCGCCCGCGGCGGGATTGGGCACGCTGGGGTCGAATGTCGACATCCGGCCGAGCCGCTCCCGGCGCGTCCACGGAATGTCGTAACGAAGCCCGAGGTTCAGCGTGAGGCGGCTGGTAACCTTCCAATCGTCCATCACATAACCCGCGAAATATTGGAAGCGGTTATCTACGGTATTTACATACAGATTGATGTTCGCACTATGGGCCGCGCCTAACAGAAAGCTGGCATAACTGTTGCCCGTGGAGTCCCGGTTGGGGCTGTTCGGCAACGACGTCTCCAGGTTCGAAAAACTAAAACCTGAGTCCGCAATGGTGTTAGTGTTATCGCCTTGCCGGCGGAAGTCCACGCCGAATTTCAGGCTATGCCGGCCCTTGTTCCAGGAGACGAAGTCGCTAAAAACCCAAGAATTTTCTACCACGATCTGCCCCGAGCCGCCTCCTGCGGGTGTATATCCCGAAAAACTGAATATGGGAACGTTTTCGCCGGCGCTGAGGAGGCCGCGTATACCGAGCATTGTGGCGAAATTCGAACCGATGCCTGCGTATCCGAACGGATTGTAGTTGCGGTTGAAACCAAGAGTTGCCTGGTTGACCACATTTGATTTGAGGAGCGTTGTGTAATTGAGGCGGCCGTAATAGACATTCTGCGTCTGGAACAGGGTCCTGCTCAGAAACCCGGTGTAGACGTCGCCGAACTGAGGGCTTGTGTTGTCCGAACGGGAGATCGACAGCAGCCCGCTGATCCGGTGTTTGTCGCTGAAGCTGTGGTCGATCTTGACGCCTTCGCGGTCTACGTCGTTCTTCTGGCCTTGCGCCGAAGTGACGTTATTGACGAGCTGACCGTTGGTCGGCGGCAGAAAGGTGCTGAACTTCCTGGCAATGTCGGTGATTCGGGCTGCGGGAATAATATTGCCGGCAAAAGGAGTCCTGGTGATGCCGCCGCGGCCATCCGGCGCATTCGTCAGGGGATCATAGATCTGCTGCGGAAAGGCGCTGAAGTCTCCGTTTCTCTGAGCTTCGGTGGGCGCTGTGCCCAAAGAATTCGAGGCCCCGCGGCGATTGCGGAAACCGCTGTACCAGGCGAAGAAGAACGTGCGGTTCTTGCCGTTATACAGTTTCGGTATCCACACGGGTCCGCCCAAATTGAAACCGTACTCGTTCTGCCGTTCGATGCCGACGACCGGTTGATAGAAGCCTCGCGCGTCCAGCTTGTCATTCCGCAAATACTCGTAAGCGGCGCCGTGGAGGTCGTTGGTTCCGCTCTTCGTTGTGTAGGATACGATGCCGCCGGCGGCGCGCCCGTACTCCGCGGTGAAGTTACTGGCCACCAGTGTGAACTGATCCACGATATCGACCGGAAATTGCAGGTTTCTATAGTCTCCGGCAACGTTAGTGGAGGCTGTCGAAGCGCCGTCCAGGAGCACTTCGGAGCTAAAAGCCTGGCCACCATTGATCGAGGTCGAGAAAGTTTGGTTTGTTACCGTTTGTCCGCCCGCAGGAGAGTTGACGCCGGGCGCAAGAAACAGAAACGCGGTAGGCTGGCGCGCATCGCCATTAACGGCCATGGGAAGCGCCTCATACATTGCATTGGAGACGTTAGTGGATTGCTGTGCGTTGTCCGGGACCAACTGCACCGCAGACGCGGTGACCTCGATCGACTGTTCTACCCCGCCCACCTTCAGCGTCACGGTTGTCGTGGTCGTCTGGTTCAGGCTTACGACGAGACCCGTAACGATAGCTTGTTGAAAGCCCGGCGAATTGACGGTAAGTCTGTAGGTGCCGGTGGGCACTACGGGCAATACGAACTGGCCGCCTGTGGTGGTGGTCGTCTTTTGAACGACGCCAGTCAGCGTGTTCGTGATTTCAACGGATGCATTGGCAATCAGGCCGCCCGAGACATCGGTCACCGTTCCGGAAATGCTGCCTCCGCCGCCTTGCGCCCACAACGGTGAGAGTGAAGAGCACAGAACGGAAGCAGCCAACAGAGCAACTTCCAACAAGCGCAGTTTCAAGGTAATCTCTCCTGAGCGTAGACAAATGTAGCGATTATAGGTTGAAATATGCCGGTGGTCAATGAATTCGCGGCGGATACCGCTATAATGCCCTTCTAAAGAGAGTCGTGCGCGCGGTTCTATGCCGGAGTATTTTCGTAATTTTGCTCACGCTTGTGCTGCAAGCTGGAGATGCGGGCGAACAGGCCGAGGTACGCCGCTTCATCGAGCAACGCGAGCTTGCACGGGCTGAAGAAATCGTTGTAAGGCATCTCAGCGCGAACGGACGCAGCCCGGAGTGGATTCTGCTCTTGGCCGAGATCCGGCTGGACCAGCAGCGATTGACCGAGTCCTTGCAGTTGCTCGACGGCGCCCGGCAACTTGGTGACGCCTCGTATCGCAATCACCTCCTCACCGGGCTTACTTACGTCGCGATGCGGCGGCTTGATCTGGCCGAGCCGGAGCTTCGAGCAGCAGTCCAGCTTGATGCGTCATCAGCGCAGGCCGCCTATTATCTAGGGCGCCTGCTCTATGCCAAGAACGCGTTCGAAGAAGCCGTTTCGGTGACGAAGGAGGCGATCGTGCTCGATCCACGCATGGTGCGAGCTTTCGACAATCTGGGCTTGTGCTATGAAGCACTGCAAAAGACAAAGGAAGCCGAGCAGGCCTACCTCGAAGCAATTCGACTACAGCGCATCTCCGCGGCAAAAATCGAATGGCCTGCCTTGAACCTGGGCGCGATGCTCGTTAAGCAGGGGTCTTTCGAACGGGCGAAAGGGTTTCTCGAGGAGGCGCTTCACATCAACCCCAAATCTGCAGAAGCTCACTTCCGGCTTGGGGCCGTTTTCGAGCACACTGCGAACCTGTCCCGTGCAACGGCGGAATACAAGGAGGCGATAGCGTGTGACCCGAAACTCTCAGGCGCCTACTACCGCCTGGCGCAGGTCTACAGGAGAATGGGCCGCCGGAAAGACGCTGACGCTCTGCTCCACCTGTTTCAGGAGAGAAAATAGCGCTGCGCGGCTACGCAGATGACCCCAAAGCACGAGCATGCGCTCGATTCAGTTCCCGTCTTCTTACTCGGGTTCAAATTCCAGTTGCATAACGTAGGGCAGGAGTTCACTATCAATCTCGACGGATCGGCGGTCCGCCGCAAGCCCCGGACTCCGGCATGATATGTGCTGGATACGTTCCAGGAGGTCTTTATGGAGAGTCGGGCTAAACTCTTCGGCCACCCGATACACCAGATGCTGATTGTGTTTCCACTCGGTTTACTAGCGACAGCGGTCATCTTTGACGCAATCAGCTTCTTTTCAGGCGTTGTCCGGTGGACAGAAGCCGCCTTTTATATGATCGGCGCCGGCGTCGTGAGCGGCCTCATTGCCGCGATTTTCGGTGCGATTGATTACTTTGCGATACCGGATCGTACGAGGGCAAAGAGAATAGGCTGGCTCCACGGTGTGGGGAACGTAGTGGTTGTGTTGTTCTTTGCGGCAAGCTGGTGGCTGCGTTGGAACTCCCCGGCAGACCCTGGGACGTTTGCTTATCTCTGCTCGTATTTAGGGGCAGTATTAGCTCTCTTCACCGGCTGGCTCGGAGGGGAGCTTGTCGATGCCTGGGTGTCGGAGTGGATAGCGGAGCGAATTTGGACGCGCCAAGCTCGCTCACTGCCGCCTCGCCCGGCCATACGATTCAGGCTCAGTAGTTATGCCGGAATATGTCTTTTGGTCCGTCGGACTTCTCCTTGTGGTGGCATTTGTCGTCGCAGTATCGTTCTTGGCCAGAAGATACCGGCGCGGTCGGGGACGAAACATCGAGATGGGGTGAGCGCGGGGCTGTGCTATTGCTCGATATAAAGCGCGTATAGATGCGGGTCGGCTGCGCCGTCGGGCCATGTAACCCGAATACGAAATGGCTGATCTTTAGGCAGTATCTGCCCAGCGGTCCAGGTAACAATGCCTCGAAGCGCACTTGTTGTAACCGACGCTTGATATCCGCGCAGCGGCTCATCCATGTTGTTGAGTAAGTCGATTCTCAGTGGTCCGGCATCCGAGACCTCTTCCGCATTTATATACAGCTTGGCCGGCCGGTTTAGCCGGATGCTCTTGGAAACCACGCTGCCCTTGTCGTATACAAATGCTTTTCCGGCGCCGGTCTGTTTTCCAATCACCGTTTTGGACAGGTACCCAAAGCGGTCGCGCGGCAGCTTGATCAGCCCAATGGCTTGCCTGTTGCTGCTCACCTGCTTCGGAATATTTGCAAACTGATTATCCAGGTCCCAGTGGCTGTACCAAATATAAGTCTCCGTGTCGGAGTTATAAAAAGCATTACCCTGGAGCAGAGCTTGTGAGTCCCACGCCCCTTCGGAGCCGCGCTGCACCAGGGCGAAACGAGGCACCGGTTCGCGATAGTGGATCGCATCATTGCTAATCACGAAGCCGAGATCGATTGTGAGGCCTGCAAGCCGCATTCCCGGCTTTTGCCGGATGGTAGTGCCGTGCCACATGCCATACAGGCCCAATATCACGTTCCCGCGATTCCACAGACCCGCGCCCATATGGACCTCTTCGCCTAAAGCCTCCGGCGCCGGTTGATAAATGTCGCGGTAGAACGCAATGACGCGGTTGGGCAGCCACTTTATAAAATCGGGTGAGCGGAACACGGTCATAACGCGCCCGGCCGGCGTGCCGTCGGGAAGGTTGCCCCCGAACGGATAGATATTCTGGCCTGAGGCATAATATTCACCTTGAAAACGGAGGAGACCGGTGTTTTCGAAGTGCCCGCGGGTAAAGGGCTCCGTATTCACCAGCTTCCAGCGCAGGCCATCCGCGCTGACCGCGGTCACCGTGGTCCCGAACCGGCGTTTCAGGTCATAGGCGATATAAGCCATCTTGTAGCGGCGGCCGGGATCGGGATCCTCCGCATCGTACAACACAGCGTTGAAGTCTACCGGCCGCGCAAAGGGATGGTCCGCCGGCTCGATACGAACAATGTTGTTCGCCTTACTACCGCGAAATTCAACTAATCCGAGGTTCGGCTTGGTCCAGTGAATGCCGTCGCTGCTCTCGGCATAGCCGATCGGTCTGTAGTAATCGGGCCGCTCCGATTCTGCGTTGTACTTCGGATTGACGTGCGGCCATGCCAGATACCACATCCGGAACCTCCCGTTCTCGCGGAGCACCGTACCGTAGAGCGCAACACCGTATCCGTCGGGACTATCGAGACCTTCTCCGTGCGTAAGCACGGGATTTCCGGAATATTTTTCCGGACGCTTCAAAGTGATCTTCAGGTTGTCGCGGAACGGCAGCCACTGATCATCAAAGGAAAATAGAACCAGGTTTTCGTCGGCCGAAGCTGACGCGCGCTCTCTAGCCTGTGCGGAGAACTCCGGAAACAGAACAATGGCGGCCACGGCCGGTAAGATTAAGCCTCGCTTCAAAATTCGTCCCTTTCTGCGCCTGTGAGGCGATGTGCGACTCGGGAACGCACTACCGCCGGGTTTCCCGCTGTATGGTATCAGAGCTCGCGCAGCGATTTAGACGGCCTGGGGCGTAGCCCAATGCTTGCGGTATTGCCGGCGCACAAGCTTATTGGCTTCGGCGTTGTTCACGATCGTCTCGCTAGCCGGATCATACTGTAGGTTTCGGCCCACGCGCGCGACGATATTGCCCAAGTGGCACAGAGTGCTCGAGATATGGCCGATCTCGATCTCTGCATTGGGCTTCTGACGACTCCGGATGCATTCCAGAAAATTGCGGGGGTGTGCCGGATCAGCGTCGTCTTCGTGCTGGGATTCGTCCATGACGAGCCGGCCCTTGTCGTCGAAGACCTTATAACCCCAGCGGCGGTTCCAGCGGCCGATATGCACCATACCGGACGAACCGTAGACGGCGACTCCGTTCTCCTGGTCCTCCATCCCGTATGGGTTCCAGATGCGCATCTCCCACGCAAGCGCGCGATCTTTGAACTCAAACGTGATGTTCATCGTGTCTGGTGTTTGCTGATCGTCGTCAAAGAACAGCTTTCGGCCCATGCCGGAAATCCGGGTCGGCAGTTCCACGCCCAACGCCCAGCGCGCAATATCAAGCTGGTGGACGCCGTCGTTGCCCATGTCGCCTGTTCCGAAGTTCCAGTTCCAGTGCCACGTATAGTGAAAACGGTTCTCGTTGAACGGGAGGAACGGAGCGGGACCCACCCAGGTATCATAGTCGACGCCGACGGGCGGAGTGGTGTCGTTCTTGTGACCGATGTTGTCCCGAAGCTGGACGTCCCAGGCCTTCGCCATGAGCACCTTGCCAATCTTTCCGGATCTCACCAACTCGATGGCGCGCTGTGTGGACGGACGGCTTCGCGATTGTGTGCCGAGCTGCACGATTCGCTTATTGCGCCGTGCCGCCTCGACCATGAGCCGGCCTTCGCGAAGGTTATGGGAGGCCGGCTTCTCGACGTACACATCTTTCCCCGCATTACAGGCCAGAATCGTCGCGGGGGCGTGCCAATGGTCGGGAGTTGCGATTACCACTGCATCTACGGATTTGTCGTCCAGCACGCGTCGGAGATCTTTTACCAGCGGCGGCTGCTTGCCTTTCTTCTCTGCTACAACCTTGGCGGCTCGTTCATAAACGCGCTCGTCCACGTCGCAAAGATAAAGAATGTTGACGTCCGGTTGCGCCGCAAACTTTCCCGCCAAGTGCCTGCCCTGGCCGCGAATCCCGATCAGCGCGACGTTGATCATATCGTTAGCGGCTACGGACCGCTGCACAAGCTGGGCAGCCACGGCGGCCTGCAGGAAATCTCGTCTATTCATAATCGCTTTCGCCTCCTATATACCGAACAGCGAGCGGGCGTTCTCGCAAAACACTCTGATTTCATCCCCGGCGGGCAGATTGAGGCTTTCGACTTCGCCCGCGATCAGAGCCGGATCCACCCACGGGTGGTCGCTCGAAAACAACAATCGTTCCGGTCCTACAAAGTCGTAAGCGTAGCGGATGGCCATACCAATGGGCGATACCGTATCCAGGTAAACCTGCCGCAGATATTCGCTAGGCGGCCGATTGATGTGCTCAACGCCGCGGCGGAGCACCATGGTCTGGTGATCCACGCGCCCGATCAGGTACGGTAGAGCGCCGCCGGCGTGCGGGCACACCAGCTTCAGATTGGGATGCCGGTCGAGGATGCCGGCGAGAATCATCCGGCAGAGTGCGATCGTCGTATCAAACATGAGCCCGATGCCGCCGGTCATCTCATAAGCCTTGGTGACCTCGTAGGTCACCGGATAGGCTGGGTGCAGGAGCAGCGGTATGCCGCAACGCTCCGCTTCTGCGAATAGAGGCCGGAATTCTTCTTCATCGGCGAATCTCCCGCTCAGATTTGAGTACAGAAGAATGCCTTTCATTCGCAGCTTGCAGATAGCGCGCTCGAATTCGCGCAGCATGGCATCAGTCGAATTGTAAGGCAATGTTGCCAGACCCAAAAAACGATCCGGGTACTGCCGCACGACCTCGGCGATGAAGTCATTCAACAGCGCGGCGATCGCCGGCGAGTCGCTTCCGAACAATTCCGGTCCGGGATCGTTGATACTCAGCGCTGTGAGGCGAATTCCGGAAGCATCCATCGCCGCGAGCTTCGCCTGTACATCCGTATAGTGAGGGAGAATCCGGCGGCGCCATTGCCCGACGACTACAAACCGGGCATCTCCCTCACGATATGAATACGGCGGCGTTTTGCGCTTCTCCAGCAGGCGCAGAAATTCCTCGCAGAACAGGTGGCTCTGACAATCGATGCGTCCGTTCATGCGAGCATCTTCTTAACGACCGTACCCTCCACATCGGTCAGCCGGAAATCGCGGCCGCTATGCCGGTAGGTAAGCTTTGTGTGGTCCAGGCCCAGGCAGTGGAGCATTGTCGCTTGCAGATCGTGGACATGGACTTTGTCCTGGACGGCGTTCAGGCAAAGGTCGTCAGTCTTGCCGATGACTTGTCCGCCCTTGATGCCGCCGCCCGCGAGCCACACGCTGAAGCACTTGGGATGATGATCGCGGCCGGGATCTTCGTCGATGCGCTCCAGTTGGCCCATCGGCGTCCGCCCGAACTCGCCCGCCCAAACGACGAGTGTCGAATCCAGCAACCCGCGCTGCTTCAAATCTTTGATGAGCGCGGCTGTAGGCTTCTCGGTGGCGTCACAATTCTTCTTGAGCCTCTTGTTCAGTTCCTGGTGGTCGTCCCAGGAAGCATGAGCCAGCATGACAAAGCGCACGCCGCGTTCCACCATCCTGCGCGCCAGCAGGCAGTTCACCGCATACGGATGAGTGGGCTCTTTGTTCACGCCGTACGCTTCCAGGGTCGCAGGCGATTCGCCGGAGAAGTCGAGCAATTTCGGCGCGGCTACCTGCATTTTGAACGCAAGCTCATACGAGTGAATGCGAGAAGCGATGGCGATATCGCCGGTCTCCTGGCTGTGCTCCTCGTTGAGCTTGCGAATCAGGTCTAATCTCGCCCGCTGCGTTTCACGGCTCACTCCCGGCGGATTGGGCAGATAGAGGATCGGGTCTCCGGAATTGCGGAACACAACGCCTTGATAGGTTGATGGGAGAAAGCCGCTGGCCCAATTCATGGATCCGCCGCTGGTCCCGCGGCCGGTGCTTAGAACTACGAAAGCCGGCAGGTCTTCGGCCTCGCAACCCAACCCGTACGACACCCATGCGCCGACGGTAGGCCGGCCGAACTGCGTGGAGCCTGTGAATAACAGGGACTGGCCGGGATGGTGATTGAATGCATCCGTGTAAGTGGACCGGACGAGGCACAGATCATCGGCGCACGAAGCGATGTTCGGGATGTAGTCGGAAAATTCGATGCCTGATTTTCCGTAGCGCTGGAACTGGCGGGCGCTCCCGAGGACCTTCGCGTCGGGCTTGATGAAGACGAACGGAAGATCTTTCGTCATCGACGGCGGCAGCGGTTTCCCGTGCCATTTCTGGAGCTCCGGTTTCGGGTCGTAGAGATCGATCTGGCTGGGTCCACCCTCCTGAAACAGGAAGATCACGCTCTTGGCCTTCCCGGGAAAGTGCGGAGGCTTGGGCGCAAGCGGATTACCCTCTGACCGAGTTTCCGCATTGAGCAGGTGAGCGAGAGCAGCGGTGCCAACTCCCGCTACAGATTGAAAGAAGCTCCGCCGGGATTGGATAGTCAGGAATTCCTGAATATTCATGATCTACTCCCTCGTGATAAATTCATCCAGGTTCAGCACGGCGCTGCCGACTCCAGTCCATGCCGCAAGCTCGACGCGGCTGTGGTCTTGCATTTCCACCGGAAAGAACAACTCGGCGGACTTCGGCTCCTTCTCGAAGATCTGAACCTGCCGCTGGTAATATTCGGTGCTCCACTCGCGCTCGCGCGGGTTGGGTAGGCGGCTCAGGCAGATTTCGAATAGTCGCCGGACACGACCATCCACTGTAGCGCCGGGGGTCTCGCCGATCAGACGAACCGCCAACGCCTGGGCGGCCTCCACGAACACTGGATCATTCAACAGGTTCAGTGCCTGTAAAGGCGTGTTCGATCGCTCCCTGCGGCAGGCCGGCAGGTTCGCGTCCGGAGCATCGAAATTCACGAGCTGCGGATAGGGAATGGTTCGCAGGAACTGAATATAGAGGCCGCGCCGGTAGCGGTCGCGGCCGGTGCTCTCCACCCATCGGCCTTTGCTCGTGTAGCTCAGATCCGTCACGCCCTTCGGCAGCGGAGGGCGAACGCTGCGGCCACCAATTGCGGGATACAACAACCCGCTTACCGTGAGCGCGGAATCGCGGATGAGCTCCGCAGGCAGACGCAGCCGTGCCTGCCGCGCCAACAACGCGTTGTTGGGATCGCGGCTGTCCACTTCCGGCCGGGCGCTCGACGACTGCCGGTAGGTTGCCGAAGTTACGATGAGCCGGTGCAACGCTTTCACCTTCCATCCGCTATCCATGAAGCGCGCCGCGAGCCAGTCCAACAATTCCGGATGCGAAGGCTTTTCGCCCTGTGCTCCGAAATCATCGGAGGTGCGGACCAGCCCGCGTCCGAAGTATTCCTGCCACATCCGGTTCACCGTGACTCGCGCCGTCAGGGGATTCTCGCGCGCGACAAGCCATCGCGCCAGCGTTAGGCGGGACGGATTTGAATCGGGCGGCATCCGGTGCAGGAACGCGGGTACACCAGGCTTCACCTCGATTCCGGGCTTCCGCCAGTCGCCGCGAATGAGCACATGCGTCGCGCGGCGGTTCCCGTTTAGCTCCTCAATGACGGGCGCCTCGCTCAATGCCGGGAAAGAGGACTTCAGGGCTTCCAGTTCTTTCCGCAAGCCTTTTTCGTAATTTAACTCCTTCCAGCGCTCCTTGGTGATCACCCGGTGGTAGTTGATCACAAAATGATCCGTAATCGCATCCACCTGCTTCACGGTTCGCTTCTCGGGCGGCGTATCCAGAATCTTGTCGGCGTTGTCGAGATATTTCTGGAACGCATCGTAAGCGTGATCCCAATCGGTCCATTTGCCGGGATTCGCCCGGGCTTCCTTCATCTTCGCTTCCCATGGCGGCATCAGCTCGAAGACGTGATATTTGGTGAGCAGCTCCTGCCGCTTCCGGCGGTATTCGGGAACGGCCGCCAGATACGGTCCGCTCTCTCCCGGCAGCGGCGCGTCGATATCGATCTCGTCGGCATTATTGAAAAACGCGAAAAACTGGTAGAACTCGCTCTGTTTGAGAGGATCGTACTTGTGATCGTGGCATTGGGCGCAGCCGAATGTGAGCCCCAGCCAGACGGTACCGACCGTTGCGGCGCGGTCCGCGACCTGCTCCACACGGAACTGCTCGAGCTTGACCCCGCCCTCGCGATTCGTCAGCGTGTTTCGATGAAATCCGGTGGCGACCTTCTGCTCCGTAGTCGCATTGGGTAACAGGTCGCCGGCGATCTGCTCGAGCGTGAATTGATCGAACGGCATGTCATTGTTGATCGCCTGTATGACCCAGTGCCGGTAACGCCACGCGTTTGGCCGCTCGTAGTCTTTCTCGTAACCGTCGCTATCGGCATAGCGCGCCAGGTCCAGCCAGTGCCGCGCCCACTTTTCACCGAAGTGTGGCGAGGCAAGCAGCCGGTCCACGGCGCGCTCGTAGGCGTCCGGACGGTTGTCCGCAAGAAAAGCGTTCACTTCCTCCGGAGAGGGCGGCAGTCCCGTTAAATCCAGACTCACACGGCGGATGAGCGTTCTTTTGCCAGCCTCGGGAGAAGGATCGACGCCTTCCTGTTCGAGGCGCGCGAGAACGAACTGATCGATCGGATTCCGCACCCATGCGTCATTACGAGTCACGGGAGGATCCACACGCCGTATCGGCTGGAACGCCCAATGCGAGGGCTTGGCCTGAACTGCGGAAACCGCGCGCACAGCCGGCCAGTCCGCGCCTTGATCGATCCAGGCGCGCAGCAGCGCGATCTCCTCAGCGGTGAGGCGCTTGCCGGCGGGCGGCATCACAATCTTCTCTTCGAGCCCCGAAACCAGCCGGATCAGGCGGCTGCCGGAACTGTTGCCGGGCTTGATCACCGGTCCGGAGTTGCCGCCTTTCAGCGCGTCTTCGCGATTGTCCAGCCGGAGCCCGCTCATCTGCTGCTGGCTACCGTGGCAGGCCTGGCAGCGCTGCTTCAGAAGCGGCTCGATCTGGCGGACGAAATCGATCTTTTCCGCCGCTGCCAGCGTGCACGAAGCGAATACCAGAATGGCTGCTGCTTTCACGTTCTCAGAAGTCTCCTGGCGACTGTCCCCTCCACGTCGGTGAGGCGGAAGTTGCGCCCCATATGGTGATAGGTCAGCCGCGTGTGGTCGAATCCCAGGCATTGCAGAATCGTGGCCTGTACGTCATGCACGTGCACGGGATGCTCGACGATTTCAAGGCCGAGCTCGTCGGTTCTGCCTACGGCTTGGCCGCCGCGAATTCCGCCCCCGGCGAGCCACATACTGAAACAGTTGGGGTGGTGATCACGCCCGTACGCAATATCCGCGCGCTGCTGCTGTGACATGGGCGTTCGTCCGAATTCCCCGCCCCAAATCACCAGCGTGGAATCCAGGAGCCCGCGCTGCTTGAGATCTCTGATCAAAGCGGCGGCCGGCTGATCGGTGATCTCGCAATTCTTCTTGAGGTTTTTATCGAGATCGTTATGGTCGTCCCAGTTTCCATGCGCCACGAGCACAAACCGGACACCGCGCTCGACCATGCGGCGGGCGAGAAGACAGTTAACGGCATAAGAATGCGTCGGTTCCTTGCCGATGCCGTACATCTCCTGCACGCTCTGCGGCTCCTTGGAAAAATCCAGAAGGTCCACAGCGGCGACTTGCATCCGAAAGGCAAGTTCGTAGGACGCGATCCGCGCCGCAATCTCCCGGTCACCCGTTTCCTGCTGATGCTTTTCGTTCATTTGCCGCAGCACATCCAGACGCGCGCGCTGCATCGGCCGGCTGAATTCCGGCGGGTTCTGCAAATAAAGGATTGGATCGCCCCCGGAGCGGAACGGCGTCCCCTGGTAGGCAGAGGGAAGAAAGCCTGCGGACCAGTTGTTCGACCCGGCGCTCGGCGAGGTGCCGGAGCTCAGCACGACAAAGCCGGGCAGGTCCTGAGTCTCGCTGCCCAGTCCATAAACCACCCAGGCGCCCATGGAGGGACGGCCGAACTGCATGGAGCCGGTCATGAGTATGAGCTCGCCGGGGTCGTGGTTGAATGCGTCCGTGTGCACGCTTCGCACTACGCACAAATCATCGGCGCACCCGGAGATATGGGGCAGGTAGTCGGAGAATTCAATGCCGCTTTGCCCGCAAGGCCGAAACTCGCGGGGACTCGCCATCGCCTGCGCGGTCGGCTTGATAAAAGCAAGCTTGAGATCTTTTGTCCGGGACAACGGCAGCGGCCGCCCATGCCACTTTTTCAGCTCGGGTTTGGGATCGTACAAGTCGAGCTGGCTGGGCCCGCCGGGCATGAACAGAAAAATCACATTCTTGGCCGTGGGTGGAAAATGGGGGGTTTTCGGCGCGAGCGGATTTGCGGAATCGACCGTGCCCCCCTCTGCATTCAGCAAGTGCGCCAGCGCGATCGAACCGAGCCCTCCCGCGGAGCGCAGGAAAAATCGGCGGCGTGTTTCGACAAAAGCTGAATCCGGCGGGATCATGGCTATTCCCGGGTAAGAAATTCGTCCAGGTTCAACAGCACGCTCGAGAGCCCAACCCATGCATTGCTGTTCCCTTCGCCCTCAACCAGCTCGTGCTGCTTCTGATAATATGCGAGCAACCATTCCGACTCGCGGGCGTCTGGCGGGCGTGCCAGCACGAGGCGGAACGCGTAGTCGAGCTGATTTGGAAAACCGGCGGGCGCTTCCGCCAGCACTCGCGCAGCTAACGCGTGCGCGGCTTCCACGAACACAGGATCGTTAAGCAGGTTGAGCGCCTGCAGCGGCGTGTTTGATCGCTCGCGGCGGCAAACCGGCCGGTATGCATTTGGCGCATCGAAGTTGAGCAGCAGCGGGTAGGGCGCCGTGCGGAACACTTGAATGTACATGCCGCGGCGATAGCGATCCTCCCCGCTGCTCTCTTTCCAGCGCTTTGCCACGTTGGTGCCGGAGGTGGCGCCCTCCGGCTGGTACGGCCGCACGCTGGGGCCGCCGATCTGCGGATTGAGCAGACCACTCGCGGCCAATGTCGAATCCCGAATCAACTCGGCCGGAAGCCGGAAACGCGATTGCCTCGCCAGTAGGGCATTATCGGGATCTTTGGTCACTACATCGGGCCGAACGCGCGATGACTGGCGGTATGTTGCCGAGGTGACGATGAGCCGGTGCACCTGCTTCAGACTCCACCGCTCTTCCATGAAGCGGGTCGCAAGCCAGTCCAACAGCTCGGGGTGTGAGGGCTTTTCGCCCTGACTGCCGAAATTCTCCGAAGTCCGAACAAGTCCCCGGCCGAAATACTCCTGCCATATCCGGTTCACGATCACGCGGGCGGTCAAGGGATTCTCGCGCGAGACCAGCCACCGCGCCAGATCGAGCCGCGTCGGCTCGTGATTGACTTCGAGTGCCGGCAGAATCCGAGGCGTGCCCGGTTTTACCTCAGAGCCCGGCTGGCGGAAATCGCCTCGCAGGAGCACATGCGTCCTTCGTGGCCGCGCCGCCTGGGCAAGCGTACCCGCCTGTGTAAGCTCCGCGAAGCCCGCATCCAGCTCCTCCAGCTTTTTCCGAAGCTCTCCGAACTTCAGCTCCTCGTTCCGCTCTTTCGTAATCACGCGATGATAGTTGGACAGGAAGTAATCGGTCAAAGCCTTCTTCTGCCGGCGCGTGCGCTTGGCGGGATCCATGTGCAAAATGTGAACCCCGTCCTCCAACTCTGTCCGTAAATCGTCGAAGGCGTGATCCCAGTCCGGCCACTTGCCCGGGTTCGCCACGGCAGCGATCATCCGCTTTTCCCAGTCCGGCTGAATTTCGGGAACGTGGTACTGTTCGAGCAATACGCGGCGCTTTGCCTCAAATGCGGGAAGGTCGTGCAGGTACGGTCCAAGCTCACCGGCCAGGGGCGCCTCGATATTCACTTCGTCCGAGGAATTAAAGAAAGCAAACAGACGGTAGTAATCGTTCTGCGAAATCGGATCGTACTTGTGGTCGTGGCACTGCGCACAGCCAACCGTCAAACCTAGCCAGACCGTGCCCACGGTATTGGTCCGGTCCACTACCTGTTCGACGCGGAATTGCTCGGAATCCGTGCCGCCTTCGCGGTTGGTCAGCGTATTGCGATGAAAGCCGGTCGCGACTCGCTGATCGACGGTTGGATGAGGAAGCAGGTCGCCGGCCATCTGCTCGATCGTGAATTGATCGAAAGGCATGTCCCGGTTGAACGCGTCAATCACCCAATTCCGATAGCGCCACGCCCACGGCCGAAACTTATCCTGCCGGAAGCCGTCGCTATCGGCGAAGCGGGCCTGGTCCAGCCAATGCCGCGCCCACTTTTCGCCGTAATGCGGAGAACTCAGCAGCCGCTCAATGAGCCGTTCGTAACTCCCCGGCGAATTATCAGAAAGGAAAGCGCTCTGCTCGGCAGGCGTTGGCGGAAGGCCAATCAGGTCCAGATAGAGCCGGCGCAGCAGAACGTGCCTGGGGGCTTCCGGCGATGGAGCCAACCCTTCGCGCTCCAGCCTTGCCAATACAAAGCGGTCAATCGGATTCCGTATCCAGTTTTCATTCCGCACCGCAGGCGGCTCGGGATGCGCAATCGGGCGCAAGGACCATAACGCCGCCTGGCCTTTCAACATCAGGGCCGAGCCTAGGCCGAGGACCGCAACAAGCACCGGGCAGGTGAAAGCGCCTGCCCTTGTGAGCATCACGAACCTGCTCCTTGCCAATGATCCCTCAAAAATCGAAGATCCCGGGCCGCGGCGTCCAGGCTGCGGTCGTAGCGCTCGGTCTTCGTGGACCCGCCGGGATTGTACTCGATGTGCAGCGACACGGGACCGGGCCAGCTTACTGTCTTCAACAGCGCGAACAGCTCGGGCCACGGCACCATGCCTTGCCCAAGCGGAACCCAACGGGTTTTCCAACCATCGGCGGTCTTTTCCCAAACGTAATCCTTCAATGCCAGCATAAACAGCCGGGGCGCCAATCTGCGGAAGCTGAGCTTCCACCCGGTCTTTGCACCCTCAATATTCGCGTGCGCCGGATCGAAGAAAAAGCCGACCTGGCCGGGATCCACATCTTTCAAAGCTTCCCATGAATCCCAGAGGTCGCATCCGACCGTATCCCCGGCGTGATTGTGCATGCCCGCGCGGATTCCCAGCGAACGGCCTAGCTCCGCCAGACTCTGCAGTTGGCGCCGCGTCTGGTCCACCGTCTGCTGCCACTGGTTCAAATCCTTATACGCGAAGTAACCCAGTTTGTAGTACCGGATGCCGGCGTGAGATGCCGCAGTCAGAATTGAGCGGGCTGTCTCGTCGGCGGCGGTGATCGACGTCGTGATCATGGGGATCGTGAGGCCGCGTTCTTTAAACACGCGGGCGGCTTTGGGCAACTCTTCGGCCACGCGGTCCGGCGGAACCAGTCCGCCGCGCCTCACTGTCAGATCCGGTCCGGCCACCTTCAACTCGGCAAGCATTCGCGCGACTTCGTCATACCCGAAGCCCGCCAGGTGGTCGGTAAACAGACACAACCGGGAATCGAGGCTTTGATTCGCATCGAGCGGCGTGGCGAGGGCCGCGGCCGAGTATAGAAACTCCCTGCGTCGCATCACCGCTCAAACTCCTTTCGGCGTCGACCAATGCTTCCGGTATTCGCGCCGTAAATAACGGTTCGCTTCCGGATCGCCAATGACCGATTCAGCGCCGCTGTCGAATTTCACTACCCGGCCGGTTCGCGCAGCGATGTTACCCAAATGACACAGGGCGGTCGAAACGTGGCCGGTCTCAATGTCGCCATTCGGCATTTTGCGGCTGCGTATGCAATCGATGAAGTTCCGGGCATGATGGTTGAAGTCGGGTGAGGGTTCTTCGTCGGTACTGACCAGCTTGCCTTTGGCATCGAATACCCGGAAGGCATGATGCCCCCCGCGCCAGCGGCCCACCTGGGCCATGCCTTCGCTGCCGTACACGGCGACCGTATTTTCGGAGCCCTCGAGCCTGTACCCATTCCAAAGCCGCTGCTCGAAGTGAATGACCTTGTCCGGGTAGTTGTACGTGATATTCATTGTGTCCGGAGTTTGTTGGTCATCGTCGAAAAAGAGCTTGCGGCCCATCCCGGAGACCTCGTTGGGATAGCCGGCGCTCAAGGCCCACCGCGCGATATCGATCCAGTGAATGCCGTCGTTGGCGATATCACCGCCTCCGTAGTGCCAGTGCCAGTTGACGGTGCCGTGATAGCGGTTCCGATTGAATGGCATCTGGGGCACCGGGCCGGTCCAGATGTCGTACTCGACGCCCGCCGGTACGGGCTCATCCTCGCGATGGCCGATGTTGCGCCGCATTTGCACGTTCCAGACCTTGGCCATGAGCACGCGGCCGAGCTTGCCGGATTGCACGAATTCGATGAAGCGCTGCGTGACGGGACGGCTGCGCGACTGGATTCCAACCTGCACAATTCGCTTATGGCGCCGCGCGGCTTCGACCATCAGCCGGCCTTCACGAATGTTATGCGAAGCCGGTTTCTCCACGTAGACATCTTTGCCCGCTTCACATGCGAGGATCGTGCCGGCAGCATGCCAATGCATCGGCGTCGCCATAACGATCGCATCCACGGATTTGTCATCAAGGATTCGCCGGATGTCCGTTTCGAGAACGGGCGCGCGGCCCTGCGACTCGGTGACCATTTTCATTACAGGCCCGACCACGTTGCGGTCCACATCGCACACCACGGGAATGCGCACATCGGGCAGCGCGCCGAACCATTCGGCCATGGTCCGGCCGCGCCCGTTGATGCCCATCAACGCGACAGTCACTTTATCGTTTGCCGAGCGGCGTTGCATGTCTTTTCTCTTTTCAGAAGCTGAAGCGTGCCGAAATCTGCATTCTTCTTTCCGGATCCGAGCCCGTGATAATGCCGAAGTTCGGGTTGACGAGATCCGTACTTGCGCTTGTCGAGGCGGTTCCCGCCGGAACGAGTCTCAGATTGACATGATTGAGAGCGTTAAATGCTTCCGCTCGAATCTGGAACCGAACACGCTCCGTGATTGGAAAATTCTTGCCGAGGCCGAAATTCAGTGTCCAGGTGCTGGGACCCCGCAGTGATCCGCGGCCGAGCGTGCCGGGGCGGAGAGTTTGCGCACTTGTCGGCGATACTGGCACCAGCGCAAACGCGGCGGGATTCAGATACTTCAGTCCGCCGTTATGTATATAAGGATCGCCGCCGATATAATCCGGCCGCTGAGCCGGCCGTGGATTCGACTGTGTTACCGTCACGGCAGGACCGCTTTGCGCTACCAAAATTCCAGTCACCTGCCAGCCGCCGATAGCGTGGCGGGCGAAGCCCCTCGCGCCAAGCCACCGATCAAACGGGAGCTCATAGATGTAGTCCGCCACAAACCGGTGTGTGATGTCGAGCTGCGACGGACCTTTATCGCTGCGCCAGTTGTTTTCGTCGGCGTAGTCGGTCGAACCGCCCCACGCGAAGTCGCCGCCGCCTATGGACATCGCCCGCGACCAGGTGTAGTGGAAATCAAATAGGAAATCTCGCGAGATGCGGCTGCGAAGCGATGTCTGCCAGGAATGGTAATAGCTGAAGTCGGAGGCGTCCTGCATGATGAACTGCAGCGCCGCCGGATACGGACGAATGCCCGTCACGCGATCCGGAAGATTGAACTGCCGCTGATTGGTGATCTTCAGCGCCTTGTTTCCGACATAGCCGGTTTGAAAAACGATGCCAGGAGTGATCTGGCGCTGATAATCCAGAGTCCACTGCGCGTTGTATGGATTTGGCGTTTGCGGATCGAAAGTCGGATAGCCGCGCGCCACGGGTTGGCCCGAGATCAGCTTGGCCACCGCGGTGTTGTAGACCGGGTACTTCAAGCCGAGCTTGGTGATGTCGTCGCCGGTAAATACCGAGCGGAACGGAATATCAAGACCGGTGTAAACGTTAGTCTGGAAATTGATGACCGAAAACGGCGCGACAAAAAATCCTACTCCTCCGCGCACCACGTTCTTGCCGCTGCTATCCACATTCCACGCAAAGCCGACGCGCGGCGAAACGTTGTTGTAATCGGCGTTGTATCCGGAGTCGGGCGGGCGCAATCTGGGCGGCACCATTACGGCCGCCAAGACTCCGTCAGGATTAAAGAAACGGCCGTCGCGTTCTTTATACACGGCCATGTATTCGTATCGTACGCCGATATTCAGGATCAGATTCGGCCGCACGCGGAAATCATCCTGGGCGAAAAATCCCAGCTCCCATTCCCTGCCCTCGAACGGCGTGGTCCCAAATGTCACTTGTACGCGAATAGGTCGATTCGCCAGAAAATCAGCAACGTTCGCATACGTGACTTCGGGCGATTCCTCGTTCCATCGCCCTGGCGTGCGCCGCAGGAAGATGCCTCCAAACTTCATAGAGTGCCGGCCCTTTACCTTACCGAAGACTTCTTCGAGACTCCAGATGTGCCCGCCTTGCCCAAGGCCCTCGCCCGCGTCACTGAAAAGTCCGCTAATTCCTCCGCCAGGAATCTTGCCGTTGGCCCAGATCCCGTCCAGCCGTTTGATATCCATTAGATTGATACCGAAACGGGTTTCGGAGGTCCATGACGCAGCGGCATGGGTATAGTTGACGTTGCCGACTTCGGAAAGTCCGTTGAACGTCCGGTAATTGCTTTCCACCACTCGCGGGATCAGTTGATACGGGCGTGACCGTGTGTAGCGCACCGCCAGCCGGTCGTCGTTCGAAATGATATAGTCCACACGCGCAACGCCGTGATTCTCCGTCGCGCGGTTTGACGATGCCCCGAAGAACAAGCCCACGACCGAGCCAGGCGAATATGGCTGCGTGGGAAGGGGGAAACGATCAAGGAGGAGCTTATAGTCCGGAACGGCGGCCTCGGCCTGCTCACGAAATTCGCGCGTAGGTACGTTGCCGGAGAGTGTCGCGAATGCAGCTTGCCGATAACCCTCGTAAGTGCCGAAGAAGAAGAGCCTGTCCCGAATGATGCGGCCGCCGAATGAGCCGCCGAACTGGTTGAAGCGCACTGGGGGCTTGATCGATGACGCGGGCAGAAACGGATAGCGTGCGTTCAGCTTGTCGTGCTGGAAATTCTCAAAGAGCGACCCATGGAAGTCGTTGCTTCCGCTCTTGGTCACAACGTTGATGTTTCCTCCAAATGTACGAGCAACGTCGGCGCTCATAATGCCCTTCGAAACTTGGACCTCCTGAATCGCCTCCTGGCTGATCACGTTGATGAAGTTGAAGTTTTGGTAGAAGGACGTCGTATTCTGCTCGGCATCGCCTGAGGCATCGGTCCCATCGACCGTGATCGTGGAGCCGGCCGATGCCAACCCATTGAATTGGAACCGGCCGTCACCCGTATCGCGCAAGCCGTTCTCGAGCGCCAGCAGCGCGGTGAAGTTCCGGCGGGATTGCGGGAGCTCCATCACCTGCGAGGTCGAGATCGTCTCGCGCAGCGTCGCCGCAGCGTTCTGAATCACCGGGGCTTCTGCCTGCACCGTCACCTGTTCAGTGACGGCGCCGACTTCGAGCGTCACCGGGAAGCGGATCTCCTGGCCGGAGCTCAGTTCCAGATCAGGTTGACGATAAGTTTTGAAGCCCTGCGCTTCAACGGTCAGCACGTAGCTGCCAACCGGCAGGAAACTGAGGACGAACTCGCCGCGCTCATCCGTCTTGGCATCATACCTGGCGCTGGTCGCCGTTGCTACGGCGGCTATGGAAGCGTTGACAACCGCTGCTCCGCTGGAATCCTGAACACTGCCGTACAACGTAGCCGTATTTCGCTGAGCAAAACCAGGAATGGTGGACAGCAGGATCAGGACGAGAGCTGAAACCGCTGTTCTTAGAATCGAGCGCGTCATGGCGTTCCTCCCCGCGGCGGCTATTTTCGGAATGCGAAAATTTTTTGCCGCCTGTACCGGCCGTATGCTATCATCGGCTTTCGAATCCGTCAATGGTTGAGAGCTCGCGATTGAGAAAACCCCGCGCCGTACGCGATTCAAAACCGCCCTCATCGTTGAAGAGCACTGTGCTTTCGCTGGCGAAAGGATTCCGTGTTCTGGAAGTTTTCAATGAAGCCGACCGTGAGCTGACACTTAGCGAGATTGCCCGCCGCGCCGAGCTCGATCCCGGAACCGCCTTTCGACTGGTGAGGACTCTGGTTTCGTTGGGTTATCTGCAGCAAAGCGAAGGCGCGAAGCGCTACATGCTGGGCCTGAAAGTATTGGATCTGGGTTTCAACGCCATCGCTCGCATGGATCTGCATTCGAGCGCCAGGCCGATCTTGCGATCGCTCGTCGGGCAGGTCAACGAGGCCGCGAGTATCGGCGCGCTGGATGGCCCCGATGTGCTATATATCGAGCGAGTTCACGCAGGCCTGGTACGGCTGGGAGTAAATGTGCGAATCGGCTCCCGGATTCCCGCATACTGTTCGGCGATCGGCCGCGCCATTCTTGCCTTCCTGCCTAAAGCCAAATGCCGGGAAATTCTGGCCATGCGTGAGCGCGTCCGCCTTACGCCGCGTACATTGGTCACAATTCCCGAAATCGAAGAGCGATTGGAGATCGTCCGGCGGCAAGGCTATGACGTGGTCGATGAGGAAACAGTGAATGGATTGCGCGCCATGGCGGCGCCCATTCTGGACGCCGACGGTCATCCTCACGGCGCGGTGAGTGTGACGGCTCCTTCTTTCACCCGCCCTCTCACAGATTTCGTGCGTTCTGCAAAAGGTCCTCTCCTGCAAGCTGCGGCGGACCTGAGCCGACTGATCAGCGTTTCGGGAGCGACTGCGATCGTGGATGGCGCTCTTACTTCAAACCGAGGTGGAATAGATAATGGCACTCATTGAGCCCTTCCGAGGCATCCTGCCCGCCATGCAGTTGCCTCTCCAGCAGGACTACAGCATAGACGAACCGGAACTGTGCCGTTTTGCGCGCTGGCTGGCGCGTCATAACGGAATCGGCGGACTGGTAACGAACGGGCATACAGGCGAGGTCTTCGCGTTGAGCGCGGAGGAGCGCGCGAAAGTGACGCGAATTGTCGCCGATGCGGTCGGAAGCCGCGTTCCCGTGATCTCCGGCATATGCTGCGAGGCCATTACCGAGGCCGTCGAACACGCGCGCATGGCGAAAGATGCAGGCGCCGCGGGACTGCTCATCATGCCGCCGCACTATTGGCTGCGCTTCGGGATGGAGCCGGAGCACGTGCTGGATCTGTTTCGCGCGGTCGGAGAAGCGGTCCAGATCAACCTGATCGTCCATATCTATCCCGCATGGACGAAGGCCTCCTATTCCTCGCAACTCTTGGCCGAGCTGGCAAAGCTTCCCTGGGTCACGTCGTTCAAAATCGGGACCCGGGAGATGTCCCAGTATGACCGCGATCTGCGGGCCATCCGCGCTTCCAATCCGAAGTGCACGATTCTCACCTGCCACGATGAATACCTGCTCGCTTCCATGGTCCAGGGAGTCGATGGAGCGCTCGTTGGGTTTGCATCCTTCATTCCCGAGCTGATCATCGATCTATACCAGGCAGTTTGCGATGGCGATCTGAAAAAAGCGCAGGCCTTGCAGGACCGGATTTACCCGTTGAAGGAAGTCGTGTATGCCAGCGGCGAGCCGTCGGGAGACGCGCATGCGCGCATGAAGACGGCGATGGTGCTGGCAGGACGGCTCAAGTCTGCGGTGACGCGGCCGCCGATCCGGCAGCCTCGTGGCGCGGTCTTGGAGCGGATTCGAGCGGCCGTAAAGGAAGCAGCGCTCGCTCCCTGCGAAGAAATCACCGGCAGCTTCGCTACGGTTTAACCGGATGCGGTGGCGCTGGGCGTTTCTGCTAGTGGCGGTGATCATAGGGCTGGCTGCCGCCGGGCGGCGCCAGCCGAGACAGGTTCTTGCCATCGGCGCGATGCCGCCAGGCACCTCCTGGTACGTATTCGCCGCGACGCTGGGGCATCTTCTCGAAGACAAACTCCCTTCTGATATTGCGGTTGAAATCATGGCGCGAGGCAGCGGCATCGGCAACGCTACGCTTGTGGAGCGCCGAATCATCCAGATCGGCCTGTCTCAAGTCGCGACCGCGGTCTGGGCGCGAGCCGGCCATCCCACTGCATACCGGGGCCGGCCTCATCCGGACATCCGCGCGCTGGTTGGCGGCCTCAACTCCGTCTGGATTACCGCGATGCTGCGCGAAGAGTATATTTCCCGCACGGGCAATGACACGCTCGAAAAGGCGCTGCGCTCCGACCACGCGCCGCGAATCGTGATGAAGCCGCCGGGCAGTACGGTTCCGATCGTAGTCGACATGATACTGGAGTTTTATGGAACGAGCCGTGAGGGGATCCGCCGCCGGGGCGGAAGCATCATTCAAGTGGGCGCGGACCAGATTCCGGATCTGCTGCGAGATGGCCGCGCGGATCTCTATTTCGAAACCGCAATCCGCGGACATCCAACCGTAACCGAAGCAGCCACAACCGCAGACGTACGATTCCTCGACTTTTCCGACGATCTGCTGGCAGCGCTTGCGAAACAGGGAATGCGGCCCACGCCGATGCCGGTGTGGTTTAAAGGCCAGCGGGCTCCAACAAAAGCGCTCGATTGCGGCACCGTATTGATCGCCCACAAAGATATGCCGGACGATTTGGCCTATCTGATCACCAAGACGCTTTGTGAAAATCGCGGAGCGATGGTTGAGGCGCATAAAGCCTGGGCGGACTTCGAACCGGAGAAGTCCGGCCGCCCCGAAGCTACCGGAATACCCCTGCACACTGGTTCGGAGCGCTATTACCGGGAGCGCGGATGGCTCTAGACGCGAAATTAGAAACAGCACACGATTCCGCTTCCGGGCAGAGGCCGCCTCAATCGCGGGCCAGACAAGCGGCGATCTTGATCCTGAGCCTCGGCTTGTGCGCATTCCAGATATTTATTCTGCTATGGCCGCAGGCCCCGCTGATGGAGCGCCCTATTCATCTTTCGCTGGCGCTTGCTCTGATGTTTCTGGTCTCGCCTTTGGCGCACGCGCGGCTCAGCCGGCGCTTCGGGCGAGGCCTTGACCTGGCCGGTCTGGCTGCCGCAGTTGCTCTGGCGGGCTACTACGTGGTAGCTCAGGAGCGGCTGAATACCCGAATCGAGGTTGTCGACCCGGTTTTGACCGTCGATGTCGTCTTCGGCTTGATTCTGATCCTGCTGCTGCTCGAGGGCGTGCGCCGCATCGTCGGCTGGTCTTTGCTCGGTTTCATTCTCGTCGTTTTTCTTTACAACTTCGGCGGAGCGTTCTTTCCCGGCTGGGCGTGGTTCCGCGGTTTCGGTCTGAAGGAGACGATCGAAATCCTCACTATGACCACTAATGGCATTCAAGGCGTCACCACGCAGACCTCGGTGCAGTTTATCTTTTATTTCATTCTGTTCGGCGCCATGTATGGAGCCATCGGCGGAGGGCAGCTTTTCATCGACATCGGCCTGGCCGTGAGCGGCCGCTTCCGCGGCGGTGCAGCGAAGGCCGCGGTCATCTCCAGCGCGCTGATGGGGACCATCAGCGGCAGCGCAGTGGCAAACGTGGCTTCCGTGGGCGTCTTTACAATTCCGTTGATGCGCAAAGCCGGATACCTGGCGGAAGAGGCGGGCGCAATCGAAGCGATCAGTTCTACAGGAGGGCAGCTTATGCCGCCTGTGATGGGAGTTGCAGCGTTCGTCCTCGCCGAGATCTTGCAGATTGACTACGGAAAGGTCGCGCTGGCTGCGGCGATACCGGCAATCGCCTTCTACATCTCGTTATTTTTCGTCGTGGACCTGATGGCCAGGCGGCACAACATCGGCACGTTGCCGGCGGAATATTTTGCAACGCGCGCACCGATTCTGCCGCGCCTTTTTCTGCTGACCCCGCCCCTGGTCCTGGTTGCCTTTCTGGCTGCCGGACGTTCCGCCACGTGGTCCGTGAATGCGGCCATCGTGGCTTGCGTAGCCACATCTTATTTCAGACGGCAAAGCTGGCTGAGTCTTGCCGGCTGGAAGCGCGCGATTTTGGACGCCGCCGGCCAGGCAAGTCAGGTCGCCGTGCCTATCGCCGCCATCGGAATCATCATCGCGATCGCGACGCAATCAAATCTCGCGCTTAAATTTTCGACGAATTTGATGGCCACCGGTGCACACAACATCTACGCCGCGATGGCGCTCACCATTATCGGCTGCATCATTATGGGTATGGGCCTACCGACGGTCGCAGCCTACATCATCGGCGCGATCCTCTTCGCGCCGGTCTTAATCAAGTTGGGCATCGCGCCGCTCGCAGCGCACCTGTTCGTCATGTACTACTGCGTCCTTTCGATGGTGACGCCGCCTGTCGCGCTCGCTGCGTATGCAGCGGCCGGTCTCGCTGGCTCGGATACCATGCGCACCGGCTGGCGCGCATTTCACCTTAGTGTGGTTTCGTTCCTGATTCCCTTCGGGTTTGCCTTCGACTCGCATATCCTCGGACAAGGCAATCCAGGAATGATTCTGCTGGGTTTTTTGTCGCTGGTCGCAGCGACCGCAAGCTGGGCCGTTGCCTTGGTCGGCTACTGGCGAGATCATCTGTCTATCGCGGTGCGGGTGCTGCTGGGAGCGCTATCCGTAGCCGTAATCCTGTTTCCAACAGGCTCCCGCGGCTGGACCGCATCGATCCTGTTGCTTGCGCTCTGCGCGACGTGGGTTTTCCTACGCGGCCGGCGCGCTGTGCAGAAAGTCACACGGAGCGCGCAAGCGTGATCATTGGCGCTCAGAGCCATCCGCGCGAAGTCAGGCTGGCGTGCCGCGAAGGAACTTTTTCCGGCACAACGCGCGGCGTCGCTTTAGGATACGTGCAGTGCAATCTTGTCATTCTCAGGCAGGTATACGCCTACGAATTCCTGCTCTATTGCCAGCGCAATCAGCGGGCATGCCCCGTGCTGGAAGTGACTGACGCCGGCGATCCGGAGCCGAAACAAATGGCGCCGGGCGCGGACCTTCGCACCGATCTGCCGCGCTACGCCGTCTACCGCGAGGGATGCAGAATGCCGGACGTCACCGATATCCGGGACCTTTGGCAGGAGGACTTCGTCGCTTTTCTCATCGGATCTGGAATTACTTTCGACGCTGCCTTAGAAACCGCGGGGGTTCCGACGACGCGCGATCGCTGGGTGCTGCGTACTACGCGCCCGACCGTTCCCGCTGGACGTTTTCGAGGCGCGCTCGTAGTAACCATGCGCTGGTTAAGCCCGTCGCAAGCGATCACCGCAACGCAGGTCACAGCGCGTTTCCCATTTAATCATGGCGCGCCGATTCATATGGGCGAGCCATCCGCTATTGGCGCGGACCTCGCCCATCCATACTTCGGCCCGCCGGTGGAGCGCGTTCCCAGCGGCATTCTGCCGGTCTTCTGGGCTTGCGGCGTGACGCCGCAGGAGGCCGCGCTTGCGGCGAAAATCGACCTGATGATTACGCACGCCCCCGCACACGGCTTCGTTACGGACGTAAAAGCCGAAGCACTGGCCCAACTATAGCGATCGCGCTTCGGCGCCTATCGCAGCCACCAGCGGTCGGTGAGAAACTCTCCCTGCTCCTCGTTCCAGGTGCCGAACTTCGTGGCCATTTGTCCTCCGTCCACAAACAGCGCTGCTCCGGTGATGTAGGAGGCGAGATCGGAGGCAAGAAACGCGGTCGCGTTGGCAACCTCCTCGGGAAGACCGCCGCGGCCCAGAGGAATGTGCCGAAAATAATCTTTCAGAACGCCGGGCGAAGAGAAATGCCGGTCCGTGAGGCGCGTGCGGATGAGCCCGGGGCAGACTGCGTTCACGCGAATCTGATACGGGCCAAGCTCGTTGGCGGCAGTGTGCAGCAGCCCGAGCACTCCTGCCTTGCTCGCGTTATAGGCCGCAAGCCGCGCCTCACCGTCATATGAGTTCGTCGACGCTGTGATCACGATCGATCCGCGGCGGCGTGGCTTCATGCTCGCGGCGGCTGTCTGAAGCGTGTAAAAGACGCCCGTCAGATTGATGGTCAAGATACGGTTCCACAGCTCCGGCGAGGTCGCGTCGAGTTCCGCTTCCCTGCCCACACCGGCATTAGCGACGACAATATCCGGCGAACCGGCCGCCGCAAAGGCCGCTTCCAGGGAACCGCGGTCTGTCACATCAGCGACGTATCCTCGCGCTCCGAAAGCGGCGGCTGCTTCGGCCGGCTTTTCGTGCTCCAGATCGAGCAGCCACACCGTGGCGCCGCCTGCCGCCAGCACGCGCGCGGTCGCCTGTCCGATTCCATTTGCGCCGCCGGTCACGATGGCTGTTTTACCGTTGAAGTTGAAAGGCATCGGAACTTTTCTAGCACACCGCTATACTGGAGAGAAATGTCTGGTAGGGGATTCACCAGGAGAAGCCTGCTGGCTATGCTCTCCGCGCCTACGCTACGAAGCTGGGGGCAGGGCGTATCGTCGCGCAGCGTCAAGCCGATGCCGCGAGGCAAACCTTCGGGTCTGCCGTTCCATGCGCGGTTCACCGACATAGCCGCGGAAGCGGGCTTGCGAGCTCCCCTGATTTACGGAAGCGCGGACCACAAGGACTATATCCTCGAGACTGTTGGCTGCGGGTGCGCCTTCATCGATTATGACAACGACGGGTGGCTCGATATTTTCCTGCTATGCGGTACACGGCTGGACGGCGCTCCCGAAGGGGCCACGAACCGGCTCTACAAGAATAACCGCGACGGTACGTTCACGGATGTGACCGAGAAAGCCGGGCTACGGCGTACGGGCTGGGCCTCGGCCGTGGCAGTCGGCGATTACGATAATGATGGCTTTGATGATCTGTTCGTGACGTACTGGGGGCAAAACGTTCTGTACCGTAATAACGGGGATGGCACCTTCACGGATGTCACGGCCAAGGTCGGGCTAATGCACTCCGGCACCCGCTGGGGTTCAGGCTGCACGTTTGTGGACTATGATCGCGACGGCCGGTTGGATTTGTTCGTAGCAAACTATCTGGAGTTCGACGCCAAAGCGGTACCGAAGCCCGGAGAGAACAGCAACTGTAACTGGAAGGGAATTCCGGTAAACTGCGGACCTCGGGGGCTGCCGCCCAGCGTTCCGGCTCTTTACCATAACAACGGAGACGGCACGTTCACGGATGTAAGCGTGAAGTCTGGCATCACGAAGGCTACGGGCAGTTACGCCATGACTGCTGTGGCGGCCGATTTTGATAATGACGGCTGGCCTGATATTTACGTAGCTTGCGACTCTACGCCCAGTTTTCTGCTCCGCAACAATCACGACGGGACTTTTACCGACGTCGGTCTTGAGAGCGGTGTGGCATTAAATGAAGACGGCATGGAACAGGCCGGAATGGGACTTGGGATTGGCGACTACAATCTCGACGGCAATCTTGATATCTTCAAAACCCATTTCGCCGATGACACCTCAATCCTCTATCGCAACGACGGCAAGGGGAATTTCGAAGACGTTACGATTCGCGCGGGCCTGGGAGTCGAAACGAGGTTTATTGGCTGGGGAGCGGGCATCTTCGACTTCGATAATGACGGCCTACCCGATTTGATGTGGGCCACGGGGAGCGTTTATCCGGAGGTCGAACGCAAGCTGCCCAATTATCCATTCCGAACGCCCCGTATCATATTTCGAAATCTGGGAGGCGGCAAGTTCGAAGAACTGATCGATCAGGCAGGACCGGGAATCGACACGCCGCATGCCAGCCGCGGCTGCGCTTTCGGAGATTTCGACAATGATGGCGATGTCGACATCCTGGTGATGAACTTGAATGAACCGCCGTCACTGCTGCGCAATGACGTCACCGGCAACGGACATTGGCTAAAGGTGAAACTGGTAGGAACAAAATCGAACCGCAGCGCCATTGGCGGCCGGGTGACGGCGCACTATGAAGGCAAGCGGCAAGTGCAAGAAGTGCTGAGCCAGGCGAGTTTCTATTCGGCGAACGATCAGCGCCTGCACTTTGGCCTGGGGCCCGTGGAGAAGGTAGACCTGGCGGTGAGATGGCCCAACGGCTCAGAGGAAACAATCCGAAATGTTACCGCGAACCGCCTGGTAGTGATTAAGGAAGGCGCAGGGATCATAAAGCAGGACCTGTTTAGCCGGTCATGATAGAATGAGTTGTCTCCCCAAACTCCGGGCCCGTAGCTCAGTTGGTTAGAGCGCTACCTTGACACGGTAGAGGTCACAGATTCGAGTTCTGTCGGGCCCACCACTCACATTACCGATCTATAACACGCGATCGGTCCGGAAAACTCTGAACAAAGGTGCCACTGTAAACCGCAAGGAAACCGGCCCTCAAACCGCCTTGACTCGGTCCGAAGAAAGACTAGAGTAATCTGGACATTGGGAACTCCAATTAATGCCCCAGGTAGCCAGCTTCGAGATCACTGTGGGCCGTCAATCGGTCCGGATTACGCGGCCTGACAAGGTCTTGTTTCCACAGGATGGCATTACGAAGCGGGAATTGGCGGAATACTACCAGCAAATAGCGAGCGTGATGTTGCCATATCTGCGGGGCCGGCCCATCGCTATGGAACGGTACCCCGACGGCATTCGCGGCGAACGGATTTTTCAAAAGGCGGCAGCACGCTATTTCCCTGCTTGGGTGAAGACAGCATTGATGAAGAAGCAGGGAGGCACGGTCCGCCATGTAATCTGCGATGATGCCGCCACACTGGTTTATCTTGCAAACCAGGCTTCCATCACTCCACACGTCTGGCTCAGCCGGTCAGACAAGCCGCAATGCCCCGACCACATGATCTTCGACCTGGATCCCTCCGGCGATGATTTCAGTGCCGTCTGCCGAACCGCTCTCAAACTGCGGGAGCTTCTTGAGCACGACGGCCTGCGCGCTTTTGTGAAGACCACAGGATCCCGAGGTTTGCATGTGCTGGTGCCGCTCGACCGGCGCGTCGATTTCGACGACGTCCGCACCTTTGCGCGTGCAGTCGCGAAGCGTCTTGTCGCAACCGATCCTGAGCACCTCACCATGGACATTCGAAAGGGCAAGCGGGGCGGCCGTATCTTTATTGACACGGCGCGCAACGCCTACGCCCAAACCGCCGCGCCTCCCTATGCCGTTCGGCCGCGCGACGGCGCCCCGGTTGCCGCACCGCTCGAATGGAGGGAGTTGGAGGATCCGAAGCTGCGTCCAGATACGTACACCATACGCAATATCTTCAAACGGCTGGAGAGCCTCGGGGACGTTTGGAAAGGCGTCACGAGCGGCGCCTCGTCTCTGCCCAAGGCTAAACTCGCTGCAAGCTGAAAATCCGCCCGCCCTGATTTGCCGGCATTCGCAGGACCCGGTGACTGCTATAACAAACTTAGGGGGCATGATGTCAGCATCGCTTCAGACCGAGGGCGGAACTCTTACGTACGGCATAGGCGAGTATGAGCGACAGTTCGAGCAGATTCGCAGTGATGCCGAAGCCCTGACTGCCGGTTTAACACACAAGCAGTTTAATTGGAGACCTGCAGCGGGCGTCTGGTCGATTTCCGAGTGCCTGTGCCACCTCAACATCTCGGGCGAGTGGTGGCTGCGCGAACTCGACCGCGCGATGGAGGCGGCCAGACAGCGGGGTTGGAGAGGCGACGGAAAATTTCGTGTTGGGTGGCTGGCCTCGCGGTTCATCCGCAGCAACGAACCGCCGGTGCGAAGGCGGTTTCGTGCACCGCGGCGGTTCACGCCCGTTGACGATCAGCCGCTCTCGGCTGTGCGGCCGACATTTATGCATCTACAGTCGCAATTCATCGAGCGATTGAAAGATGCTGCGGGACTGGACCTCACACGGACAAAAGTCTCAACGCCGGTTCCGCTGCTCAAGTTGAGCCTGGGCCCATGCTTCGGGTTGATTGCGGCCCATGAACGCCGGCATCTCTGGCAGGCACGGCAGGTACGGAACGAGGAGCGATTTCCGCTGAGCTAACGACAGCCGTCGGCGCGCTCATTCTTCAGGTGAGGGCTCCACTGCAATGCCGCTGCCCGTAAGCTCCTGCGGCGGGTCGCCACCCGCGAGTTGCTGCGCAACGATCAGCTCCCGTGCGGGCGCGCGCAGTGCTGGGAGGCGCATCCAGAAGATACCCGCGGCCAAAATGCAAATGACTCCGCCCACACCGACGGTAAATGGCGCTCCCCAACGCTCGGCCACAGCGCCGGCGAGCAGTGCTCCAATCGGAGCCATTCCCATAAACATCATGGAGTAGACCGACATGACGCGCCCGCGCAGCGCGTCAGGCGACATGGTTTGAATGAGCGTGTTGGAAGAGCCCATTTCGATCATCATGGAGAAGCCGATCGGCACCAGGGCCAGGCAAGATAGCCAGAAGGAGCGCGATATGGCGAAAACAATCAGGCTCGCGCCGAATCCCGTAGCAGAAATGGCCACCCACCGGCCAAGGCCGCGAACTCCGTGGCGCGTAGCCAGCAGCAGTGCACCGGCGAGCGCTCCCACACCAGAGGCGCCCATCAGGAGCCCCAGCCCCCTCGCCCCACCGTGCAGGATCTGATCGGCGAAGATCGGCATCAACACGGAAAACGGCATTCCGGTCAGGCTTAATACGCCGAGCAGAATCAGCAGCGAGTAGATCGGGGGGTTGCGGCTTACGAATCGGAAGCCCTCGATAATGCTCGAGAGCGGAGAGCCGGAGCCCGGCGCCACTTCGTGCCGTGCCACACGCATCATCATCAGGCCCGCGATTACCGCGATGTAACTCACGCCGTTGCCAAAGAAGCACCACCCTTCACCGATGGCGGCAACCAGGATTCCAGCGATCGCCGGCCCGACGATGCGCGCGCCGTTGAACATCGAAGAGTTGAGCGCGATCGCATTGATCAAATCCGCTCTGCCGACCATGTCCACCAAAAAGGCCTGGCGAGCGGGAATATCGAAGGCATTCACCACGCCAAACAGCGCGGCAATCACGAAGAGATGCCAGATGCGCACGATTCCGGTGAGCGTCAGGGCGGAGAGTGTGAGCGCCAGCAGCATGGAAGCAAATTGCGTGGCGATGACCACGTGGCGGCGGCTATAACGATCCGCGACGATGCCTCCGAGAGGCGCCAGAAGAAATACCGGTATCTGATTGGCGAAACCCACCGCGCCCAGCAGTACTGAAGAGCCCGTGAGCCTGTACACCAGCCAGGACTCTCCGATCGTCTCCATCCAGGTGCCGATCAGAGAAATGAACTGCCCGGAGAAAAAAAGCTGAAAGTTCCGATTGCGCAGTGCGCGAAAAGTGGATGGCAGTTGGAGGGTGCGGTTGCTCACGGTAGGCTCATCAGCATGCCAACGGCCATCTCGTTTTACCATAGTAAGCAGCGGTTGAGAGGTCCCGCAATGCCACTGGTTCCTCACTACATCGACTCGCTGCGGCCTTATGAGCCGGGCCGCAGCCCGGAGGATGTGCGGAGGGAATATAACCTTGGTCGGGTAACCATTCTGGCCTCGAACGAGAATGCGCTGGGCCCTTCGCCCAAGGCGCTTGAGGCTGCCTCGCAAGCACTCAGCAGCTTTCATCGATACCCCAACGGCGGCCGAGACCTGCGCGAAGTGCTGGCGCGCGAATACGACGTGAAGGTTGAAAACGTAATCGCAGGCAGCGGCTCGGAAGGCATCATGTCCAATATTATCCGCACGTTCCTGTGTGACGACGACGAGGTGCTCACTACAGAGGCGGCCTTCCTGGGTTTTCAAGTACTGGCTCGCTCGCGCGGCATCGCGTACCGAACCGTGCCGTACAAGAACTGGCGCTACGACCTGGAAGGGATTGCCGCGGCAATTACTCCGAAAACAAAGATCATTTATCTGGCAAACCCGAATAATCCCACGGGAACGATTTTTACACGCCAGGAATTCAAGACGTTTTACAGCCACGTGCCGGAGCGGGTTCTGATTATTCTGGACGAAGCCTATTTCGAATATGCCAAGGACAACCCGCGCTATCCCGATTCGATGCAATACCGCTACGACAACGTGATCACGCTGCGTACCTTTTCCAAGGTTTACGGGCTGGCAGGGGCGCGGATCGGATATGGCTTCGCCCACGAAAATTTGATCAAGAATCTGCTGAAGGTGAAACTGCCGTTTGAGCCGGCCACGGTGGCGCAGGCGGCCGGAATCGGCGCGCTGAATGACAAAGAGTTCCTGCACCGCTCGCTCGCGCTCAACGCACGAGGGCTGCGCCTGCTGACAGAAGCCCTCGACTCGCTCGAGTTTCGCGTAATTCCTTCAGAAGCCAACTTTCTCATGATCGCGCTCCAAGATGCGGAGCAGGCCACGTTCCTTTTTGAGGAACTTCTTAGACAGGGAGTAGTAGTGCGGCCGCTCGCATCGTTCGGGCTGCCGCAGTGCTTGCGTATCTCGACAGGCACGGACGAAGACAACCAGCGGTGCGTGGAGGCATTTGCCAAAGCACGGGAGGCGTTATGCAGCAAGTTTTAGACCGCTCGGCGGAAGCGGGCCAAGATCTTTTGCCACTGAATGGCACCGATTACGTGGAATTTTATGTCGGCAACGCGAGGCAAGCCGCGTACTACTATCGCGCGGCGTTCGGCATGAGCCTGGTGGCTTATAGAGGGCCGGAGACCGGGACGCGCGAAACGGCATCCTATGTCGTGGAGCAAAACAAAATCCGATTCGTGCTGACAACGCCACTGCGGCCCGCCGGCCAAATTGCCGAGCACGTTTTCCGGCATGGAGATGGCGTGCGCGATATCGCGCTGGCGGTGGACAATGCCGAAGCAGCGTATCGCGAGGCGATGCGACGGGGCGCGCGAAGCGTCCGCGAGCCGGAGGTGCTGCGGGATCAATACGGCGAAGCCCGCATTGCGGCGATTGCAACCTACGGAGACACCATTCATTCTTTTGTCGAGCGGGGCGGCTACACGGGTGCATTTCTGCCGGGATTCACGGCGATTAGCGAGCCGGACCGGGTCGCGAGACCGGTGGGGCTGCTCCATATCGACCACATGGTGGGCAACGTGGGTTGGGGCCAGATGAATGAATGGGTAAAGTTTTACCGCGATGTCCTCGGCTTTCAGCTCTACCAGCATTTTGACGATCGGGATATTAGCACCGAATACTCGGCCTTAATGTCAAAGGTGATGGCCAACGGCAACGGGCGGGTAAAATTTCCGATCAATGAGCCCGCTACTGGCCGTAAAAAATCCCAGATCGAAGAGTACCTGGAGTATTACAACGGGCCCGGTGTGCAGCATATCGCCATGGCTACCGGCGACATCATAGGCACGATCTCGAAAATGCGGGAGCAGGGAGTGGAATTCCTGCGCGTGCCGGATACCTACTACGAGGACTTGCTGGCTCGCGTGGGCTCGATCGAGGAGCCGGTGGAACAGCTCCGCGAGCTTGGCATTCTGGTGGACCGCGATGACGAAGGCTATATGCTGCAGATCTTCACCCGGCCCGTGGAAGACCGGCCGACCCTGTTCTACGAAGTGATCCAAAGAAAAGGAAGCCGCAGCTTTGGCAAGGGTAATTTTAAAGCATTGTTTGAAGCTATCGAGCGGGAGCAGGCACGGCGCGGAAATCTCTGATGAAGCTGTGCACGTTCGAAGTTCGGACTCCCGTGGGGCGTTTTCGCCGCTTGGGAGCGTGGCGGGAGGGACGGATTGTGGACTTGAACTTCGCCTGCGCGCGGCTGCTGTCGGCCAAAGGCGAGCCGGAAGCGCAACGGCTTGCAGACGCTTTTATTCCCCCGTCCATGCTCGATTTTCTGCGCGTGGGCGCGACGGCAGACCGCTGGGCGCGCGAGTCGTTATCGGCCATTTCCGGCGAGCCCGAAGGCCCAGGCGGAGAGCAGATCGTCTATGCCGAGAGCGCGGTTCGGCTGCTCGCGCCGCTTCCCAATCCGCCTTCGGTGCGCGACTTTTATGCGTTCGAGGCGCATGTGAAGACCGGGTTCGCCAAGCGCGGTGAGCCGATGCCCGATGAGTGGTACCAGATGCCCGTGTATTACAAGAGCGGCCATCACGCGATTATCGGAACTGGAGAGGACGTCCGCTGGCCGTCGTTCACGGAGCGGTTCGATTACGAGCTGGAGCTGGCGGCGGTGATCGGAAAGCGGGGGCACGACATTCCTGCGTCCCAGGCCCGCGACTACATCGCGGGCTTCACCGTGATGAACGACTTCAGCGCGCGGGACGTGCAGCGCAGCGAAATGAAGGTGCGGCTGGGACCTGCCAAAGGAAAAGACTGGTCGACTGCCCTCGGACCCTGGCTGGTAACTCCGGAAGAGATTGGGGATCCTTACAACCTCGAGATGATAGCCCGGGTGAATGGCGAGGTCTGGTCGCGCGGTAATTCGCAGTCGATGTTCTGGAAATTCGAGCAGATGATCGAGTTTCTCTCGCGCGACGACACTGTGCTGCCCGGCGACGTACTGGGATCGGGAACGGTGGGCGGCGGCTCCGGGCTGGAACTGGATCGCTGGGTGCAGCCGGGCGATGTCTTGGAGCTGGAGATCCAGAAAATTGGAGTGCTGCGGAATCGCGTGGTCAGGAGTGCGGCCGCCAAAACGAATTCTTAATGGAGGAGCGATGTTTCCGCTGAGGAAAGGAAAAGCAGCGCAGCAGGCCCACGTCGGCCTGCCCCAGGGGACCTATGAGGAAGAGCACGGCAGGAAGGGATTTTACGGAAAGAGCGCGCATCTGTATCATGCGCATCCGCCGACCGGCTGGATCCGCTTCGAAGGCAAACTACGCCCGCACTGCTTCGATTTGAATAAGCTGGAGCCTTCGGACTTGCGAGATCCTGAGGGCTCGCCCGTAGCTTTTCTGGGAAATCAGGATGTCACGCTGTATGTCTCGCGGCGCTCGCACGGGATGCCCTTCTACTACCGCAATGCCGACGGCGACGAGCTGATGTTTGTGCATCGAGGCCACGGCACGATTGAAACGGATTTCGGGCCGATTAGTTTCGAGCGCGGGGATTACGTGGTTTTGCCTCGTGCCGTGACGTACCGGGTGGTACCGGAGAGCGATGATAATTTCTTCCTGATCATCCAGTCCAACGGCGAATTCAATCCGCCGGAAAAGGGCCTGGTAGGGCAGCATGCACTGTACGATCCGGCCGTCGTCCAGACGCCGGAGCCCGAGCCGCACCTGGACGATCATCGCGAATGGGAGGTACGGATCAAGGTGGAAGACGAGATCTCCAAAGTATTCTATCCGTTCAATCCCATCGACGTGGTGGGTTGGAAAGGAGATCTTACCGTGTGGAAGATCAACATGCGGGACATACGGCCGATCATGAGCCCCCGCGCTCATTTGCCACCGAGCGCGCACACGACGTTCGTCACTTCCGGAGCGGTGATTTGCAGTTTCCTGCCGCGGCCGCTTGAGGAGGATCCCGACGCGCTGAAGGTGCCGTTCTTCCACCGCAACACGGATTACGACGAATTCATCTTTTACCATGACGGCGATTTCTTCAGTAAAGACAACATTCGGCCGGGCATGGCTACGCTGCACCCCCGCGGCATTCATCATGGGCCGCATCCGAAAGCGCTCGCGAACCAGGCGGCCAAGAAGCGGACCGATGAATATGCTGTAATGCTGGACGGCTTGAATCCCATTCGTGTGTTGGAGGCAGGCGAACGGGTAGAGTGGAAAGATTACTGGGCAAGCTGGCTGGAGAAAAAATAGTTGATCATCGATCCCGCTGAGGCCGATCCGCGGAATGTTTATAAGCTGATGGTCGGGGTGATTGTGCCGCGGCCCATCGCTTTTGTTTCTACCGTAAGCCCGGAGGGAGTGCGCAATCTTGCCCCCTTCAGTTTCTTTACAGGCATCAGCGCCAATCCGCCGGTGATTTGCTTCTCGCCGATGGTGCGCGCGAGCGACGGCGCGCGGAAGGACACGCTGCGGAATATCGAGGCTACCGGAGAGTTTGTGGTGAACGTGGTCTCGGAGGATTTTGCGGAGGCCATGAACGCGTGCTCCGCGGAGTTCCCGCCGCAGGTGGATGAGTTTGCGGAATCAGGGCTCACGGCGCTGCCCAGCGACCTGGTAAAGCCGCCGCGCGTGGGCGAATCGCGTGTACAGATGGAATGCCGTCTGGTCCAGGTGGTGCATGTGAGCGCAAAGCCGCTGGGCGGCAGTCTCGTCCTAGGCGAGGTGCTGCGGTTTCATGTGGCCGACGAACTCTTTGAGAATTTCCGCATCGATCCCGATAAGCTGCGGGCGTTCGGCCGTATGGGCGGGGCAACCTACACCCGCACGACGGACCGCTTCGAGCTCATACGGCCTACTCTGCCGGCTGCCAAGCCGTGAGCAGGATCGGCTTTTGGGTCGCGCTAGCAATCATCGTCGGCGCGAATCTGGCGCTCGAGTGGCGCCTGGCGCATGAAGATTCGCAAACAAACGACGAAGCCGCTCACATAGTCGCGGGCTATAGTTATTGGACTCTGCACGATTGGCGGCTGAACCCCGAGCATCCGCCGCTTTCCAAGCTGACGGCGGCGATTCCGCTGCTGCCCCTTTCCCTTGAGCTTCGTCCGGATCCGCAGAAATGGGCCGACGCCGATGAGTTCACAATCGGTCGTGAGTTTCTCTATGCAAATCGATATCCGGCAGACGACATTCTCGTTCGTTGTCGCGCGGTCATTATCGTTTTCACGATCGCCCTGATCGTGACGATTGCCGTCTGGGCGCGCAGCCGCTTTGGTGAGCTTGCCGCACTGATCGCCGCCGGGCTGGCTGCGTTCGATCCGGGATTGCTTGCTCACGGCCACTACGTCACCTCGGACGTGCCGGTCAGCCTGTTCTTTTTCATGGCGTCCATCGCGTGGTTCTCCTGGCTTACATCCGGCGCACGGCGATGGCTGGCTCTAACGGGCGTTTTCACGGGCCTCGCATTGGCTACGAAATTTTCTGCATTTCTGCTGTTTCCCGCATTTGTTGTCTTATGGTGCGTTCGCCGCCGAAGGCTGTCGTGGCGGCATGCGGTTTACATCGTTGCAGTGCCCTTCCTGATCATCTGGGCGTCATATGGATTCGACACGCGCCCGCCCGCTTCGGACCCGCGAATCGGCTCGACGCTGGCCCGCACGTCCGGCCTGGCAACCGTCCCAGTGCCCGCCTACTATTTCTTTCGCGGGCTGCACCTCCAGTTGCGTCATGCGCATGGCGGCCACACCGCATATTTGCTCGGCCGCCTCTCCAGCCACGGCTTTCGATGGTACTTTCCAATCGCCTTTCTGGTAAAGACTCCTCTCGGTCTGCTGGCCGGTATCGCCGTAGGCGGTCTGATTCTTGCATTGCGCAGCCCGCGATCGTTATGGCTGGCACTTCCTGCCCTGACCTATTTTGCAATCAGTATGGCAGGACCGCTGAACATCGGCCTCCGCCATATTCTGCCTATCTACCCGTTTCTCTATTTGCTGATTACAGCGGCATTCGGCCACGCCGGGCGAATCCGGCTTGTTCTCGCGGGCTGTGTTCTGGCCGCCGCTGTGGAATCTTTGGCGATCTATCCACTTTCCCTGGGGTTCTTTAATCTCGTGGCAGGCGGTCCCCGCAACGGGACGCGGTACCTGCTTGACAGCAATGTGGATTGGGGCCAGGATCTCAAGCGCCTCCGTATTTTTCTCGCGCAGCGCGGCATCCAGCAGCCATGCGTCGCTTATTTCGGAGAGGCAGAGCCCGCATATTATGGAATTCATTCCCGTCCTTTGCCCGAATTGCGCTCGGCCGCGGATGTGGACCGCTTAAATTGCGTCGCCGTGGTAAGCGCGCAGCTCTTGTTTGGATCCTTTGCAGACCCGTTTGGCGCAATCGAGCGCCGCTACCCGGATGCGGTGGTAGGCAGTTCCCTGTTCATGTTTGATCTGCGGCATCAGGTTAAGTAGCGTGGAGCCTCCGACAGAAAGGCAGCGACAGGAGTGCCAGTACCACCTAGAGCCTGCACAAGTCCATTTACGCTCCACCGTGTTGACAATGGGTGCCGCGCCACCGTAGAATTCTCCCAACGTTCAGAGTTTTACTTGTTGGCCTGGAGCGCCAGGAAGTAATCTCTGGGTGAGCGGGCTTCAGGGTAGAACCAAGGGATAAACTTACGACCGAAGGTGGAAGGGCGTCGATGACGTTAGCACAGCGTTGTGCAGCATTTGTGGTTTTGAGCAGCTTGGCCGCTGCGATCGTTCCGGCACAGGTGACATCGGGTTCACTGTCCGGCACCATAACGGATTCGAATGGCGCCGTCGTTCCGGGCGCAAAGGTTGTCGCGACTCATGAACCGACCAACCGGGAGTACCCGGCGGTCAGCACGGACGCGGGACTATACGTTTTTCCCAACTTAGTACCTGGCCCGTACACAATCACCGTCGAACAAACGGGATTTAAGAAGCTGGTTCGAACCGGCATCGAAATCCGGATCGGGCAGCGCCAGGACCTGGATTTGCAGCTTGAGGTCGGCGACATCCAGCAGCGTATTGAAGTAAGCGCCGAACCACCTCTCCTCGAGACATCGACGGCGGAGCGAGGCCAGGTGCTGAGCTCGCAGGTGCTGTATAGTCTGCCAATTTATAGCGGCGGTCTCCGCAACGCCGAGACCTTTGTTTCGTACATGCCCGGCGTCAACAGCGGGGCCGAGACAAGCATCAACGGTTCCAATGGCCGGGCGAAGGAGATCGAAATCGACGGCGCGAGCCTCACTCTTCCCGAGTCTGGCGGCGTGAACTTCTATTTCCCGGGATTCGAAGCCTACTCCGAAATGAAGCTGATCACGTCCACCTATAATGCCGAATATGGACGGCTGGGCGGGGGCCTCGAAGTCTTCACCACCAAGTCTGGAACCAACTCCGTGCACGGCGCAGCGTTTCTGAACATGCGCCGCGACATTTGGGAAGCGGCGGGATGGAGCAGCAACCAGGTGCCCGGCCGAACGCCAGGATTTCGTCAGAAGGTGCGGTTCAACGAGGAAGGCGGAGCTGCCGGTGGCCCGGTATATATTCCCAAGTTGTACGACGGCCGCAATAGGACCTTCTTTTACTTTACGATTGCGAAGGATGTCAGGCCGGCAAGCCCGCTCGTCAACAATGGCTTGACCCTCCCGACCGTATTAATGAAACAGGGGAATTTCTCCGAGCTGCCGGTGCCGATCTACGATCCGAACACCTCAACCACCGCGAACGGCGTAACGACGCGGACGCCGTTCCCGGGCAACATAATTCCGCAGAATCGCTTCAGCACGATCTCCAAAAACATCCTGCCCCTTATTCCCGACCCCACCCGGCCAGGGACCAGCGGCAACTACGATTTCCTTGGCAGCAGCGTTCACGACGATACGATTTGGACATTGAAGCTCGATCATTCGATCACACAGAATCAGCGGATCGCCTATTTCATGACGCATCGTAATTATCTGGACGATGCCATCCAGTACTTTCCAGGACCCATAAGCTATGGCCTGGTGAACAAGCAGCTTCCCGATGATTACCGGGGGAACCACGACTGGACAATCAGCCCTACGAAGCTGCTCCACACCACCTTCGGGTTTAGCAGAAGCCAGCAGCTATGGAACAACCCGTTGCAGAGAGGCTATGGCTCAAAAATCGGGCTGCCGCTCTCCGGTGTCGCCGATGCGTTTCCAACAATCGGCTTCGAAACGGACTTCCCTTCCCCGGGCCTTCCCGCCGCCGGCCCGGTGCCGGCGAACAATACAGTTTTCGGCATGAGCCAGGGCAAGGTTGACAACGGCGGACAGTGGAACTGGACCACGCACGTCAACCAACAATTGAGCTGGATTCGTGGAAAGCACGAGATGAAAATGGGCTGGGACGTTCGGCGCTTGCGCACGATCGGCAACGACTGGGCCGGATCGAATGGCTCTTACTTCTTTAACCGCGCACAGACCGCCGATCCGGCGAGGTTGACTTCGACAGGCCATTCGTTCGCCAGTTTCCTGCTCGGCGCCGTGGACCAGGCCAGCGCCACGGCTACGCCCGTAACCGCGCTTCAGATCCGCTACGGCTATCATGCGGGATTTTTCCAGGATAACTGGCGCATCACACCGCGTTTCACTCTCAACTATGGCATCCGTTACGAAATCCCGATCGGCTGGCATGAAGTGAACGGCAATTACTCGAGCTTTGATCCTACAGTACCGAATCCGGGCGCGGGAAATTTGCCGGGAGCTCTGATCTTCGCCGGGGTAGGCCCGAACCGTACCGGAAAAAAGCGCCTTTACTCCACCGACTTCACCAACATCGGTCCGCGCGCCGGTTTTGCCTATCGCCTATTTGACAAGACCACGATTCGGGGCGGGTTCGGCATCTACTACCAGACGCTGGGCAATGGAGGCTGCGGCTGCACGGATGGCGTCAATGGGAGCTTCTCGCAGATATCAGACGGCGTAAATCAGGCGTTTAATTGGGACCAGGGCGGCGTGCAACCGCCGGCCGGATATCAGAAGCCGCCGCGCATCGATCCGACCTTTGATAACTTCCTGAATGGCGTTTACCGGATGGGACCGAATTATGGGAAAGCGCCGCGTATTTATAACTGGAGCTTCACCATCCAACAGGAAGTCGGCAGGTTCCTTTTCGAAGGAGCATATGTCGGCAATCGCGGTCACGGCCTCGCGTCCACGGTGTTCCTGAATCAGCTTCCTACCAGTTATTTGTCACTGGGCTCCCTGCTCAGCAAGAACATTAATGATCCGGCGGTGGTCGCCGCAGGCTACAAGGAGCCGTTTCCCGGGTTCGCCAAGGGTTGGGGAGGTGGAGCGACGCTGGCGCAAGCTCTGCGGCCATTCCCGCAATATGGGAACATCTATGACGCGAACGCGGGCGTCGGAAAGACCTGGTATGATGCGCTGCAGACCAAAGTGGAACGCCGCTTCGGGTCGCTGCAACTTATGGGCTCGTGGGTCTGGTCGAAGAGCCTATCTTTGATGACATACCGCCAGATCTTCACGCAGAGTCAGGTCAATACACAGGACTCTTATAATATTCCAGACGGCAAATCTTTCCAGCCATGGGATTTTCCACACGTCGTGAACATCCTGGCCAGTTACCAGTTGCCTTTTGGCCGGGGCAAGAAGTATTTGAGCAGCGTAAACCGCGTGGCGAATCTCATTGTGGGAGGCTGGTGGATTTCAGCGGCTCAGCAGTATCGCAGCGGAACCTTGATCCAGATCATCACGCCCGGAAATCCGCTCGGCAGCGGCGCCCTCTTCAGCCCGTTCACTAAGGCGAATGCAACAGGCCGCCCCATCAAGACCGGTGTTGCTTCCACGGATCTGGATCCGAATAATCCGAATATCCGCTGGTTCAACAGCGGCGCTAATGCCCCGTTTGTCGCGGCTCCTGCGTACACTCTGGGGACCTCCGCATTCTATAACAACGATTTCCGCAATCCATGGGTTCGGAACGAGAACCTTTCGATCGCGAAGGATTTCTTTGTTACTGAATCAATCCGCTTGCAGTACCGCGCGGACGCCCTCAATCTGTTTAACCGCACTGCTTTCGGCAACGTCAACGGGCAGATCGGTACATTTTCCGCAACCGGCGCCTATTCGAACGCGAATTTCGGGCGGCCGACAAGTCCGCAGTTGGGGCAGCGAATCATCTCCATGGGCCTCCGGCTCGAATTCTAGGAGAGCCTGAGCCGGAAATCGAAACAACCGGTTGCTGCGTGCGCGGCTCGGCATGATCACCAACGTGCCGAGCCGCGACCGCAGCAAGCGGTCATTCACTTCTTGAACAGCCAGACTTCCGCAACCTGCAAACCGCGCCCGGCGCCGCCCAGTCCCGGCTCGCGATACCACTTGAGGCGCAACTCGCCGTGCGCAGTGGCCTGCTTCGGGATGTCGAACTCAAGCGGCCGAAACGGCACCGGCCTCGCGAGCAGCGGATGGATTTCAATGCCGTCCGCAGCGGTGAGACGAATTTTTGGAGCGGTAGTGTCGCCCGCATAGACGACGCGGATCCTGTACTGCGCGGTTGGGTCGAGATCACGATACAGCATTTCAAGCGGCGTATCATACAGGGTCTCGGCATGATGCCACCACGATCGCGGATATTGCAGCATAGCACCGCCGAGTCCCCGAAGGCCGAAGCCGACGAGCGACGAGCGAAAATAGGCGGGGTCTTCGTCGAATCCCGGGCCGCGCACCAGGTGACGCTGCCGCGAAAGATTTCCCAGGTCGTCGTAAAAGCCGCCCGGACCCGGATTCGTCCAGTTCACAATCGCGTCCAGTTCTTTGAGGCGCTCCCGCTCGTCCGCCAGCCTGCGAATCTCACCGAAACGCGCGAGGAGCCAGCCTCGGTTGTTGAGCGGCATATCGATCATATCGAGATTTGCGCCGCGCTCCGGCGCTACGGCGTGATACCGCGGCACGCTCAGTTGCATCCGGATACTCTGGAACAACGCTTCGGCCAGCTCGAAAACACGTTCGCGGGCCCATTGTGCCACCGGCTCGGTAAGTGCGCGGTTCAACGTTCGCTCCGCCTGCTCCATCGCGAGCCCCGCACCCAGCTTTGGGGACATGCGCAGCTTATCCAGCGCCTCGCTCTCCAGCGCGGTCTCGTAGTTCAGCCGCAGCCGGATGTATGCGTCGTAATAGGCGCGGTACAGCGCCTGCTGGAAGCGCCAGTTCTCCAGCACCTGTGGCGAAGCCTCGCGTTCCATCGCGTGGAATTGCTCCAGCGCGGTCTCGACACCGCTATTTGTAGCCAGCGGCCCGATCCAGTTTCGCTCCAGCGCGAGCAGGCCCTGCGCGAACGAATCCGCAAACCGGTCGCCTATGAAGTACCGGCTGTACTCACGCAGAATCTCGATAACGGGCGTCTCCGGGTTCCATCCCAAGCCGCTCCAGACGAACTTGTTCACATCGTCGTTTACGCCTTCGGAATAGGTCAGAAAGCCCACCGTGTACTTCTCAAACAAATGAAAGATTCTGGCCTGCTGCGTGGGCCGCGGATTGATGATTTCTCGTCCCTCTGTGCTGGCGAATGCGAGATCCCAATCGGGCACAGGATATTGGCAATGGCGGCTGTGCGTGATGTCCGGATAGCGGCGGATCGGGTATCGGGCGGGCACCCTGGCCCGAAGCTCCGGCAACGGCATCCGGACTTGCGGGCCGTACACAACGCCGCTCAACCACGCCGGCTGCCGCTCTAGAATGCCAAGCCACTCCGACATCCATTCGGCCGAGAAGCTCTGCGGCGACATCCACATCTGCGCATTAGGGTGAAGCTTACGCAGCGATGCGGTCTGCTTTTCAAGCAGAGCCATCAGGTATTGCGGACGCGTGTGGCCGGGATCGCCTCCGGGCACAAACACCGCGTCGATGCGAGGCAGCTTGCGGAAAACTTGAGCCCATTCCTTAAGTGCAAACTCGACGGTTGCCGGGTCGGAGTAATCCTTGTCCATCGCCGGGTACCAGATCCAGACGTCGATGCCATAATCGTTAGCAATGCGCGATACTTCCTGCATCATCTCGAGCTTCGGGAGTGAGAAATGCGGGCTGTCCTCGTCATCATCCGAGCGCGGCGGGATGAGCTCGACCGCGTTGGCGCCGAATATGGCAAGGTCGCGAATATACTGCTCGAATTGGGCAGGCGTCCAGCCGTCGTAAGTATTTACTTTCGGCCGGTAGCCGATCTGGTGGCCGCGCAACGAATAGCGCGGCGCGGTGACAACCTGAAGCTGATCGTCAACACTCAAAATCTGCCGGTCCATGCGCATGTGGCGCAGCAGGTAGCCGGCGCCGAACAGGACGCCGCGCGCATCGTTTCCCGCGACAATCACGCGGTTGCCCGCAGTTTTCACTCGAAAGCCGTCTGCTCCGGGGTGGGCCGGCGGCAGATTCGCCGATAAGTTGCCCAATTCAGATGCCGTTCCCATTGCAATAACGGGCCGGCTTGGCTCAGGTGGCTGGCTTGCCACCTCCAGCCGGATCTGAGTCCGTTTGGCAATCTCTTCATGGAGCATCTGTGCGGCTTTCTTCTCAGGCGATGGGGCATCGGAACGGATGAAGATCACTGTATTCCGCAAATCGAGCGCGGGTGCACAGAGAAAACAACAGAGTGCGAGCGTAGCTGCTGTTATAGGATGCCGCATTGGCTAGATATGTCCCGCGGTGCGCCGGTGGCTCAGGTTGAGCCCGAGTATGCTTCGGCCAGTCGCTTCTTCACAAAGGCCAGATCACGAGCCATCGCGGCCAATTCATTTGCCGGATTGTAGTCCACGTGCAGAGAAACGGGTCCGGAGAATCGAGCCTGGGCGAGCGCTGAGAAGACGGCGGGCCAGTCAACCATACCCTCTCCCATTGGGCACATCGTCATCTGCCATTTGCCACCGGTCTTCTGCCAATAGAAGTCCCTCAACGTGATCATTTTCAAGCGCGGCAGAACCAGCCGCAGCGAGACGCTCCAACCGCCAACGCCGCCCTCGGCAGTAGCGTGGCACGGGTCATAACAATACCCAACCCAAGCCGGGTCAAGCTCGCCGACCACAGCTTTGGCGTCCCACACCGACGCTCCGACGTAAAAGCCGGCGCGATTCGGAAAGCCGGCGATCATACCGTAGGCCCGTCCCAGCATGCTCAGGCCGAGGACGTCACGCCGCACCTGTTGCAGGCGGGCCTCGATGTCATCATTCTCGCTATACGGCCAATAGCCCAAACGGAAGTACGGAACGCGCATGCCGCCGGCAATCGCCAGCACTACGCGGCCTGCCGGATATGAGGCGGACACCAGGTCGGTTGTAATCATCGGCACCTGCACACCCTCGCCGGTGATGCCTTCGATAGCCCGAAGCAGGTCTGCGGGAGCGCGCTCGGGAATGACGTGCCCCCCACGGCGCACCGTCAGATCGCATCCTTCAAAACCGAGTGCGGCCAGAGTGGGCCCGAGCTCGGAATAATGTAGCTTGGAGAGAATGGCGGAATGCAAACAGATAACCGGGCGCGGTGGTTGCGCCGGGGCGTTCCGGACTGCGGCCGCCGCAAGCGCTCCGACCAGTTCTCTCCGGGTCACCTTCATCTCTGCTATCCAAGTTTGTAAGGCGCGCGATAGCGATAAGACAAGTAACGGTTAGCGGCATCGTTGTTGGTGAACCGTTCAGCCTTACCATCCCATTCCAGGTAACTCCTGGTCCGGTGCGCAATATTTGCGATGAGCGTTGCAGCCGTTGAGATATGCCCGGTTTCTATGTCGCAATTGCATTTTGCGCGGCTTTTGACGCAATCGAGAAAATTGCGGGCATGGTACGCGGTGTCCTGGCTTCCGCGCACCGTTTTCGGATCGATCGCGGCGTGCTTCGACGGCGCATAGGATTTTTCGGTTTGCCGGTCCAGTGGCGTGCGCGCAAAGGACGTCTGATCGGTAATCTTTTCAGGGACAACCTCCCAGCGGTTGGAATGAATGTACATTGTCCCTTTTGTGCCGCGGAGCTCTATTTCCGCTCCCTGGACGTTTCCGGGCGCCGCGTTCGCGTTGTATTGTGCAAACATTACCAGGACGCCGCTGAAGTCCCACAGCACTTCAAGGGTGTCGGGAATTTCGCGATTGTCCCGCACCGCATATTTGCCGCCCATCGCTGTGACGGCCCGCGGATATTCTTTGCCGAGACACCAACGGATCATGTCCATATAATGGACGCCAAAGTTAGTAAGTTGTCCGCCGGAGTAGTTATAAAACCATCGGAAGTTGTAATAAGTCCGGTTGCGGTTGTATGGAACTTTGGGGGCGGGCCCCAACCAGCGGTCCCATTCCCGCTCATTTGGAGCAGATGTGTCTGGAGGACTGCCGATACCATTAGGCCAATGATTGAGGACGTTGTAGCATCGAGCTACCGTCACCTGCCCGATGCCGCCTGCGCGCACGAAATCCGCCGCCTCGCGCAGGAACGGCGACGAACGGCGGTGAATTCCTACCTGCGTCACACGCCCCGTCTCGGTCGCTACTTCTACCATACGCCGTCCCTCGGCGACGGTGAGCGAGAGCGGTTTTTCGACGTATACGTCCTTACCCGCTTTGCACGCATCGACAAACATGAGCGCGTGCCAGTGATCCGGTGTGGCGATGACAACGGCATCCACATTCTTGTCGTCGAGGAGCTTGGGATAGTCGTCATACTTTGCCGGCTGGCTCCGCGACTTGCGAACGGCAAAATCCATGTAATCTTCGCGCAGATCGCACACGGCGACGGTCTGGTTGTCACCGTGCTCCAGGAAGGCATCATGCACCTGATCGCCGCGATTGCCCAGGCCGATATAACCCATGCCGACCCGGTCGTTAGCGCCAAGCACGCGAGAGTAGCTCAGCGCCGTGGCCAGGCCCGCCGTACGCGCAAACTCTCTTCGGCTCGATTCCATTGCCACATCTCATTGTATTCGCCTGGGCCAGTGAGAATAAAGGCGGCTACGGGCGCTAGCCCTTAGCACTTGTCATAATTAGCGCCGCGGCTGCTGCTATCCTTTTCTGATGGAGAGGTCTTGCTGTGCGGCGCTGTTCGGACTACTGCTCGGGAGCGGATTGATGGCCCGCACTCCGATCCAGGTGCATGGCCATCGGGGTGCCCGGGCCATGCGGCCGGAGAATACGCTGCCGGCCTTTGAATATGCGATTACCGTGCATGCTGATGTTCTGGAACTCGATCTCGCCGTAACACGCGATGATGTGTTGGTTGTCTCGCATGATCCGGTACTCAATCCGGAGATTTGTCAGTCGCCGGGCGGCAGCCGAGTGATCCGTGAGCTTACAGTTGCCGAACTCTCCCGGTGGGACTGCGGTTCCCTGCGCAATCCCCAGTTTCCGAAACAGCAGCCGGCTCCGGGTGCGCGAATTCCGACACTCGAACAGGTACTCGATCTCGCAAGCCGCGGCTCATTCCACTTCAATATCGAAACCAAGATTTCTCCAGAGCATCCTGAGTACACCCCTTCCCCGGAACGATTCGCTGCGCTGCTTCTCCAGATTCTCCGCAAACGCAAGTTGGAACACCGTGTGATCGTGCAGTCATTCGATTTCCGCACACTGCAGGCCATGCAGCGCATGGCGCCCGAGATTCGGCTTTCAGCATTATTCGAAGACCGAGACCGGAGCTTTGTGGAAGTGTCACGCGAATCGGGCGCGAAGATCGTCTCGCCCCAGCACAGATTGATAACGGAAAAACAGGTCCAGGCAGCCCATCATGCCGGCCTGCAAGTGGTACCCTGGACCGCCAATACTCCCGCGGATTGGGAACGTCTGATCAACGCACAAGTTGACGGCATTATCACCGATGACCCGGCCGCCTTGATCACCTTCCTCGAAAGCCGCGGTTTGCGTTGATCAATAAACCTGAAAGCAGAACACCTGGTTGGATCCTTCAGGCGTCAGTGAATATTCACCCTTCTCCAGGCTGTCCACCGCTTCGAGCCGATAAATGTTGTCATTACTCAGGCGGGTAACCGTAAGCATTAATGGGCGCGTTGATTTTTTCTTCTTCTTAGAGAACGAAACTTCGCGCTGGCCGTTTCGCACCTCAAACCTGTAGAGCTGTAGCCGTTCCGGTTGGAGGTTCTGCGCCTGTAGCAGGAAGATCGGCGAGGCAAGCGGCGTCCGGGCAGAGGAGCTCTCTCCTGGAACCGTGTACACAATCTCGTCTTTGTCCTCTTTTTCCTTCGCCTCGCTCACTTCCGCCTCGATGAGATTCTGAGCGTGCAACAGATAGGGAACATCCTGCTTCGGCGGCCGTGGGCCCTTGTAGGTTTGAGCTGGAAGACCCAGCGAGGAAGCCAGCAGGACAACGATGATCGGGTGCAGCATAAGGCACCTAATCGGGATTTTACTCCGAAGACACGTGTTGCGGAGTCCTGCTGGCGCCGAGCGAAGCGAACACTCGCTCCAGTTGCCGCTCCTCGATCGGTTTGGAGATCACGAAACGGCCGTCGCCTTCAAAATCGGCGGCAAGCTCGGCATTATAGCCGTCGGCCAGCAGCACGAATGCCCCGACGAGAGGCTGCAGGTGCTCCGAAAGTTCTACCCAGTTTAAGCCCGGGGCATGAACCGAGCAGAACGCCACGTCAAAGCGCAGCCGGTGGGCGAGGTCCAGGCCAACATCGGCGTTTGGTACCGGCACTACGCGGTATCCTCGGGCGCTGAGGAGCGTGAGTAACTGTCGCTGCGCCGCTTCGTCCGGTTCCACAACGAGCGCGGTAAACTCAGAAGCCGATTCCCTGGCCTGGAGCTTCGCGGGCTGCGTGGGCGCCATTGGACGCACCTGCGCCGCCCAGGGCAACTCGATCTCAAACCGCGGATCCGATCCTGCGCTTTGTACCAGCCGAATTTCTCCGCCATGGCCGTCCAAAACACTCCGGCAGACACCCAAGCCGAGCACGCCGGCGCTTTCGTCCGTCCAGTGCGCGAATGGATCCGGATCGCCATGTGGAGCGCTATAGCTGATCTCGAGAAGAATTCTCTTAGCAAGCCGGCTGGTGCGCAAAACCATAACTTTTTCGTTCGAGTCCGCGAGCGCTTGTTCGGCGTGGACGAACAGCGCGAGGAAGACCTGCTCCAACTGGCCTCGCGAGCCGAGCACGTAGAGCGGCTCGTCGGTGCAGAGGTCCTTAACGGCGATTCCCCGCACCTTCCACTCTCGTTCCCGGAACTCGATCAGCTCACGAAGAAGCTGATTGATCTCGACCGGCCTGGCCTGCACGGCTTCGGTGCCGGCGAATGATACGAGCCGTGCGACCAGATCGGCTGCCCGGCGCGCCTCGACCGAAATCGCTTCCAGTTCGCGGTTTCCTTGTCCGCGGGAGCCAGCCAGCAATGCGGACCGCGCTGTATTGGAGATCGAAGCTAATGGCGCCTGCAATTCGTTTACAACGCCCGAAATCAAGCGGCCCACGGCGGCCAGCTTTTCCGTTCGAAAGAGCTGTTCGCGCACGGACCGTTGGTCGAGGAGACGAATGGTGACACCAATTTGGTTGGCCAGATGCTGGGCCAGCGCACGCTCGTCGGGGCTGAATTCACGAACCTTGCCCTGCTGCGCGAGTTCAAACACGCCCACCACATCGCCCTGCGCGAACATCGGGACTAGTAGCAGCGACTTGGGAGCATCATGGCCGGCCACCGGAAACGGGCTCCGGCTCGTATCCGGAATGGGTAGCAGTGTTCGGTAGTGAAAGCACGCGACCGCGCCGGCTTGGGGGCCTGTTCCGGGCGACGAAAGCGGGATGGCTACCGGATCTGCTTCTGGAACAATCGGGACGGCATCGAGCGACTTGGTCGCGCGGTTCAGCATGTAGATCTGCACCCCGGTGATACCCAGGACCCTGGGAAGTATCGCCCGAGTGTGACGGAGGATCTCCGAAGGGGACGAGGCGCCCAGTATGTCTTCACCGAGCTGGTAGGCGCGCCGCAGCATTTCGCGTTGCGCCCGCAAACGCCGCTCACGCGTCCACCAAGTTACAGCGACGAATAGAAAAATCCCCCCACCCACGCCCAGCGTCCCCGGAGAAACGGGCCAGCCCCGTTCCAGCAAGACGACATCTTCAGGTTTGGATATGAGTAGCTGGAACCAGCGGTTATATGGCGGCACGGTGCAGTACTGGGTCGCCAGGCCGGTGGCGCGAACCCGGTCGCCGGGACGATAGCTGCCAAGATCTGTATTGAGATGCTGCGGCGAGAAGGGGAGAAAGAGCTTGTACGGATTTTTGCTGTCGCCCACAAGCAAATACGATCCGCCGGTCGTTTGCCCGGACTCGATGACCCGGGCTTCCGTCGATACGAGTAGGCCTTGATTTCGGAAGCCCTGTAGTACAGGAACCGTACACTTCAGAGGTTGCGGCTCCGGACCGTGGCTCAGAATGATTAGCTCGGATGGAATCAGTACGGTCAGCCCTGCCCGGAGGCCGATCCGCCCTGTGACCCAAACTTCATCTCCAGGCGTTAAATGGGACAGGCGTGCAATGTTCCACTCGAGGACTAGACCGAAGCCATCACGTTGAATTCCTACATGCGTATATTCGAGAAACTCGATGGGCCTGACTGAAACCCGTCCCTCTACGGTCACAGTCTCGCCGAAGTGGACCGGTGCCAGATCAGGCTTACGTCGGGCGGCCGCCTCGCGAAGGCTGAGTGCTGCTTGGGCGCGCTGTAAATCAGCCAACAATAGCAGCAGGCCCAGCATTCTCAGATTCTTGAGAACTGTCCCTTGAGCCATGCGTTCAGCTCCCGGCCCCGAAATCACGGACGCCCACGAACTCCAGACGCCAAAATGACGAGCATAGAATTGCCATGCGCCGTATACATGGAATAGATAGAAGCCTATGCTGAAGCGTATCGTAACACACGCTACAGGCCCGCCTTCGAAAGCTCCTCATCGATCCAGTTCAGGTAGTTTGCCGAGCCGTCGGCAATGGACACAGCCACGATTTCCGGCACTTCGTACGAGTGCACCTTTTGCAATTCGAGGCGGAGCCGCTCGAATAGGCTTCGGGAAGACTTGACGATCAGCAGCCACTCCTCGGCGGACTCGACGGCGCCTTCCCAGCGATAAAAGCTTCGTACACGCGGCGCGACCGTCACACAAGCAGCCAGGCGCTGGTCCACCAAGAAGCGCGCGATACGTTCGGCTTCTTCTCCGCTCGAGCACGTGCTGAAGACGAGTATTTTATCCGTCATAAAAAAGTTCGGAGCAGAACTCGCACTGATGCTACCATGAAGGTCCGGATACCGCCGATGAGCCGTCCACTCGCGAAGGTTGCTTGCGCTGCGGCTGCCCTCATCGTCATCGTTTATGCATATTTGACGTTGCGCAGCAGCGTGCCCGCGCTGTCGGAAAAACGCCTCTGGATTCGAAAGCTCGAATTGCAAAATGCGGAGCTTGCGCGGCAGATCGAGGCCAAGCGGGAACGTATCCGCCGGCTTCGGGAGAGCGAGTCGGAACAAGAACTGGAGATTCGCCAGCGTCTGAAGCTGGTTCGCCCTGGCGAGAAGGTCTTTATTCTTCAGGATCCAGAGCGAAAGTAGCGGTTCCTTCCAGCTTTATGACCCATACCAATCGCGCAGTCGGACTTCGATGCCCGTTCCTTCCAGCATTTTTGCGAACGCTTTCGTGTCCGCACCCCGATAGTGATAGGGATATACGATTTTAGGATGAAAGGCGCGCACTGCCTCTGCGGCCTCTTCCGGCGGCATAGTGTACGGTAGGTTCATGCAGACGAAAGCAATATCGATGCCCTGCAGTTCCCGCATCTCCGGAATGCCTTCCGTATCACCGGAAAAGTAGAAACGCTTTCCTCCGTACGTCAGGACGTAGCCATTGCCGCGACCCTTATCATGATAGAGCTTGCCGGGCTGCGGACCGCGCTTCAGATTGTACATAGGTACGGCTTCGATGGTCCACTTACCGACGTGCTGCGTCTCGCCGTTACGAATGATCCTGGCTGTCGTAATGGTCTTGCCGACAGCTTCCGGCGCGAAGATCACAGTGCCGGGCTTTTGAAGCTGAGTGACAACTTTGGGCGCCATGTGATCTCCATGGATATCGGTAATGAGAATGATGTCCGCGGGCGGCAGACCCTCGTAGGCCCCTTGCGCCGGGTCGACATACAGGGCTTGCCCTCCGGCCTGGATCAAGAGGCTTGCATGCTGAATAGGCGTAATCCGGATTGGGCCTTCGGGGGTGGAGAACTCTTCCGGCGAAAGCCGGGCCACCAGTGCACAGGCACACCCCAAACACAAAAGCATGAATCTCGACAGCCGCATAGACCCCGATTTTATCCTGTTTGAGCAATTCCCACCAGAATGCTATAACTGGAAAAGCGAGGGCCACCCTAGCTCAGCTGGTAGAGCGGCTGATTCGTAATCAGCAGGTCGCCAGTTCGATCCCGGCGGGTGGCTCCACTCTAATGCTCGCTCCGTCAAAGAGATGCGGGCAACTTCGCAACCCCTCCCAAAATAGCGATTCCGGCGCTGTGACCAGATTTGTGCCCACCCTGTGCCACATGCGAGCCTCAACCTCGCCCGAGTCCCTTGTGTTATCATTGTGTACACAAAGGACACCGCGGTCAGATGGAAGTCACCAAGATCGGCATCCGAGAGTTTCGGGAGAATCTGGCAGCCTACCTGGAGTCCAAGACTCCGGTCGCCATCACGCGGCACGGCACGACGATCGGCGTTTACATCCCTACCCAGCCGAAGCCCACGCAGGCGGATCTCGAAGCCCTCCGCGTGGCCGGTGAGAAGATGCAGAAACTGATCGCGGCGGCCGGCGCCAGCGAGGATGAACTCGTCGCCGATTTCAAGCGCCACCGGCGGGAACGGCGAGCACGGATGAGCTCACCGTGCTCGTGATCGACGCGAACATCTTGATTCGTGCGGTACTCGGGAACCGGGTTCTTACTCTGCTCCGACAGCATGCCGGGCAGATAGAGTTCTGGGCTCCTGACACTGCGTTTGCCGAAGCACGCGAACATCTCCCCACGATTCTTGGCGCACGAGGGATCGCGGCGGATCCAGCGCTGGAGTTGCTCGGCCTGGTCAGCCGGATCGTGCAGACCGTGGAGGCGGAAGCTTACTCGCAGTTTGAACAGATCGCCCGGGCACGTCTCAAACAACGCGATGAGGATGACTGGCCCGTTCTTGCCGCCGCGCTGACGCTGGGCTGCCCCATTTGGACGGAGGATACGGACTTCTTTGGTTGCGGAGTGGCCACTTGGACGACGGACCGAATCGAGTTATACCTGGCAGAGTCGGGCAAATCCCAGGAAGACTGAAAGGGGCGGTCAACCCAACCCGGAATCTTGCAGCCACCAGCAACCTCGACCTCCGGAAATTCTTCCAGAAGTGGCGGCTGGCAACATGTGGGCAATTGCCCACATGTTCACACGGGCGCGGTGCCGCTAGACGACGGCAAGCGGCTCGGTGAAGGCATTCCTGCCATTGCCCGCGCATTGTTCGAGACTGTGTTGCACCTTTTCCATCGCCTCCCGGATGTCCGCTTCGCTCGGATGGACGTAGCGCTTGGTCGTGTTCATGTCGGTGTGGCCAGCCAGAACGTGGAGCGTAAACGGGTCCATGTGCTTGGTCCACCGGGTGATGCAGGTGTGTCGAAAGGTGTAGAGGACGAACGGCGCGACGCCTGAAGCCGTCAACGCCGCAGCGTGCTGCTTCTTCAGGGTGGAGCCTTCAATGTGGCCGCTCCTGGTGGGCGCCGGGAAGACCCACTCGGACGTAGCGGCCGCCCGGCGCATCTCCAGGATCTCGAGCACACGCTTCGAAGCCGGGATGCGGCGGCGGGACCCACGTCCTTTGCCCGTGTGGATTTCAATCGCGCCGTCACGGATGCTGTCCTGCCACTTGAGCCGGAAGCATTCCTCCGGGCGAAGCGCGCACTCGATGAGCAGCGTCGCGACGTCCCGCAGCAGGGAGGCGTCCGGTTGCCTTGGTTGCTCGCCGCGCTTCACCGCGTGGATGCCTTGAAGCGCCCGCTTGTAGGCTTCCGCGAGTTGGTGACCATTGTTTGTGGCGGCCTCCAGATACTTCCGTTCTTCTTCAAACGAGAGCGCACGTTCCCGATGGTTCTCCCCGCCGAGCAGCCGGACGCGCGGAAGAATTGTCGTCACCTTGCCCCACTCGACCGCCAGGTTGAACAGGCGGCGCAGCGTTGCCAGGTCGCGGTTGATGGTCGCCACCTGAACCTTGCCGGGCTGGCGGTGAGCAACGAATCCGGCGATCTGGTCGGGCGTAATCTGGTCCAGCGGGAGGCTCGACAGTTTCGCGTACGCCGTCAGGCTCGCGACACTGTTTTCGTAAAACCGGACGGTGTTGGGTTTCCCCGCCTTGGTGGTTCGGACGAACGGCAGGAAGTCCTCCTCCATGAACTTCTGCAACGTCGGCGCCGCTTTTTTTCCCGGTACCGGACCACTTCGTAAAGCACGCCGCCGTTCTCGTCGGTGTAGGCGTAGCGAACCTCTTCGTGCCAGCCTCCCTGGACAGGTTTTGCAGGTTTTGTTGGTTTGCCCCGGCCGATCAGCCGGAAGATTTCGGCCTTACGCGTGGGGAAGTCGCCACCGTGGAGGGCCTCCTCAAGATCGAAGATGTCTCCTCCGCGCCCGCACTGCGAATGGCAGAACCATTGGCCCGTCTCCGGGTTGACCGAGAAGTTTAGACCCTTGCCTTGGTGGATCGGGCAGGGCGCGCGTCATTCATCGCCGGACTGCTGCTTCAGGCCGGGCACGCGTGTGCGGTAGTACCCCGCGATCTCCGCGGGTGTGAACCGGACAGGCGCGCTGCCGGGATCAACGCGCATCACACCCCGCCTCCGGCTTCACTTCGCGCCCGCGCAGCCAGGATTTGACATCCTCGCGGCGGTAGCGCACACAGGCTCCAGCTTTGATGTAGGTAGGGCCCGTCTTGCGTTGCCTCCAGCGCCGTACGCTGGCGAGCGATACCCGCAGCAGCCGGGCTACCTGTTTCTCATCGAGAAGCTCCATTTCGCACCTCTGCGCCAAGGTGCGAAAACTCGTCGGCGGGCCAGAGTTCTCAGCGAAAACTCCAGCAAGTGGTTGAAAACAAAATAAAGAGAAATGTTTCCGCGGGTCGCCGAAAACTCGGGCGCAGGTCTCAGAACTTGTAGGAGGGGCTTACGTCGAGTTTGAACGCCGTTTGGTAACCCGCCGCCGTGGCGGGAATCGGATCCCCATCCAGGATCCGAAAATGCTCGCGTAGCCGCTTGCGGATGGTCTCGACGTGCTTCTGCGTCTTGGCCCACTCGCGGGCCTGGACCTCGAGCCCGGTGCAGTTCCTTCTCGCGATCCCTGGCCGGCTTGAGAACCACCTCCAGAACCCGGCGGTCCTGCTTCTGAAGCACACCCTTGTTTTCCGCCATCTCCCGGAGCAGAACCCACGCCTGATCCGGTTTCCCGTTCCGCTTGTCCTCAAACCCGAACTCGGCGTAGTTCATCGTGGAGAACTGATCGCCGCGCCTCACCTGGACCCGCTCTTCGCTCAAAAAGATGATCGAGACATCTTTGTCCCACGCGAGAGGCGGCGGTTCCGGTTCCGGCTGCGGCGCCTCCGGCGAGGGCTGCATCAGCGCCTTCCGCTCCAGCTTCTTCCGGGCGAGCGCCACCTCCAGTTCCCGCTTGGCTTCGGCCTCTTCCAAGAGCATCTCCGGCGTTATCTTAATGCCGCCCATCCCCGCCGCCTCCCAGCTTCGCTGCCGCCGGTCCACCTCTGCCAGGTATCCCGAGTGCACGATGTCGAACAATGAATCCCGGTGCTCGACGGCTGCGGCAGCGACGGCGGGATGATCATCCGCGCCGGCGGTAGCATCGGCCAGCACTCGCTCTAGCCAAGCTTTGAGATCCATCTCCGGGTCGAGCACGTGGCCGCCGATCAGTTCAAAAAGGTGCGCTTGCACAACCTCAGGTAGGCCCGAATCGCCGCCTCCCGCTCCGCCCGCGCCTTTGGCCGGAACCGGGAAGGCTCCCGCCGCAAGAACGGCCGCAGCCGCCGGAGGGCGTCGGCTTTTACGAGGTCAACGCTCGAATTCATGAAAACACCAATGCTCCGTTGTCACTGGCAGCCCAGTGGCGGGTAGAATTAAGCGATCTCAATTCACTATATTGTGTTGGAACGACATAGCTCGGCAAATGCCCGTCGTGCGCTGATGCATCTCAGCATGGTCGTCCGAGGGTTGAATCAATGATGCCTGACGAGTCCAAGGAACTGCTTCGCTCGGCGCTCGGTCTGCCACCGGATCATTCACCGTTCCCTTGGCAAGAAGCTCTTCTGGATAAGATGCACCAGGGCGAGATTCCAGATGCCCTGGATATTCCGACCGGGCTCGGCAAGACATCCGTCATGGCAATTTGGCTGGTGGCGCGCGCATGCGGCGCCAGCCTACCGCGGCGTCTGGTCTACGTGGTTGACAGGCGGGCCGTGGTGGACCAGGCGACCGAGGTCGCAATCGCCCTTCGAAAATGGATCGAACAAAACGCCCATCTGAAGGAGACCCTCGGACTGAAGGAACGCCTATTGCCGATCTCCACGCTTCGGGGGCAATACGCCGACAACCGTGAGTGGCTCGAAGACCCTTCCGCGCCCGCCATTGTCGTCGGGACCGTGGACATGGTTGGCTCACGACTTCTGTTCGAGGGTTACGGGGTTTCGCGCAAGATGCGCCCGTATCACGCGGGATTGCTGGGTGTTGACACGCTACTCGTGCTCGACGAAGCGCATCTGACGCCGCCGTTCGAGCATCTGCTGCGAGCAATCGCGACGGATCCGGTCTTCCGGCCGCGCGATCCGCAGTGCGATTCATACGTTCCACGCTTCAGACTGCTCGCCCTATCCGCGACAGGGCGGGCGCAAGGCAGCAATACCCTCGGACTTACGCAGAATGACTTCAAACACGAAATCCTCAGCAAACGGTTGACCGCCAAGAAGTCGCTGCGTCTCTTGCATCTCGACAGGAACGCAAAGCTCGAACATGCGCTGGCGAATCATGCCTGGACGCTAGCAGACGACGGCAAGCAACCCGCACGTGTAATCGTTTATTCGGATAGCCGGCAGGTTGCGCAGAAAGCCCGGGAAGCGATTGAAAAGCTGGCGAAAGGCGACAGGAAGGCGGGTAGGGCTGCCGTGAAGATCGACACGGAGCTTTTCGTGGGTGGCCGACGGGTATTTGAACGCGAGAAGGCCAAAAAGCGCCTAGAAGAACTAGGATTCATTGCAGGGAGCAAGGCTGAACGCACTTGTCCCGCCTTTCTGTTTGCCACCTCGGCCGGTGAGGTCGGCGTCGATCTCGACGCCGATCACATGGTTTGTGACTTGGTCGCCTGGGAGCGGATGGTCCAACGCCTCGGGCGCGTGAACCGGCGTGGCGAGCCTGAAGGCCACGTTGCGAAGATCAGTGTACTTGTCCCGCCGGAACCGCCGCCGGACAAGAAGGTTCAGGAAGCGCTCAACAAGAAAGACCGCGACGAGGAACTAGACGAAAAAGAGACAAAATGCGTCGAGGAGCACGCGAAGAAGGTTCAAGAATGGACGAATCGGCAAAGACCGCTGGAAAGGCTCCCCCGGCTGCAGAACGGATCTTCCGACGCGAGCGTCTTTGCCCTATTTCGGCTTAAGGAATGCGCGAAAGAGAAAGTGGGGTTGCAGAAGATTTTGGCCGATGCGACTTCTCCGGAACCGCTTCGCCCGGCTCTCACTCTTCCTCTTGTCGAGGCGTGGTCGTTGACGTCTCTGAAAAAGTACCCGGGGCGCCCAGCGGTCCAGCCGTGGTTACGGGGATGGGTTGACGACCCGCCGCAGACGGCAGTCGTCTGGCGAACCTACGTCCCAGTCCGCAAGGGTGGCAAAGCGCCACGCAGGGCTGAGATCGAAGCTTTCTTTGAAGCTGCCCCGCCGCACACCAGCGAATTACTAGAAGCTGAGACGTTCCGCGTCGCCGATTGGGTCTTCACTCGTGCGAAGAAAACCAGCAAAGAGCACGCGGATCCGGGCTCCTCCGAGCTGGAGGTTCGGCTCTGTGATGAGGATGTGGTGGCGTTTGTCCTTGATACGGATGGGACTCTCAGGAAAACGTTCACATTCGAGGCTCTGAAGTCGCTGCAAGACAAGGATGAGTTCAAAGATGCGCTCACCGGCACCACGTTGATCGTCGACGCACGGCTTCGTGGATTGATGAAGGATGGGCTGCTCGATGACAAGGCGGACGATCCGCCACCAACTGCCGACGGCAGCGAGTGGCTTGGTGACGGGGCTGTGGGGTTCCGCATCCGCAGCATAGAGGCTTCCGAAGCTGCTCCGCGCGATCCGAACTGGCGCGAACGGTTCCGCTTTGCCTGCGA